>Ga0105051_10004058_pt1 | contig 17265 bp, 20 predicted proteins | sample FRY02_FD_78383 | JGI IMG/M metagenome (GOLD analysis project Ga0105051, IMG submission 78383) | Freshwater microbial communities from Lake Fryxell liftoff mats and glacier meltwater in Antarctica - FRY-02 (megahit assembly) | ecosystem: Environmental > Aquatic > Freshwater > Ice > Glacier... | reverse complement strand
ACAAGAAAAACAAAGACTTATTGAAGAAAACAAAACTGAAGAAAAAACTATTTTAGATAAATTAAACAAATAAAAAGATGTTACAAAATATTAACGAAATAAAAGAAGAGCTATTTTATAAACCTTCTGATCTAGCTAATTTATTTGATTGCCATGAATCTACGATAACAAGAAAATGCCAAAGTAAACAAATTATTTCTAAAAATATTGGTACTGAAAAAAGAAGTACTTGGAGAATACTTTGAAAAGATTTATTAAAGTATTTAAAAAATTAAAACTATGAAAACAATAATCACAATACTAGCAATACTAGCAATGGGTTATATTAGTACATTTTTCTATATTGACAATTTAGTGCTTTGAATAATTTTCTTCTTGCTAGAGGATTTATTTATTAATTAATAAACTATGAAAAATAATTTACCTAAGTACTGGATAGTTAAGAATGATAATTCTAAACTATTTAGAAATACTGTTATTGAATATCTAAATACTATATATAGCTGGTACTGATGTGGGTTAGGTTATTATTGATTTGATTGAAATAAAAATTACAATTGAACTAATTGGTGGGCTAGCATTAGTGATTTTGAAAATAATCCAACACTTTTAACTATTGGTGAATTTAGGAAAATGACAGCTGATTTAAAATTACACGAAATTATTAAAATTGAATAACCATATCATACAGCGATAAGAGGTCCTTTGCAGATGATATAACAATAAAATCAAATCTGAAAAAATTAAATAAAACAGCAAAATTTGTATTTACATTAACTGATAATAAATAAAAATGAAAAATAAAGTATTAAAATTTGACAAGTACTCATTAAAGGCACTTGTAATAATGGAAAATACAATGGAAAATTTGTATTTAACTGGTAAAGCTGGGGCAGGTAAGAGTACTATTGTTGATTACTTTATTTCAAAAACAAAAAAGAAGTTTATATTACTTGGTACAACTGGAATTTCAGCAATAAATATTGGAGGTGTTACTATACATAGTTTTTTTTGAATAACTCCAAAGTTAAAAGTAAAGACCATGTCAAAGGATAAAATAAAACTGATTCAAGAAACTGATGTATTTATTATTGATGAGGTTTCTATGTTAAGAGCTGATTTATTTGATATATTAAATTGATTAATGCAACATATTATGGATAATGATTTATTCATGGGTTGAAAACAATTTATATTTGTTTGAGATTTATATCAGTTACCACCAGTAGTCACTAATAGTGATGAGGAATTTAAAAAGATTTATTCTTGACCGTTTTTCTTTAATGGAAAAACTTACGAAGCTGATAAATTTGTAACTGTTGAACTCCAAAAAGTACACAGACAAACAGACACTAAATTTATAAACGCCTTAAACGCAATAAGAATTGGTTATAAATGAAAAGATGTTTTAGATATATTTAATTCCAGATTAATTACTAAAAATGAAATTAATAAAAACGCTATTTTTCTTGGAACTACAAATTTCATAGTTGATCAGATTAACCGTGAAAGGTTAAGTGAATTACCTTGACAAGAATATTGTTTTACTGCTTTCATTAATGGTGATTTTCCAAAAGAAGATTACCCAACGGACAGGGTTATTAAACTTAAAGTTTGATCTAGGATTATGTTTACTAAAAATGCTGATAGTTTCAGTAATTGAACACTTGGCGAAATTGTTGATATTTTTAATAATAAAATTAAAATAAAAACTGATGATTGAATTATGGTTGATCTAGAACGCTTTAGGTGGAAAAATACAGATTGAGAAGATGAACTTGGTGAAGAAATTGTTATTGGTGAATTTTCGCAATTTCCTTTAAAGCTGGGGTTCGCCACAACTATACATAAAGCACAAGGTAAGACCTTTGATAATATAGTTATTGAACTTTGAAACGGTGCATTTACTGAATGACAGACTTATGTTTGAATTAGTAGAGGTACAAGCTTGGAGGGAATACAAATTTTAACTGAGGTTAAAGCAAAAGATATTAAAGTCAGTATGCAAGTCAAAGAATTTTTAAACCATTAAGAAGATGTTTTTATGAAAATAAAAAAAGCAAAAGAATTTTATAATATAAATAATTAAGAATTATGAAAAATAATTTACCTAAGTACTGGATAGTTAAGAATGATAATTCTCAACTATTCAAAGATACTGTTATGAAGTATTTAGATACTATATATAAGTGGAACAGTACTGTTGATACATTCTATTACTGATTTGATTGAACTAATTATCTCAATTGAACTAATTATTATTCTAACATTAATGAGTTTCAAAACAATCCAGTAGTTTTAACTCTTAATCAATTTATAGAAATGACAACATGTAATGAATTTACAAGAGGAGAACTCGTAGAAATGAGAGATTATGATCATCATAAATGGAATAAAAGAATATTTATAACTGAAATAAAATGAAGCGAATATCCTTTTATCTGTATTGATATAGATCAATTTGATAAGCTAAAAACTAATGAACAGTTTATTCATCAGTCTTGGAAGTTTTGTAGAAAAATAGAAACTAAAAAAGAAAGGCTAGTTATGATGACAGATGAAGAATATGATTTATTTATTAAGAAATAATTTGCTTTTTGGTAGAAAACTATTAAGCTATTTACAATACAATATAATTAAGAGGATTATGACTAAAATAATAAATATAGAAGTTAGTAAACTTATTTGATATGAATTAAATAATAAAATTCATAATGAAAAACAAATAGATTTACTAGCTAATTCAATAAAAGAATACTGATTTAACACGCCAATTATCATAAGTAAGAATAATATAATAATAGCTGGGCATTGAAGACTTGAAGCTTCAAAAAAACTTTGATTAGAAACTGTCCCTTGTATTGTTAAAGAAGATTTAACCGATATACAAATTAAGAAGTATAGGCTACTTGATAATAAAATTGCTGAACTTGCTGAAGATAATATTGAAAATATTAAACTTGAACTGGCTGAAATTAATGATATTGACTTAAATATATTATATAGTATAGATTTAGATCTATGATATATTGATAGAGAAGCTATTGAAGATGATATCCCTGATGTACTCACAAATATAATAGTAGAGAAGTGAGATATATTCCAATTATGAGAACATAGATTAATGTGTTGAGATAGTACAAGTATAGATGATGTAGAGAAGTTGATGGATTGAGAGAAAGCTGATATTACTTTTACAAGTCCACCATATAATGCAAATACAAAAATTTCAAAATGAGATATATTTAAAAAAAGATGAAGTGTAAAATTATATGATGAATGATATTCAGATAATCTTAAAACAGATGAATATATATCTTTTATAAAGGATATACTGAATAATTGTTTTTTAATAACTGATGGTTTTATATTTTGGAATGTTAGCTATAATAAAAATTCAAGATTTGAATACATAAAACAGATAGAAGATAGATTAGAATTTCTTATAGAACAGATTTGTTGGAAAAAAACAAGTAGTATACCTTTCAAATGAAGCTTAATGAGAGATTGGGAACCAATATATATATTTAGTACAAATTGAGATTCATTATGATTAGATAAAGTAACAAGTAATTTTTGGGAAGTAAATAATACAAATTGTCAGCAAGAAAATCATAAAGCTTGTTTTCCTATATGATTACCAGAAAAAGCATTAAATATGTTAGAAAATAAAAATACTATATTTGACCCTTTCTTATGAAGTGGCTCTACACTAATAGCATCAGAGAAAACAAAGAGAAAATGTTATTGAATGGAATTAGATGAAAAATATATACAAGTAATACTAAAGAGATATAACACTTACACTAATTGAAGTAAGGAAATAAAATGCTTAAATAGAGATTTAGACTTATCAAGTATACTATGAGAGTAAAACAATACTGGGAGATGATACAAAAACAATATAACAAGAGTGACTTTACAAATTCTGAAACTTTCTTATTATATAAAGGAATAAAGATTTCAAACAAAACAAGTAAATTAATTAATAAATGGTAAAAATGGCAATATCTAAAGCACAAAAACAGAAAGCAAAAAAGATAAAAGACTTTATAATATTAAAGGCTGATAGCTGAATGTCATTAATTTGAATGGCAAAAGAGCTTTGAACAAGCGAAACAACTCTTAGAAAATATTATTATCAATTAAGAAAAGATGAAATAGTACCTGAAATAAATTGACAAAAAGAAAACCATGTAATGACTATAATAATGCTAGAAAAACTCAAAGTTGCTTTTGCAATGGGTTTTACTGATGTTGAAGCTTCTTTATACTGTGATTTAAATATAAGTACATTAAATGAATATTGTAGCAGGAACCATGATTTCAGAGAATTAAAGGAATCTTTGAAGCAAAAACCTATTATGAAAGCCAAATTAAATGTACTAGAAAGCCTGAATAGTAAAGGAATATTTAATAGTAAACAAAGGCTTGATGATTCTAAATGGTACTTAGAACGCAAGGCTAAAGATGAATTTGGGACAAGGCAAGAAATAACTGGGGCTGGTGGTGTACCTTTTCAAGTGGGAACGGTGGAATTTGTTAAACCTGATCCAAAAGAACACGAAGTTTAATTGATAATTGTTAAATCATGAATAAAATAGAAGTATTCTCAATAAAAAATAAACAAGTTATATGTAGTTATACTTGAATTAAAGAACTTGGTGATGAAATGCTTGTTATGGCTAAAATAGAAAGCGTACTTAATGAACGCCCTAAGTACATGACACAAGACAGTATTGATGAAACTATAAAAGTATTTGATCAATATTTTTATTTAATTGTTAATGGGAAAAAATTATGATAGAAATATTAATTATTATTACATTATACTTCATACCGAGTATAGTTGCAATGTGGAGGGTGCATAAAAATATCAAGAAAATATTTATATTAAATTTATTTCTTGGGTGGAACTTTATAGGTTGGGTAATAGCTTTGATTTGGGCAGTTTAAAAACTGCTTTGGGTATATTAGGACTTGTATTTGCTTCCTTATAAGTTTTATTATATCCAAAATAGTTTTTAATTAAAAGGTATATGCTTGCATTATGTTTCAAACCGAATCCAAAGCAATATGAAGCTTTACAACTACTTAATAATAGTAATACAGTTGTAGAGCTTTTATGATTTTGAGGTTGAGCTGGATGAGGTAAGACCTTTCTTGCTGGTGCTTGGATAGTTTCTCAATGTAATGTTTTTCCATGAGTAAGATACTGAATATTCAGAAAATATATACAGGACGCAAAGGATACTACTTTCGTTTCATTATTAAAAGTACTTAAAGAACTTGGATTTGAAGAAGAAATACATTTTAGAATAAAAGATGGTAAAGATATTATTTTTGTAAATTGATCTAGTATTATTACTAGAGGACTAATGGAAAAGCCAAATGATATACATTTTACTAAGCTGTGAGGTCTTGAATTGACTGGGGCGTTTGTCGATGAAGCTAATGAGTGTCCTATTGCTGGGATTGAAATACTCCAAACAAGAGTATGAAGACACATGAATAAAGAATACTCAATACCTGAAAAAGTACTATGTTGTTTTAATCCTGATAAAGGGTGGATCTATTCTTGGTTTTGGAAGCCTTACAGAGATAAGGTGGAAACTGCAACGGTAAAGTTTATAAGGTCTTTGGCTCGTGATAATGCTAAATATTTAACTAAACAATATCTTAGTAAGCTCTCTAATATTAGAGATAAAATTAAGCGTAAAAGACTTTGGGAGGGGGATTTTGAGTATGATGATACTCCTTGAAGACTTTTTAATTATGATAAAATTTGTGATTTAGAAACCAATCCAAAATATACAGGTAAAAAGTATATTAGTGCCGATGTAGCTGGTGAGTGAAAAGATAGAACTGTTATTTTTGTTTGGGACTGATATACTCTTTTATATTATAAAGTTATCAGAAAAAATAAAATAGATGAAGAATTTGACAATAAATTCAGGGCTTTAGCTAAAGTATATTCAATAGGTATGTCAAGTATAGTTGTTGACAAGACCTGACTAGGCGAGGGGGTTGTTTGACATTTAAAATGCAAAGGGTTTGTTTCTAATGCTTCGGTTATCCAAAGTGATGAATATAAAGATGATAAAACACAAAAAGAAAATTATTCTAAATTAAAAGATCAGTGTTATTTTAAATTAGCTGAATTAATTAACGAAAATAAAATAAACTTAAATGCTCTATCTAGTGAAGATTTTGAAACATTAAAAGAAGAACTTGATGTAATAACTCATATTAATATATGAAAAGATGAACCGATGAGAGTTATAAGTAAGGATTTAATCAAAGAAAAGCTAGGGCGTTCCCCTGATTTTGCTGATGCTTTAATGATGAGAGTATTCTTTGACTTACAACAAACAGAAGCATTTTATATTCCTTTATAATAAATTTTGATTATTTCAAAAAATGATTATACTATATTTAAAATATCTACTAATTTAAAAATCCATGTCAATAATTGAAAGTGTTGTTTGATTTTTTCAAAAGAATAAAAAAGCAGAACCAGTTATCAATAAAGCAATTTCTCTTGGTGGTATATTTATACAGAGTGACGCAAGTTTGGATAAATTTTATAAAATATATAAAAAAAATCAATTCGTAAGAAGTGCCGTTACTAACTTAATGGATACTATTTGAAAGGGGGGTTTTGATTTAATTGATTTTGATGGAGATATTGTTGCTGATAGTATTAGCAATGATATTAATGAATTATTCAAAACTAAAAGAAAAAAAAGAAATACAAATGCTTTCCAACAATTTCTGAAAAGAGTTATTAGAGATTATTTTATTGGTGGTAATGTTTATGTTTATAAAGTTACTAGCATTGATGAAGCTGGTAATAAAAGTGATAAAGTAAATGGATTACAAATACTTGATCCACGTTTTATGTCACCTGTTACGGATAAATTTGGTAATATTGGTGGTTATATTCAAAATGTAAGCTGAAGTATACAGGCTTTTTTACCTGATGAAATATGGCATTTAAGATATGATTCTGATATTGATGATGAAACTATTGGTATGCCTTTACTTGAAAGTTTAAATACTGATATTGATTTAGATGAGGAAGCAAAAGAAAGTAACCTTGCTTACTTTAGGAATAATCAAACTCCAGCTTCATTAATAATACTTGAAAGCAGTGTGAGTGTCGAGGATTTAGTAGAAATAAAAAAAGCCTTACAAGAACAATTTAAGTGATGAAAGAATCATCATAAATGAGGAGTAATGAAAGGAGTAAAAGAAGTTGTAAAACTTCAAGATAAAATAACTGACGCTGAGTTTCTAAATATGCGTAAGTTTACTTTAGAAAATGTTTGTGCTTTGTTTGGAATACCTAAAACAATCCTTTGATATACGGAAGGAGTAAATTATACTAATGCTGATAAACAATTCATAGAATATATTGAACATACCATAAGACCTACTGAGAATACTATTGCTGAATTTTTCACGGAAATTATACAGGATCTAGGTTTTGATGGTGTTGAGTTTGAGTTCATTGATGACCATGTTGATCAAAAAGCTATTAAAAGTAAAACAGTTATTGAGTTGGCTAATAATGGTATAATAACACCAAACGAAGCAAGAGAAGAACTATGACTTGAACAAAGCGAAGAAAAAGAAGCTTATATTTTATGGATAAGCACAAACAAAAAGAAATTATGAAGTAAAGAAAATATTGACAATGTAAAGAAATAGAATAAATTAGAATTATATTTTTAATATAAAGATAGTATGAATGAATTAGATAATTTTAGTTTTGAAATTGAAGCAAATAGTTTAACAAACAAAGAAAAAGCACCAGATAAGTTTAAACAAAATATACCTGAATGAGCTTTGTTTTTTAAAGCTGTTGCAAGTAATTGAAATTTAAATAGAAATGGTTATATTATAAGAGCGAAAGCTTGGATAACTTGAGCTAACGGAAAAAAAGACCTAACGGCACTAAATGATTACCTAACTAACTGAAAAATTTTATTCCAGCATGATAGTAATAAACCTATTGGGAAACCTTTAGATTTGAAATTAGTTTGAAATGATTTAATCTTAACTGGTTGGATTTTTGATAATACGCATTCAAATTGAGATATTGGGCGTGGACTTGTAACCAGTATTAGTACTGGACACATTACACAAGCTAGAGAATTTGAAAACGTTAAAACATGAGAAGTCCAAAGTGAAGATGAATTTTTTGATGATGAAAACGCTAGTGCTTGGGAAAAACTTTGGTCGGGGATATGGGTAATGGCTGTTACGAGTGCCGAAATAATTGAAAACTCGTTTGTAACAATACCATCTAATAGAGATAGTCATATTATTAATTGAAGTAAGACCTACTTAATTAATAAACTGTGAGTATCTGAAGATGAATTTAAAATTTTACTTTCTAAAAAGTGTGCTATGAATAAAAAAGAACTTGACGAAATGAAAGCTGGAATAATTATACCTGAGGTTAATAATACTGAGGAAATAGTTGTTGAAGCTCCTGCTGAAGAAGCTCCTGCTGAACAGGTTATACCTGAAGAAGTAGTTGAAGAAAACAAAATCAATAATAAACAAGAAATTGTTTTGACTGATGATATAAAAAGTTTTCTTACAAATACTATTGCTACTTTAAAAAATGATCTTCAAAAAGATTTTGATTTAAAGATTAATGCAATAAAACAAGAAAAGAGGAACGATTTAGCAAGTGTTGTAAAAAACACTGTTAAAACAGAAGAAACTGATCCTAAAACCGACTTAAAGAATGCTTTAAGACAAGACTAATTTTTATATTTATAATTCTATACCATGGATAAAACAAAAATAATAGACGCATTATATAATGCTGTTCTAATTAATAGAGTACACGCTACTACTGGTGCTAAAAGAGAAAAAGCAGAAACAGCTTTAAATAAAATGCTTAAAAGTGCAAGTGTTACTAATTCAGTTGACTCATTATATGAGATGTCTTTTTCTGAATTTATTGAAACAAATGCTAATGAGGCTATGTCTACTGGACAAGTTTGATTTGGTAAAGAATTTGTTGATCAAGAAATTTTGGTTGCTATGTTAATCGAAAGATTCGGAGATGAAAACTCTATACTTTCAATGATTCCAGGTTCAAACATTAAAAGAATGAACGGGAAAAAAGAAACTTTACCTGCTAGAGGTAAAAAAATTAGAATGGTTTGAGGTATTGAAAACGCTGATATTCCTGCTGTGGTTACTGCACAACTTAAAAAAGCAAAAACAACTTCACTTTCAATTGAAGCTAAAAAATTAATTCTTACTGTATCTTATACAGATGAATTACTTGAGGATTCAGTTGTTGAAATGGGTTGATATGTTATTTCTGAAATATCTAGTGCGTTTGATACATCAATGCATCAAGTTATAATTAATGGTGATACTACTACTGGTAACCTTGTTAATATTAATATTATTGATGGTAATACAAGTGCTTTACCTGATGGTAATGTTACTGATTTTATTGTTATTAATAACGGTGCTAGAAAAACAGCAATTACTAACGGTTCTACTGTTAATGCTGGTGCGTTTGATTTAAGTGATATTAGAGCTGGTAGAGCTTCAATGGGTATTAAAGGGTTAAATCCTATGAACCTTGTACTTACTGTTTCTTCAAGTGTTTATTTCAAATTACTTGGACTTTCACAAGCTGAAACAATTGAAAAATTTGGTTGACAAGCTACTGTTGTTAATGGTGTAATTACTGCTATTGATGGTATGAGAGTACTACATAGAGAAGAACTAGGGGACGCTACTGCTACTGGTGAAATTTCTGCTAATCCAGCGTTAAACACTACTGGACAAGCTATAATAATCCATTTACCTAGTTTATGGATTGGTATTAGAAGAAACTTTAGTACTGAGGGTGAAAGAAATGTTAAAGAGCAACAAACAGAAGTTACTGGATCAGCTAGAGTTGATGTTGTATTCAATGACTTACAAGTTAATGAGCAAGCTACAAGTTCTTGTGCGTTATTATTCAATATTACAATATAATTTACGGGGGTTTTCCCCTTTTAATTCTCTAACAAAGTAAACATGAAAATTTACATGATGAAACTTAAAAAAGAATTAAGAATTACTATCAATGGAACAAAACAAGACTTGAAACAATGATATGAAACAATGGCATTTACTTTGTCTGAATATTCAAAGTTTGCTCCATATTCAAACACTAAAATTGTTGAAGTTAATGATAAAAAATTACTTAATTTAATTAAAACTAATTTACAAAAATTAGATGGTATTGAAACTGATTTATCTAATTCAAAAATTTGACAAGATGAAGCTGATAAAAGATACCAAGCTGAACTTGATAGAAGAAAGGTTTTAAATTGAGAAGAATTTGAAACTACTGAATTTGAGGTTGAAAAACTAGAAGTAGAAACTCCTGAATTTGAAACTACTCCTGAAGTTGATCCTTTCGCTGATGAAAAATAATATTTAATATATTCAAAAAATGTATACTACACTTACAAAAGTAAAAACTTACTTATGAATAACTTGAACGGCTGATGATACAAGATTGTCATCTATTCTTGGTGGTATAGAAGCTTTTGTTTTTAATATTATTTGAGATATTAACACTAATGATAAGACTGAAACAATTTGTGTAAGTCTTATAAATAAAGAAACTTTCCCACTAACAAATAAAAAAGTTACTCAAATTAAAACCGTAAATTGAACTGATTTTACTGCTAAAGTAAATTGAACTGATTATTTAATCAGAACTAATGATACTGTAACAATTACTTGAATTTCTGGTTTTATTAGTAATTTAGTTTTTAATGTTTTTGATATTGTTTATACAAGTGGTTATGTTGTAATACCATTTGACTTAGAAAATGCAATTGCTGAACTTGTTTGATTTACTTTTGCGAAAGACTTATGAAAAAATATTACAAGTGAACAAACTTGACCAAGGAGAGTTGTTTTTTGAAGTGAAGACACTACTGATACTAAAGTTAATGAAGCTTTAACCATTATAAATAATTATCAAGTTTTAAATCTTAAACATTTTATATAATGAGCTTAGATAGATTTTTAACGCAAACTTGTACTATTTCTTCAGTTGCTAGGGTAAATGTTCAATGAACACAAGAAGTAACACAAACACCAATATATACTGGTATTGGATGTTTCTTATATCAAGAAAAAAGAACACAGCAAGTAAATAGTATTTCGACTGAGGAACAGGTTTGAGATATTATACTTATTCTTGAGCCTGATAAAACTAATATTCAAAAAAATTATAGAGTGGTTGTGACTGATCCTGAATTATGAAATTTAGGTGAATATATAGTTACTGTTGTTGAAAAACATAGAAGCTTTACTTGAATTTGAGGTATTAGTATAATACTTAAAAAATTAGAAGATGGCGAAAACTAGTACTTTTGTAAAATCAAAAGAAGCGTTACTTAAAAAGCTTACATGAAATGTAAATACAGCACTTGAATTTATAAAAAATGAAGCTGAAGATAGAACGCCTGAAGATAAAAAAATATTAGTAAAAAACTTTGAAATTGAACGTGCAAGAGAAATTTGAAGTAAAATTACATGAAAGGTTAAAAATGATACGCCTTATGCTTTCTTTGTTGAATTTTGAACTAAGAGGGCAAAGAATTATCATAAACCTAAATGAAGTGTATTTTTTAGAACTGGAGATTATAACGGTTTACCATGAGCGAGAATGCTTACAAGGGCTGTTGATGAGAATAGAACTGAAATAAATAAAATACTAACAAAATAATATGGCTAATTTTTTAAATACTGCTGAATTGGTTGGTGCTATGCAAGCTGACGCTTGAATTACGGCACTTATATCTGCTGTAAATATTTTTGATAATATACCATCTGAAGCACCTGAAACAGATTTTTTAATTGTTGAGGGGGCTATTTCACAAATAAATAAATTATGTCATAAAACAAACAGGGTTTCTATAAGATATATGTCATGATCTAAAGACAGTGGAACTTTCCCCGTATTAAGAAATATATATAATACAGTAAACTCTTTTCTTGTTTGAGATAATAAAGTATTTTGAAGTATTGAAATTTATTTAGTTGAAGAAACGACATATTTAGAAACTGTTGATGAACTGGGAAAAAATACAATTATTAATGATTATTTCTTTAATTTTGTTAAATAATGAATAAAGATAAAAAAGTTATTCAAGAAAAAAAATATAATATTGAATTTTTAAATAATTTCAATATTTCTTGACAAATGTATACTAAATGAGTATATTTATTGAAAGAAGAAGAGCTTGAATACTTAAAAAATTCTCCTTTTAAGAAAAAGGTAAAATTCTTATAATAATATTTTTTAATAAATTAAAATTATGTGAGCAATAAATCCGTTAGAATTACCTAAATTTGTTGGTATACTAGAAATAAGAACTGCTGGCTCTACATGACCTTTTACAAGATTAGCTTGTGTTAGAGGACTTGTAGCTACTATTGATACTTCTGCAAATACAGTTGAGGTTAATGCTGATGACTGTGGTACAGTATTTTCAGGGAATAGACCTTGAATTACTATTGAAGCTGAATTGCTTGAAGATATGGGGGTTGATACTATTGAGCTATTACTTGGTTGATTAAATAGAACTAATGTTGCTGCTACTCCAGTATCTATTACAGGAGAAGTTATACAAGCTGGGGCTGTTGTAGTTCCTAAGGGTACTGTTTATAATGTTGTTAATAAAAATGGTGATAATACGGTTGTTAGTTCTATTGTTATTGATGATAATGTTACTCCACTTGTATTAAATACTAATTATACTGTAAACGTTGATACTAATGGTAGTGTTACTGGTACAATTGGTACAACATATATAACTTTCTTGACAGTAACTTCTTGACTTGGTATTGGTGTTAATATTGATTATTCATACACTCCAAACGCTTCTGAACAAGTAGAGATTGATTCTAGTTTTACTGAAAACGCTTTATTTGAAGTAAAAATTACTGCAACTAACGCTGCTAAAGATAGAACTATTACTTTGACTCCTGCAAGGTTTGAAGCACCTTATAATATGAATTTTTTGGATGTTGTAGAAGCTGGTGATATTACTGGTGCAACACTTACATTTATTTGAGAAAAAGACTCAAAACTTACTTACAAAAATGAAATTATTTAATTCAATAAAATTAGAACGGTTTAAACCGTTCTTTTTTTTTTGTTTATTTGTTTTTTTTGATATAATGATTTTATTAAAACTAACAAAAAAATATGTATTCAAATTTATTAAGAAAAGATTATAATTTGAAAATAAAAATTTCTTGAAAAGAAATAATAGTAAAATATAAGCAAGCATATATTCAGGAATTACTTGAATTTTTAACAGAAAGCCAAAATGAGAACTTTGATTTGCTTGGATATATATTTGACTTTATTGAAAAAAACGCAAATATAACACTATTACAGGAAGAAAAAAACGAAATAATGCCAAAAGTAGTTGAAATATTTGAAAAACTAAAAAATACACTATTTAAATCGTTTTTTACGATAAAAAAAGGTGCGTCAGGTAGTAAGTGACCTTTTTCCTCTTTCCTTATGGTTATATGCGAGAAGTTTTCATGTGATCCTAAGTATTTATTAGAAAACTATACATGGGAGCAAATAACTGATGAAAATAGTTATATTGATTGAATTATTTGGAATGCTAACGAACAAACAAAAGAGTGAAGACAGAAAAATAAACAAAGAGTGAAATTCAAAGAAACTTTTACAAATTCTATTGAAGATGATTTAAAAATTGCTAGGCAAGCTGGTATGAAAAAATAATATTTATTAAAATAATAATATGGCTATTACTGAAAATATAGAAGTTGAAATTAGTATTGATAAAAAACAAGTTGATAGAGAATTTAATGACTTAAAAGATGATATTGAGGGATTTAAAAAAAGACTTGCTAGTGATGAAGCTAGTAAGTTATCCTTATCTGTTTCATTGAAAGAACAGGAGTTAAGAATTGCTAGGGAATTATTAAGAAAATCAATAAAAGAGTGAAATTCTGAAGCTGAGATTAAAATAAGAACTGATATAAGTAAATTAAGTCAAGAACTAACATGAGCTAAAAGAGAGCTTAGAAACTTTGCTAGAACTGGAGAAGCAGATGTAAGTGTTTTGGGAAAGCTTTTTGAATCAGTAAATACTGAGATTTCAAAAAGTAGACAAGAACTTGTTAAACTTGGTAAAAGTACAGCTGTTTTAGATAGCTTAGAAAAAGAAATAAACGACCTAAATAAAGAGTTTTCTAAGGGTACTTTAAGCGTTCAGGCATACCAAACAAAACTAAATACATTACAAAGTCAGCTCCCTCAAGCAGGTGGTGCTTTAGATCAAGTTAAATGATCAGTTAAAGCTTTATGAGTTGCTTTTTTGGCAGGTTTTTGAATAAATACACTTATTACTTTTGCGAAAGACGCTGTTAATGCTTTTGCTGATTTCGAGGCAGGGCTATCAAGAATAAATACGGTTGCTGGGGTTTCTGAAATAGAGCTTACTGGTTTATGAGATGAAATAAGGGTTATATCGCAAGAGTTTGGGATTGCTAAAGATGAATTACTTGAAACGGCTTTTAATATTTCATCAGCTGGGGTTGAGTTTGAAAATGTAAGTAAGATTTTAAGGCTTTCAAGTGTTGTAGCACTTGGGGCTTTTACTGATACAACAACTGCTTTTAACGGTATTATAGCTGTAATTAAAAAGTTTGGTTTTGATTTAAACGAGGCTTGAAGTGTTGCTGAAAAGTTTTTTATCGCAAATAAACTTTGACAAACTACCATTGAAGACCTTGCTAACGCAATGCAAAATTTAACTTCTTCAGTTAAGCCAGCAGGTGTAAAAATAAACGAAGTATTTGCAATACTTTCTACTTTGACGGGTGTTACTTGAAACGCAAACCAAGTAATAACTCAGTTAAACGGTGCTATTAATGCACTAGCTTCTCCAACTACTGAGGCAAGTGCAAAATTTAAAGAATTGGGGATTGAAGTTGGGCAAGGTGCTATTGATCAAAAGGGGTTTGTTACTGTTGCGAAAGAAGTTTATGACGCTACTAATTGAAACTTAGAATTATTAAGAAAATTAGTACCTGAAGTTGAAGCACAAAAATTAGTTGTTGCTTTAGCAACAATACAAAATGATAAATACAAGCTTTCTTTGGATGAGGTAACTAATTCACAAGATAACTTAAAAGAATCTGTCAATCAAGTTACAAATGATACTAAATTTAAATTAGAGGTTTCCAGTAGAAAATACGAAGATTTTAAGGTGAGAGCATGAGGTTCTTTAGTAAGTATATTTGGTTTTTTATATGATTTGGGTAGTATATTAATGAGTACACTTAAAGTTATAACTGGTTTTGTTGCTTTGGGGGTGCTTTCAATTAGGTTTTTTGGTAAAAGTTTTTCTGATGTTTTCACTGATATTAAAGATAATTTTTCAAAGTTTGTTGAACTGTTCAGAGGATTTAGTTTTGAAAAATTATTAAAATGACAACTTACTTTACCAAAAATAGAGTTTAAAAACTTAAAACAAAGTGAAGCTGATTTTAAATTGTTTGGTGGTATACTTTTAAAAGGTATTGAAGAAGAATTTAAAAATATTACTGATACTATTTCAGGAAATTCAAAACAAAGTAAACTTGCTGTTGATGAATACTTAGAAGATATAAAATGAACTAGTCAAAGTTTTGGTAGTGCTGTTTGAGCTAATAATGAAGACGTTAAAAAAAATGAAGATAATATTAATAAAATGGGAGCAAAGGCAAAAGAAGCTGTAAAAGAAGCTGAAAAACTTGCTAAAGAAGCTGAAAAAGCAGAGCAAGAAAGGCTTAAAACTCGTGAGAAATTCTTAAAAGAAAAAACGGATAATGAAATAAAACTTGCTGAATCAGCACAAAAAGAAATTGATTCAGCTGTAAAAGAAAGTGAGGGAAAAATAAAAGACTATCAAAAAGAAATTGAGAATACATGAAACTCTTTTGATAAATTAAAGGAAAAAGCTATTTCTGATATTGTTGATATTGATAATGAGCTTTGAAAACTTGACAGAGATAGAACACAAAGTATAGCTGATAGGGCTATTGAAATAGAAAAAGAAATAAAAGAAATAAAAGAGAAATGAACATTTGAGTGAGATGAATATTTAAGAATGCTAAAATTAGAGGAAGAACTTAAATTTGCTAAAGCGAATACTTCAGCTGAAGCAATAATAGAATCTAAAAGAGTAAGTGAGTTGAATCCAACGCAACTAATAATTGAAGAAATTGAAGCTGAAAAATTAAAATTAGAAGCAAAAAAATTATCCATTGAAACAGAAATTGCACTTGCTGAGGAACAAAAAAATAAAGAAATTGAAATACTTGAAGCAAAAATTACAGCTGAACAGGCCCTCATTATAGAGCTTTGAAATATTAGAGTTAAAACTGAAGAATTTGTTACTAAAAGACTTACTGAAGAAACAAATAAGCAAATTGCTATTACTGATAAGTTAATTGAAAGAGTTAAAAAGCTTATAGCACTTAAAAGGCAGGCATGACTTAGTGTTTGAGATTCTAGTACTCCAAGTATACCAAGTACAAGCTGAACGAATACAAATACAAATTCTAGCAATATAGCAGTTAATTTGGGTGGCGTTATTGTAAATGATGGATCTGATGTTGATTTAATTGTAAAAAAAGTTACTGATGCTGTCATTGAAGCCAGTCAAAACGCAAATAAATGAATAACTTAGTTTTTTAAAAAATATATTATGAGTGTAAATAATTTTACTGTAAATGATCAAGCTGTAAATACCGAAAGCCTACCTATATCAGAGATACTTGATACTATTAGTTTTAATAATTTTGGATTGCAAAATGCAAATGTTATTACAAGTGGGGAAAGCTTTGGGCTTAGAAATACAAGTAATAGAGATATTAGTATTTTTAATAATCCACAAGCAGATTGAGAAATATTAAATAGTGCATTTTTCAGAGGTAGAAATATTACAGTTGATGGCTATTTAATAGCTTGAAGCAAAACCTTACTTGATGACGCTATTGATAATTTTAAACTTAATTTATCTCCGAAAAATAAACTATTAAAATGGAAAGTAAACGGAAAAGTTAGACAAATTTTTGCTACTATGGAAAGTATAAAATTTGGTGAAAAAGATAATATTGCCATCCCTTATACTTTAACTTTTATAAGTCAAGATAGTTTTTGGAGTAATGAAATTGAGCAAAGTT
>Ga0105051_10004055_pt1 | contig 17274 bp, 11 predicted proteins | sample FRY02_FD_78383 | JGI IMG/M metagenome (GOLD analysis project Ga0105051, IMG submission 78383) | Freshwater microbial communities from Lake Fryxell liftoff mats and glacier meltwater in Antarctica - FRY-02 (megahit assembly) | ecosystem: Environmental > Aquatic > Freshwater > Ice > Glacier... | reverse complement strand
GCTATCATGAGACAACCATCGAAACTCAGGACTCACCGCACGATCAAACCTAACCAAGCGTTTGGCGGACAACGCTTTTCCGTTGCTGTCGACATCCACACCGATGAGCATCCGCGAGCCCGCAACGGGTGGTACTGAAATTGCTGCGGTGTTGCCATTCATGACAAAACTTGTCTGATCGATCTCGGCAACAAGAAATGCGCTGTTTTCCGGGCGTGCAACTAAACCCGAAATCTGCTCGGATCCGGAAAAGCGAGAAACCCATGAAGGGGTACCCGTCGTCCCGTAGCTCGCCAAGAAATGAGGACCTCCTTGGGTAACGCGAAGAGGTGGTTGAGACAAACCATTGAAGTCAACATTCACGGACGCGATACCACCGAGCACCAGATGCGTGGTTGCATTCATATGAGAAATTTCAGACATCTCCTCCGAACTCGCTGTAAGTGTTCGATACCACCCGAGACTTCCGTCGGAATTGAACGTGGCGACGAGCCCTTGTTTCGTGCCAAGTGTTACGAAATCCAAACCCGGTACCCCGATGGACGCTGGTTGCAGTCGGTCTAGATTCAGAGCAAAAGATGAGCGTAGCGTCGACCAGATCGTTCCTTCTCGAACAACGGGAGAGCTTGAAAGGACACGACTCCAGCCCTGGACAAGCGAGAGGACCTTGAGATCTTCAACTGTCGACGAGTAAATGCATTGATCACCATCACTACAATATCCGATCGTGCACGGATTCTCGTCGGCACAAGCCGTTCGCTCATCGCAAGAGCCACTTAAACAACGTCCCATGTCGCGACACGTCGATCCAGTCTCGCACCTTCCGCCTTCGTTTTCCCCGAGGACATTGCCGTTCACGCAACGGGCGCAACCGTACTGGGTTGACTCCCCGTTCGAGACGCATTCGTCACCTATCAAGCAATGGTTAGCAACCGGGGTTGCGATCAAACAACCGCCGACACCGTCGCATGTTTGGTTTGTACACCATAGTCCATCGTCGCACACGTAGGTTTCGCCGAGACAAAGAGCTTCTGAACAGATGTCCGACTTGGTGCAAGAGTCACCATCATCACACGAGGCGCCGTCGTTTGAACTCCAGACCTCGCCGCCCTGACAGATTCGGCACGGGTCATCGGAATTTGTCGCTCCGACGGCAACGCAGAGCCCATCAATTCGACAGAAGCCGTCACCGACGGGATAGGTGCAGCCGCCGTCGCCGTCACAGCGGTCCTCGGTGCACGCGACGCCGTCGTCGCAGGCGTACGCGGTACCTGCACAGATCGTCCCTGTGCACATGTCATTTTGTGTACAGGTGTCGCCGTCGTCACAGGTCGCCCCTGGATCTGGTTGGGTCGCACATGTATTTGCAAGACAAAGAACCTTCACACAATTGGCGCGGAGATGCTCGCAGTCTGCCGCCGTCCTGCACTCACCCGCGTCGGCGTCATCGCCGGCGTCACCTTCTGTTTCCGTAACCGCCATGTCCGTGAGGCCAGCCGAGTCGATGACCTCCTTGTCCAAGAGCGCGGGATCCGGGAAGCACGCAAGTAACGAAATTCCGGCAAGAATGACGCCAGGACCGGCGGCGAAGCGAGATGGATCTTTCATGGGGGCAGGCTACGATACTTCGTGATTCGCTGCAATTGCTTCAGCGGCTTGTTGACCCCGGTCGAGAAAACAACCCCCGGTCGAGAAAACAACCCCCGGTCGAGAAAACAACCCCCGGACGGCTCTAAGCCTTGCGCAGACTGATGCTCCGGACGGCGTGGTCGCCGCTCTTGTCGATGATGACGTCCGCGCGGTCTCGGGTGTGGATGATGTTCTCGCGCAGGTTCGGCAGGTTCACCGTCGTCCAGAAGGTGTGCGCCACGTCCAGGGCTTGGGCCTCGGTCAGGTGCGCGTAGCGGTGAAAGTGCGCCTCCGGGTCTTGAAAGGCTGTGCGCCTCAGCCTCAGGAAGCGCTCGTGGTACCAGCGCTCGAGGTCCTTCTCGTCAGCGTCCACATACAGCGAGAGATCAAAATAATCCGACACAAATAGCCGACCCTGACCGGTCTGGAGCACGTTTAGGCCCTCGACGATGGCGACGTCGGGTTGCCGCAGCACCACTCTCTCGTCGGTCACATCATAGGCGTGGTGCGAATAGATTGGGCAGGACACCTCTGGCAAGCCCGACTTCATGTCGGCCACAAAGGCCAGTAAAGCCCGCTGATCATAGCTCTCCGGAAAACCCTTACGCCCCAAGAGCCCACGGGCGGCCAGAACCGCGTTCGGATGCAAAAACCCGTCCGTCGTCACACGCGCGACCGTCATCCGTGGCTCGGCCCGGGCAAGCAGCGCCTGAATCACGCGCGCCGTGGTCGACTTTCCGACCGCCACGCTGCCCGCCAAGCCAATCACGAAGGGCACGCGCTCGCGCGGGTGTTGCAAGAACTTGGCCTGCGCGTCGGCCAGCGCGTGAGAGGCATCGATCCGCAGTCGAATGAGACGCGCGAGCGGCAAATAGACCTGCTCGACCTCCTCCAGCGACATGGACTCGGTAAGTCCGCCTAGCGCCGCGGCCTCATCCATATCCAGAGGCCGGGTCTGCCAGTCAGCGAGGGGCGCCCAGTCAGCGCGCTCTATCGTTACGAAGGGCACCATCATGGGGCGCATGATGCACATGGATCGCGCATTCGTCGACCTCCATCGGCTGACAACGGGCCGGAATCGGCGCATAATCGCGGCTGTTGGCGTGATGAACGCCGCGCTCCCTTCCAGCCCGAGGTCCTCAATGCGCCTTCACACGACCCTCGCTGCCCTCACCCTGCTCGCATTATGTGTGATTGTGGCCGCCACGACGGCCCTCGCAAAACCACCCGAGGCCGACTCACCCGCACGAACGCACCGCATCGCGACATACAGCTACGGCGGCGGCTCGGACCAGAGCACTCTGATTATCAGCCAGATCGACCCGTCGGGCATCAAAGAGCTGGGCCGCATCCAAGCCAACTACAGCGATCTCTTGTGGCTCGACGGCCACAAACTGCTGGCTCTGGAACATGGCGAGAAGACCATCACAATTCAAACGTTCGTGGACGGCCGTAAGGAAGGAAAGCCCCTCGCGATCCCCATCGAGCGTTTCACGCTGAAAAAGGGCGAGACCCCACCTTTCCAGAGCAACCTAACCCAAGACAAAAAGGGTGGTCTCTGGCTTGAGGGATGCCTGCGGTGGGATGAAGACATGGGGGTCGTGTGCAAGACCTTCGCGTGGCTGCGCGTTGATCACGCGGCCGGGACCGTGGGCGCTGTGACCCGAAAGATCCCGGCTGGCGGAAAATACGACCGCGCAAGGCAGCGCGGTCTCAACCCCGCAACGATGCCGAAACTCAGCGCGCCCAAGGCATTCGCCGTGAAACTGCATAAGGTCGATCTGCCCCAAGAAAACCTCATGACGACCGACGGCAAAAACGTCCCCGCCTTCACGTGCACGTCGCCGCGAGGCTCCATGACCTGGCCCCACTCCGACGTGGTGGACTGGGAGTTCAGGACCCGCCCCAAGAGCGCGACCTGGCTTATGCACAAGCCTCCGCTCCTTTGGATACAAGGACCCGCAACTAATCCCATCGCGATGACCTCGCCCTCGTCCACCTTCTTCTTGGGGTGCGCAAAAGACGCGCTGGAGGACGTCGTGGTCTTGGGACCAGACCTCTGGATGAAGTCGGTGATGGAGCTCGCCGGCGACAACATCGTCGTCGGTAACCATTGGGTTATCTACCGCGGGGACACGAAACTCGGTGCGGTCAAGGGCGACACGATGCCCTTCGCGTCCACCGGCCTGTGACATGCATCGCGGCATCGGGCCTTGCCTAGGCGCCTCTGCTCGTCCAACATGCGGCCATGCAAGACGCACTCCTACCGGTCCTTAAGAGTTCATTTGGATACGACAGCTTCCGACCTCTCCAGCGAGAGATCATGGAGGCCTATCTCGCGCGCGAAGACGTCGTGGCGATCCTGCCGACGGGCGCCGGGAAGTCCCTCTGTTTTCAGCTGCCCGCGGTCGCCCGCGAGGGGCTGACCCTCGTCATCTCCCCGCTCATCGCGCTGATGAAGGACCAGGTCGACGCGCTGACTGCCAGCGGCGTCCCGGCCACCTTCTTGAACTCGTCCCTCAGCAGCGACGACAACGCCACCCGTCGACGCGGGCTCGCTGAGGGCGCCTACAAGCTCCTCTACGCGGCGCCCGAGCGCATCATGTCACCGGGCTTCATCGATGACCTCCGTCGCTGGCAGGTCGCCGCCATGGCGGTCGACGAGGCCCACTGCATCAGCGAGTGGGGTCACGACTTCCGCCCGGAGTACCGGCAGCTCGCGACGCTCAGAGCCCACCTCCCCGAGATCCCCTGTCTCGCCCTCACCGCGACCGCGACCGCCCAGGTCCGCGCTGACATCATTCGTCAGTTGCAGATGCAACAACCTCGGGTGTTTCAAGCCAGCTTCAATCGCCCGAACCTGACCTATGCCGTGGTGCCGCGCAAGAGCGCTGGCCGCCAGGTCCTAGACTACGTCACGGTCCATCCGGACGCGTCCGGCATCGTGTACGTGCGGTCGCGCAAGAACGCCGAGACGATCGCCACCGCTCTCAGAGCCGGCGGCGTCGACGCGCTGCCTTATCACGCGGGACTCGCCCGCGACGACAGGGCCGCAAATCAGGACGCCTTTATCCGCGACGAGGTGCGGGTTATCTGCGCCACGATCGCCTTCGGTATGGGCATCAACAAGCCAGACGTGCGCTTCGTCATCCACGCAGATCTGCCAAAAAATATCGAGGGCTACTACCAGGAGACGGGGCGCGCCGGCCGCGACGGGCTCCACGCTGAGTGCCTGCTCCTGCTGTCCCATGGCGACGTCGTTCAGAATTTGCGGTTCGTGAACGAGGTCACGGACGAACACGCGGCCGCGGTCGCTCGGCGGCAGATTCAAGAGATGGCAGATTTCGCTGAGACTTCCGAGTGTCGTCGCGCGGCGCTGCTGGGCTATTTTGGCGAGACCTGGCCTGAGGACGGCTGCGGTGCCTGTGACAATTGCCTGAGTCCACGCGAGACCTGGGACGCGACGACTGAGACCCAAAAACTATTGAGTTGCATATATCGTGTCCGCCAGAAGAGCGGCTTCGATATGGGCCTCAAGCACGTCGTCGAGGTGATCGCCGGCGCCAAAACGGAGAAGATCCGCAAGCTTGGTCATGACGAGCTGTCAACCCACGGGATCGGCGCAGACACGGCGCGCGAGACGTGGATGGCCCTCGGGCGGCAGCTCATCCGCGCAGGCTATATAAACGTCAGCCCGGACGCCTACCAGACCGTCTCAATCTCCGCCGTTGGCGCCGAGGCACTCAAAAACCGCAGTCCCGTCGTCTTGACGCGGCCGGTCGCGGTCGCGACGAGCACGGAGAGCCGCTCACGGGCGGGCGAGTTCGCGTGCGATGAGGGGCTCTTCTCTGAGCTGCGGGTCCTGCGTAAGGCGTTGGCAGACAGCGCCGGCGTCCCACCCTACGTGGTCTTCGGGGACAACAGCCTCCGCCACATGGCCAGGGCCTATCCCACCACGGGGTCCGAGTTCCTGCGCATCCCGGGCGTCGGCGCAAAGAAGCTCGCGACCTATGGCGACGTCTTCATTCAGGCCATCCAGACTTGGCTAAGCGCCCACGAGCCGATGCCATTTGAAGTATCTGAGGCGCCCCCGACGCGGGCCACGGTCGTCACAGCGCCGAAATCGACGACGCCCGGCGAGAGCGCGCTGGAGACGGTCGCGCTCTTTGTCGGCGGTATGACGCCGGAAGACATCGCGAGGACGCGCAGCCTCAAAGATACGACGGTGCATCAACACCTGTGCGCCGCGATCGCCGCGGGTGAGCTTGAGTCCGACCCGAGGGCTTGGTATTCGGCCGAGGACGAGGCGATTCTCCGTGAAGCCGTGGCGGAACATGGCCTCGGACGCCTAGCCCCCCTCCGCGACGCCGTCGAAGGTCGTCTCGACTACACAAATCTACACTATTTCAGGGCGTTCGAACAGCGACGCCGCGGATAGCGCGCGGCCCGAGCCCTCTGCCAGCGCGCGCCCCCGCGCAATTGTCACGATTGAGGCCAGTCTATTCTGCGCCAGACCCCCATCGGCCCCCTCGCCCCCTCGCCCCCTCGCCCTCTCGAAGGATTAACCCCATGTCGACCTCGAAGAACCACAAGATTGACGCCGCCCTCGCCGATCACGCGGTCGACCTCTGCCAGCGCCTCCTCCGCATCGACACGACCAACCCACCCGGCAACGAGACCCCCGCCGCTGAGCTACTGGCCGCCGAGCTGGCGGCCGCCGGCCTCGAGCCAATCGTCCTAGAGAGCGCACCCGGGCGTGGCAATGTCGTCGCTCGCCTCAAGGGGCGCGGCACGAAGCCGCCGCTGCTCTTGACGGCCCACCTTGACGTCGTCGAGGTCGAGCTCGACAAATGGACCCATCCACCCTTCGCGGGCGAGATCCACGACGGGTGCCTGTGGGGTCGCGGCGCCATCGATATGAAAAATATGGCCGCGATGAGCGTCGCGATCATCACCAAGATGGCCCGCGAGGGGGTCGTGCCCGAGCGCGACATCATCTTCGCCGGCGTCGCGGACGAGGAGGCAGGCTGCCGCTACGGCTCGCTGTGGCTGGTCGAGAACCACCCCGAGCTCGTGCGCGCGGAATATGCCATTGGTGAGGGCGGCGGGTTTAATATTCACCTCGGATCGAAGTCGTTTTTCACGGTCCAAGTCGCCGAGAAGGGCGTCTGCTGGGTCAAGGCCAGCGCCACCGGCGAGCCCGGCCACGGCTCCGTCCCCCGGTCGGACTCGGCGGTCATCAAGCTCGCGGAGGCCATCGCGCGCCTCGGCAAGAAGGGCCTCCCGCGCCGCATGACGCCGGTGATGCGCGACTTCATCGCCGCCCTCGCGAGCCACCAGCCGGCAGCCCTGCGGCCTCTCATTAAGGGGCTGATGAACCCGCAGATCGGGCCTCGGATCCTCTCGCGCCTACCGAACCAAGCGATCGCGCGGCCGCTGCTCGCGATGTTTGCCAATACTGCGTCGCCGACCGTGCTCCGTGCTGGCCAGAAGACCAATGTGATTCCTGGGTTCGCTGAGGCCGAGATCGACGGACGCCTCCTCCCGGGCCAGAGTGAGGCGGACTTCTTGCGCGAGTTGCAGACCGTCCTTGGCGACGATATCAAGCTTGAGGTCATGTGGTCTCTACCCCCGGTCGTGACAGAACCCCGTGAATCCGTACTATTGGACACGATCCTCAGCGTCATGGGTGAGACCGAGCCCGACGCGCCGGTCGTGCCCTACCTGCTGCCGGGCTTCACCGACGCCAAGGCGTTTTCCCTTCTAGGCACCCGCTGGTACGGCTTCGCGCCCGTGAAAATGCCAAAACATATCCGCTTCGCCGATCTCTTCCACGGCCACGACGAGCGCATCCCGGTGGACGGCCTCCGCTGGGGTACGCAGGTGCTCTACGACATCGTCACGCGGTTCACAAAATAGCCTGACACTTCGTCAGGTCGCCTGCACACTCGGCCCTATTCGCACTGAATAAGCGGGAGCAAGTCGTTGGTTCGATTGTAGGTCGCGAGGATGCCACGAAGCTGGTCCTCGATGTCACCCACGGTCTCTTCAGCTCGGTCTTCGTGACCGGGGGTCTCGCGCGCACACAGAAACTTGTCTTTGCCACAGGCATCCATGACGTCGCACACATCGTTGAGCGCGACGTCGTCCATGAGCGCGAGATCACCAAAGTACGCGAGCCCGTCGATAAAGACGAGGCGGACGTCCTTGGCGCGCGACTCGATGACGGCCTGATATGGATCAGCCCCGGTGCGGCCAAAGACCGCGATATCAGCCCGATAGTCGATCTCAAGCGAGCCGAGAGCGTCCCCGAACCCGAGGACCTCAGCGCCGTCAGACGTCGCCATGCGCCAGATACGCTCGTAGGTGAGGGCGTTGATGCCTTCGGTGCGCCCGTGGCGGACGGCGAACCGCATCTCGCTCAAAAGCTCGTCTTCGCCCGATGGCGTCCAGTCGGGGCCGATGCCGATCGTCAGGTTGAGCTCCAACATGCGTGCGATGGGAGCGGTCGCGCCGTACAAGACGAGGTTGCTTGAAGGCGACCACACCACGAAGCTGTCCGTCGCTTTCACCTCCTGCAGCTGCGGCTCGGTGAGAATCATTGAGTGGATAAGGACGGCCACGCCGCGATAGAAGAGACTCGTGGCCGCTCCGGTCGTGGGATGCGTGTAGGTCCCGTCGTAGGCGAGGAGCGAGAGCCCTTGGTGCCGAGCGAGCTGAGTTCGTGGGTCGCGGCCAGCCCAGCTGTCAAACTCTATTGCCATATTGCTGCCCCGTAGGCCCTCACACATGTGTATCGCGTAGCGCGTCGTGGGATTGTCGACTTTCGCGAAGCGCTCGGCCAGCTTGATCCCATCATTGGTGTTCATATCGGCCGGAGAGGCGATGCTGGTCCCGAGATGATTGTACCCAAGACCGTGATAATGGTCCGCATTCCGGACGAGACGATTCAGACAACTGCGCTGAAAGCTCTGGCCTTGGACGGTGGTGGTCCCATGAATCAGGCTGCGAAGCTCGCCCCACTTGGCCGCCGGGCACACGCGCTCGTTGAGATTTCGCCCGTCTGCGAAGGGCGCCACGTGCGCCTCGTAGCTGGGCTCGTCGACCCAGACGTCGCGCGAGTCATAGAGATGAGGCGCCACCCACTCGGGAAGAAAGTTGTAGGTCAAATGATTATGCCCGTCGATGAGCCCAGGGGAGATGACCCCGTGCGTGTCGATGATGGTCACACCGCCCGCGAGCGAGTGGCCGCTACAGTTAGCTGCAACACATACGATCGTGTTCCCGATAAAGAGGACCTCGCCCGGGTCGAGGGGGCCGCTGGGGGTGAGGACCGTCCCGCGTAGCAAGAAACCGCCGGCCCCGACCTGAACAACGGCGGGGGGTTGGGAGGGGACGGTCTCGCCATCGGGTGGGGAGACGACGTCCGGGCTGACGTCGGGCCCTACGTCGGGGCCGACATCGAGTGGCGTCGTGTCGGTCGTGTCGGCGGTGCCATCCGAGAGGCTGTCTAGGGCGGGCGTATCGGCGGTGGTATCGGAAGTGTCCGCGACTATATCCGAGCCGATGGCGACGTCTTGCCCGCTCACCGATGGCTCGGGCGCGCAGCCGGAAGCGAGGCCAAACACGACAACAAGGGTAGCCAAGGTCGACAACTTCAAAGGTGGGCCTCTCAGGTGCGCCGGGTGAACAGGATGCGGTGGCCCAGTCCCCGAAAACCGGGACCGAACCAGTGCATCCTGCCGTAGGAGGGACCCAAACACAACTCAACCGCCGCGAACCGATGAGGGCGAGGGCGTGTACTCGGGGTCAAAAAGTGGCGTGTGGCGCGACGCTTCAGTGCTTGGTCGGGTCGGTCACGCGACCGACGAAGATGATCGCGCCCGTTGGAACATCTCGAATCAAATAGATAAAGGGGCGGTCGAAGTTTGCCGGGACGGGAGGCGGCGGGACTGAGGTGGTCCCGACTACGACGGCCGTCGCGGCGGCGGCTTCCGTTCCGGTCTCGTCGAGGGCGATGAAAGCTTCATGAAAGATCCCGGTCACAAAGAGGTCGCGACCGCCGTCCATGCCCGACAGATCAGCGGCCCCAGACAAGAAGAGATCGTTGATACCGAGGTTTGTCAACGCTGTCCGCATCTCGGTCGCCTGGCGGTATTCGAAGCGAGGCAAGCGGATGTCGACGCGGGTCGGCGCGAGGGCCGCGTCGATGGCGGCCAAGACGGTCGCGTCGAAGCTGTCCTGGAAGGTAAAGAAGTCGCTATCGGGCGCGACGAGGAGCATCGCGACCTCCTCGCCGTCGTAGGGGAGCTCGACGGCGGTCCAGCCGTTTGTTGCCGCGTGGCGGAGGGTCTCCGTCTGGCCCATCATCGGGACGTCGACGTCGACGCCGTCCGCGCGACGAAAGGGTGCCGTAGTCGTGTCGTCTGGGTCGAACTGGACGGACCAAGATGCGTTAAAATAGACGGCGTTCGTCAGCACGAGCCTAGTATCCCCCGTGACGCTGCCTTCCGGAAGAAGATCGGGAATACGGGCCTCGGTCTGGGTCGAGACCCACGCGTTGATGGTCAGGCGCGAGGCGTCGGCGGCGTTGAGGAAGTCGAGGAGGTTCACACCGGCGCCGTAGTTGACCGCGAGCGTGTCGAGGTAGGCGGGCTCGAAGGTGTAGGTCTTTTCGGTCCACGCGCTATTGACGACGCGGAGACGGAAGGGCTCGCCGTCCTTGCCGGCGGCGCCCTGACCGCGGGAGGCGAGGGCGAGGTCTACGGCATTGAACGCCGCGTGTTGGGTGGCGGGCGGCAACGTGAAATGGAGGGCCGTCGCCATCTCGGTCGCGGTCGTCCCCTTGGCGCCGGCCCAGGTCATCGCCATGGCGCTTGAGACGCTGTGGGGCGAGACGACGACGTTGCCTTGGCCGGTCGCGACCTCACGGTAGAGGTCGAGCGCGAACGCGGTCTGGTCGGCGACGAAGGTGGCCAGATCGGCGTCGGAGACGGTCGGCGCGGTCTCTCGGGCGAGACCAGATGAAGCCACGGCAAAGGTCGCCGGGGGCCCGGAGCCGTCTGGGCCGACCGCCTCATTTGTGTCGGCGCACGCGACGAACGAGAGCGCCAGGGGGGCTACCAAAAATGAAAGAGATGAGATTCGCATGTACGACTCCGTGGGACTGGGTTCGAAAAGGTAGGTTACCCTTGATTGAATAGCAAGTTTCGATCCAATCCACACAACCTCCTAATAATATGGGTTATGTCTGGAGACCCTGCGTCACGGCTCACGACCCCCGGACGTCGAATATGGGAAAATACTCTACACTTTCCAGCAAGGTGGGACAATTTTTCACAACTCACTCTGAGACTCGCCGCACGAGAATCCTAGGCTAGGACGATCCCGCGCTCGATTGGAAAACCGACTTGAGATCAACAGTGAACACGACCCCCGGACGTGCGTTGTTGAAAATTTTCACAATGGCTAGGGGCGGGTTGTGGCTATTTTCTACAGTCGTCTCTTTGGAGTCCGCGGGGAGTCAGAAATGGGTGGCCCTCCGTGTGGAAAATTCGTCGGGGACTCTGTCGTGAGCGGCATTCCATGGTACTTCTACACATCGGACGCCTTGAAGGAGCCCCCATGAGCACGGAACAGAAGCCCTACGACCCGTCAAATCGCTTTGCTGCCGCTGAGTTCGCGATGAACCCCGAGCCGCGCTGCCCCTGCATCCTGCTGCTCGACACGTCGGGCTCCATGGGCGGCGAGCCAATCGAGCTCCTCAACGCCGGCATCCAGCAATTCCAGACCGAGCTGCAGGGCGATGACCTGGCCGCCAAGCGCGTCGAGGTCTGCATCTACACCTTCGGCCCGGTGAAGAAGGTCGTTGATTTCGTGGGGGCTGCCGGTTTTTCGGCGCCAACCCTGCGGGCCGAAGGCCTGACGCCAATCGGCGAGGCGATTGAGAAGGCCCTCGACGCCCTTGAGGAGCGAAAGAAGGCCTATAAAGACAATGGAATATCCTATTATCGCCCGTGGATCTTCCTCATCACCGACGGCGAGCCCACCGACGACACGACCAACGCCGCGCGCCGCCTGCAGGAGGCCGAGGCCAAAAAATCCGTCGCGTTCTTCGCCGTCGGTATCGAAGACGCGGACATGGAGGCCCTCAAGAAGCTCTCGGTGCGCGCCCCAATCAAGCTGGCCGGACTCCAGTTTCGCGAGTTATTTTCATGGCTTAGCAGCTCTCTCCAGAGCGTGTCCCAGTCCCAGGTCGGCGAGCAGGTCAAGCTCGCGCCCGTAGGCTGGGCCGAGGTCTAAGGTGCAACAACCTTGGAAGTTGGCATCGGCCGTCGTCAAGGGTGCCGACCACGTCCGCCTGGATCTGCCCTGCCAAGACGCGTTGCAGGTCCAGGTCGTGACACATGGCGACCAACCCTACCTCGTCGCCGCGGTGTCCGATGGCGCGGGCAGCGCGCGCCTCGCCGAGGTTGGCTCCCGCATCGCCACCGAGGTCGCGATCGCCTGGCTCGCGGCACGCGCCGCGACTGTCACCGAGACCGCCGACCCGCGAGTTCTCGGCGTCGAGCTACTCGAAGCCGTCCGAGTCGCCATCGCGGTCGAAGCCAAAGCTCAAGAGGCGACCCTCGGTGACCTCGCGTGCACCCTGCTCGTCGCACTAGTATCCGATAAACTTAGTTTTTTCGCCCAAGTCGGCGACGGCGCGATGGTCGTCACGCATGGGCCCGAGGCCCCGCCCTATCGGTGTGTCTTTTGGCCCGCCAAGGGCGAGCACGCCAACGAGACCGTCTTCGTGACCTCCAATAGCGCCGCCAAACACCTCGAAGCCACCCTCATTCGCGCGGATATCACCGAAGTCGCCCTCTTCACCGACGGCCTCGAGCGCCTCGCCCTCGACTTCGCCACCCAGACGGCCTTCCCAGCCTTCTTCGCCCCCTTCTTCGGCGCCGTGCGCGCCTTGGCCCCCGGCGACGAGGCCAGCGCCGCCCTCTCGGCCGAGCTCCACGCCTTCCTCGACTCGCCCCGCGTCCATGGCGCCACCAGCGACGACCGCGCCCTCGTCCTCGCAAGCCGCCAAGGGACCTGAAGGCGTGCGCACTCTTTGGCGGTCAGACGGCAGCACTGTTTGGCTCGGTGAAGCGATCGGCCGAGGTGGCGAGGGCTCGGTCCATGAGATCGCCCAATCCCCCGAGCTCGTCGCCAAGATCTACGCCCCCGCGCCCACCGCCGACCGCATCGCCAAGCTCCGCGCGATGGTGGCTCTTTGCACCCCCGAGCTCACCCGCATCGCCGCGTGGCCCGTCGACACCGTCCATGACAGCGCCGGCGGCCTCGTCGTCGGTTTCCTCATGCCGCGGCTCACCGGCCACCGCGAGCTCCACAAGCTCTCGCACCCCATGGACCGCGCCCGCACCTTCCCCGACGTCGGCTACGACTTCCTCGTCCACGTCGGCGCCAACATCGCGCGCGCTTTCTCGGCCCTTCACGCCCGGGGCCTCATCGTCGGTGACGTCAACGAGAGCGGCATCATGGTCCATCCTGACGGCACGGCCATGTTTATTGATTGCGACTCCATGCAATTTAGACACGAGAGTCGCCTCTACACCTGCGACGTCGGTAAGCCAGAGTTCCAGCCCCCTGAGCTCCTCCGAAACCTCTCAAGCTTCCGCGCCCTTGAGCGCAAGCTCGACTATGACATGTTCGGCCTCGGCGTTATATTGTTTCAACTACTCATGTTTGGCTGGCACCCCTTCGCCGTCAAGATGCTCTCTGGGGACCAACAACCGACCGCGGACAACATCAAAGAGGGCCGCTTCCCGCACGCCCTCGGCTTCCGCTCGCGCGACTACGCGCCCCCGCCCCACGCCCTCGACACCTCGGTATTTCCTGACTTTGTTCGCGATCTCTTCGAGCGGACCTTCGTCGAGGGCCGCGACCGCCCGGAGGCCGGCGCGTGGGTCCAGGGCCTCGAGCGCCTCGCAGGCGAGTCCCGCCCCTGCCAGCGCTTCGGCACCCACACCTACCACCACCACCTGCTCCGCTGCCCCTTCTGCGATCTCGACGCGCGCCTAGGGTTCCCGCTCTTGCCGCGCATTACCCTCGACGCCGCCCAGCTGACCGCGCTCTGGGTTTCCATACAAAACGCTTGGTTCGAGCTCAGCGCGCCTCCAGTTGTCTCGGGCGACGGCCCTCTCTCAACCGCAGCTATCCCAGCGCCAGCCACCATCGCCACGCACGCGCGCGCAACCGTCCGCACCCGCCAGGCCCAAGCCGCCCTCGCCGTGGCGGCTGCGGGACTAGCCATCGTCCACCCTGTTCTGGCCGTTATGGGCCTCGGCATCGCCGGCCTCGAGCTCGCCCTGCGCAAGAAGGCCCCACCCGAGTGGACCGCAGCCAAGGCCGCCCGCAACGCCCGCCACGATGCCCTGCGCGACGCACGCGCGCAGCTCGAGGCCCCCCTCGAAGCCGCCATCGTCCAAAACTACGAAGCCGCGCACATCGCCCGCGAGCGCATCACGACCTTCGATGCCTACCGCCGCGGCGCCCTCCAGCGCGACCATGACAAGATCCTAGATACCCAGTTGAAACGCTGGCTCAAAGCCCAGCCCCTCCGTCTTGGCTCCATCAAGGGTCTACCCACCAGCACCCTCCAGGCCCTGGCCAGGCATGGCTTTCGGACCGCCGACGACACCCAGCGCCTGACGGAGACGACGCGCATGAGCGGTCTCAGCGAGGGCCAGATCCAACAGGTCCTGAAATGGAGCCACACCCAGCTGACCCGCTTCGCGCCTGACCTTGACGACCCCGACTACCTCGACATCATGCAAAAGCTGAACGACAAGCTCGACGGCGAGTACCAACACCTCGTCGAGCGCATGAAGCTCGCGCGCGAGTGGCTGGTCCTGCGCATCCCCGAGGTCAAAGCCCGCCGCGCTAAAGACCTCGCGGACCTCGCGGAAGCCGAAGCTGACCTCAGGATTCACGCTGACGAAGACGCCCTTCTTTCAGCGACTTGGCAGGTTCCGGCCCAACGGTCATGATCCCGCAACACACGGCACAGGCCCGACCGACCGGTCTCATACACAACCCCCGGAGTCACGATGAAGCCACAACTCGCCAGCACCTACGTCCACCTCGCCGACGACATGAACGCGACGCTGCAACCCGTCACGCCTGAGTTCTGGCCTTCGCTGATGACCAACCAACGCCCCGACCTCGAACCCGGCCGCCTCGTCATGCTATTCGACTTCGACTGTGACTGGCCCACCTGGGAGATGCACCCCGCCGGCGACGAGGTCGTCGTCCTCATCTCAGGCGCCGCGACCTTTATCATCCGCACCCCCGACGGCGACACATCCCAGACCCTCGACCAGCCGGGCGAGTTCGTCATCGTCCCGCGCGGCCTCTGGCACACGGCCAAGGTCTCGACCGCCACCTCGATGCTCTTCATGACCCCCGGAAGGGGCACCGAGAACCGCGAGACCCCACCGTCCCTATAAGATTCAAGCATATGCATGACCCCCGGACGTGCACGACCCCCGCGACCTTCGTCATTCGCGCCGTCGACGGGGACAAATCCCAGACCCTCGACCAACCGGGACAGTTCGTTATCGTCCCCCGGGCCTCTGGCACACGGCGAAGGTCTCGACCCCCACCTCGATGCTCTTCATGACCCCCGGAAGGGGCACCGAGAACCGCGAGACGCCACCATCCCTATAAGATTCAATCATATGCATGACCCCCGGACGTGCACGACCCCGCGTTTAAGTGAGCCGGGGCAGCACCGAGCGGGTCGCTAGGTAGACCAGCTGGGCGGTCTCGGAGATGAGCGTGGCATCCGGCGGGTTAAGGGTCTCGACGTGAGTGACTCCGTCGCGGGTCCCGATGAGGAGGGCATCATAGTTGGCCTTGAGGTGATGCCTGAGAGCGCCGAAGGTGCATTCGGCCGGCGTGAGTCTAGGTGGCTGACGGCCGACGTAGATGTTAAGCGCACCGAGGGTCGCTACCCGGCTAAGGATGGTGGCGCTGCCAGGCTCGGAGACGGCATGCGCGATCATCGCATACCCGACAGTGATCGACTCGATGATCTCGTCGGCTCCAGCGGCCTTCGCGTGCTCTACGTTCTCGGCCTCGAGGAGCTCGGCGACGATCCACAGGCGCTCCTGACGGCGCTCGCCCGTGGCCGCGTGCTTTCGCAGGTACGCGCGCAGGGTGAAGATGGTCATCAGCGTCACCGCGTCCGCCTGTTGCGTTGGGAGCTGATGTTGGGCGACTACGACCGCCCGCGTGGCGTGAGTCGGGCGGATCTTTTCGAGCTCGACCTCTTTGGTCGGGTCCCCGATCACCCAGGTGACCTCCGGAGGGACGCTCGGATCGCGCTCGGTGGGGGCGATCACGATGATCTGCGTGTCGACGCCCAGCTCGCGCTGGATCTGCGTCAGCAGTGAGTGCGCGGCGGCCGTATAGCCGCAAATGATGACGTGGTTGACGTACTCGGTCATGCGGTGCTGCTCCTCGCGCAAAAGAATGAGCGTATTCAAGAATGTGTGGCCGACGATGCCCGCAAAGAGCGCGAGCGTAAACATGCCGCCGACCATCAGGCAGCCGCCGATAATTCGACCAAGGCCGCTGACGGGTGTCATGTCGCCGTAGCCAACGGTCGTCAGGGTCACGAGGGCCCACCAGAGGCCGTCCCCCAACGATTTGATCTGCACGTGGTCTGGGGCCTCGACTAGGTAGACACTCAGCCCGCCGATGACCACCTCAAGGCCGAGTAGCGAGAGGGCAAAGTAAAAGGGCAGCCGGTGCTCGTAAAAGGTGCGTGCGATGCGTTCGAAGGGCTTGGCATACGGGAAGGCGCCGGCCGTGCGCAACAAGCGCAAGAGCCGCACGGCGCGGAGACCACGTAGCTCGGGGACGAAGGCCAGCACTGTGACCAGATCCACCAGCATGATGGGCCGGACCATGAAGCGTAGGCGGCCGCGGAGATGGTGGCGGAGGCGCTGCGGCTCGGAGAGCTTGAACAGAGCGAGCTCGGGCGGCCGGTAGGTGAGCACTCGGAGGACATACTCGACGACGAAGAGCCCGAGGATGACCCGATCGACGACGCGCAGGGCCGTGTGCGCGTCGCTGTGGACGCCGAACACGCCGAGCTCGGCGACAAAGAGCCCAACGGACGCGACGATGAGCACCCAAATACAGGCGTCGACGACGCGGTGGACGGTGGTCCCGGGTCTGTGAAAAGCGGCGTGGAAGGTGTCGGCCACACGCCCGATCGGTTCGCGAACCCTCAACCGGCACCGCCGCAGGAGCAACGCGACAGCGCCGTGGGGCGGCGGGCGGAGGCGATGTCGTGGGAGGCTGGTGCGTTGATGGGAACTTTCATACTGAACGTGGCACGGTAGGCGGCTCAATGGGGCGGTGCTGGTTGGCCCGCGAGGCGACGCCCGCGGCTCCACCACCACCCACTGCGGTGTCGAGACACATCACACGGCAGCAGCGTGCTCCAAACTTGGACGATGACCGATAGTCGCGCCGCCGTCAAACCCGCCGTGGGCAAGTCCAGTACCGATCGGCCCAAACCCCGCCCGCGCCTTCCCTTCCGGCGGGGACCGCCGTTTTAGCATGTTGACCGGGTGTCGG
>Ga0105051_10004021_pt1 | contig 17348 bp, 11 predicted proteins | sample FRY02_FD_78383 | JGI IMG/M metagenome (GOLD analysis project Ga0105051, IMG submission 78383) | Freshwater microbial communities from Lake Fryxell liftoff mats and glacier meltwater in Antarctica - FRY-02 (megahit assembly) | ecosystem: Environmental > Aquatic > Freshwater > Ice > Glacier... | reverse complement strand
GAAACGCCATCCGCCAAATCATTGGACGCAGGAGCCGATGCCTTCAAAAATCCATCACGCTAGTGCGAGTTCGACGGACGAAAATCGGACCTCCGCCGTGCCACCAAATTCCGCGAAGAACCGTTTGGAAAGGCGGCTAGCTGTCCGATAAAAAGGTTCGTGACTTCGGATGAGAAACCGCTTAGAGCACGCATTTCGTGCTTATAGGTGCCAATCGATTGATTTCCGCAAGATCTTTTCGCATCTTTCGGCAAAGGGAAATTCGGGTTGCACTCGAGCACCGAGCGCGCGGACTTCGTTCCCTTGGGTGACGGTTTGCACCGATTTCACCCCATTAAACAATGAGCGGTTGATAAGCTTCGGGAACCTTTTGCGAGGAACTCGCCCTTCGGGTGCTTCGCACAAAAGGTACCCGACACTTATTAACCGCACGATCCTAACTAATGTCGAAGTTGCTTCGCGAGTATCGTTTGCAGTCCCTATTTATGAAAGCGGACTCGGCGCATTAGATGGTTAAAAATGTAACGAACGCGGCCGCTGTAGCGATATTATCGAAAGGGGTGGTTTGGGCGAAATGCATTGGTTCGGCAACCCCACGATTGCGAATCGGTTTTGCGGGATTGCCGGCTGCGATGGTTCGGGGCGCGACGGGCTTGGTGACGACGCTGCCCGCCCCGATCACCGACTGCTCGCCGATATCTGCAAGCACAACGCTTCCCGCGCCGATCCAACTGTCTCTGCCGATGACGACTCGTCGATGACTTCCCGGTTGGCAACGGATTGGCAGATCAAGTCGTTCGATTCCGTGAGTCTGCGGACCACTTGGAATTTGAACCGCTGGCCCAAGCAACACGTCTTGCTCGAGCGTCACGCATCCCAGCAAACACCGCGGACCCACGTAGACGTTCGCATGGATTTGAGCGGAAGCCTTTGACAACAATACGCCAAACGCGATCGTCGCGGTCGGGTCACAATATTCCACCGATCGGCGAAAGAAGGCCACTCGCAGGTAACTTCCCATGGTGCCAGGAAGGAGCGACAAAAGCTGAGAATGAAACTCCAGCGAAAGGTCCGGGGAACTGAACTGCGTTAAAGCCCAGTGAGTACCCAACAATGGCAAGATCGCACACGTTGCCACACCGCGGACCATCGATTTGATCTTGGATTTCATTTTGTGCCCCGTGGCGAGGCGAGGAATCGATAATGCTGCAGATATTGCTCGACCGCATTGGCGAGATCGAAATGTTGCTGGACTCTTTGGCGTGCCGCACGACCAAAGCTGGCCGCAACATCAGGTGCCTCAAGCAATTCGACCATTCGGGCAGCCAGTTGCTCATCGTCTCCTCGAGGCACGAGGTATCCATCGATATTTTGCCGCAGGTGCTCGCCATTGCCTCCCACATCCGTCACGACGCAGGGACATTCGCTTGCCATCGCTTCGAGAAGCGTCAAGGATGCCGCTTCGCTAACGCTGGTAAGCGTGAACACGTTCACGGTGCGGAGTAAGTCGGCAACGTCGGCACGAATACCGAGGAACTGAATGCTGTTGATCAGAGAGTCGGCCCCCGATCGTTTCGCCGCGAGAGATTCAATTTGTTGATGGATCGCGTGCCGTTCCGGCCCATCGCCAACGAGCAAAAGCTTGGCTTGGGGAAGTTTCTGATGGACTTTTTCCCAACCGCGAATCAGCGTCGCGTGGTCTTTGACACCATGGAATCTCGCGATGCACGCTACGTACGGACGATCCCTATCGAGCCCGAGTCGTTCACGAAGCGTGATGTGCTCATCGACGTTGCCGCGTGGTGGCAACTGATGAAGGTCGACTCCATTGTTAAGCGTCACCGCAGCGGGAAAGCCTTCGATGTTCCGCAGCGCCATGGTGCTGAAGTCGCAACATGCGGTGGTAATGTCCGCGTAACGGTGTAGCAACCACCGATTGGCGAAACGCCGTTTCCAAGAAACGACATCTGGGTAATGGCGGCCGTGTTCGGTAAACAAAATTTTTGCGCGCGCACGGTGACGTAGTCTGGCGAGCGCGGAGTAGAAAAAGGGGGTGTATTGGTGAGTATGAAGAACTTCGATGTTGCGGTCTTCCACTTCTTTGGCAAGACGCTTTGCGACTTGCCAATCCAAACCCGGCTTCCGGCCCAGGACGACGACGGGCGTGTTCGCGTCCCGGAGTTGTTCACCAAGGGCACCCAATCCATCCAAGCAAAACACGGTCGCTTCGATTTGGCCGGCGAGCCTTTCGATGATCTGTTTGACCAACACCTCCGCGCCCGCCACTTGCATGACGTGCATCACAAATGCGACACGAATCGGCGGGCCCGTGGTCTTGATCTCAAGGGGCGATGGAACCGTTCCCTTCGCGGAATGAGAATCGTTTGTGACAGGAGACGTAAGCATGGGAATTACACCGTCCCGACGAGTGGCTGCGACGATTGATCCGGTGCACCGGATAGCGCACAAGAGCCGATCAATTCGACAAACTTTGCGAGTCTAGCGGACCATGAATATTCCGCTTCAACTAATCGCCGTCCTGCACACCCCATTCGCACACGTTCGTCGGGAGCGGAGGCCATCCATTGAAGCGCGGCTTGCCACTGCTGGATCGTATCGGCAATGACGAATTCGTTACCCGAAACGGCATCGATCCCCTCGGCCGATTGCGATGTCACCACCACGGGTAACGCAACCGCCATCGCTTCGAGGACCTTATTTTGAATCCCACGTGCTAACTTGAGTGGCGAGATCGCCACATCGGCAGCTTGCAGGTATGGCCTGACATCGGGCACCTCACCGACGACACTCACTCCTTCCACCGAGGCCAGATCGAGAACACGCTTGCAGGGACGCCTGCCGACAATCGCCAAACGGACGTTCACGGTTGAACGCATCGCCGGCAGGATTTGCTTGCAGAACCAATCGATCCCTTCCACATTGGGCCGATAATCGAGCACACCTGTAAAAACGAGGGACAGGGAAGGGAGCGTGGAAGTCACAAGTGGTGAAATCCGAGGCCCCAGAGGCCACCGCGGTGCTTCGAATGGTTCCGAGAGATCAAGAGATGGCGAAAAGTATTGCGTATCGACGCCGTTGCTGATTCCGTAAACGGGTGTTTCGCTTAAGGATGGAGAGGAAACCGTTTGTCGAAACAGTTCTGCTTCATGGTTACTGACCAGCACCAGCGCATCGGATCGATTTGCAATCCGGCTTTCTAACTTGCGCACCCGCACCGCTTCCGTCGCGTACAGGAACTTCTTCGGCGACCGAGAATCTTGACTCATTTGACGCCATTTCTGGCTATCGACATCCACCAAGTCGACCACTTTGGGTGTGTTGTCAAAGGGCGTCTGATCGACGTAGGGAAACATGCTTGAACAGAACACCAATACCGCGTCGAAGCGACGGTGCTGTTGCCAACGGAGCACCCTCCGAGCCAATTCTGGGGAAGAGAACATACCCTCGGTAAGACTCCTTCGCGACGCGTACGACTTCAAAGCGCGACCAACTCGCCGGTACCGACCAACCGATTCGACACAAACGTCCTCGCAGAAAGATTCGACATGGGCGAGATCGTCTGGACAAATCAGCTCATCCGTGGTGCTTCCCAAAGTCACGCAAAAATGATCGCTAAGAACTCGCAGTAGGTTATACGAGCGAATTCGATCACCGCGATTGGGTGGATAAGGAAACCGATGCGTCAGCATCAGCAATCGTTTGTTTTGAGCCCTGTCCATTTGTATCAGCAAACCGCAAGCGAATTTTGACTGACGCCATCACTTGCGAGCACCGAGGCGATGACACGATCCATTCGATCGAAAGGCATCACCTGCAAAAGTCGTCGCAATCGTCGCTCCGTTCTCGCCAAGCCCACATAATGTCGGAAACCTGTTTTCATACCAATTTGCTTGACCCGCGGCTGGCGTGGATCCATTTCCCAGGGATGAATATAAAACATGGCAGGACGGCCCGCTTGCCTTACCGCTTTGATCGCTTGCATCGTCAGAGAGAGGGGAAACAGACGAAAGTAGCCGCCACCGATCGGAATCGACATTCTTCCGCTTGTCCATGCCGATGGAGGGAATTCGCAAATCGTTCCCTGTGACGTTTCAAGCTGGTGGATCTCCTTGATCGCATTGGGGATCCCGTATCGGTGATGACCACGGATTGGAAAAATGCTGGAGTCAACTCTAAAGCCATGTTCGACCAGAATATCAAGTGCCCAAAGTGACCTTTGAACGATTGAAAAACTGGGAGCCCGGTAAGCGGTTACTTCAACGCCACACGCATTTGCGATCGCATCTCGACTATCGATAATATCCTTTGCAAATTCCTCGGGAGTCAAATCGTATACCAACTGATGCCAATAACCGTGAGACGCAATTTCGTGCCCATCGGAGGCAATTCGTTTGATGAGTTGTGGATAGCGTTCTGCTATCCAGCCGAGAATAAAGAACGTCCCGCGAACCCGAAGCTCATCAAAGAGGGAAAGCAACTTGTTCGTATTCTCTTCCACACGAGATTCCATCTTATCCCATGTCAAACGGCAAACACGGTCGCTGAACGCGGAGACTTGAAAGTAGTCTTCTACATCCACGGTCAGAGAATTACAGATACTTTGTGAGAGTGTTTTCGACATGAATGATTCGGTCGAGACCAGAAGAGGAGCCCCACGATCGAAAGCGACGTGGGGTTTTAGAATCAAACTAGATCACTACCGCGGACGTCGAATCGCACCAACGTCTTGAATAGCGACCTGTTCTACTGAACCCGCAACGGCGTAAATCGCTACCGGTTCTGAATCCCCATCATCCCATGGTGAGACGTCTTCTCCTTGATCCAAGCCTGAGGCGAACGCGTGCTCCGAGTCGCTGCACCCAACCAGCAGGTGGCGACGGCAAAGTCCCATCGCTTTCATCACGATTTCACCTTTGACCCCAATCATTCGCATTGCCGTCGCAGCCAACATGCGGAAATCCAACCACCAATTTGCATTTTCGATGTAGTGGAGATCGAGTATTTGTTTGCGACGAACATCGTCGGTACACTCATCGGGTGGCAAATTGATTTGCGCCAAACCAGTCACACCCGGCTTGATGGTATTACGGTCGTGATACCCGTTAATCTCCTTGGCGAGATCTTTGCAGATTTCAGGCCGTTCAGGACGTGGGCCGACCAACGACATTTCGCCGGTCGCGACGTTAAACAACTGGGGGAGTTCGTCAAGATGTAATTTTCGCAGGATATATCCCAGCCCCGTGATACGGCAATCGTTTTTCGTGCACCATACTGCTTGGCCTGGCTTTTCGGCATCCACTACCATCGATCGAAACTTAACGATTTCAAAAAGTTGTCCATCAAGACCGACTCTGATTTGACGATAGAAACCAGGCCCCCTGGAAGTCACCTTGACGAGACAGAACAGTAAGAACAACAGTGGCGAACTTAGTACCAGTAAGATACGCCCCGCCCAGCGATCAAACGCATACTTTCGACGACAAAACGTTTCTCGCGCGACCATGGATTTCAATTCAGCATCCACACGACGGAAGTGAGGGCCGTTCATTTCACTTTTCCCTGCGAATTTCGAGATAGTTGCGGACGAATCACTTAACTCGGAAGGATTCACCGATTGGGGTGAACTTGTCACTGAATCACACTCTCTAGTTGAGGTAAAAATGCTTTGAGAAATTCACGGCACGGTTCTTCCGACTCATTACCAATGGGCCCAGCAACCTGAACCTTATAAAGACTTTTTGCCATCCAAAATCGAGGATAATCCCTTGCCTCCCATGGCCCCCCGTCACTCCAACCGTACCAAACGTCGAGTGATGGTTCGGGCTGAGACGCCTGTGAGAATTTAGCGGACCAAAGCTGATGTCGCTGGGTTTCGGTTGCAATCGTTTGTGCTTGCGTTTCGCCAACCTGACTTGTACCAACGGAGCGATAACAGATCTCTGGGGTATGCACGGCGATTGGCCCTCGGGGGCCAAATAGCACCGCAGCGGTTACTAACGCTTGGGTTTTCTCGTTGCGGTAAGTGCGAACCTCGGAACCATAACAGCGAAGAATTTTCGCGGCCCCTTCGTCAAGCGGAACGGAATCTGTCATGACCCAATCTCCGGCTTGGGCGGGGAGGTCGGATAATCGCTCTCCTTGGATCAATAAATCCGGCGGATTTGACCATCGACCATCGAGAAAACCGTGGACGACGCCTGAAAACAAGGTCAGGGTAAGCAATAACGCAAACGGACCCCGACGACTTGCCAAAATGTGCGCAGCGTTGGTCCCAGACTTTGATTCTTCTAAGTCGGTGATATCAGGGCTTTGGGTACTCATGATCCAAACTCGCTTTTCAACTTTTCTAGTTGTTCCCGTTCAGTGGCGGTGAGGCCTGCCGGATCCAGTTTCTCAAGGTTGAGGGACGTCCAAACTAGCCGAGCCTCTTCTTTCTTGCTTTGAGCCTTCAATGCCATGATCATGTGAAATTGGAACCGTGGCTCTTCCGACAGGCTGATTGCCTTTTGAAAGACCTCGCGAGCTTCGTCAAACCTTCCCGCATTCAGCAACACGACGCCCTTGGTGTCGAGCAACTCGGGGTTGTCGCCGGCAAGCTTCAAGGCTTGATTGATCGGCTCGATCGCTTCGATTGCTCGCCCCGGAATGTCCGCGAGCGCCATCGCCAAGTTATTCAAAGTTCGGATCCTCACGGGATCCAATTTCTGCACTTGGCGATATAGCGTGATCGCTTCGTCAAATCGATTTTGCTGCATCCGTAGGGTGGCAATGCTTTCGAGAACCGAGGGGTTGTCGTTGAATCTCTCCGAAGCATCTTTAATCAAACGCGAAATGGGAACGGTCTCCGCAGCCGCCGGCTGATTCAGGATCGATTCGACCAGAAGCAATGCTGACAATGGGTCCGGCTGGTTTTCATAATGCTTCACACAGACCGCGATCCCTTCATCGACACGATTGACCTGGTTGAGCGCTACTACGTAGTTGGCCAGTGTCTGGGGGTTATCTCGGTAGGCACGCTGCAACCATTCCAAGCCGGCATCGACAAAACCGAGGCGGAGAAGCGTTCCTCCCGCAATCGATGAGAGGTTAGCCTGTTCAAGCGAACCATTCTTCGCCCCTCCCTCCGCCCACGACGCCACAAGCTGGGGAACCGACGAATCGTTTCCCGTTTTGCTCGCATAGCGAATGCCGATTTCCAGGGCCGCAATGGCACCTTGCTCCATCGACTCCAACTGGTGCATCATCGCTTCGACCTTGGGCAAATCCTGAGGCAGGCCGATGTCGAGCAAAAACGTAGCGTAGCGGAAAACATCGACAACCTGAGGATTGTCGCGACGCACAAGCGTTTCATAAACCGAACGAATTTCGGCATGCCAGCGAGTTCGTAGCGGCAACTGATCCTCGGAAAGCGATTCCGCCTGCTTTTTCAGAAGTACGGCCATAAACCGGGCCGCGTCGTCACTGCGATCGTTTTGCTCCGCGATCAACTCTCGAAGAATGGACGCCGCTTGGCCTTGCTGTTTATCTTTGCCCTGGGTTCCGAGTAGCACAGCGTAAAGAAAACGATTGCTTCCGGTAACTTGACCGGAAGTCGAAAGGAGCGAAGAAAGTTCAGCCCAGTCAACGTCGGCCCCATCTCGAGCGGCGAGAGCTCGGGCGAGTTCATTTCGCAACTCGCCATTCTCTGGGCTGCGCTGTTGAGCCGTCCGTAAAGTGGCGATCACATCATCTTCCTGACGAAGCTGACGATACAAACGGACAAGCGACATTTGAGTTCGCGTCGAGGGCTTCAGTTCATCAGCACGGATAAGTAGCGGAAGCGCTGCTTCAAAATCTTGGAGGCCGACCAACGCTTCGCTCATGAGGAGCAGTCGAGCATATTCATCGAGTTCGCTTTTCTTGATTCTCTCAATATCCGCAAGAATCTTATCCCGATCTTCAAACAATAAATGAAGTCGAAGGCGGGCGGAAAAAATCGGCGACTCTGCGACGCCGGCGAGTTCTTCAGCCTTCTCGATCGCCGCGGTCGCACTGGCGAGAAGTTCACCTCGCTTTGTTTTATCTTTTGTCTCCGAGGCAGCGACTGACGCTGCCAAGCAGTACACCACATGGGAAAGATAATCCCCTGGTCGCTGGTCAATCGAGGCCTTAGCAACCGCCAAGCTGCGATCAAAGTCACCCTGACGCTGAGCCAGTTCGATTCTCGCGGTGCCGTACTTATCGATATCACCATTTGTAACGAACGAGGAGAGGCGTAATTCCTCCTCGGCTTCGGTTTGCCGATTGAGAGCAATAAGTTGCTCAAACAGCCGTTGTCGAGTTTGTGGTCTGCGATCTCCTGCTGCAATGCCGCGACGCAACTGCTCGACGGCCCGTTCGTGGCGTCTTTCGATCGCCGAAAGCCAACCCTCCATTGCTACCGCTTCGCCCCACGTCGGCCGCAGCGCGAGTATCTCTCGCAAAATCGATCTTGCCTCCTTCAATCGCCGATCACTTGTTTCGATCTCGTTCGGATCGCTCTGCAATTGATCCATGAGGCGTCTAACCTTCAGGTATCGCCAATAGGTCCCGGCGCTACCTTCCAGCTTGCGTAGTTCTTCTTCCCAAAAGATGGACAACTCCGTCGGACGCAAACGCTTGCCATCGACGATTAACGCCTCCGAGCTTTCGGGAAGATTCGTTGCCAATTCGGACAAGCTGTAAAGCGTCGTTGGACTGCGCCTCTTGTCAGACATCTTGCGGAGTGCTTCGTAGGCAAGCTCAGGATCATTCGCTCGCGACGCAAATTCCGCTGCAAGCATGAGAATCGAGATTACTTCATCTTCACGACCCGAAGGGAGCGTCTCCGCGAGCTCAAGCAGAGCCTTACTCGCCGCTTTTGGCGATCCCGATTGAGCATCAAGGCGAGCTTTTGCAAGCACGAATGAAGTCGCGGAGGAACCTACGAGCGTCTCAAGTCGCCCGAGCGCCCGCGTCGACTCCTCGTTACGCCCAGCTTCCGCAAGCCGTTGAGCCGCAAACGACTGAATCAGCTCGTCGTCCTGATGCTTATTAGCGAGCAATAAAATACTATCGATCGTCGCGGCCGAACGAAAATGTTGTTCGGCCTCAACGCCGAAGCTTGGCAGTAAAATTTCCAAGACATCAACCTGGCTTGACATGCGTCGCCGTTCATCAGCCGACGCGTCCAATGCCGAACTTTCCGCTGCAGTGAGTTCGTTTCGAATTCGTTTGATCGACGAACGAACGCCGCTAAAGTCACGTTGTTCTGGCAGTAAGCGAAGCTGCTGGTTGAAACTGGCCTCCACACTTGCGATTTGCAACGAAAGGGAATCTGAGGCCCCGGCCAATCGCCATTGCTCTGCAGCCTGAGAGTGATTCCCCGCCTGAGTCCATGCCTGCGCCAGTAAAGCTCGCAATTCACGGTCGCTTGGTTCCATTTCAACTGCCTTCTGAAGGACGATGGCAGCCTGATCCCACAAGCCTTCACGTCCGTAGATGGCAGCCAACTGCCTAACCACCGAGATCCTCTCACTGACATTGATCTCTCCGTCGGCATCGACGGCCTGTCGATATCGATTCATCGCGACGATGTTGTCGCCACGGCTCGCCGCAACCACACCTTCCAGCACATTCAGTCGCCATGATGCCGCCTGTAGCTTGTTATTCATCTCAGTGCGCTGCGCCGCCGACGATTCGCCTTGGCTAATTCGATTCAAACGAACCGTTGCCTCGACCACCGCTCTCCGAAAATCGTCAACCATCGTCGCGGTTCGGGGCGATTTGGCGTCGAGCTGGCTCATCAAGGATGCGAGCGCCCCAAGCAAATCAAGGCTACCGGAATCAACCTGCTTCAGACCCATTTGCCAGATTGAAATCGCGTCCTCAAACTGCTCCTGCAACAACGACAAGCGACCAGCATTGAGGTACAGATTTTCGGTTAACGCACTGGGAATATCCGATTTGTCCAGAGCCATTAATTGCTGATACCAACCGGACGCGACTTCTTTTTCCTGAGTCGCGAATTTTGCTGCGGCCTCAAGGACGACCAAGAAATCCCAATAAAATTCCATGTCGGAATCAGTTTCGTTGTCCTTGCCTTCTACCAGAGTCGAGCCGGTGACCGCCCCCTGATTCGTCAAGCGTGTCGAGGCAGCTTCCGCAGCGATACGCAGTCTATCCAAAGCGACCTTCGAGTCGGCCGGCTCTGATTCGAATTGATAAAGGATAAGTTGAGCTCGGCTGCTTTGCGTCTCTGCGATATTTGAAACCACGCCGTCAAGCCTCCGGGCCAAATCCCCACCGTTGAACTGATAAGGATCATTTTTCGCGAGGTCGACAAAACCGGCGATCAAGTCCAGATCCTGAGGATTCTTTGTGAGGGCAATTGAAAGGACTTCGCCGACTTTCTGATGGGACAACCACGCCCAATAATCCTTGTCCGCCGCAAATTTGTCTTCTGGACGATTCTGATACAAAGAATCTTTCACCTGCCCGTTCAAGGCGAGCGCCATCGACCTCAGGGAATCGGCATCCTCGCGTGCCGGTTGCAATATCAAGATCTGGCGTTCTGCCTCTCGGTACCAAGGCCCACCGAGTTGTAACAATCGCTTCACCAATCGTTTGCGCAGGTCGTCGACTACTTTCCGATCCACGCCTGCGTCACTCGCTCGAGCGAGTGCTGTACTGAGTTGCTTCCTCGCTTGATCTACCGCCGAACCACGCGTGGACCTTTTTCCTTGATCAGCCGCAGCATCTGCGACGATTGCCAACTTAACGACCGTGTCGATATCGTCTGGAACAAGCAACGAATAACGAGTCAACCACTTCGTCTGCTCCGCGAAATTGTTTGCCTCGGAGGCCGCTTGGGATCGTTGCAAAAAGATCGCTGCGGTCTTCGTCGAATGATACTTGTAGGAAATGAAAGATAAGATCGAAAAGATCGATACGACGATGGAGGATCGTATTGCTAACGACCGATTCCATTTCCAATAAAATCGACGCACCTTCGTCTTTTCTTTCAATCGCCGGTCATCCGCTGGCGTCATTGAAGGCGCAGGAACACCTGCATTTCCTTCTGACTCTGGACGACCATGAGATTGTTTCATAACCTTGGGCATAACAAGCAAACCTAAGCGGGGCTACTAAGACGAGTTCCCATAACAAATTTGAATCCCAACATTGCCATTGCGTTAAGCCTTCGCTTCACCAGCAATCGCATATTGGTAATTGCCGTACCGATATGCATATTGCATGGTTGTTACGCCACTGAAAACCGTACCAGCGACATTGGCCCCCGCCGCTTCCAAACGGCGCATCGATCGTTGCACACTCTCCATACGACTTACGTCACGCATCACACACAGCAGGGTTGCATCAACGGCAGTCGCCACAGCGAGCGATTCTGATGCTGACAAAACCGGGGCAGTATCGATCACCACGTAGCTATACCTTTCTAAAGCCTGATCAACGAAGTCTCTCATCGCGGACTGGCTGATCAAGCGATGAGGACTCCTGTCGAGCCTGCCGGCTGGAAGCACATGAAGTAAGTCGCCCAGACTAGTGTCAATTACCTGATCCAGCGTCGCGCCCTGCGATAGGAAACCGCTGAGCCCAGGGCCCATCTGTAGGCCAAAAATCTCGTGTTGGTCGGGATATCGAAGATCCGCGTCGACAAGCAGCACCGTTTTCCCTGACGCCTTCGCGATGGAAAGGGCAAGCTGCGAAGCAACACTACTCTTTCCCTCTCCTGACATGCTGCTGACCACCGCGAGCGACCGCGTATTTTTGGTTTCAGTCGACATGAACAGATTCGCTCGGAGCGCATCGACGCTCTCCTCGAAAACACGTCGACCGTGTCCACCGCGGGCGCCCGAAGGAAGCTTCGCGATCTCACCCATTACGGGCGCCAAAGAGAAACTCTGATCAACGACAGAGCTATCCGTTAACCGCTTGACTCTTAGCTCCCAAAGAAGACCGATCAAAAAAGGAATGACAAAAGCTCCGGCCGAAGCCATCATCATCTTCTTCACCGGAATCACTTCAACGGGCGTCTTGGGCGGAGTTGCGGCAGCAAGAGACCGGACTGATCCGTCTTGGTGACTTTCGGTTCGAATCGCAGCAACCCGAGTTCTCAGCTTGGTCAACACATCGTTGGCAATGTCTAATTCGGCCTGACCGAATTGCAATTCTGCCGAAACGCCTCCAAACTGCTCCATTCGGGCACGCTCCTCGTCGTATTGTTTTTGGAGTACCGAAAGCCGAGTCAACTTGGCGTCACGATCCCTTTGCCATTGAATATCCGAAGCCGCACGATCGCGCTCCAACTCAATTTGGCGACTTTCTAGCCGAGACTGTGCAGCGAACTTTTGACTTTCAACCTCTTCGTCGGCTTGACGTTTGAGTGCCACCACACCGCGCCCGCGAGCTGATTGCTTAAGCGATTCAACTTTTGCCAGCCACTGATCTCGCTTCGACTTGGTTTCCTGGTAGTACTCTCGCCGAATACGAACCAAGTCTGAGTCTTCGAGGTTGAGTATAACCGACTTATATCTTTCAACCATTCTCAAGGCTTCGGCGACTTCGGCGTCATTGGAGACCATCTCAGCAATCTCTGATTCCGAAGGTTCATTTCTTTGGACAACGACTGGAGACAATGACAAATCGTTACTTACTTTCTCGCCGCTGCTACTATTTCCTTCGGCTCTCATCGATCGCTGTGCATCTTCGACCGCCAACTCAACGTTCATGTTCGAAATTTCAGCTCGCAATTGCGAGAGCATGGACATGTTGGTTGTATCCTCGAGCTGGTCAACGCGCTGGCCCTGCGAAAAACCAAAGGTTTGCTCGCTTAGCTTTTGAACACGGACTTGTCGCTGCGATACCTCCTGCTCCCAACGCTGAATCTCTGGTTGCAACCAACGCTCCAAGTTTGCAACGCGTCCCTTGTCGTACACATCTCGCTGACGCAAATATGAATCGACAATTGCGTTGCACACCATCGCCGCCGCATCGCGATCCGTATCCTCATAGCTCACCATCAACCTGCTTCTCGCGCCCCCGCTTGCAACTTTCAAATTGGCACGAAGATTCCTCTCCGCCTCTGTGGGATCCGACAGACTTGGGGCCTGACGTAGCCCCGCATCCGCAAGCACCGGATCAATCACGATGGGATTGAAGACCAGCGATGTCTCCGTCGCAGCGATGTCACTAATCGTAGGCATCACGCCCTGGAAAACCACATAATCCTCGTTGGCTTCGAGCAGGTGACTTGCGCGGTACCTTGGAATGAAGTCTCTAAAGACCAGATACGACGCAATCGATGCAAGCACCAGCCCCACGGGCACCGCCCAAACCCACGAGCGACGCACGGTCACCCATAAGATCCACGGATCAAACTGACCATGACTCGCACTTTTCGAGGCTTTCACAGCCGCGGCGTGTCTTCGTTCTTGCGAAACCACCATTGAATTTGCCATCGCTAAAATTATGCCTAACTTTTGCCTAGAGACTTCATTCCGATGAATGAAACCGCTCTAACACCCTGAAATGCCAACTCAAACAAAGAGGAACCGAACCCCTCTGAAGTAAAGACATTCCTAATTCGCTAACCAGGAAACACTCGAGTTTGATAAGAAATCCTTTGCATTCAACTGCTCAACCGGTCGATAAAGCGCTTCCCAGAAGATCTTGACCAGATACAGGGCTACAAATGCCAGGGGTATCATAAAATAACCCGAGACATCGTGAATTCGTTGCTGACTTGCCGGATCAATAAACCACTGATTGAGAAGCCCCACCACGGTGATCCGAAACGCATTGACAAGCACAGCAAGTGGCACTGCAGCCAAAATCAGCACGATCCGGTCGAGCCAACTGCGGTTCGATATCGCCGCCCAGAAAAACGCGAGTGCCGCCACGCCAATAAATATTCGTAGGCCGGAACAGGCCTCCTCGACGAGTAAGCGTTGGTCGCCCACCCAGATTACGTGTCCTTCGTTAACTGCCGACTGTCCAAGGACGCGAAGCATGATGGTACTAAGCTCAGTTGCGACACCCTGCAATTTCCAACTCAACAAGCTTTCCGCCTGAAATGGGAGCGGAAACATTAAGATTAGAAAGGCGATGGCTGGCAACGCCCACTTCAGGGACTGGTAACCAAACAAGACCCAAACCGCTCCGGCGACGAGTGGCAAAATCGACCAAGCGTCAAAGAAGTCCGCGTAGCCCACTCTCCCCAGCCAACGCATCAAGACGGCAACACCCACCAGCCAGAATCCCACCCAAGAGGGCGATTCTTGAACCCCCGGAAAAAAGTGGCTTCGGTTCCAACAAAGAAGCCCCGCCAACGGCAACACCAAGTAGCCGTGGGAGTAATCTGGCTCAGTCCGCCACATCTGTTCGACCCACACCAAAGTCGGCCAGTACGCGTACAGGACAAAACAAATAAACAAACAGACTGCGACAACAATCCGGGTCGAACCGCCCACGGAAATCAGGTCCGACATCGGCACTAAAGGTTTAGAAATCACGGTAGATTCCAAGTAACCTCGTTTTTCAGACGCCGAAACCGCGGGCTGCAGCATTGAAGGATGCTTACGACGCTTCCGGGAATTTGACAACACTTTATTCAAGCGACTGACCCCCGCTCACAGAGAAACCAAAGAAAAGTGAACCATAAACTTGTCCGCCGAACGCAAACAAATCATGCAGAATTAGTTATGGAACTGCGGCGAACCACACCCGATCAGGCATCCAGCTTATACCCTGACAAACCTTTTTCAAACCATCAATTTCCTTAACGGAAACTAACGCCCCACAAAGACAAATCAGCGCCCAACAACACCCCTTCTTCCTGTTTCGAGAGTCGACAAATACGACGCCAACCTCGCGGGATCGCTGGAGCCATTATCTTAAACTTAATTTCGCCTATCTTTCCCATCTGAAGGCTGCCCCCCAACACTAATCGGAGCAACGCAATTGCCGAGTCGGGAATACCCATTTAATTTAGAATTTCTTTATCGAGGCCGGATACAATGCGGATGTGGTATATCCATAAGACTTAAAGGCTCAGGCCGAAGGTCTTGAGCATCAACGAGTGACTTAAGGGTGACTGGGTACGCTGCGTACCGAGCTCCGTTTTTTTTAGTTAAAGGCCTTTGCCTTCCGATGACGTATTGGCCATCACGCCCGTGGAAAATCGCGATTTCTCATGGGATTGAGACGTCTTTAGTGGTCCCCTCGTTGCCTTTCGCGATCATCGGGTCGCATGAGCGATGTTCGGTACGTCTGGATGATCCACGCCTCCCGGACGCGGTCTACTTGGTTTGTGCGTTTACCGATTCGGTGGAAGTATGGCCACTGTCTGCAATTTCCTTTCCCAGCTGGGGCATTTTGCATCCACAGGATAAACTTCGACTTGGAAAAGCGGAAATCACCTTTCACCTCGGCGAAACAACCTCAGAATCCGCGCAGCGACCCCACCGGGGGGAGAGGCGAACTAACGCCACGGACTTGCGATCTCGCGAAAACCTGGTGAGAGAGGAACAGGCACGTGTAATCATTGGATGCAAGGATGGTCGTCGCATTAAGACGCTGGGTCGACGGGTCACCATTCTTGGCGAAAGTCACCCCAGCACCTTACGGTTGCACGAGTTTGGCTTAGCAGGCTGTTCTCACGCCATTATTTCGGTCGGCAGGGCGGTTTGGCTGATTGATTTATCGCTTTCACAAGGCAAACCTGAAAACCAGTGGGCGACACTTCTTGACCCGATGTCGAGCCCTCACCAAATCGGCAGCGCGACCATCTCGGCATGGAATGCAAAAACCGTAGCTCACCATCAAGAATTGATTTCAGCCGCCGCAACATCCCCAGCCTCTCCCGCGGTTTCTCCCGCGGTTTCTCCCGCGGTTTCTCCCGCGGTTCCCCTCTCCAATGACTCCCTTTCAGCAATCGATGCTTCCATTGATTTGGATTCACTAGCGCATTCGTACCTAAAGCAGCCACCTTCGGCAAGTTTCCAGCAGATTACTGGCATGGTCGCGAAAGCCCCTTTACCTTCAACGATAGTCATCGCTGATCGTGCCGCAGACGCCGAACGACTGGCAACCCACATCACTAATCGGCTAGCCGATACCCAACAGGTCCGATTAAAATTCAGGCGACAGATCAACGCTGCCTGCCTTGCCTTCGTTTTACTGGTGATAGTCCCAACAATCTGCTGGCCGATTTTTCGAGTCGTTTTACCACTATTCTACGGTGATACCTGATGCATTCAACACTTCGCTAACTTGCACAACCGCTTTGCAGTTCTGGAAAACTGCAACAGTCGAATGGATTAGAAAGCCTTGGTTTTACGCGATGCACAAAATTCTGTCGAAATCGCGACCCGGTATTCGTGAAGCGTCGTACGGTAGAAAGGGGATCATTGCTTGACCCTCATTCTCGCAACGGAAGGGAGCCTAAAAGTTGACGCTGATACTTGCTATCACCGCGCTTTTCTTTGTAGGGTCCACGGTAATCGTCGTATTTCTAATTAAGTCCGCAAAAACGATCGAGGATTGTGATTGCGAGACGTGCAAAAAATGCAGAGAAGAAAGCCACTCACCCATCGAGAAGGCTTGGAATCGAACGACTTCTGAAAGCTCCTGACCGCAAAAGAGGCGAGTTCGGGACGGAGCCAATCCTTGGTCCGGCCGCTTATTTGAGAATTTCGCGGCTGAAATTCACTTTTCCCATGTGTCCGTCGCCCCATCCAGCGGTCCTCCGCGTGTTATCGATGCCCCACTTAGCTGAGTTCTCTTGTTTTAAGCACGGCAGCAGGTGTCGTCTCGCCAAATCAATGTAGTGACCACGTTCCGTTGTGCTGTCACGTGCGGACGGAACTACGGGCGTGGCTGCTGAATCAGGCCGAAAGACATCTCTATAGTTGCCTCGAAAACTGGGCATAGGGAGTTGAACGAATCTGCCACGCAAAATTTCATTTTTTGGCTCTTCCGCAAAATCTGTGGGTAGATTTAGATTGGTTTTCAGTAGCGTATCAGGGTTGGCACAATCTTGAGATCTTCGCCCATGCTGAATCCAGGGCGGGGAATTTTTTTAGGCATCCGCTCCTGCGTCCAATGATATTTTGCATCTGAAATTGCCGAGCGATACAATCAATTTACCGGGAAAAACGGACTCAGGCTCTGCGGGGACGCAACCAGGGAAGGGATATCTCGGTCGATAGCGCGCCAATGGTGCGGGCAGCCTCGGCGAGTCTTTGCTCGCTGAGATTGCCTTTCAAACGCCCATTGGACGCAGGAGTTCATGCCTGAAAAATCCATCT
>Ga0105051_10004017_pt1 | contig 17358 bp, 18 predicted proteins | sample FRY02_FD_78383 | JGI IMG/M metagenome (GOLD analysis project Ga0105051, IMG submission 78383) | Freshwater microbial communities from Lake Fryxell liftoff mats and glacier meltwater in Antarctica - FRY-02 (megahit assembly) | ecosystem: Environmental > Aquatic > Freshwater > Ice > Glacier... | reverse complement strand
TGGTTGTGGCGAATGTTCCGCCGGCGGTCGCAATACGAATCGTCAAACGCCAAGGAGTTCGCGCAACATGTTCCGCATCAACGAAAACTATCTGAAGCTGTCTGCGGGTTATCTCTTTCCTGAAATCGCTCGGCGCGTTGCGACCTATGCCCAGGAACATCCCCAGCTCGCGCCGCGCATCATCCGCTGTGGAATTGGTGATGTGACCGAGCCGCTGCCGCCCGCCGCGGCCGAAGCGATGCACAAAGGTGTCGATGACTTGACCAAGCATGCCACTTTTCGTGGCTATCCACCTGCGGCGGGATATGACTTTGTGCGCAGCGCGATTGCGCAAGGCGATTTTCGATCGCGTGGATGCGACATTGCTGACGATGAGATTTTTCTCAGCGATGGATCGAAGCCTGACGCGAGTGCGCTGCTGGAAATTCTTGCGGTGGGCAATCGCATTGCGATCACCGATCCGGTCTATCCGGTCTACGCCGACACGAATGTCATGGCGGGCAATTCCGGCGGGCAACTTGAAGGCGGCGGGTATGAAGGGTTCACCTATTTGCCTTGTACGCCTGCGAATCATTTTTCACCCGCGCTGCCGAGCGGTGCGGTGGACATCATCTATCTGTGCTCCCCGAATAATCCCACTGGCGTCGTGCTGGATCGCGCTGCGCTCACCCGATGGGTGAAGTATGCGCGCGAACATGGTGCGCTGATTCTTTTCGATGCGGCATACGAAGCATTCATTCGCGAAGATGGAATCCCGCATTCGATTTATGAGATTGAGGGCGCGACGGCGTGTGCGATCGAGTTTCGATCGTTCTCGAAAGTTGGCGGATTCACCGGCGTTCGCAGTGGATATACGGTTGTGCCGAAATCGCTCGAGGGCTCGACGATCGACGGCAAGCGTGTGCCGCTGCATGGACTATGGATGCGCCGATGGACGACTTGTTCCAATGGCGTCTCGTGGCCGGTGCAATGTGCGACGGCCGCGCTCTATTCACCTCAAGGTCGGCAACAAACGCGCGCGCTCACTGACTTTTATCTGGCGAATGCGCAAATACTCTCGGCGGCGTGCGAACGACTGGGCCTTGCGACATTCGGCGCGGCGAATTCTCCGTATGTATGGATGACTTGCCCAAGCGGATTGGGTTCGTGGGAAACATTCGACCTGCTCCTGCGCGAGGCGCAAGTGGTGACGACTCCGGGCGCTGGATTTGGAAAGTGTGGCGAGGGATTCATCCGCATCAGCGCATTCAATTCACGCGCCAATGTGGAAGAGGTCGCGCGCCGCTTGTCAGTGCTCGCCGCCGCGGTCGGTCGCTAACTTTGCTTGCTCAAGTGCTGCGTTGGCAATCGCGCGCAGCATGTCGTGAAAAATCACCTTGTGCAGCGGGTAGATGCCATACCAGTAAAGCAGTCCCATCAATCCAACTGGATCGAAGATCGCAGTTTGGCGAATATTGCATGACGCACCATCGCCCGTGACTTCAAATTCAAGCCAAGCGCGACCGGGCAATTTCATCTCGGCGAGCAATCGCAACCGACGATGTGGCTCGATCACTTCGACGCGCCAGAAATCGAGCGCGTCACCGACACGCAATGTGGTCGGCGACGGACGACCGCGCCGCACGCCCACTCCACCAACAAGCAAGTCCATCGCACCACGCACTTTCCAAAGCCAATTCCACGCATACCAACCGTTGTCGCCGCCGATGCGCTCAACCACACCGAAGGCGACTTCGCGTGGCACATTCACATCCATCGCACGCGAATCAACAACACGCGAGTCAAATTTCACGCCTCCCCATGACTTGATCGCACCCGATGAGGAGAGCGCATCGGACCAGCGCGTTGTGGCGAATCGTTCCTCGTCACTGTCGAGCGCACGATGAACAGCTTCGTCGACTCCGATGGGCCGAATGTCAAATGCACTCAACGCAGAGTTGTCACGCACGACCGTTGAATGCACGATGCTCGCAATGAGCTTGCGGCCGATGCGGGCATAGAGCGGAGTGATGAATCCAAGCCAAAGGCCAGATAAGAACGGAGTCAGAACTGGCACGGAAATCATCCGACGCTTCATGCCACGCTGTTTGGCGTAAACGCGCATGATGTCGGCGTATGACATCATATCAGCGCCACCGATTTCAAAGATTCGCGATGGGCCCACCGGCTGTGAGAGCGCGGCCAGCAAGTATGACAACACATCGTCGATGGCGATTGGTTGTGCTGGCATCTTGACCCACTTTGGTGTGACCATGATGGGAAGACGATCCACGAGTGAACGAATCATCTCGAATGAGAGACTGCCAGAGCCGATGATGATCGATGCACGGAATTCGGTGACCTGTACAGTCGTTTTGCGCAGAATCTCGCCGACTTCGCGGCGGCTCGCCAGATGCGGCGAGAGTTTCTCGGTGTCGCTGGCAAGTCCACCGAGATAAATCACACGCTGAACACCCGCCGCATGTGCGGCATCGATGAAGTTGCGCGCAGCTTGACGATCGACTTGCTCGAACGAATCATCAGACCCCATCGAATGAACCATGTAATACGCGGTGTGCACACCATGCATCGCCGCCGCGAGAGTTGATCGATCAAGCACATCGCCGGCAACCACCTCGGTCGACGCATGCACGCGTTGCGCCAGCACCTCTGGTCGCCGCGCTATGCATCGAATGCGATGATCCCCGCTTTCAAGCAATTGCAAGAGCCGGCCCCCGACATATCCAGTTGCGCCAGTCAGCAGAATGAGCGGAGCATCGGACCGTGATGGATTTGTTGCATTCATGCGCAAGCCTTCGTGGCTACCAACGGCGACGCGCGCTTGGTAGTGAAGGAGCCAAGTCTAGGCACGGTCGAGGCGACATTCACGATGCGCGTGTGCCTATACTCGCTTCATGTCCAAAGCAACCATCAAAACCGACAAGGGCGATATGGAAATCGAATTTTTCGATGCCGACGCGCCAAAGACCGTTGAGAATTTTCGCAAGCTCGCTAAGCAAGGCTTTTATAAGGGCCTGAACTTTCACCGAGTGATTCCAAATTTTGTCATTCAGGGCGGATGCCCGCAGGGCAGCGGTGGCGGTGGTCCCGGTTGGAAGATCAAGTGCGAAACGACTGGCGGGAATCAGCGACATGATCGCGGAGTTCTGTCGATGGCCCACGCTGGCAAAGACACCGGTGGATCGCAATTCTTTGTCTGCCATAGCCGCGACAACACCGCGCATCTCGATCGCGTTCACACTTGCTTCGGCAAAGTTGTGAAAGGCGTCGAAGTGGTTGACAAGATCGTGGCTGGCGACAAGATCGTCTCAATTGACCTCGTTGATTGATCGCGTTGATTGATGGAGTGAATCGCTCCCCCCGCTCCCCCCCGCCGCAGCCGTTTCAACTCTGGAACTTTGACAGCAATCACGGAGCGCGCGCGGGCTTCAAGTGCTCTCGCAGCGCATCGCCACCGAAGTTTGTCGTTGGATCGCTCCACACGCAATGAACATGTGACGCATCGGCGTTGGTCGAGTCATATTCAATCGTGAAGCACGGACTCGTGAGGCGGTAATAGTGCGGCTTGTCGAGATTCGTCTCGCCCACGAATGCGAACGCGAGTTGATCGGGATATTTCACTCGCCACTCGTGCAACTGCGCATCAACAACCTTGCTGTCGAAAAGCCCCGCATGGGTGGCGAGCAATTTGTCCACGAGTTGCTTCTGCGCATCGCTCATCGCACTTCGCAGCACGCCGCGCATGTCGGGTGCCTTCGCATCCGCGCCGATCGCCCACATCACATCAGCAGGTGTGCCATCGAGAATGCGCGCCGTCTTGCGCTGTGAATCGTCGAACGATCGCGCAAGCTCGAACGCGACTTCGACCGCGGGCCCGAGCGGTCGTTGACCCGCGTGCGGACCCGATGCGATGACTGCGGGGAATGATCCGGTGAACATTGGCGTAACAGTCATGACGCCATCGGCACATGCCGCGTGCAATACAAAGTGATGACCCTCAATCTCAAACGCCCACGCCGCATCATCTGGAGAGCCAAAGAAATGGACGGCATACAAATCATCGCCATAGGTCGGCGGTGATGTTCCAGCATCATGCTCCTGAATCGCATTGATCGCCTCGACAATGCGAATGAGCCGCCACTGTTCGCTCCCACGGTCGGAAAGAAATGCGTCGACGAGCGCCAGAGCTGCTGCGCGCGTGTCGCGATCCATGTCGCGCAGAAAGAGCCCATCGCGATCGCCGCGCGCGAAATACCACTTGGTGCGCTGTGCATCATCGAGCGAGCGCAGTGCTTTGGTGCGTTCGCTCGGGTTCAGTGACTCCACAAACTTCGACGCGGCACGCGATGGATTCGATGCGCCGGCGAGTGGTTGCTGATTCGCGCACGCACTTCCAGCGAGCGCTAAGGCACAGAACGGAATGCGCAGTGAGAGCGGCATGGCGTTCATGATTGCAGAAACCGCAGGACGAAGTGCGGACTATTTCGAGATCGATGCAAACCCAGGTCGGTCGGTGCGCACTGGCGATGCGGGTAGGCCAGATCCGTTGACGAGGTTAGCGTGCGCTGCAGGTGGATGTGAATTGGGGACAAGACCAGACTTGGTTCGTTTCCCATGAGCGGTGGTTCCTCTTTGGGGTGTCAGGTCAGGCCGCTCAATTGTTGGCTGGTGACAATGGGCTGCGGCCGCGCCCATCGCTCGAAGTCGAAGTGGCCTTTCGAACGGCAAAAGTTTTTGGCCGATGGCCTTGGCCTAGACGCTTGACTGGCATAGCATTGCTCGAGTATCAACCGTGGACGCTGACCGAGGGTATTGACATGGAGATTCCAGCATGCAAATTCGAACGATGACCTTTGTGATTGCTGTGGTGATGATTAGCTTGGGTTCGGTTCAATCAACAGCCGATGTGATCATCGAGGTCGAGCCGCTAACCCCGCAAGTCAGTGTGCTTCCATCATGCACGGTCGAGATTTGTTGCACCGGAATCGGCGGTAGCGCACCTGGCGGCGCGATAGCGTGGCATTGTTTCACAAAGTGCACGAAATCCAAGTCTGGTGGCGTGCCCGAAGTCACGGCGTGTAACGGCGGACCGAGTGGTTTGTTTAGGGACCTGGTTCCTGAGGTAGAAAACCCCATACCGGGTGGGCCCCAATTGAATCCGCCACCAGATTGCTCAGGCAATGGCTTGTGGGGGCCGGTTTACACTTACTGCGGCCCCTGGTAGAACCCATCCAGATTATCCGAAAAACGAGGCTCCACAGCCGTTTTGCAGGGATGTAACAACTGGCACGGACTGCAATCTCTGCGATTGCATTAAAAAAGTCATGGACTGCATTGAATTGTGCTGCGTGAATTACGAACTTGTTCCAGACTGGTACGGATACAACTCCAACTCCGCGGCATATACCGCAATCTCTGCCTGTCAGACCGGCGGTGGCGGACCCATCGCCCTCCCGGATGGCCTGCCGTGGCTTGGCGCCCCAGGCTGGGGAATCGTGATACCACTCTGCCCGGAATGTCCATAGATGAGTACTTACCAAATGCTGCGCTAACTTGAACGGAGGCGTTATGAATGTTCTGAACCTGACCATCGGCTTTGCCATTTGCCTCACACCTGTTGTGACCAGTCCCGTATCGGCGCAGAGGGAGATCATGGTGGGCTGGGAAATAGCTGCATCTGCGCCAGGTGTTGGCACTCTGGTTTGGTCGGACCCGTCGACCCTCTCGCGCGCCGCAATCGCCGATCTGGAAGACTTGCGCGCCGCGATCATGGCGATTGGTCAACCCGGGCCGCATGTCAAGGTGAACCAAAATGGTCGAGTGGTGGCTCTTGTTTCTTCAAAGAACGGAGATGATCCCGCGGTCCCATCTGGCGTCACGGTCTGGCCCGATTGGCAAATCGCTGACGAGACGATTCACTTTGACTATGTTTCTCAAGTTCAGTTTTTGTCCAGCCATCATGTGCTGCTCTTCCAAAACCCGAAAGAGGGTCCCTGGATCGCATTCGTTGTGGACATTCGACGCCCGACCACACGATTCAAATTCTCTGGTTACCAGCTTGACACGCTTCGTGTCACCGACGCTGGGAAGTGGGCCGCGCTTGCGACCGATGGAAGCCTGAATGCTGGCAAGTTCAACACTGCGGGCGTTGACGGGACGGTGAACGGTACGCCAGTTCCGTTCAGCGGCACGGTCAACAATCTCATCTGGCGCAATGACGGCCGCTTCTTGCTTGTCGAAAAAGTGGATGGAGGAGTTGATTCACTGTCAGCAAGAGATTGGAGCGTCATCTCGAATATTTCAGCTGGGCTTGGACCATACAAGGGGATCGTCGGGCCTATCGGTCGCGATGCTTGTTTTGCGTCGAGCCCATCGGGCGCGTGCGTGTTGAGTGTTTCGAGCGAAGGCGTTCTTTCCGCGACGAGATGGCCAACGCAGGTGGCGGGCGAAGCCAGCGTGTATGTGTCACCGCTGCGGAAATTTCTGATCGCTCGAAGGGATGACACATTCCCGTTTGTCGTGCGCGTCTGTCGCAAGACGCCGGAGGCATTGGATTCGGATATAATCCCATCCTGGCCGTCGGTTCCGAGTGGCACGAAAATTCACGGGTTTGGTTGGCTGTTGTGGTTGCCTTGATGTGCGCGGTGTGCGGGAGCGCGCGAGACGGTCCACGCCTTAAGCCTTTTCCTTGATTGCTAGCGGTTCACTGCGCAACAACGCTTCTTCATCACCATTGCTCGCAAATTCCGCTGGCGTTTGATTGCCAAGCGCACGCTGCAGGTTCGTTGCTTGGCGGGCAGTGGGCTTCGGCCGCGCCCATCGCTCGAAGTCGAAGTGGCCTTTCGAACGGCAAAAGTTTTTGGCCGATGGTTTTGACATAGGGCGCCTGACTGGCATAGCATTGCTCGAGTATCGACCGTGGACGCTGACCGAGGGTATTGACATGGAGATTCCAGCATGCGAATTCGAACGATGACCTTTGTGATTGCTGTGGTGATGATTAGCTTGGGTTCGGTTCAATCAACAGCCGATGTGATCATCGAGGTCGAGCCGCTAACCCCGCAAGTCAGTGTGCTGCCATCATGCACGGTCGAGATTTGTTGCCGCCCCATCTTCTTGGGTTTAGCGTGGCATTGTTTCACAAAGTGCACGACAATCGGGGCCGATGAAGAGCCCGTAGTCACGGCGTGCCGCGGCGGACCGACTGGTCTCAGGTGGGACCAGTATCCGCAGGTACCAAACCCCATACCGGATCTGCCCCAATTGAATTCACCACCAGTTTGCCCCGAATGGGATTTTGGCGATAGCGCTCATGGGCCGATTGACACCTACTGCGGCCCGTTTGTGCGAGGTCATCCAGATTTTCCGAAAAACAAGGCTTCACAGTCGTGCGTAGATGTAGTAGCAACTAGCACGGGCTGCCAGCTCTGCGATTGCATTGAAGATATCATGTGCCGCATTCAAAAGTGCTGCGTGCGATACGAACTTTTACCAGGGGTGGGGTATGGATACAACTCCAACTCCTCGGCATTTACCGCAATCTCTGCGTGTCAGGCCGGCGGTGGCGGACCCATCGTCCTCCCGGTTGGCGGGCCGTTGCTTGACGCCCCAGGCTGGAATATCATGATACCACTGGAAAACTGCCCGACATGTCCATAGATGAGCACATACCAAATGCTACGCTAACTTGAACGGAGGCTTTATGAATGTTCTGAACCTGACCATCGGCTTTGTCGTTTGCCTCACACCTGTTGTGACCAGTCCCGTATCTGCACAGAGGGAGATCATGTTTGGCTGGGAAGTAGCTGCATCTGCGCCAGGCGTTGGCACTCTGGTTTGGTCGGACCCGTCGACCCTCCCGCCCGCCGCAATCGCCGATCTGGAAGACTTGCGCGCCGCGATCTTCGGGCCCGGGGTGACTAATCGCCAAGTCAAGGTGAACAATAATGGTCGAGTGGTGGCTCTTGTTTCGTCAAATGAAGGAGATAGTCCCGTGGCCCCATCTGGCGTCACGGTCTGGCCCGATTGGCAAATCGCCGACCAGACGATTCACTTTGACTATGCTTCTAAAGTTCAGTTTTTGTCCAACTATCATGTGAAGCTCTCCCAACACCCGAAAGGGGGTCACTGGATCTCATTCATTGTGGACATTCGGCGCCCGACCACACGATTCCAATTCTCTGGTTACCAGCTTGACACGCTTCGCGTCACCGACGCTGGGAAGTGGGCCGCGCTTACGACCGATGGAAGCCTGAATGCTGGCAAGCTCAACACTGAGGGCGTTAACGGGACGGTGAACGGTACGCCAATCCCGTTCAGCGGCACGGTCAGCAATCTCATCTGGCGCAATGACGGCCGCTTCTTGCTTGTCGAAAAAGTGGTTGGAGGGGTTGATTCACTGCGAGCAAGCGATTGGAGCGTCGTCTCGAATATTTCAGCTGAGCTTGGACCATACAAGGGGATCTCCAGCCCAATCGGTCGCGATGCTTGTTTTGCGTCGCAGCCAGGATCGGGCGAGTGCGTGTTGAGTATTTCGAGCGAAGGCGTTCTTTCCGCAACGAGATGGCCAACGCAGGTGGCAGACGAAGCCAGCGTGTATGTGTCACCACTGCGGAAGTTTCTGATCACTCAAAGGGATGACTACCCGTATGTCGTGCGCGCCTATCGCAAGACGCCGGAGGCATTGGATTCGGACATAATTCCATCCTGGCCGTCGGTTCCGAGTGGCACGCAAATTCACGGGTTTGGTTGGCTGTTGTGGTTGCCTTGATGTGCGCGGTGTGCGGGAGCGCGCGAGACGGTGCGTGCCACTGGTCCCTACCCCAATTCAGCTCCAAGTGAAGTGAGCGTTATTTGGGACACGGGGTCCTCCGCATCAATGGAGGATTACATGAAGAATAAGCGTTTCACTGAAGAGCAAATTGCGCATGTTCTTGCGCATTGGCGAATACCTTCGAATCGTTTGAAGACGCGAAGAACGGCTTGACAATTTGGAGTATGGACTATATATCGTGTTCGTCCACACAGCGCCTTGGGCTATACTGACGCGCTGGCTTAACCCCGGCGAGTTCGCTGAATCAAGTCAGAGCAATGAGGTCCCGGTTGACCAAATTTTCTCGCGCTGAAGGTGGACCTGAATTGAGGACAAGCCCGGTCACAATCAGGCTTCCATACTCCGCTTGTTGCTCACCCATGAGCGGCAAACAGGTTTGTAACTCACATTTGGCATATAAGTGAGCGACAAACGGCTTCATGCGCACATTCGATCATCACAGGATCTCTCGTCCTTCGGCGATGTTCAGCAGAGCCGGGAGGGCCAGGATTGCCGCCCGGCGCCCACTGCTAGGGGCCACAACTCGCAAAATATGGCCCTTCTGAAGGACACCGAGAAAGCGCTGGGCGGTCGGTGTCGGAATGCCCGCAGACTTCACGAAGTCGGATGCACTGAAGATTGGGTGCTCGAAGATCCAGTCCAGGGCGCGGATTGCGTACTGCGACCTGGTCAAGTCAGGCATGCGGCGCTTGAGATTTTCGTAAAGACCGAGGATGGCCTTAGCGCGGGTCAGGTTGTCCTCGGCCTGTACCCGGATTGCCTCGATGAAGAAGCAACACCAGCCCGTCCAGTCATCGTCGCGGGAAACAGCGAGCAGGCGTTCGTAGTACTCGTCGCGACGCGCTTCCAGCAAGGCGCTGATATAGAACATTGGCTGCCCGATCAGCCCGCGTTGCCACAGGAACAGCGGCACCAACATCCGACCCAATCGGCCGTTGCCATCGAGGAACGGGTGCAATGCTTCGAACTCAGCGTGCAGGATTGCGAGCTGAACTAGACGATCCGGCGCGTCCTCATGCGCATAGCGCTCCCAACGGCTCATGCCATTAGGCAGTTTATCGGCACCAATAGGCACGAAGCGCGCTTGGCTCATCGTGCACCCCACCGGCCCGATCCAGTTCGGGATGCGGCGGTAATCCCCTGGTGACTTGTTCGCGCCGCGCACTCCATCGAGCAGCACGCGGTGCATGTCGCGGATCACTCGCTGCGACAGCGGCAGCGTGGCAAGCAGCCGTTCCGCTTCGCGCATTGCCGCCCGATAGTTCAGCACTTCATGGATGTCTTCGCGGAGCTCTGGCGAAGCCGCTTCGCGACCAGCCTCAAACTCGAGTACCTCGCCCATCGTCGCCTGAGTACCTTCGATGCGAGACGAAAGCACAGCTTCTTGCGTCGTCAGCGGTGAGAGCAACACCGCTGGATTGGGGACGGCAGCAAGCATGCCGTCGTAGCGGGCCACAGCCGCTGGACCGAGCAGCGGAATCAGACGCGACCAGTCGAGCGCCGCCGGCGGAAATTGCCCCTCGTGATAGGCAACCGCAGCCATCAGGTGGACTCAATATCAAATATCAGTTGGTGGAAGTCATTTTCGGTCAGCCGCACTGGTCTTATCTCCAATTCAGGTCCACCTTCAGCGCGAAAAAATCTGGTCAACCGGGACCTCATTGCTCTGACTTGATTCAGCGAATTCGCCGGGGTTAAGCCAGCGCGTCAGCATAGCCCAAGGCGCTGTGTGGACGAACACGATTCTAGTCCATTCTCCAATTTGTCAAGCCGTTCTTCGCGTCTTCAAGCGATTCGAAGGTATTCGCCAATGCGTAAGAACATGCGCAATTTGCTCTTCAGTGAAACGCTTCTTCTTCATGCAATCCTCCATTGATGCGGAGGGTCCAGTGTCCAAAATAACTCTCACTTCATTTTGACATGGAATCTGGATAGGGACCAGGAACCAAATAAAATCCAAAGACCTCATAAGGAGTGGTTCTGATATGTGGTACTGATCAAACTCGAAAGTTCGTACAGTCTCCACATGTCATCCGTACAAAGTTTTTCGGGCACCTGGCCACTCTTCAGCATTGCTGGAATCCGCGTGTACATACACTGGTCATGGGTGCTCGTTGCGATCTTTCAGATCAACCGCCGCAGCGGCAACTATCCCAACATCGCGTGGGATATCGCTGAATATCTGGGACTCTTTGTGATCGTGTTGATGCATGAGTTTGGACACGCGCTTGCGACAAGGCAAACGGGTGGCACGGCCGATCGAATTTTGCTGTGGCCATTCGGCGGCATCGCATTCGTGCAAACACCGCAGCGCGCCAGCGCATATCTCTGGGCGATCGCCGCGGGACCGCTTGTCAATGTGGTGCTCTGGCCAGTGCTGTTTGCACTGCACACAGTCGTTGGGATCACAAGTCCGCTCGGCGTCTTTATTCAACACCTTCTGTGGCTCAATGGAATCCTGCTCATTTTCAATCTCATCCCCGCCTATCCGCTCGACGGCGGACAATTACTGCGCGGACTGTTGTGGATCAAGCTTGGCCCAACCAAGAGCCTGTGGATCGCGGCATGGGTTGGACTGGTGCTCGGTGTTGCGCTGATCGCACTCGCGTTGATCTGGCTGCAGTCGGTGTGGATCGCGCTGATCGTTGGCTTGATGACCCTGCAATCGTGGAGCACGATTCAACAACTCCGCGCGTTTCGGCGCGAAAATGGCGGGAGATTCTGAAACGCACGCCCAATCGCCGCCTGACGATTCACACCGTCAGCGCGCTGATGTGACCGGGACCCCACATCAGGACCACTTCCCCTGAACGCAGCCACCTCTTTGCCCGTAGCGTGCACATCTCCATGCAAGCCGATTCCACATCTCGCGAAACTCTCACGCTGTGGTCGTGCGCTAGACGACCAATGGTCTGGGGGCCGCTTGCTGTGGGTGCGCTCGCGTTTTATTTCATCTTTTGGTATCTCATCGACCGGTCGCCGGGTGCCGGTGACGGGTTGTTGATGGAACTGTATATCGCATGGTCTGGAATCGTCGCAGCCGCCCTTGCGACAAGTGGGGTCGCATGGCTTCGCATTTGCCTCGTGAATCGACCAACCTTGGTTTGTGGCGATTGTGGATACGACTTGCGAGGGTGCGGTGTGCCCAGCGCGCCTTGTCCGGAATGTGGCAGCGAGCTTCGCCACACCGAGGTGCCTGCGTTTCGTACATCGCCCTTGGGACTATGGATTCTGATTCCCGGAGTGCTACTCCTTATCGGTACGGCACCGTGTGCTTGGTCCTTCGCCTCGCTTGTTTCCTTTTGGGCTGCTAGCGCGTTCACCTGACTACTTGCGCTCGGTACAGCGATGAGTGCGTTACAGCGCATCTTCCACATTGGAGGACGGACTATAATCGTGTTCGCCCACTCAGCGCCTTGGGCTATGCTGATGCGCTGGCTATACCCCGGCGAATTCGTTGAATCAAGTCAGAGGAATGAGGTCCCGATTGACCAGATTTTCTCGCGCTGAAGGTGGACCTGAATTGGGGACAAGACCACCTCAACAACACGCACACTGAGAGCACTCACCGCGGTCCACCATGGCTTTTTCACGCGCGAGGCGTGCACGGCGATCGCGCAGTCGACGATCAACACCGTGAGCGACTACGAGCGCGGCAGCGTGAACGAGGTCAATTGCGTGGGCACGAAGTTGATCGCGCAGGCCGCGGCGAAGCGCTGAGGGGCGATCGGCGGCCCGAACTATGATCACGCCATGATGAAATCACTCTTCGCACCCCGCGCCCCGATGCCGCCGGCCGTGCGGCGACTGATGTGGTGGATGGTGCTGCCTTTCGTCATTTCGGTGACGGGCGCGGTGATCGCGGGGGTGCCCGCGGTGCACGACGCGGTCAAAGACTCAGTAGACGAGTCTCTACGATCAAGTGTGATCGTGCGGGTGCCCACGATGCTCGACTTGATCACCGTACCCACCGTCTTGGTGATTGTGGTGATCCCCGTCTCCATTTTCCTGTCGGCGTTCGTGGCGTTGCTGGGACTCTGGCGTGGTCAGCGCCGCATCAAGCGAGCGGTCGCCGCCTCCTCGGGCCGCGCCTGCGTGAACTGCGTGTACGACTTGAACGGCCTGGGCGACACGGGCGCCTGCCCCGAGTGCGGGCGTGCCTTCGATACCTTCGCCGACCAACGCTCGTGGGCGCGCGTCAAGATGTTCAAGTAGGCGACCGCGCCAACGATAGAAACAAGAATGCGAGTTAGAACCGGAAGACCAGTGACCGTTACACTGCGCCGATGGCAATTGCATCTGCAGTCACCGAAAAACTTGCCGAAATTCGCGCGCTCTGCGAACGCTTGAAAATCGCCAAACTCTGGGTATTTGGATCTGCCTCACGAGGAGATTGGGACCCATCGCGTAGTGATATTGACTTTCTGGCTGAGTTTTCTAACCAAGCTCCCGTCGCCGACCAGTTGCTTGGTCTCTATGCCGGACTCGGTGAAATTTTCCCGTGCCGCGTTGATCTCATCAGCATTCGGGGAGTAAAAAATCCACGCTTCAGAGCGGTGCTCGAAAGAACAAGACTTCCAATCTATGCCGCCGCATGATGCCGCATGATTCAGCAAGCGTGCTTGAGGATGTTGTGCATGCCGCCCGGTTAATTTTCAGTGAGGCGAGATCGATTGGTGCTTGAGCAATTTCTGCATGACGAAGATTCGCAAGCGATATTTGAGCGCAAATTTGAAATTATTGGCGAAGCGCTTGGCCTATTGCGCAAGCATGCACCGGAAGTCTTTGCTCGCATCCGACATGCAAAGGGCGCGGTTGATTTTCGCAATGTAATCATCCACTCGTACGCCGTTGTTGACCCCGAAGCGGTGTGGGATGTCGCAGTGCGACTCTTGCCAGAGTTGCTTGCTGATACTCAATGCGAGCTGGAAAAATGTTCGTAAACATACTGGCGTAGACTGTTCCGCCATCTCGCTCGTCGCCTTTGCGTTATGCCGCAACAGCGTTGGCGTCTTTCGCGCCCTGGAGCTTCTCTTGCAGCGACTTGTCGTTCCATTCACTGGACCTGCACACGACCCGTGGACACGCATCGTGGACATGAAACACTCCACTTCTGGCAGGTGTAATCCTGCCGGTTGGCGTGTCCACGAATCGAGTGGAAGTCCAAGATGCCAGTTGGCATGGATGGTTTCATGCGCGGCAAACCACTACTATAAATTCATGGATCGTCCGCAACTTCATCACGATGCCTCGGATCGCTGCGATCCCGCGCTGATTGCGATCCTGCGCCGGCAGACCCCGGACCAGAAGTTGGCGGCGCTGGACGCGATGTGGCGTTCGGCCCGCACCTTCGTCTGCGCCGGAGTTCGCGCCCAGCACCCGGACTGGAGCGAATCAAGCGTGGCCCGCGAGGTCGCCGTCCGCATGTCGCACGGCGCGGTTCTTCGCACATGATCGAGCCGACGGAACTTCTTCGCCTCATCGGCGCCGAGCTCGACCGCGTCGGCTGTGAGCATTTCGCCACGGGTTCCGTCGCGTCGATGATCTACGGGGAGCCGCGGTATACCAATGACATGAACATCGTCGTTCGCCTCGACGATCGACAGGCCCGGGCGGTCACGGCCGCCTTCGCCGGGGAAGAGTGGTATATCAGTGAAGAAGCGGCCCTCGAAGCGGTGCGGCGCCGAGGCATGTTCAACATCATTCACGCGCCGTCAGGGCTGAAAGTGGACCTGATCGTCGCGTCGGATAGCGCGTACGACACTTCTCGCTTCAGCCGCGTGCGCAAAATCTGTTTTGACGACGGTCGCAGTGAATCTTTCGCCTCGCCCGAGGATGTCATTCTCAAGAAGCTGGAGTTTTTCCACGAGGGTGGATCCTCAAAGCACCTTCGCGACATCGCCAGCATCATCGCCACGCAGGGCGAATCGTCACTCGACTGGGGATACATGGAGCAGTGGGCGAACCAGCTCGGCGTACGAGTTGAACTGGATCGGATCCGGCACGCAGACTGACGCCAACAACCCGCTGTTTCATCGACAGCGGGTCGTTCTTCGGCCGATCGTCTTCACGCCCTGCGCTTCTTGCTTCGCCTGCATCGTCTTGCGCTGCGCGGTGAAATGCCACCACGGGCAGGGCGCCTCGCCGTTGGCCTGCGCGACCGCCGACATGAATACATCGATCACGCACGGGTCGTGCCGCTGACCAGTGCGTTTGCAGAGTTCGCGCCACAGTTCGAATGCCTCTCGCTTCGCAAGCTGCTCAACACTCTTGATATTTAACACCACAAAATCCTTGAGCATCGCGGGGCCGATGTTGGCCATGTCGGCCAGCGATTGCGGCGCGCGTCGCATGGCGGAGGATTTGGTTTTCTTGCGAGCCGCTGTTGGTTTGGAAACCAGTGCTGACCCTGTGGCATTGTTTCGTCGGGGCATGTGATCGTGAGCGTGTTGCGCCAGCGGATGTTGGACGGATGCCAGTGGCAATCCAAGTTAGGTTTATGCCGAAGGAGAAGGGGGCGAGTTGGGCGCTGGTGGCGGACTCGGCGGTGGGGGTGCAGTCGAGGGCGATGGTGTGATACCAACCCCCGTCGCAGGAATCGAGGACGGCTGCGATCGATTCTGGTTGCTCTTGAGGGCGATGGTATAAAAGTAACCCCCTGCAATCTGAGTGCAAACACCAAGATCGGATGGGATGGTGCACTGACCTTGAGAGTTGCTTCCCCACGCTCGCACAGTGCCGTCGGCGCGAAGGGCGATGGTGTGCTGGACACCCCCTGCAATCTGAGTACAAACACCAAGATCGGATGGGATGGTGCATTGGCCGTCATACTTGCGTCCCCACGCTCGCACAGTGCCGTCGACGCGAAGGGCGATGGTGTGACCGCCACCGCCTGCAATCCGAATGCAAGCACCAAGATCGGATGGGATAGTGCACTGGCCTTCACCGTTGTATCCCCACGCTCGCACAGTGCCGTCGGCGCGAAGGACGATGGTGTGATATTGCCCCCCTGCAATCTGAGTGCAAACACCAAGGTCGGATGGGATGTCGCATTGACCGGAATCGTTTGCTCCCCACGCTCGCACAGTGCCGTCGGCGCGAAGGGCGATGGTGTGCTGGTCACCCGCTGCAATCTGAGTGCAAACACCAAGATCGGATGGGATGGTGCACTGACCGAATTCGTTGGATCCCCACGCTCGCACAGTACCGTCGGCGCGAATGGCGATGGTGTAACCGGAACCCCCAGCGACTTGAGTGCAGACACCAAGATCGGATGGGATGATGCACTGGTCCTCCTTGTTGCGTCCCCACACTCGCACAGTGCCGTCGACGCGAATGGCGATGGTGTGTTCGCCACCCCCTGCAATCTGAGTGCAAACACCAAGATCAAATGGGATGATGCACTGGCCGTACTTGTTGGATCCCCACACTCGCACAGTGCCGTCGGCGCGAAGGGCGACGGTGTGCAAGTCACCCCCTGCAATCTGAGTGCAAACACCAAGATCGGATGGGATGGTGCACTGGCCGGATTCGTTTGATCCCCACACTCGCACAGTGCCGTCGGCGCGAAGGGCGATGGTGTGATCTCTGCCCCCTGCAATCTGAGTGCAAACACCGAGATCGGATGGAATGGTGCACAGGCCTGCCCAGTTTGCTCCCCACGCTCGCACGGTGCCGTCGGCGCGAAGGGCGATGGTGTGAGCGCCACCCCCTGCAATCTGAGTGCAAACACCAAGATCGGATGGGATGTCGCACTGACCTTGAGTGTTGTCTCCCCACGCTCGCACAGTGCCGTCGGCGCGAAGGGCGATGGTGTGATTTCCACCCCCTGCAATCTGAGTGCAAACACCAAGATCGGATGGAATGTCGCACTGGCCGTCCTTGTTGCTTCCCCACGCTCGCACAGTGCCGTCGACGCGAAGGGCGATGGTGTGACTGAAACCCCCTGCAATCTGAGTGCAAACACCAAGATCGGATGGGATGGTGCACAGGCCGTCAACATTGAGTCCCCACGCTCGCACAGTGCCATCGACGCGAAGGGCGATGCTGTGAGAGAGACCCCCTGCAATCTGAGTGCAAACACCGAGATCGGATGGGATGTCGCATTTGCCTCCCAAGTTCCATCCCCACGCTCGCACAGTGCCGTCGGCGCGAAGGGCGATGCTGTGCCAGCCACCCGCTGCAATCTGAGTGTAAACACTAATATTGGGTGGGATGGTGCACTGGCCGTAATAGTTCCCTCCCCACGCTCGCACAGTGCCGTCGGCCAATGCCGGCGAAGTCACCACCGCGAGCACCACGGCAAACAAAGGCACGAACAGTTGCAAACATCGACGATAGGAATGCGCAGATTTCATCTTGCAAGAACTCCTGCTAAAGGACGGACCAACCCCGAACCAGACTTCGACGCCAACGTTATCTGGACTCTCAACCCTTCGCCTGCACGGATCATATCGAGCATGACGCCAAATTGCCGCAAGTCAAGGATCAAGAGACAAAACCATCGCCCATAGATTGGCCGCGCG
>Ga0105051_10004010_pt1 | contig 17378 bp, 6 predicted proteins | sample FRY02_FD_78383 | JGI IMG/M metagenome (GOLD analysis project Ga0105051, IMG submission 78383) | Freshwater microbial communities from Lake Fryxell liftoff mats and glacier meltwater in Antarctica - FRY-02 (megahit assembly) | ecosystem: Environmental > Aquatic > Freshwater > Ice > Glacier... | reverse complement strand
GGGCGAAACGCAGTTTTTCCGGCCTTAAAGATCATGGTCTGTCAGCCCAACGCCACGCCACTGTCTGCCACGGGGTAAATGTAACTTTGCTGCTTCCAACCCCAGTCATTAAGCGGGGCATTGAAAAATATCGCGTCTCTCGCAGTCCAACTTCAACAGTGCCACACTACTATCGCATTCATCAGGGAAAACCTCTCAGGAACGGTTCCTTGACATCCCAATTTCCTGGTATTCTATTTCGTAGTAATTAAGGCTTTTGCATTGCATGGCCACGGGAACGGCAGCAGGCTATCCACGGGACGGCGATAACTTCAGTGAGATCTCCTGAAAGCCCGTGCGACTGTTGATTGTAGAATGATCCATTGCCTGGACCAACCGAGGTGGCTCAAAGCATCACATTGTCAGCACCAAAATCATCGACTTGAATACCCGATCCTCAGAAGCTGAGTTAACTGCATGTCACTGGTTCAAGAATTTGAAAGCATCTGGAACTCAACACCCGCGTCTGCCGATGTGTTTGCTTTCCTGAGGCAACAAAAGGCGGCAGACGCCGATCAATGGCTTGCTGTCCTTGTGCTTGATCAACAGCGTCGCTGGTCACAAGGCTCGCCGCTGCTGGTCGAAGATTACCTGGCCAGACTTCCTGACCGGCCCGCTGGCATCGACTGGAAGCTGCAGTTGGCAATCGGTGAGTTTCAGGCTCGCAGAAATTCTCAAAAGCCACTGGGCATTGAAGAGATCAGCTCGCGATTCCCCGAACTCAGCGACACCTTGCGGGACCGAATCGAAAACTTGCCCGCCCCGGATCAAAAGGCGCCGGCGACCAAAAACATTTCATCCCATGGAAATGTCGCCGAACACAAGGCACCCAACCTGAAAGACGTCGATCGAATCGGCGACCTCTTCGAGGCGGCTGAGCCATCGCCGAATCGACATGATTCCGTCACGTACATTACCAGTGACTCGATCGGTGTCGGTCAGCGAGGCCGTTATCGGCTGGACCGCGTTCTGGGCGAAGGGGCGTTTGGTCGGGTCTACCTTGGCTTTGACGAAGACCTGCAGCGGCAAGTCGCCATCAAGGTGCCTTCAAAAGAGCGTATCCAAAAGCCGGAAGATGCTGAAGCATATCTTGCAGAAGCCCGCACCGTGGCCAGCCTGGATCATCCGCATATCGTGGCCGTGTACGATATGGGACACACGGAAGATGGTTCCATCTGGGTGGTGTCGAAGTTTATCGAAGGCTCCACACTGGAGGATCGCATCAAGGCCGGTCGTCCGCCGGAACGTGAGTCCGCTCAGTTGCTGATCACCGTGTCCAATGCCCTGCAGTACGCTCATGATCGCCGACTGATTCACCGCGACATCAAGCCCGCCAATATTCTGATCGAAGAAAAAACCAACACACCCTATGTGGTGGATTTTGGTCTGGCGATTCGAGAAGAAGATTATCTCAAAACGAATTCAATTGCCGGCACTCCGGCCTACATGTCTCCCGAACAGATCCGTGGTGAAGGGCACCGGCTTGATGGTCGCAGTGATTTGTTTTCGCGGGGAGTTGTCTTGTATGAACTTATCACGGGGAAGCGGCCTTTTCGCGGCAGCTCCCAGCAGGAAACATTGCATTTGGTCCTGACTCAGGAACCACGGCCGCCGAGGGAGCTCAAGGAGACGATTCCTGCAGAACTGGAACGCATCTGCCTGAAGGCGTTGTCAAAGAAAGCGTCCGCCCGATACGCCACTGCAGCAGAGTTTGCGGAAGATCTGGAACAATGGCTGAAGCCCGTGACAAAAGTTGTGGAATCGCCATCGGGTGGTCAGGTGATTCCGAAAGGCCTGCGTTCTTTTGATGCCGGTGATGCTGACTTTTTTCTTGACCTTCTGCCCGGAACACGAAACCGAGATGGACTGCCGGAAAGCATTGCCTTCTGGAAACAACGCATCGAAGAGACTGACGCCGAAAAGGCATTTACCGTTGGCCTGATCTACGGTCCCAGCGGCTGCGGAAAATCGTCTTTGGTCAAAGCCGGACTGCTGCCGCATCTTGCCAAACATGTCACTGCCGTGTATCTGGAAGCCACTCCGGAAGAGACCGAGCTTCGCATGCTGCGAGGGCTGCGAAAACGGCTGCCGGATCTGGATGAGAACCTGAATCTCGTGGATACACTCACTCACATACGCCGCACACGGCAACACAGAGTGGTGCTGATCATCGACCAGTTCGAACAGTGGCTGCATGCTCATCGCGGCAATACGGATGCAGAACTCGTGCAAGCACTTCGGCAATGTGATGGCGTGCATGTTCAGGCGATCGTGATGATTCGCGACGACTTCGCCATGGCGGCCGCTCGATTTATGCAGAGTCTTGATATTGCGATCCTGCAAGGTCACAACTTTGCGACGGTCGATTTGTTTGAGGCCGATCACGCGAAGAACGTGCTGATCAGATTTGGTCAGGCGTTCGGCAAGCTACCAGCCAACAGTGAAAAGCTGTCCGTCGATGAACAGAGTTTCGTCACGGATGTCACTAACGGTCTGGCCCAGGATGGCAAAGTTGTTTCGGTGCGATTGTCGCTGTTCGCCGAAATGGTGAAGTCAAAAAAATGGGCTCCAGAAACTCTGCAACAGGTCGGCGGCACGGAAGGGATCGGTGTCAACTTTTGGGAAGAGACCTTCAGTTCGCCCCGGGCCAATCCTCGCCATCGTCTGCACGCCGTTGCCGCCCGCAGCATCTTGAAATCTCTGTTACCGGAACTCGGCACGGACATCAAAGGCCACATGCGATCGCAGCAGGAGCTACTGGAAGCCTCCGGCTATGCCGAACGCCCTGCCGACTTCAACGACATCCTCCGCATCCTCGACGGCGAACTCCGTTTGATCACCCCCACCGATCCCGAAGGCGACACTCTCTCCGGCGAGCGGCAGGGCGTCAGCCCTCCGAGTTCTCCTGCTGCCGCTTCTCCCCGCTCTTCGCCCTCGGCTCTCCGCTTCTACCAACTCACCCACGACTACCTCGTCCCATCCCTGCGTGAATGGCTCACTCGCAAACAAAAAGAAACCCGCAAAGGCCGAGCCGAATTGAAGCTGGAGGAACGGGCTTCGATCTGGAATGCAAAGCATGAGAATAAGCAACTACCTACTGCTGCGGAATGGTTCAGCATTTGGACGCTGACAGACTCCAAACACTGGACCGGACCGCAGCGTGCCATGATGCGGCGAGCGGCTCGAGTGCATGGGATCAACTGGGGCAGCCTGCTGCTGGTGATCCTGCTGGTGGGAACTGGAATCCAGCAGTGGACGTCGTCGGTACGTGAGAAGAACCTGCACGAGCAAATGCAAACCTTGGTAGGGGCTCTGCAGAACAACCTTGGGCCCAGTGTTCCGTTCAATCTCGAAAAACTTGGGACACTGCCGAGCCGCCTCGTGCTTCCGGAACTGCAAACCCGGTTCGCTTCCACAGAAAACGCCCGACACAAACTATCCCTCGCGTTTGCACTGGCCAACTATGGTCAGCTCGAAGCGGAGTATTTGGTCGCGGAAATCGATGCGATCGCTGAGGCCGACACCCGGAATTTCGTGAATGCACTGCAGGCCAATCCCGCTGCTTCCCTTGCATCGCTGAAGGCCGAAGCACTGAAATGCATCGACAAACCCTCGTGGCGTCGCAAGGCAAGGCTCGCGATCGTCGCACTGGGTCTGGGAAATACAGACCTTGCTCTGGATGTGTCTACGTTCGAAAACCGGCCCGACCCGGAGCAGCGAACATTGTTTACCGACGAGTTCCGTCGCTGGAACGTGGATTTGAAGGTTGTGTTGGCTGCCGTGCAGGATTGCGACAGCCCTGCATTGCGGTCCGGGATTTGTCTGGCGGTCGGCCAGGTTCCCGGCGACGTGCTGTCAGACGTGGACGAAGTAGCGTGGAAATCTCTCGCGTCACAGTGGTTCGTCGAAAAAGCGGACACATCGACGCACAGTGCCGCCGGTTGGCTGCTGCGACAGTGGCAGGTGCCACTCCCCGAAATACCAAAGCCTGGTGAAATCATTCCAGAGCGAGACTGGTTTGTGAATTCCGTCGGCTCCACGATGCTGCGAATTCGTCCCGTTGCCGCTGCTTCGTCAGCACTTCCTGATCCCGTACAAAAACATCGTGATAGTTTGGCGAATCAGGCAACCGAACTGGAAAACCCTGAGTACCGTGAATACCGAGCCATCGCGTATTTCCAAACCGGAAAGCTTGAAGAAGCACTGCAGGATCTGGATGTCCTGGTGACCGCATCGTCGGCTGATCGGCAGCCGACGATTCTGCAGTACCGTACGCTGACACTGGCGAGACTGGGAAGGGGCGCTGAGGCGCACACCTCACTGGCCGCGTATTTGGAGGCAGACGTGCCCGCGTCGTACAAGACTTACATGCAGATCCAGGTGCCTGCGTGGCTCGGGGACATCGCTGAAGCAACGCGGCAACTGGAATTTGCGATAAGTCTGGCGGCTGATGATCAGGACGCCCTGTACAACATTGCGTGTGCGGCGGCCTTGTGTGGCCAGGCAACAGTCAAGGTGGATGGCGACCAGTCAAGAAAGTTTACAGATCAGGCGTTCGCCCTGCTGCAACGGCTTACAAAACTTGGCTATGTTAATGTGGACCATCTGTCACAAGATCCCGACTTTGCGTTGCTGCATGGCGACGCCCGCTTTGCGACCGTTCTTGCGGAGATGAATCCGCTAAAGCCGCTGGGCGAGTTTTGGGCCGCCGATCGGGAAGTGACACGGGGTCAGTTTGAACAGTTCATCAACGACGCCCGTTATCCCGCGGTAGAAAAGCCTGCGGACTGGCGGGGAATGAACGTGGATGCTAGCCCAACAGCCGACCATCCGGCCAATAGTGTGAGTTGGTACGACGCCGTGCTGTATTGCAACTGGCTGAGTCTGCATGAGGATCGGACTGCGTGCTATGAGCGAACTGGGACAAAGGAGAAAGGCAGTTATGACGAAACCGAGTATGACGCTTGGCGCATCATAGCCGGTAGTACCGGCTATCGTTTGCCGGGTGAAGCAGAGTGGGAATGCGCCTGCCGCGCGGGGACGCTGACGGAGTTTTCGAGTGGCGACGACGAGATGTTGCTGGTTCGATACTGTCAGATGCTACCGGCGAAACTGACATCGGTCTGTAGTGAGAAGTTACCGAACGCATGGGGCCTGCATGATGTTCACGGGAATGTGTGGGAGTGGTGCTGGGATCTGTATAATGCCGGGCGCTCGTACCGCGTGCTTCGCGGCGGCGGTTGGAACAACGTCGCGGCGTATTGCCGGTCGGCGCTCCGCACCACGTTCGATCCGACGAACCGTACGGACGACTACGGGTTCCGCCTGGCCCTGAGTCCGTCAGGAGTTTCCGCGGAGCGGGCCAAGGATACGGGAGCGGAGCCAGCGGGCGGAGTAGCCGTAGCCGGATGGCGTAGCGGTGTTTCCAAACCGGCAATCCACTGGGTCAGTGACCAGTGAGTACCAGCAACGCGCCAGCCCCCCATCCGACCCCGCGTCGGTGGAAGCCAGGTTTGGCAACTACAGAAACGCAACCACCAAACACATCGCCCCACCGGCTTCATGCCGGTGGCTCGCAGGTTTGGTAACTCGCCGTAGTTTCCAAACCCATGAACCACTGGCGTGAAGCCAGTGGGGGCAGGCGGGTTGTTCTGTTGTGGGCTGCTTGTAGTTTTCAAACCTTGAGTCCACTGGCGTGAAGCCAGTGGGGATTTTGTGGTTGCCCGAGTGCCTCTGCTCCCCATCCGACCCCGGAAGTTGTGGCTAAAGTCCTGGAAGCTGCTATCGCAAATTGATGCTGTCGCCCGCTTACAAACACTGTCAGGTTTTTCAAAGTCATCATTCACAATGCCACAGCGTCAGGAGAAGGCTTTCACGCTGCTGAGTGGCGATGAATCTCGGAAAGCGTTCGATGTTGAACAGGAAACGCAGAATGTTCGAGACCGCTACGGTCGGCATCCGTCTGGTCAGAATCTTCTGCGATCGGCCGCGATCATTGGCCACTCCTCCGATCCCAGGCACGATGGTCGAAACGGCGGTCAGCGAAGAAACCGCCGCCGAAGTCTGCGTCGTGTTTTTCTCTCGCTGGACTTGCCGAGCAATTGGCTCATAATGAGACGCAGGAGAAAAATATGCCCATGCACAACTGGACTCGCGTTCCCGCAGGCACATTTTGCGATTTTCACAATGCGTGGATCACACACATTAAAGAAGCCCTCAATAGCGGACTGCTGCCGGATCAGTACTATGCACTCGGCGAACAACGGACAAGCGAATTCAGGCCGGATGTCCTCACGCTGAAAGCAGACGACACGGAAAGTCCAGATGCTGATTCGTCTTTTGCAACGGACGAGAACACGATGGTCGCCGTGGCCGTTTCGCCGCCGCAGGTGCATTCTTCGCAGGAAGCCATTGAGGATATCGCCTACTATCTTGAGAAATAAAGATCCGTTGCGATTCGTCATACCTCGGGCGATCGCCTGGTGGCGATTATTGAAATCGTGTCGCGTTCGAACCGCCATTCCACAGAAACGTTGAACGACTTCGCCGACAAAGTGATCGCCTCCTTGCATCAAGGAATCCACGTTGTCGTGATCGATCCGTTTCCGAGCGGTCGCAACGATCCTGATGGCATTCACGGACTGATCTGGGAACGCCTGTTGGCAGGCGAATATCACGGAACAAAAGAAAAACCGTTGACGTTGGTGTCCTACACCGCAAGCTACCCGATCAAAGCCTGGATTGAACCTTACCGCCTTGGCGACGTACTCACTGCGATGCCGCTGTTTCTGACAAAGGGCCATTACATCCCGCTCCCGCTGGAAGAGACTTACAATCAATCATGGTCTGGCGTTCCCGAACGCTGGCGACGCGTGATTGTGAAGGAAGGAGACGCGAGAACGGACTGATCACTTTGTCGACAAGTGCCAATGCGGGGAAATTCGCGGCGCGAGAAAATGCGGGGCCACCCACCCAGATGATTCTTTCGGAGCACGTGAAGGTGTCACGTTTTGCGTGATCTCAAGGTGAGATACTGTTGACTGTTCGTCCCTAGCCCGGTCCCTGCCGCTTCCAACCGGTCACGAGGTTTCAGGACTCCTGGAAAAACGGAGATTGAAAAGACGTTGCCAGGAAAACTACCGGCCCTGCGTTCATCTGACAACGTTGGCTCAACGTTCAACGCCACGTCCGACGCTGCGGTTGGGTTGAGTGACTGTTATTGTGCGAGTCGTATGTTCGTGCAGGCGGTTGGTTTGGTAGGCGTCGATCAGCCGTTCCAGCATCTGCAGGCGATAACGAATTCTCTGGCCTCGTTCGGTGTCGCGCATGCGGCGGGGCTCATCGAAGACCCGGATTTCCTGGACGTTGGGGACGATGTCGATGCCATCGCGCAGTGCGGCATCGACGGATTCGAAGTGATGATGTTCCGCCAGCACAATTCTGTTGGGTTCAAGCACAAGTGTGTACCCATAGTCGCCGTAAGCCTCGGAAAACGCTCCGTCAATAGTGATCGCCTTGCCGCTGCGTTTCAGAGGCGATTCGCCTTTCTCAACTTTCACCGGAACGTGGCCGTTAACGATCAATCCGCCGTCAGTCGCCATGCCGAATTCTGTCAGGACGCTGTCGCAGAAGGCCACTTCGTGAATCAACGAGAAATACGGATCCTTGGTTTCTTGATGCGATGTTTTGTCCGCGATGAAGTCGCGTTCGAAAGTGGCGATGCGATCTTTGCCAAACAGCGGAGATCTCGGGCCGCTCCACAGATACCACAGAAAATCCAGGTCCGACTGAGCCGCACCCACGACCGCTCGACGCACCACCGTTTCGATCGCCTCAAACAGTTTGCGTCCGGCGAGTAACTGACCATCCACCGTCAGCGGCAAAAAGTTGCCGTCGGCATCCACGGGCACGCATCCGTGAAAGACCAGGCATTCGTCTCGCCGCAGATACATCGAACCATGGCCCACCATGAACCGAATCTGCTCCTGAAGCTTCTGACTGTTCAGAAATGAATGCTTCAGGCAGGCCAGGCACGAAGATTCTTCCGCCGTTAACTGGTACGGGTTTTCCGGATCAATAGTTGGAAACAGCGTGTCACGCAGGTCGAAGGTGGTGCCGTCAATTTCGATCGTGCTGTTATCGTGGTCGATGCGGTGCAGCAGTCTTCTATGTTCCAGACCCCACTCAGGATTGCGTTCAATCAGCTTGCCTTCCAGCTTGAACTGCATGATCGCGGCGGCTTTCTGCATCCGAGCCACAACGTCTTTGGGCCGCATCCCGTCACGTTCGGGCATGAAGAATTCCGCCGGGTCATCGGCGTAAACAGTGCGAGCCAGATGTTCCAGCGGTGTCAGAGGAATACTGTAGCCTTCGTCCAACTGGCCAAGCCGGCGGTATCGCAATGACACTCGCAGCACGGTGCAGATCAGAGCTTCATTACCCAATGCTGCTCCCATCCACAGAGCATCGTGATTGCCCCAGATGAATTCGACATTGGGCTGCAGACGCAGATATTCCACCACACGATCGCCTCGTGGACCGCGGTCCCAGCAGTCGCCTCCGATGATCAGTTCATCAACGGCCAGGTTGCGAATCAAACGACCCAGCAGATGAATCAAATGCAGAGCTCGTCCGCGACGGACGAGTTCATCCAGCATCGCTCCGACAAATTCCGGGCCTCGATCCGTCGAAGGAGCATGCAGCAGTTCCAGCAGCAGTTCACTGTATTCGGCGGGAAACAGTTGAGTGGCCAGACGCAGACTGTAGTTTGAGACCAGATGACGCAGCAGTTCCAGTTGAGGCTTCAACATTCGAGCTGCATAGGCTCGCACGTCGCCGGGTTGTGTCAGAGTCTGTTGCAGGCGTTCGGTGACTTCGGCCGGATAAAATGTCAGCTTTAGAAAATCCGCCAGTTCATCCGAAGTCATCTGCCCGGCAAACATCTCTTCCACCAGTGGCCGCAGAGTTCCCGACGCATTGTTAATGACGTGCTGCAGCTTTTTGTCTTCGCCATGAATGTCGCTGATGATATGCACAGCGCTTTTCGGCAGAGTCTGCACGGCCGCCAGCCGAGCGACCTCAGCGATGGCAGCATCAACATTGGGATATTCCATTGCCAGCAGTTCCAGCATGGCAAGATCCGCTTCCGGGCGTTTGAAAGACAACGAAGTATTGGACATGGAGTAATGAATTCAGTCGACAGGACAAAGCGGGACATCAGGGACGAGCACTGAGCATAATTGATCAGGACGACAGACGGGAGCCTGCCCCGCAAAACTGTTTCTCGTGAAAATCGCACACGGAGGGCTCACGCCCAGCCGCTCGCCGGTTGCTACTTCAGCAGCCGTGTTCTGATTTCATGGCCAATGTCGATCGAGCCGGGTGTGCCGATCGATCCGCCGCTGATCTGTTCACTGATGACTGTGTCGCGTTGAGTTGTCAGCGATGCTGCAAGTTGTGTCAACGCCGCTTGATTCGCGACCGCAAGGCATTCGTTTAACACGGCGATTCGAACAAGACGATTGTCGATCGTTTTTGCTTTCTCTTCCGCGAGCTGCAGAAGGTGTTGTATCACCTCTGTCTTTACGTCCGACTGCGCAAGCATCCTGGCGGCGAAGACTACGGCAAGCTCAGGATCTGATCGAAGCGATTCGGGAATCTTCTGTTTTGACGCTCGCTCGCTTGTTTCAGAAACAGCGTCAGGTGCCTGCGGCGCGGTGAGCAAACTTAGCTGATCGACCAAACTGGTTTTGAGTTCGGCATCTTCGATTGTGATTGTGATTGCGAAGGCCAATGCCGCCGTGATCAATGACGCTGGCGGATGTTGGGACGTCAGCAAGCGCTGGATGTTTGTTGTCAGCGTCAGCCGCAGTTTCTCGTCTTCAAAAGACTGTTTCCCAATCGCTTGAACGATCACCGAATCCATTCGGATGGTCTTCAAAATTGCCGCGTCGTGAGTTCGAGGATCGGTGGTTCCAGTCAGCTCCAGCAGCAGGTCGGATTGCCCGGCTACCGAGTTCAAAGTTTCATTAGCCTGTGTCGCGCTCTGGACAGCGAGCTCGAACCAGCTCACAAGTTTCGCCGCTGAGATCTGCTGTCGCGCCCAGCGTTGCGATGCGTTGAAACGCGACTTAAAGGCCACGGCTTTGTCGTCATCCAGATCGCTGGTGAATTCATCAATGTCGTGCGACGTGACGTTCAATAACAGTCGAGCCCCTTCGATAGGAAAACCTGAATGCTGAATTTTTTCACCGGCCTGCAGCAGCTCGCGAATCGATTTGGATGCGTTGCCGCTGTTCGCGCCTGTACTTGCAAGTAGACGCTGGACTCGCAGATTGATGATGCTTCGCGAATCGGCGAATCGGCTCATCTGTTCGTAAGTCTCGCCGAGTTCTTCCAGGACTGAGTCCGCAAGTTCTGCATTCTCCGCGACAAGTTTCGACATGCGTTCAAGCAGCCACAGTCGCTCATCATCCCAGTCGCTACCCAATTCTTTGAGTCGCTGATTCAGCACGATCAGATGGCGGAGTTCCGGCCTGCGTGCAGTTCCGGTGAGGCATTTTTCCAGTTGCTGCTTCATCACGTCCGATTGACCAAGTCGCGCTTCGACATAAGCCACAAGCAACTGCGAACCAGGTGCCCCAACACCGTCCGCGACGATCTGCCGAATCAGGGTATCGTGAACGGCCTGAAGATTATGTGCCATTTTCAGTTGCTGAATGATGAGGCTGATTTCGTTGAAACTGGTGGACCATGCGATTCGGGCCTCGTCAGAAATTTCCAGCAACAGAGCTGTCGTGAGTTGGTCTTCGTGCGTGAGATCGGGCCGAGCGAGGAATCCACCGATCGCCAGACGGCGAGTGTTTTGTGTCGCCAGCAACTTTGCGATCGAACTCTGCACGAGATCGTCGTTCGACTTTGTGTGAGCAACTTCAGCAATGATGTTGATGATCAATCCAGCATGTTGGCTCCAGTATTCGGACTTCAGATTCATCACAGCCGTCAAAAAATCGGCCTGCCGTTTGGCGCGTTCAAAGGCTTGAACGTACGTCTCCATCTCATCCGAAAACGCAGCGGGATCATCCTTCAGAATTGTCAGATAGATGTCACACGCCCCGCTGACGTCGCCGTTCTTTTCAAGTTCAACGGCTTTCGCTTTTAAGCTCGGCGGCGCTTTCTTTATGAGCAACGCGATCCGGTCTCGCTTTGCTGCCAGCAAATCCCATTGTTCGGCGGCGTCATGAAATTCAACAAGGATTTCCAGCAGCTCCACTGAGCCTGGCGATTCGGCCAGCATCGCTTCGTATCGATCGATTAGTGGCTGAAGTCGATTCAGTCGACCCAACGCTTTGATTGCCTGAAGCCGTTCGCCGCCATCGTCGCGGTCATCGTCGGGACGATGGCCGGAGAACAAGGAGCCGCCGGACGCCAGCTTTAACAGTTCCCAGGCGACTTCCCCAGCGAGTTCGTTTTTTCCGGCAGCCACGTACGTCTGCAACTGCCGTCCGAGAATCGATTGCCGGTCCTGTGTGCCACGACCAAATCGCGACTGCATCGCCGCAACCTTGTCTCGCATGCCGAGCTTGTCCAGCACTGGAATCAGATCCCGCTGTTGGTTCATGTTGAGCGGCAATCCAAACAGTCGCTCCGCCGCCATGACGCAGCGTTCCGACTTGCAGGCGGGGAATAGAAGTCTCAGAATGAATTCTTCGCGTGCAATCTGCCGCGCGGTGTCGGTGAGATTCAAGGAATCCAGTACCAATACGGCCTCATCGATCAACGCCTGTTTGGCCACCAATACTGCAATCAGAAATCGAACATCGTCGTTCTGCGGATCGCCTTCTGCCGCATCGATCAGGCAGGAAATTTCCGCAACATCATCACCAAGCTGATGGGCGAGTTCAGCACGAATCAAGTTCAGCGTGATGAGTTCAGAGGGTGATGCCGATTCTGATTTCGTGCGGCACCATTGTACGACACGCTCCTCCGCATGAATCGCGACGAGAAATTGAAGGCAGGCGGAAAGATTGTTTCCCGCTGGCTCGCCAAGTCGATAATTGAGGATTTCGGGTAAAGTCAAGAATTCGCCCGCTTGATTCTTTCGCTCTGATTGTTGCACGGACGAGCCCAGTGTTTCCCAGAAATTCAGCAGCAGGATCACGACCTCCGGATCGCTTTGAAGCAGTTTGAGATTGACCTCGCCGCCAGCGAAGCCAGAATCATCGTTCGATATCGCGGCTTCAAACTCTGGGGCAAAAGTCGGATCATCCACGAGTCGCTTTTTCCAGGCGGTGAACACGTGCTTCAAGAGCTCGCCCGATTGCAGTGTGTTTGCGACCGACCACAATGCGCCTAGTTCAGAAATCTGACTTTCGGCAGTCAGCCTTTGTTCGACGAACGCCGAAATCTCTGACTCAGATCCGTCCTTTGGCAGCGAGGGCAGGATCGGCAGACTGTTTTGATTCAGCCATGCTGGAGATTCCCCAATGAGCGTCTTCAGCAACTGCATGGCACAGACCTTGAGTTGTTGTTGACCTTCTGCAGACAGATCATTGGCCGCATAGTGTTGGCACGTCACGTAGAGTTGCACGGCGGTTCGAGCCGCACTTGGCCGACCTTCCAGAAAAGTCTCCATCGCCGTCCATAATTCACTGCTGGCCGGAGTTCGCGCGGTCACATATCGAGTCAAATAGGCCGCCAGTCGAAGTTGATCACGTTCAGCAAGTTGCGAGGTAAAGACACTGTCGATGTCTTCCTTCGTCGGCGTTGCACCGATACGAAAAACGAGCGACGTGGCGGATTCGCAATACACCGCTCCAAATGAGCCCGCCGGATTTTCTGTCGAATCAATCAGCCACGCAGAAAACAATTCGGCCGTATCGATCACTGGCGCTGAGTTCGTCGCCGGGGAAGTGACCACTGAGGGAATATCGAAGTCCATCGCCAGACGAATGATGCGGCGACTCACGTCTCGTGCTTCGGCCAGTTGATGCCGACGCAGCAGGATTCCGCGATACGCATTCAACGCCTCCCAGTCATCCGGCGACGATTCCAGCAATCGCTGACACAGCAGCTCCGCGACGTCGTCATATCCACCCGAAACGAGAATGTCGATTTCCTTCAACACATCGACGCGATCGGTGCGGCTTTCGGCGAGACGCAATCGCTCCTTCGCCGCTTCATCGTAGAGACTTTGCTGTCCTAGAATTATGATTAACAGTCGTCGTTCTTCATCAGCCCCGGTGAGTTCGACGATTTGCCGCTGATACTGTTCCATCTGCGGAGTGTTGTGTTCCTGTTCGGCGAGTATACGAAGTTCTTTCATCAGCCCGACGTTCTGCGATTCATCGTTCATCAGCCGTTCCAGCGTCTCCCGCGACTTGCGAAAATCCCCCGCTTCGCGATATGCCGTAGCAATGCAGCGAGTCATCTCCGTTGGCAGATTCAGTTCACGACTGCGGAGTTCCAGACGCTCAATGAGTTTCGAAAACTGGTCGCTGCGCAGGTAGAGATTGCTCAACGCCACGACAATGTTCGTTTGGCTTTCAAGATCCTGAGCCTTATCAAATGCTCGCCAATAGAGATCGATCGCCTCCGGAGTTTGAAATTCATCCGCCAGAGTTTTCGCGAGCGCACGCAGAGACGCTTCGTCGCCTGGGTTGACTCTCACGGCTTGACGCAGTGCATCAACTGCGGCGTTTGTCTGGCCGGCTTCAAACGCCAGGTCGGCGAAGAACTGATACGCTTCCGGATTGCCCGGTGTGGCTTTGATGACGTCGCGGCCCGTTTTGAGCGCGTTCTCAAATTCACCGAGACGAACTTGAAACCTGGCCGTTTTCCTGAGATATTCTGAGATCCCGCGTCGATCGAGCGCGGCCAGTTTTTTCATCGCAGCGACGGCATCGCCAAGTCTCCCCGTGCGTTCGTAGAGATCGGCGAGGATGGCCCACCCCGAGATCGATTGCGGTGCGAGTTCGACAACCTTCATCGCCGAATCTGTGGCCTCGTTGAGCTTGTCGGCCGCGTCCTGATACAAAGCCAGCGTTCGCCAGCGTTCGGCGGTGACCTGTGTGTCGCTTTTGATATCAGTGTCGCTTTTGAAATCAGTGTCGCTTTTGAAATCAGTGTCGCTTTTGAAATCAGTGGCGGCATTAAGTTCTGTCGCCAGCAGATTCGTTTGTTCGTCGAGCTTCCCGGCGGCGATGAGCGTTTTGATTCGCTCACGGAGAATCTGTTGACGTTCGTCCGACGTCTCCGCCGATTCCTCAGCAAGGTCGAGCTGTTTAAACGCTTCGTTAAAGAAGTCACGTAGGCCAGACTGAGCAACCTGCTGCGGATTCGCCGGAACTTCGGTCGGGCCTGCAGCTTCTCGCAACATTTCTGCAAACTGAATCCGCTCCGCCGGATCAGGATTCATCTCACACGCATCACGCATCGCTGCCAGTGCAGGCTCAATCTGGCCAAAGCGATTCAGGACCTCGGCCAGACGAATCAGATTCGCCTTCGACCGTCGATCCCCCGCTGCGATCTCGTTCCAAACAACTACCGCTTCATCGGTTCGCTGAAGCTGATGCAGATACTCACCAAGGTACTCGCGAAACTGCGGATCGTTGGGAGAGTTTTCAATCGCCGATTGATACAACGCGATCGCTCGGTCACGCAATTCGGCTCGTCGCAACAATGCCGCCAGTCGCGCGATCGTTACGGAATCTTCAGTACGGTTCGAAAGCAAACGTTCCCAAACGGCAGCCGCTTTTACTTTGCGTTCGTCCACCGGCAATTCTTTGTTCGATAAATACAACTGGCCCCACGCTTCGATGTGATCCAGATTGCCCGTATCAAATTTCGACATTTGCTCATACTGAACAATCGCGTCGGAAAGCCGATTGTCTCGCACCAGTTGTTCGATCAGCGATTCACGAAGTGCAACGTTCGTCGGAGCCAGCTCAATCGCCTTGCGGTACCACGCGGCTGCGTCTGCTGTTTGATTCTGCAACGATAATGTGCGACCCAGCCGAGCCATCGCATCGACGTCTTCGGAATTTTGTTTGATCCAATTTTCGTAGTACGCCACCAGCCCCGGCAAATCATCACGACCCCGAAACGTGGCTTCGATGCGGCGTCGGATTTCTTTGTACAGCCAACTGTCAGCATCGAGCATTCCCAACTGCGTTTCCAGCAGCTTGATCGCATCCTGCGGTCGGCCAAGCTGAATCATTAAATCGCTGGCAGACAGATTCGTCTGGACTCGCTGATCGGGATTTTTCGATTCCTTTGCCATCGCTTCATAACGCACCAACGCATCCTGCCAGCGACCATCCTGAGCCAACGCAGTGGCGATTTGTTCTTTGACTCGCAGATCGCCGGGAAACAGGTTCTCCAGTTGTTGCCACGCCGCGAGTGCCTTCGCATCCTGTTGAGACCGTTGCAGCGTGCGAGCCAGTTCCTTGTAGATTTCCAGCAGATCGGTCTTCGCAGGCCGACACGCGATCGCTTTTTCAAACGCCGCTGGAGCCGCATCGAGCTGCCGGTTCATAACGAGCGCTTTGCCCAGATACCAGTTGACAATCGCGTCCTCCGGGCGGAGCTTCACAGCTTTTTCAAACGCTGCGACTGCAGCTGGTCCCTGAACATGTTGAAGGTCCAGCATGCCTGCGAGCACCGCTGCCTTGCCGGGATCTGGTGGCGTCGTGAATGGCGGAATCACACCATCTGTTTTGGCGCCATTGTCTTTGGCCCCGTCAACGGCTTTAAGTTCCGGTAACTTCGCCACATCGGCTAACGCATCATGAAAGACCTGCAGTGTGCCGCGATTGGAATGAAACTCGTAAACACGGTCCCATGCCGTGCCGAATCGTGGATTGCCGAGCAGCACCTTTAAGAATTGCTGATACGTCTGAACGTCAGCAGCTTCATCGTTCAGTTCATTACAGGATAGACATCCCGCGCTTGCTAACGACGGACTCAACGCAAAGTAAGTCAACAGTGACAGCACGATTAGGAACGATGTGAAACGCAAGGGCGAGAGCATAATAGAACAGCGCGGATGGATTCGGGCGGGTTTGATGTGAGCGGTCTAGTCGATTTTTGGACCAGAAAGGATCTTACAGATGCTGATTCCGAGTTACATCGCAATTCTTGAAAGAAAATGCTGAACGCCCTCCAGCACCCCGCTGGTAGCCTGCTGCGCCGCGTGATACAGGCGATTTGACCAGCCAGCCCTGCGATGAGCTTCCTGGACCTGTTCCACAATTGAAGTCGCCGCATTCCCAACGATGACCGTGTTGTAACCTGCATTGAAAGCCGCCAGGTCGTTTCCTGAATCACCGGCAAAAATCACAGATTGCTGCGCCAATGCGGACTCACGACAAAGCCATGCCAAAGCAAACGCCTTGGTGACGCCTGTCGGCAGCAGATCGATCAGCCCATCGTTCGTAAACGGATCGATGCTGCTGATAATCTGGTAGGGTGCATTCAGGGCAATCAGTTGCTCGTCAATCTGCGAGACGACTTCATCGAGACATTCCGGCGATGCGTAAAAGCTGATCTTGAACGTTGATTTTGTTTCCGGTTCCTGCAGCCGCAAATTTGGAATGGTAGCTGCCAGATCGAGCAAAGATTGCTGCTCAACGCCACCCGTGATCTCGTGCAGTGTCTGAGCATATCGATCAACGTGACGAAACTTACCATCGGCACATCGTACATAGGCCGAGGTTCCGACGTCGCATAAAATCCAATCGGGAAGTGGCAACTGATGTTCCCTGATGGCGTTCTGCACCGATGCGAAGTGGCGACCTGTCACGAAGGCCAGCGACATCTCATGTCGTTTTAGTAAATCTGTCAGCAGTGTCAGTGCCTGATGGTGCTCAGAATCGCCAGCCAACGGAATCAACGTACCATCAAGATCCGTCGCGAGCAAAACAGGATGTGTACTACGGGCTGTTGTCATGTATTCAATTCACTCCTCGCCACGACGCGGGTTTGCCGATCAATGTGGCGACAGACAGTTGGTTGTCTGTAAAGTTGATTGGGTCGAAACGAACGGGAATTATCACAACCCGACGCATCAGCGAGGGATTTTGGGGTATGCAGTCGATCTGGCAAAACTCAATCCCTCACTTACGTTTCGGGTTGCGAAATCTGAAACGACGCAACTCTAAAACGCGTTAGCGTCGGCGGCTGACTTAGCATAGGAAGCCGCGGAGAGTTCGATCGGGTACATTGTAGAGCAACAAAGGTTGCAATGCACTCTAACTCCAGCCCACCCTGTCTCCCAATCAATCAGATCTGGTACTAACCGGATGTGACAAAGTTGATTGCGTACCAAACGTTGTCATGGC
>Ga0105051_10004008_pt1 | contig 17383 bp, 17 predicted proteins | sample FRY02_FD_78383 | JGI IMG/M metagenome (GOLD analysis project Ga0105051, IMG submission 78383) | Freshwater microbial communities from Lake Fryxell liftoff mats and glacier meltwater in Antarctica - FRY-02 (megahit assembly) | ecosystem: Environmental > Aquatic > Freshwater > Ice > Glacier... | reverse complement strand
GGGCAATGTCTGTGTTGAGCTCAGACGATAAGATCAACGGCACCCACAGAATGCATCATCAATTTCTAGCTAAAGCATTAAATCATGTTCAGCCCAAAGACTATTCGCCCTTAACGCAAGATTTACCTATGGAAATGCATGAGGTTGTATATCGTACTTATGCAGAAATTCTTGGTCTGAAGCCAGGCTACTGTGGTGGGCGAGGTGGATCAATGCACCTACGCTACCCAGAAGCAGGCATCTACGGATCAAATGCAATAGTTGGTGGGAACCCGTCTCACGCTGTGGGCTATGCATTTGCAGATAAGTTTAATGGTCGTGATCATATTTCAGTTGCTTTTTTCGGCGATGGTGCCATGCAAAGTGGTGCAGCTTATGAAGCCATGAACCTTGCTGCACTTTACCAAACACCAACGATTTTTTTTGTTGAAAACAATCTTTACGCTGTATCAACTCATGTTTCTGAACAAACACATGAGGTTCGCCTTTCCGCCCGTGGCTTGTCTTTAGGCGTCACAGCAATAGAGTTCGACGGCATGGATGTGCTGGCAGCGCACAGTGCAATGAAAGAAGCTTTAGCAATTATTAAGCGAGAGGGTGGTCCTGTTCTGCTAGAAGCAAAAACTTACCGATTTTTACACCAGTCAGGAGCGCAAAAGGGAAGTGCATTTGGTTATCGCGAAAAAAAAGAGGAAGAGGAGTGGGCTAAACGTGACCCAATGAATACCTTTCCTGAGCAGTTGCGTAAAAACGGCATAATTGATGATGTAGGTATAGCTCGCTTAGAACAAAGGGCTCAAGCGTTAGTTGATGGTGCATTGAACAAATTACTAGATAATTATGGTGACAAAAAGACTGAGCAGATCAAGCCGACCTTGTGGCCAGATCCAAATTCGGTTGATTTTGGTATTCGTGGTGACCTATCTGAACTATCTAATCTACCAAGTCGTGAGCTTGAAGATGAGTCTTTAAATGATTTGACCGAATCGATATTTGTTGATGCTATTTCGGGCGCAATGCTTAGAAATATGGAAAAAAACGACCAAATCATTATCTTGGGTGAAGATGTGCATCGGTTAAGAGGTGGTACATCTGGCGCAACAAAAAATATAGGCGAACGATTTCCAAAACATTTAATTGGTACACCTATTTGTGAAAATGGCTTTACAGGTTTAGCGCTTGGTGCTGCTCTAAATGGTATGAGAGCCGTAGTCGAAATCATGTACCCCGATTTTTCCTTAGTTGCTGCCGATCAACTTTTCAATCAAATTGCTAAAGTTCGCCACATGTTTGGTGGTCAATTCCCTGTAAGAGTGCTAGTGCGAAGCCGAGTTTCAGCAGGAACAGGTTACGGATCTCAGCACTCAATGGATGCAAGCGGTTTGTTTGCTCTCTACCCAGGTTGGCGAATTGTTGCACCCTCAACCCCTTATGATTACATAGGGCTATTAAATGCAGCATTAGCTTGCGATGATCCGGTTCTCATGGTTGAGTTTAACGACTTGTTGCGAACCAGTGGCCCCGTACCGGAAGACTGGAATTACATCATTCCTTTTGGAAAGGCGAAGGTTGTAAGGTCGGGGCAGAGGTGCACAATATTGACCTACGGTGCTATGGTCAATTTGACTCAAAAAGCAGTTGCCAGTAGTGGCGTAGACGCTGAAATTATTGACCTACGCACACTAGACCCATTAGGTATTGATTGGGAAACAATTTCTTCAAGCGTTAAAAGAACGAAAGCTTTGTTAATTGCAGAACAATCAACTCGCGGTACTACGATTGGTTCACGCATCGTTAGCGAAGCACAAAGCCGCCTTTTTGATTATCTTGATCATGAGATTGTTCATGTAACAGGTGCAAACTCTTCACCTGTGGTGTCTAAAGTTCTTGAACGTGCTGCACTGGCTGATTCAAATGCAGTAGAGAAAGCATTGAGAGAAATTGATAGCCGTCGTGGCCGGCCATAACTAATTCTTTGCAATCTGATCTTTGTATTTTTAGGAGCAATTGATGACTTTACAAGACAGCATACTTGTTGCCCATCACACAGCGGTTTGTGTGACTGATTTTGAGCGTGCGCTTAATTTATATATCGACTTTCTAGGTTTTGAACTAGAGGGTGAAATGGATCATCGTAGCGAACCAGCCCTTAGCGAAGTGGTTGGGTTGTCTGGTGCTGTAATACGTTGGGCAATGTTGAAGAAAGGCACGTACCGTGTTGAGCTGTTTAAGTATTACAGCCCTGAAGGTGACCCTGTAGCTCGACGCCAATGTGATCTAGGTTATAGCCACATGGCATTCGAGGTTGCTGATGTCAATGCCGTATATGAACAAACTATTGCACGAGGTTACAAAACTGTCTCTTCTCCACAAACCCTGAGGGGGGGCGAACACGCGTTTTCTACCTTTGTGAGCCTGAAGGGGCAATTACTGAATTCGTTCAATTCAACCCAAAAATAAGTTGAATTTTAAGTCGAGGTTATTCCATGATTAAAACTATCGGGTTCATTGGGCTAGGAAACATGGGGCAAGGCATGGCTAGCCAATTGTTAAAACATGGTTTTAATGTTCATGGTTTTGATATTGACATAGCTAAAACTTCTAAATTTGCAGAACTAGGTGGTTTAGTGTGCCACTCTGTACAAGAAGTTTGTGCACATGCAAAGGTAATTATCACAATGCTTCCACGTGATGAGCACGTGCGTCAGGTGCTGTTATCTAAAAATGGTGTTGTAGACTTTGCACAAAAGGGCACTTTGGTGCTGGAAATGAGCACAATTTTTCCTGCAACCAGTATGGAAATTAATAGCGAACTATTAAAGGCAGGGCTGAGAATGATGGACGCCCCAGTTGGCCGTACACCGCAAGATGCACTCAAAGGCACATTACTGGTTATGGTGGGTGGCGACAAAAAAGACTTTGATTTTGCCTTACCAATTTTTCAAGCTATGGCCAATAAAGTTATTTATTTAGGCGCTACAGGTTCTGGCATTCGCATGAAGGTCATTAATAATTACATGAGTATGGTCAGTATGGTGTTAACAGCTGAAACTCTGGCCATGGCAAGTAAAGCTGGCATTGACATGGCAACAGCGACAGAAGTTTTGCAAAATACCGTAGCGGGGCGCGGGCAAATTAATGTTAATTACCCACGAAAAGTGTTAGCTGGTGATATAACCCCTGACTTTCCAATTGTGTTGGGGCGCAAAGATTTGGCACTTGCACTCAAACTTGGTGAGGAACTCAATACACCACTTTACTTAGGGGCTGTTGCGAGTCAGTTATTTAGCACGGCATGCGCACAGGGCCGTGCAGATCAAGACTGTACTGCCATGTTGCTTGCCCTAGAACAGTTGGGTGGTTCGAACTCTTCAGTTATTTTTACCGGACATAAACATGACTGATAAATCTAAAAAAAGACTGATAAAAAAATTTTTTGGTTGGTTGGCGTTTACTTTTTCTATTGTATTTACAGTCAACATCTTGATTGGAAAATTGTCTGTGATCAATCAATGGGGCTGGGCAAGACCACCTGGCTTTGTTGAGTTTATTATTTTGTTTATGGCTACAGGTTGCTTTATTATTTTCGCAACATTATCAAACATTTCGGACCTGAAAAAGTAGCTCACATTAAGTTCAGGACTGATTTGTGTTCGTCATTTTTTTGATTTAAATATTTTATATATTACAAAAAAATTTCAATTCATCCAAGGAGCGAGACATGAAATTAAATTTAAAAAAAGAAATACAAGATCAGTCAAAAATCGATCGACGAACTTTTGCCAAATTATTTAGTACGGCTGGGTTCACCGTTGCTGCATTAGTGGCTGGTGCAGGTGCACTGGGCAGTAAAACCGCCCATGCACAATCTGCAAATGAGGAGAAAGATCGCGAGGCTAAAGCAAAGTACAAAATGACAATTGCAACTGCTTATAGACTAGGAACAAATAGAACTTTCCCAGTCATGCAGTTGCAACTTAAAGAAAACATTCAAAATGCAACTAGAGGTAAGGTGTATGTGAAGCTTGTACCGGGTGGTGCTTTGGGTGCTGGTACAGAGCTTGCGCAAAAAGTACAGGCTGGCACCATTCAAGCGGCACAACATTCGATGGCAAACTTTGCACCGTTTGCCCCTACAGTTGATTTAATTAATATTCCGTACTGGTGTGGTGACAATCAACAATTTATCAATTTAGTTACTTCAGATGTGTGGAAAAAAGATGTAGAACCGAAGATTGAAGCTAATGGTATGAAGGTACTTGTCTATCAATGTGTTGATCCTCGAACATTATCAATGCGAAAAGGTTTTAGTAATAAGCCGTTCCAAACCCCAGCAGATTTAAAAGGCGTAAAGTTTCGAATTCCTGGGTCTAAAATTCTTTCTCAAGTCTACCAAATGATGGGTGCCAACCCCACACCTATTGCTTGGGGGGAGACTGCCTCTGCTATTCGACAAGGCGTTGCTGATGCTCTTGATCCAAATGTGATGGGGTTAAATTTATTTGGCTTTAAAGAAATTATCAGCTATTGCACATTAGTTCGTGCCGTACCAGACGGTGGTGTCTATTCATGTAATTTGGAATGGTTCAATAGCCTTGATTCACAAACTAAAGAAGGTGTTTTGTGGGGTTCACATGTAACCTTCTTACAAAATATGGCGCAAGTTCCAGCATCACGAGAGTATGCATTTGCTGAAATGGCTGCTGCAGGCGTTAAGTTTTACTTACCTACAGCAGAAGAATTTTCTCAGTGGAAAGCAGCGGCAGGGTTTCAACGTCCAGAGTGGGATAGCGTAAAAGTTCAGCTAGTTGGTTCAACCTCTGTTTTTGAAAAACTCAATGCAGCAGCCCAAACGCAGGGTAAATATTACGTTCACGACGCCTAATATTTAATATTGGCATAGATTGGCAATGCTACCTAATGGTGGCATTGCTTTTACATCATGAATTTTGAGGACATATGACAAACGTAATCACCTTCACACTTCCCCCAACGGGGGAATTTCAAGGCAAGGCGCGGTTAGTGAGTTGGCAGGTTCAACCTGGTCAAAAATTTAAGTGCGACGATGTTTTGCTTGAAATCGAAACTGATAAATCAGTTATTGAAATACCAGCATTACATGATGGAAAAATGATTAAACATCTTGTGAAAAAAGATAGCATTATTACCCTCGAAACGCCACTTGCTAAACTCGAAATAGAGGGTGAGGCGTTGGCAAACCATGTAGTTGAAAATGTAGACGAAACACCAAATCTAAACAATATATTATCAGCTTCTGATGTTTCTTCAGTTGTATTTGTGCCCCCATTGAACGATCTTAAAAAGGCAGAAAAAAAAGGTACGCAAGATGACAGGCGTTTAATATCACCTGCAGCGCGAAATCTTCTTCGTACAAAAAACATAAATATTGAGCATATACAAGGCACCGGACCAAATGGACGTATTACTGTGGCCGATGTCAATCGAGTAGTGCCTATTACTGATGCTAAATCGAAAACTAAATCAAGTATAAACACAGAATTAATAAATACACGATTTGGAACCATCAGGTTAAGAACTTGGGAACCCACTGCGCCGTATAAAAATTCTTCTGCTATTGTTTTAATACACGGCATGTTTGCAGATATAGAAGCATGGGCAAGTCTTGCGTTAAATCTGAGCCGATCTGGGCAACGAGTCATTGCACTTGATTTACCAAATCATGGGGAAAGTAATGCCTCAGTTGAAAACTTTGAAGAACTGGTTCAGTCTGTGAGTGAAGTACTTACACTGAAATCAAGTTCGCGCCATATCATTGTTGGGCATTCTCTTGGCGCTGCAATAGCAGCTCGGCTTGCATGTATGCCGACATTATCAGCAGGCGCTTTAATTTTGATTTCGCCCCTTGGGTTAGGCACTGAAATAGAGCAAAGTTTTATAAAAGGTGTCACAAATGCAAGAAATAATGAAGCCATGGGTCGCGAGTTAGCAAAATTGACTCACGCCAAAACAATACCATCTCATATTTACATGAATGAATTAAGAGCTCGTATCGAAGTTGGTCGATACGGCTTAGAGAGAATTAGTGACGCAGCGAGTTGGAATGGAATTCAGCAGATTAATATTCTTGAAGATCTTAATTCTTTAATTTGCCCTATAACCATATTGCATGGTAAAGCCGATAATATTATTCCTTGGCAGCATGCTTTAAATGCTCCACCAAGTGTTGCGCTTCACTTGATTTCAGATGTTGGGCATATGCCGCAATGGGAAGCTTCTTCGCTCACGGCTGAAATCATTTTAAGAAATTCAAAAATTGCTTCTTCATCATAAATTTTTTAAGTTGTATATTTTTAATTAAAAGCATGAAGCCAATTTTTCTGCAGTTTCACGCAGAGCAGGCAAATCTTTTTGTAATTCATGCACTGTTATACGGGCACTAGGTGCTGCAACTGAAACTGCAAGTAATGGTATATTTTTTTTATTTGGTATTAGAACGGCCATACCGACTACACCCGTAAAATACTCTTCATTATCTAAAGAGAACCCTTGATTAGAAATACTATTTAACTCTTCTCTAAGCTTATCGATATTAGTAATAGTGTTAGGCGTATATTGCTTGAGATTTAGTGTTTTTAAATATTTTTCTCTATCTAACTTATTCATGCATCCGAGCAATACTTTGCCAATTGCAGAGCAATGTATAGGCACGGCACTTTCAGGGTCAAGACGTAGAGATAGCGGCCATTGAGCTTCAACACGATCTAAATACTTAACCTGACCGTCAACAAACATACCTACATTACATGTTTCTTGAGTTTGATCAGCGAGAGCTCTTAATAATTGATGCCGAGGCCCTTGCTTTGATGCTCTCATAAGTACAGACAAAGATAATTCTAAAAGACGGTCACCTTCAATCAACTCTTCTTTAATGCCATCTCTTTTCAGGTAATTGAGTTTAATTAAATTAGCAATAATTCGATTTGTTGTAGGTCGTGGAAGAGCAAGTTTTTTACTAATATCTGCAGCAGAATATGACGGTTCCCGCCCAACTACTAAGTCAAGCACAGCCAGTGCTTTAAATACTGTTCCACTAAGTTCTGTATTTGTTGTTGCTGTGTCTTTGAGATTTATTTTTTTCATTTCAACCCTTTTAGACATTGATGTTTTGTTCATTTATTTATTAAGATGGCGATAGATTAGTTACAGTAGGTAGATTCAGGTGCTTAGTTGAATGTTGTTAAATAACTTTTTTGAAAAAAATTGTACTGAGTCCTAATAATATTCTTTATCTGAGGTCGCTTTTTAGAAAATTACTATTCATTTTAATCTCTTATGTTGATTCTGGTTAATTGTGACCATCTCTGCGCTGACCCGTGAACCAGCGAACGCCAACAGACCCCGCAATTAACACGGCGGCCCCTAAGACCGACACTACCCATCACCCTACCCCGAGAGCGCATCATTAACTCGAATGAATATGGCGCGTCGTGATACGTGATGCCTACCCTGTCACGCTTGGTCAGACGCTGATCATGCCCAAAAGACACGTGGGCTCATAGTTTGAAATCACAGAACAAGCGCAACAAAACCTACCGCATCTGTTGACGCCTTATGACTCACAACTCAGTTCCGAATTGTGGGGAATAGATGAGGGTTCTTGAAAGGCTGACCGAATGCTGACCTAACGAGCCGCTATCACGATGATTTCGACTAGCAAATGATCTACTGCCAGCTTAGCTTCACAAGTTGCCCTCGTAGGTAATGAGCCCATAGGCGCCCATTCAGCCCAAACTGCGTTCATACCATCGAAATCTCGATTGATGTCTTTTAGCCAAATCTGTACGCTTAGTAGATTTTCTTTACTAGTACCTGCCTCGGCCAACAAACTATCAATAGTAGCGAGAACATTTCTACTTTGGACTTGAATATCGCCAAGATCAGACGACGTAACGCCAGCTAAATATACTGTGTCACCATGAATAACGATACGGCTCAGACGCTTGTTGGACACCTTTCTGACAATATTAACCACGTTAACTTCCTCTAAGACAATTTGATAATCTAAGCTCTCAACTTGGGGGCTAAGAGAAGCGAGATATGTGAAACGGCTCAATTGGTAAATCTGTTGTTCCAGACAAAATTAAGTCTTTCATGATCTGACCAACCACGGGTCCCAACTGGAACCCATGTGTTGAAAAACCAAACGCATGAAATAGATTCTCTTCAACACCACTGGGACCAATGACTGGAATACCATCTGGCATGCTTGCTTCAATACCAGCCCAACCTCGACTAATCACGGCATTGCGCATATGGGGGAAAAGCTCGCAAACTGTCTTGGCACCTTTCGAAAGAGCGTGAAAATCAAGTTCGGTCACATCACGATTACGGTCTACCCAAGCAAGATGCCCACCTCCGATTAAAACCGTACCGTTAGCACGTTGCTTGAAAGACAATGGCCGAGATGTACCCAGCACTACTGTTTCGAGAAAGTGAGGCATTCTAGTGGTAACCAGCATCATTGGGCCAACAGCCTTAAGTGGCACAAATTCGCCAAATTGCGCAGCAATCTTGTCAGCCCAAGCGCCAGCGCAATTGACAAGCACTCTAGACTGGAACTGACCCGCATCAGTATCGACCCACCAACTTTGGTTGCGCTTAGCTACTTGATGCACAGTCACCCCCTCACGAAAATCAGCACCATATTGCTGCGCTTTTCTTCGAAAGGCTAATGTTGTGCGATACGGATCAGCTGCGCCATCATGCCGCGCAATTAAACCGCCTTTTATCGTTGGTACGATCGATGGAATCATCTTGCACACATCAGCTGGCTCTACCCATTCCTCATGGGTATAGCCCTTAGACTGCATAAGTGCCAAGCGGTCTCGTAGAGTCTTCACATCGGCCTCGTGTTCAGCAACACGCATCTGACCGCAAATTTCAAAACCGCAGTCATCATCAACATGGTCTTGGATATTTGCCCAAATCTGTTGAGATGCTAAAGAAAGAGGCACCTCAGCCATGTGCCGTGTCAATGTTCTAACACCACCAGCGTTAACACCAGACGCATGTCGACCGACATAATTTTTCTCTAAAAGTAGCACTTCAGCACCAGCTTTGGCTAAATTCATCGCGGTTGAGCTACCATGCAAACCGCCACCTATAACAATAACGTCGGAGGTCACTATATTTCGCATAACATCACACCGGTTTTTTAAGTCTAACGACTGCACTAATTGACTCATCTGTCTGAGGTAATGTAGCAAGCTCACCAAGCGTTAAAGGTTTTGTTGGAAACCTCAAGCGATAATGACCAACCTCACTTTCAGAAACACCACGTTCATCTGCGATTAACTCCGTAACGGTCACAGCACAAAATCTACCCTGACAGAGTCCCATACCGCATCGCAGAAATGATTTCATCTGATTGGGCCCTGTGCAGCCGATCTTTACCGTCTCACGTACCTGTTGGGCCGTTATCTCTTCGCAACGACACACCACGGTATCACCCGTTGGTCGACGAAAAGCTTGCGCTGGTTGAAACAATCGATCAAAGAACTCTCGGCCTCTGGTCGCTCTTGCATAGACCTTCCTGTGTTCGGTCACGCTTATATCGCGTTGAGCCAACGATAATTTTCCAAGCTGGTATGCAATATCAGTGGCTACAAGTTGACCCCTCGACTCTGCAGCCCAAGCACCAGCAATGCCAGCAGCATCACCGGCCATATGAATTCGTTCAATGTTGGTATTTCCCCAAGCGTCAGACATGGGTACCCAACACTTCAAGATGTCATTCCACTCGAGCGTTACCCCGATTGCCTGCGCCAAATTGATGTTAGGAATCACACCTTGATGAAGTAGCAGGTGGTCTGCCTCGATTGATTGGTTTTTCGAAGCAGACTTAAAAGTCACACTCTCAAGCTTTTCCTGGCCATTGGCAACCAACCCTGACAGAGATTTAATTACATTGACATTAGCCTTTACTTCTCGCACTAATTTCAGACCTTTTAGAAAATATGGCGATCTCATAAAGTCGAATGCGTAAGGCCATAAATTCGGTATGCGACCTTTTGGAGTGGTGTCAAGAAATGCTTCAATCTTCACCCCAGCGTTCAAATACTGCCAAGCAATAAGATAAAGCAAAGGCCCACAGCCTGCTAAAACAAGCCGCCCAGACGGAACAATCGCTGTACTTTTAAGCAACGACTGCGCAGCACCAGCGGTCATAACACCCGGTAATGTCCAGCCAGGAATTGGAAACGGACGCTCATGCGCCCCGGTTGCAAGCAAGACATGTCTGGCATGCATGATATTGGATTGGGCATTAACCGAGTAACCAATTTCGAAGTGCGATTGCTCTGATCCTGAAGTGTGTTGCGATACTGCCCAGACTGAAGCCCCCGCAATTCTTTCTGCGCTCGATTCAAGGAACTCTTTTACAAGTTTTTGACCTGACCAATAGTCATCACCTAAAATTTGCGGCTTTGCACTTAAGGGTGATGTTGTTACACCTCTGTAGATTTGTCCGCCAGCACTCACATTCTCATCAAGAACAACAACATTAATGCCAAATTTGGTCAATGATATCGCCGCCGCCATACCGGCAGGGCCTGCACCAATAATTGCAACGTCGTAATTTGTGCCCGTATTCATGTTTGCACCTCGCGCAACCCCTGTTGGCGTTCTATCTTCATTCCTGGCTTAACCAACACCATACAACCTTGCTGATTGGGTACGTCGTCAATGTTGACCAAGCAATCAAAACAAACGCCCATCATGCAAAAGGGGCCGCGTGGGGTACCTTTTACAGGCGTGTCACGACACGCCAAAATACCAGCAACAAACAAAACACTCGCTACGGAATCACCATTACGGCACACCACTTCCATTCCATTGACAGTCACCCTGACAGGGTTAACCATAACTTCAGCCTGAGCCTCAGGCAGTCGCTTGAACATTAAACCTCCGAGTAGAAAATGCAGCTATTTCAGGTGACAACTTACCGCTAACAACCATTGGTGCGATGCGCAGTGCATGTGCAGCTGCCAAGGTCACTCCGCTATGACACGTAGCAACAAAAGCCCCTGGGTAACGTGATGATTCGTCATAAATCGGAAATCCGTCCTTGGACATGACCCGCAAAGCAGACCAACTGCGCACCACGCTAACCTCCTTTAGCTTAGGAATTATTCTCACGGCACGGTTTGCTAAAGTTGCCAGCACAGGCAATCCAACCACTCCATCTGCAAAGCCCGCTTCCTCTTGAGAATCGCCAATCAACCATGTGCCCTCGTCCATCTGGCGCAAAGTAGCAAACGGCATCTGCAGCATACGTTTTGTTCTTTCCAATACGATAATCTGACCGCGCTGAGGCCTGACCGGAACAGAGAGACCAATTTTGTCACCTAACACCTTGTTACCTAAGCCGCTGGCTAGAACTATCTTTTGCGAACGTACCACCCCATGAGGTGTGGTCATTTCAAAGACATCATTTTTGAAGTCAATATCAGTTACTGGATGCTGAGGTAGATAATCAACTTGTTGCTGTACAAAAGCAGTATGTAAAGCACGTAACATTTTTAATGGATTTGCAACACCATCAACCTGCGACCAACTCGCCCCGCGCACTTCAGGACCGATACCTGGGACTAAATCTTTAAGTTCGTTTCGATCTAACATCTTCCAGTCGTACTGAACCATACCAGGTTGATCAAGTAGGCATTTCATGAATTCGATTCGACTCTCGTATTCGTGATCACTCAGTACAGCGTGTAAGCCACCCTTCTGCTCGAGCCCTACGTCCAAACCAGTAATTGAAACCAACTTGTTCGCAAACTCAGGCCATAACCTCTGAGACAACATCGTCCAGTGACCGTAAGCAGGCAGACCCATCCCTTTACTCTGTACCCAAACAAGCCCGAAGTTTCCGCGAGATGCACGAAAAGCGACATCTCCCTCATCTAGCACTGCCACATGGTCAACGTTCTGTCGCAGACCGAATGCAAGCGATGAACCAACTAAGCCACCACCAATAACCAGCGCATCATATACACCTTTGTGGTGGCGTTGACTAACCTGCTTTATAGCTGGTGTGTCAATCATGCTCGCCCCTTACCAACAAACAGCTTCTCTAGCCCAACAGTCCTGTCGAGAATAAAGATGGCAATTAGAGTCAAATAGATAATTGCCGCAGACACTGCCGTTACCAGCGGGTCAATCGTGTCTTCGATATGCAGAAATATTCTGACAGGTAAGGTCGTAGTCGAGGGCGATGCAATAAATACTGACATTGTGAGCTCATCAAAACTACTGATAAATGCAATCACCCAACCACTAACAACACCCGGCAATATAAGAGGTAGCACAATCCTTCTAAATGTGACCCATGAAGATGCACCCAGCGAGAGAGCTGCACGTTCAATGGCTGGATCTAAGCCCGTTGCTGAGGCGAGAACAAGACGCATTGCAAATGGAACTACGATAATTATGTGAGCGACCGCAAGCCCGAAAAAAGTACCAGAAACACCAATCGTAGTGAAGAATTGCAAAAAAGCTAAACCGAGCACAACATGCGGAATCATTAACGGTGACATTAGAAAAGCCATGATGGCATCGCGCCCACGAAACTGGAATCTGGCAATGGCCAGAGATGCTGGAACCGAAAAGATGACAGCAAATGTAGCTGAAACTAGTCCGAGCTTTAGACTAAAATAAAAGGCATCCAAAAATCGCGGATTGTCAGCAATTGCATAGAACCACCTTAGCGACAGGCCTTCTGTTGGTAGCCCTATGAACCCCTGATCCGTGAAGGCTACAGCACACACCATCAAGATTGGAGCAAGAATGAACATGATAAATAATGTGTGAAATGTCAACCCGACAAGGCCATTTTTTATATACATCAGAAACACCTTTTCATGCACTTAACCAAAAATAGCGCCATATCGACGCTCAGTCAGCTTATTAGCCGCAATCAAAACAACCATCATTGTGATTAATAATAATACCGCTAGTGCCGAACCAAGAGGCCAGTTCAAGGTGTTGAGAAACTCATCATAAGCGGCCGTAGGGACATTTTTTAGACGTCTGCCACCAATAATTGATGGCGTTGCAAATGCACTAGCAGACAACGCAAAAACCATAATTGACCCAGAGAGAATACCCGGCATAACCTGCGGGACAATAACGCGCATAATGACAGCGAATTGAGAAGCACCTAAAGATAACGCCGCAGCCTCAGTCGATGGATTAATACGTTGTAAAGAAGCCCATACCGAAATAACCATGAATGGAACCATCACATGCGTTAGGGCAATGATCACACCAAGGTTTGTATACATCAACGAGACTGGCCCAGATGTAATTCCTACAAACATTAGAAATTGGCTAATTAAGCCTGTTGAGCCAAACAATAATGCCCAGCCAAGAGTTCTCACCACAACTGAAATCAGTAATGGACCGAGAACTATCATAAGGAACAAACCTTTCCAGGGGTTTGACATTCTGGAAAGCACATAAGCCTCACCAGTGCCCAACACAGCACAGGCAATTGTTACAACAAGCGCTACACCGAAGGTTCGCCCGAAAATTTCATAGAAGTAACCGTCAGTCAGTATTTCGATGTAGTTTTTTAAAGTGAAAGTTGCTTGCAGCCCACCTTTAAAATTAAACTCGAAGAAACTGATTAAAAATATACTTGCGATCGGTGCGATCAAGAATACTGCGTAGAGCGTCAGGGCTGGACCGCTAAGCAGCCAGGGAGCACGGGAAATTTTCATCATGACATTTCTACCCTAGCGTTGAACTAATCGCATATCTTCAGGTTTCCAGCAGAGATTGACGTCGCTTCCTTCAGGCGCGACCATATTGCCATCGTTTTGTCTAATAACCAGCACGGTTCCAAGCACTGTCTCTACTTGACACAGCCAGTGATTACCCTGAAAAACACGGCTTTTCATTCTGCCGGCAAGCATCGAATCTTGGGCCTCAGAAAATATGATTTTTTCAGGGCGCACAATGACATTGCCGCTTTTCATTCGGTTAGAAGAAATCGAAAACGTTGCGTCACCGATCTGGCCAACCAAGGCACCTTCGGGCCCAGACACGGTCAGCTGAAACGAATTGGACTTACCGAGAAAACCACCCACAAATTCGGTTTCAGGCTCTTCGTAGGCAATATACGGCTCAGCGATTTGCTCAATTTTTCCGTGGTTCATCACGACCACACGATCTGAAAGTGCCATTGCCTCTGACTGGTCGTGTGTCACAAGTATGGTTGTTGTACCGACCATACGCTGAATTGAACGAAGTTCAAATTGCATTTCTTCGCGTAGCTTAGCGTCTAAATTCGATAACGGCTCATCAAGCAACAGCACGCTCGGTCGAATCACGAGTGCGCGAGCTAGAGCCACTCGTTGTTGTTGGCCACCAGACAGTTTGGCTGGGTATCTATCGGCTAGGTGCCCTAACCCAACTAAGGTAAGTGTTTCACTGACTCGATCTGCACGCTCACGTTTTTCAATCTTTAGCATTTCAAGGCCAAAAGAAACATTCTCGGCCGCCGTCATATGCGGAAAAAGAGCATAGTTCTGAAAAACTATACCCAGTCCGCGCTTGTTCGCTGGAACACGCAATAAGTCTTTACCATCTAGAACTATCTTGCCTTCCGTAGGATCTATGAACCCTGCAATCATCTGCAACGTAGTTGTCTTGCCACAACCTGATGGACCAAGTAAGGAAACAAATTCACCTTTTTGTATTTCTAAATTGAGACCATCAACCACTGCAACCGACCCATATTTCTTTGTTAGGCCATTCAACTCTAGATAACTCATTGCTGCTCCAGCTAATAAACGTTGAATGAAGTCTTTATCGCTCGATCTCGCGAACCCAGCGCTTGTTCCACTGATCACGCTGATCATTAACGGTGTCCCAATCCATCAAAATTAATTTATCTGCACGGTCACCAATTGGCATAGGTACATTGGGATCATCTTTGATTGTGGCTTTCTTGTTTACAGGGCCATAACCATAAGATGAACCAAGCTTGCTTTGAATTTCAGGTGTGAGCAAAAAGTTAATGAATTTACTAGCCAGTGGCGACTGTTTGTCTTTAGCTGTTGGACACATTGCTACCAATAGGGCGTAAGCACCTTCTACAGGATATACAAACCCCACGGGGAACCCGGTGTCAGCAAAAGTTTTCACACGGCCAGTGCCCCAGACCCCTAGTACAGCTTGACCACTTGAGAACAACTCAGTCATTTTGCCAGGTGAAGGCTCATAAACCAAAACGTTAGGGCCGACTTTAGTCTTAAAAGCAACGAACCCAGGCTCAATATTTTTCTCACCCCCACCCCCAGCTCGAGCAAACTGTATCACTGCCTGTAAGCCATAAGTATTATTTAACGGAGGAATAACAACCAACCCTTTAAATTTTGGATCAGTCAAATCATTCCAAGATGTTGGTGGAGCCCAACCTTTATCAGCAAAGTACTTTTTGTTATACATCAACCCCGTGGCAACGTAGCCTAGACCGACGGCCATGTCGTTCTTAAATACTGCATTTTCAAATATTTCATTTTTGGGAAGGTTTTTAATCGGCGAGCAAAAACCAGCTGCGATGGCGCGGAACATCGGGCCATCGTCCATGATTGCTACGTCGACTTCCTGATTGCCTCTCTGAGCCTGTAGGCGCGCAAGCGTGTTTGTTGAGTTTCCAGCAACATAATCAATCTTGACGTTGTTTTGTTTCTCAAATTCTGGAAAAACTGCTTCACGCAGTACGTTTTCAAACGAACCCCCATAGCCTGCAACAACAAAACGATCTTGCGCCACTGAGACTGATGCCAACCCTACAGTTAGTGCTACTGTAGAAATAATTACCCTTAGCTTGCCCATACTCATTCTCCTATAATTTAAGAACTGATGTGTACAAAACAATTATCCGGACATATAATGTCCGTACATTTATTCTACTACTCCGTCAGAAAATATCAATATATTTCTGTCACCAATTCTCAAGATAGTCTAGTATTAGGGTCAACCCTTGGACGAACACAATATGCTTGAACCTGCTGAAACCGCATCAAAATCGCTGCCATCAACACAAAAAAAAAACACTCTTGCTAATCAATCAAAAAAAACAGAACCACCTCGATACAAACAAATTTATGAAGACCTACTTGGTGATATTCGTTCTGGGCAATACCCCGTCGGAACTTTACTGCCACCAGAGTTACTGATTTCAAGAAAGTATCGTGCTAGTCGTCACACGGTACGTGAAGCTGTAAAGTTATTAAGTAATGCTGGCGTGGTTTCTCGCCGAGCCGGACACGGAACACGCGTTGAGGCCACTGAGCCAGCCACCCAATATACGCAGCAAATATCTAAACTATCTGATCTTTTCAATTACATTGACAATGCCACGTTATTGGTACAAAGCGCCAAAACGGTGCGCGTTGGTACAAAACTATTCAAGTTGCTTGATGGTGATATCAAGCATAGTTGGTTAAATATTGTTGCAATTAAGTTTCTTATTGATCAACGCTCCCCAGTCGCTCACTCACAGGTGTATGTACACCCTGATTACTCTGGTGTTCGATCAGATGTCGGCAAAACATCTTTACCACTGTCTATGTTGATCGAAAAAAAATATAGTCAAAAGATTGTTGAGGTACTACAAGAGTTTTCTGCTACCCCTATAGAGGGCGAGATTGCAAAACTATTGAAAACAAAATCTGGAACAGCGGGACTAGTCATTACACGAAAGTATTACGGTGAACGAAAACGACTCATTCTCGTCACGATCACTACCTTCCTCTATAAAAAAATGAAGTATTCAATGTCGTTGAGGTTTGATGCATCATGAGCAAACATGTCCTCATAATTGGTGCAGGTGTAGTGGGTGCAGCCACCGCTCACCACTGCCTTCAGGCAGGCCTCAAAGTCACTTTACTTGACCCAGGTGAGCCAGGTCAGTCACACGCTGCGAGTTTTGGTAATGCCGGCTGGTTATCGTCTCACTCGATATTGCCACCTGCTTACCCTGGTGTTTGGAAACAAATCCCTAAGTGGTTGCTTGACCCTTAAGGGCCTTTAACCGTTCGTTTGCGTTATCTACCAAAAGCTTTACCTTGGCTGAAAGACTACCTCGCTTCAGCGTGGACATACCAACAACTTAAAGACACATCTGTTGCCTTAAGGGCCTTACTGCGTGACGCACCAAATCTACACAAGCAAATAGCTTTAGCAATAGGTGCCGGTGATCTTATTAGTGCGCAAGAGTTACTGCATACCTGTAACCGGTAACTCAACGCCGTTATATCTTTTACAAATTTAAAAGTTCAAACTTCTCCCATGATATTTTCAATGGGGAGTTTGAGATGAGTACGATAAGTTT
>Ga0105051_10003985_pt1 | contig 17459 bp, 11 predicted proteins | sample FRY02_FD_78383 | JGI IMG/M metagenome (GOLD analysis project Ga0105051, IMG submission 78383) | Freshwater microbial communities from Lake Fryxell liftoff mats and glacier meltwater in Antarctica - FRY-02 (megahit assembly) | ecosystem: Environmental > Aquatic > Freshwater > Ice > Glacier... | reverse complement strand
CCTGTCTTTTTGCCCCGATAAGGTGCCATCGCTATCTCCAACGCCGCGCCCGTGGCGAGGCAAAACAACATCACACATCGTACGATCGGAAAACCACATCCTTTTTTCTGACCGCGTTGTTGCGGATACTCTTCTTGGTTCTCTATTGTGTCAGGCATCGTCATCGTGGTGCCGTCAGCGAGTTTGACGACACGTCCTTTCCACTTCCAATTCCCGCCGGCGGTTTCTTGGCATTTGCGACCACTGCGTCGAGAGAGCTCGGCGACGACCGATTCGGGCAATCGCTGTCGAGCCTCGCAGTACGCAGTAGTATTGGTATCGACTTTCGCTTTGGAGTGTTGCACTCGCCAAGCATTCAGACGAACAACCGCGTCGCAGCATGAATGATCCGATGAAAGCGTTTGCCCGAGAAACATCCATAAGGTGACTACGGGATTGTAGATTCGATCTCGAAAGGAATACCCAAGATCGCGACACACTTGATTGATTTCGGCAGCGGGCAGGAATCGTTCGAAGACGAGCGACTGCTCAGGCTCGGCTTGAAGATTGGCAGCCACATGAGCTAAAGATCGGTTACAATTTGGGAGCACGACTGAGCGCCTGTTTTGGTGAACTGGGTTTAGAAGTTCAGTCCATCAAAGCGGGACTCAGTCGTGTTGGTAAGCTTCGCCGGCGCGAAAAGTGCTCTCACGCTTTGCTATCACTGCCCGTAGTGATAGCAAAGCTCGTTGGCGTCTACCTGAGGACTCAAATGCTTAACCACGCGGCATTGAGGCTTGACCCCTTTGTTTTTCCATTGGCGGCTTCGCTTCATACTTCTTCTGCAGCTCCGGAGTTGTCGAAAGTGGAATATGAACGGCCGCGTGTGAAACCTGCAGAAGAAAAGGTTTGTCTCTGTTCTTATTGATGAACGCGACCGCTTTATCAGCAAGAAATTCGGCGGTAAGTTTTGGCTCACTGCTTCCGGTGACCTTGGGAGGCTGTGTGTTTCCATTGCACTCCAAAACGGTTTGCCACCCTTGGTCCTCGGGGCCATATCCTTCGCCGCCGAGATGCCATTTTCCAAGGTAGCCGGTGTGATATCCGGCAGCGCCCATTTGTTCCGCGAACGTCTCGACCTCAAGGGGCAGGTGCAGCGGAACGATCGGATCTTTTAGTTTGGCAAACGGTCGTTTGTGACCAGGAATGTGTTGGGTGATGCCAAAGCGTGCCTGGTCCTGGCCGCTCTGCAAGTTGGCGCGCGTCGGAGAGCAAACCGGTCCCGCGTAAGCTTGGGTGAATCGCATCCCTTCGAAGGCAAGGCGATCGATATTCGGCGTTTCATTAAAAGTATTGCCGTAACATCCCAGATCGGCCCAACCCAGATCGTCAGCAAGGATCAGGATCACATTCGGCTTATCCGTCGCAGACGCTGACCCGAGCGACAAGATAACGAGAAGGCAAAAAAAGACGCGGTTCATGGCACAGTCCATTAGATGTTGGGAAAGGCAACCGTGAGGTTAAGCGAGTCCTCAAGGTCTTTTTGCATGGCGAGCAACCGCACGAAAAGCGCATGGCGGCGCTCGGCATGTGCGGGATCATCGGCCAGATCGTTCATTTCATCAGGATCAGACTCGACCTGATAAAGCCTCGCGACCTTCGCCTTCGGATACAAAATCAACTTCCATCCGTCATGAATGATGGCGCGCTGCAGCTCTAAATATGCACCATAAATTTCATCGCGAGCAACAGCCGATTTTTCACCACGAAGAAGCGGAAGCAAGCTTTGAAATTCGACGTGCGCCGGCTTGGGCTCGCCGGCCAGATCAATCGCAGTAGCCATCACATCTTGAAGATAAATTGGCGAGTTGTTTTTCTCGCCCCCTTTCACGTCTGGACCGTTAACGATGAACGGCACACGCAGGCTGTGCTCATGCATATTTTGTTTTCCGAACAACCCATGATGTCCGACGGCAAGGCCGTGATCCGCGGTGAAGAAGATCCAAGTGTTGTCGGCTTGCCCCGACTTTTCCAACGCATCGAGGATGCGTCCGATTTGCGCGTCCATGTGCGTAATGATTGCGTAGTATTCCTGGCGGTGGACTTTGACGGCATGTTCCGTTCGCGGAAACGGAGCAAGCTTTTCGTCACGAAGTGATTGTCCGCAACCAATCGCATCTTTATGCGGATACAGGGGAAGATAATTCTTCGGAATTGCGATCCGGTCCAGCGGATACTTGTCGACGTATTCCTGAGGCGATTGACGTGGGTCATGCGGCGCGTTGAAAGCCGCGTAAATGAAGAACGGCTTTTCGGTATTCTTGGATGCTTGAATGAACTCGATGGCATCATCGCCCACCACTTCGCTCCAATGCTTACCGCCTTCCCAGAATCCGCCGAAATCGGGATCCGATGGGCTCCAAGGATCAGGCTTCCCGTCGAGCGGACGGTTGTAACCTTGCTTGGTGTCCTTAGGCATTCCGGCGCGAATGTTTTTCGCGGTGTCGAATGTTTTTTCAGCGTTTGCCTTGATATGCCATTTGCCGGTGAAGAAGGTTTCATAACCTGCTCGCGACATCATCTGAGGCCAAAGACGACCTGCTTCGCGTTCCTTCTCCGTCGCATCGTAGATCGAATTCGCTCTCCATACGCTCCGGCCGCTAATCAACATGGTGCGACTTGCGACGCAAACGGCGCCGCTCCATGAACCCATGTTATAGGCATGAGTAAACGTCGTACCACGTTTCGCAAGACGATCTAGGTTCGGCGTGTCGATGTCCGTATGACCGAACTCGCGAATGGTTTCGAAGCATTGGTCATCGGCGAACAGAAACAGCACATTGGGCTTTTCCGCGGAGTACGCGAAGTTAACGATGCCGAATGCTGAGAACGTTAACAGGAGGAGAAGGCTGGATCGCATGGGAACGGTTCACCGCGTTTTGAGTTGATGATTGGATGAGAGGCCCACTGCTTGACTTGAGGGCCTGCTCTCTCCGGAGAGCGGAAGAGGTTACGGAAAATCAGTGGGGTTCACCAGACAGTAAGCTCGTGGCCTACTGCTTTACTTTTTTTTACCTTGACCTTCGCTTTTCCCTTTCCTTTTGGCTTTTGCTTTACCCTCGATCGGCTTCGCATCGGGGACAATGTTCGCGATCAAGCGTGGCACGTAGCTGTTGTAACGACCATCAGGCGACGGACCGTTCGGATTCAGCTTCGCAATCGATTCATGAAGCGGTTGTCCCAATTTGCCGAGGGCTTCCACCGCAGCAAGCGCCGGCATCGCGATCAGCACACCATTGGATTCTGGTGCGACGAGAGACGCGAGCGTACGAATCGCTTTATCTTTCGCTGCCTCATCACCATACAAACCAAGTGCCTGTGCCGCGACGATCTGAACTTCGCGAGAGTCATCCTCCAGAGCCGCTTGCAGCGCACGGCTGTTCGACGCAACGACATCTTCGCCTCGCATCAGCAAGCCGAGCGTTGCCCAGTAGCGGATGGCGCTGTCGGAATCTTTCATCAGTGCCACGAGTTCTTTCGAAGCCGCGGGATCAAGTCGCGATGCGAGATCCGCAACCGCAAGGATTCGTTCCAGCGGATACTTATTTTGCTCACGTGCCATGTCATAGGGCGTCGTTCCTTCGCTGCGCGAGTGCACTTCGCTTTCGGGTAAGAAACCGACATCACGCACTTCGACGATATGGTCATGCGACGCCTTGCGAAGCTTCTGAAGGATCTCTTGATGCGCGGAAGATTGAGCGAGATTAACGACTTCATCGCGATCGGTTTGGAGGTCGTACAATTCCTCCGCTGCTTTGGGGACTCGCCAAAAGATCGACTGAGCATCGGTCGTTTTTCCCGACTTGAAAAGGTCGTTCCAAACTCGCGTTGTCGGTGTGTCGAACTGATAAGCCACTCGTTGAGCCTGTGACACATGAGGAAAATAATTTCGCAAGTAAACGTAACGCCCATCGGTGACGCTTCGCACTAGGTCCATCCGCTCATCCATTCGTCCGCGTTCACCAAACAGGAATGGCTGAGGCTCAGATTGATGAGGTCCCGCGAACGCATGTCCCTGCATCCACGTTGGCGGTTCGATGCCGGCCAGACTAAGCACTGTGGGAGCAAGGTCGACGAAGCTGACCATGCGATCGGACATACCACCGGCCACGTATTCCTTCGGTGCGAGATGCTGCCATTTCGCGGGGAAGTAAACCACCATCGGAACGTGCAAGCCAGAATTCGATGGCCATCGCTTACCGCGCGGCATGCCGCTGCCGTGGTCGCCGTAATAGAAAACGATCGTGTCCTCGGCCATTCCCGCGTCGGCGAGTTCAACGAGTTGTTTGCCGGCGTCGGCATCCGCTTCGCTTACCTTGTCATAATACTGTGCCCAATCTTGGCGAACCTCGGGCGTGTCAGGATGGTACGAAGGAACTCGCACCTTGGCAGGATCGGTGATCTGCTTGTGAGGCCGTGTTCGGAGTTGGCTTTCGTGGCTTTTGGTGGAATTGAAAATCGCAAAAAACGGTTGACCATCTTGACGATTTTTCCAGTGAGCCTTGCCCGAAGACTCGTCCCACACCTTGCCCACTTCGCGGAGGTTGTAGTCAGTCTTGCTGTTGTTGGAACAGTAGTAACCCGCATCACGCAGGAACTGCGGGTACATCTTTGTTCCCGCTGGCATCGAGACCATCGATCGCATGTGGATACCGCCACAGCTGGATGGATAGTTTCCCGAAATCAACGCCGTCCGCGCCGGCGCACAAACGGGCGCTACCGACCACGCATGTTTGAACAACATGCCTTTGGCAGCGAGCGCATCGACGTTCGGAGTTCGCGCCAGTTCATCTCCGTAGCATCCCATGTCGGGCCCATGATCTTCGCTGGTCAGCCAAAGAATATTCGGCTTATCCGCGGCCAACAAAACAGCGGGAGACTCAGTGGCAAAGATCGCTAAGAGCGTGAAAAAGATCGATTTAATTTTCATGATTCGGACGCCTACTTGGATGGATTGTTAACGTTCTTTTTGCGAGCTTTGGGTGGCTGCTTATTTTTCTTCCAAAACTCACCTTCATCGTCGAGCGGGCCCGACATCGGTGGCGTTTCAAAAAAATTCCCGTTGTCGACCAAGCGAGGATCGCCGGTGCGGCTCAGTTCATCCAACAGTTGCTTTTCGAGCTTCGCCTTAATGGACGCATAAGGGGGATCATCCGCGACGTTCTTTGTTTCATGCGGATCTTTCTTGAGATCATAAAGTTCGTACATCGGACGCTTGCCATAAACCCATTCGTAGTGCGCCTTCCATTCCGGTGAATTTCGTTGACCCACCAACCATGCTTTTGTCGGGCCGGCGTCCTCATCGGGATGAGTCGCTCGCGTCGTTGCCGTAATCTGTTCCGCGGTCGGAGGATTGTCACTGTCGAGCCCGTAGGGATCACCAAGTGGATAGCGATCGGGGCGGAAGTTGATGATGAACAAATGCTCTGCGGTGTGAAGTGCGCGTTGCGGATAAGGGCTGTAGTCTGCGCGCGCGATTTCGACGTGGCGTTCTCGACCGGTCACAACCCAAGTTCGCATTTTATCGACAAGCCCTGATTCGGTTGACTTCAGGACGGGCCACAAGCTCCTTCCGGTCATCACGTCAGGAACTTCGAGACCAGCAGCTTCCAAATAGGTCGGTGCAAGGTCCATCAGATTCACGAAGTCGTCGACGACGCGGCCACCGTTAACACCGGGACCGCTGATCGCAAGCGAAACGCCGGTACCGAAGCCATAAAGATTGCACTTACCATGCGGGAATCCAGGGGCACCATGATCACCGCTGATCACGATCAATGTATTGTCGCGTTCGCCGGTCTTGTCCAATTCCGCAAGCAATACGCCGATGCCGTTATCCCAAGCCGCGACCTCACCGAAGTAATCCGCAAGGTCTTCTCTGACTTCGGGTACATCGGGGAGATAGGCGGGCATTTTGCCTTTCAAATCATCAGGCTCGATATTCCATAGGTTCTTGCCGCTGCCTTTTGTCCAGGTGCGGTGAACATTGGTGGGACCGAACCAATAACAAAACGGTTTCCCTGATTCGCGGGCACCAAGAAAGTCAGTGAAGTTGGTGCGGATCTCTGCGTAAAGTTCTTGTTTGGCATCGTCCATGGCTTTGCCGCTTTCCACCATCTTCGTAACGTTCTGGGAGAACTGATTGAATCGTCCTCCCGCGTTTTGATAGGCGTACTTCTGGCCACCGTAAGGCGCATCGGACGGAGTTCCTGGGCCCCAGACTTTATAGGTTTTTCCGATGTGATATCCCGCATCGTGAAGGATAAGCGGATAAGCGGGAATCGTTTCGTCCCACACCGCGCCGCGCAAGATCGAACCTCGTCCGGTGCGCCAAAAGTATTGACCGGAGAGCAATGAACTGCGGCACGGCGTGCATGACGGCGCGTTCACGTGGGCATTGCGAAACAAAACGCCGTCTTTGGAAATCTTGTCGAAATTGGGTGTGCGGACGACATCGTTGATGCCTCCCTTACCGTTGACCTCGGCGTAAACACTCGCGTAACGCCCCCAATCATCGGCAAAGAAAAACAGGATGTTTGGTGGCTTGGGTTCCGCGGCTTGCAGTCGCATGCTTGTGGTCACAAACAGTGAACAAAGCAACGCAAAGAGAAGGCGATGTTTCATCGTCAAGACTCTCAACTAGGGAAAGGGTGGGATGAGGTTGGTGGAGTACGGCGAGCACAACTTTAAATTTTAGTCTACGCGGAGAGGTTCATCTGGCTCCCTCCCGCGTTCAATCGTCGAATCAAATTGCTAATTCAATTGCGGAGCGGCCGGCACCACACTCGCTTGATGATCTTTCACGGCAGCTTGAATCTGTGCAATGACATCCGGGTGTCGATCCGCGACGTCGCGTTTCTCCGAGGGGTCGAGGGCAAGATTGAATAGGAGGGGCGACGTGTGAAGGTCTGGTTTAGGCTGGCCGTAACCGATTTGCGTTTGAAAATGTGCTTTCCACTCGCCAATTCTGCAGGCGAAAATTTCCGTGCCTCGATAGTAAAAAAACGAACGATCCGCCAAAGGTTTGCGATCAAAAAGTAACGGCGAGAGATCAAGACCGTCGAGTGAAACACCTTGGGGAGATGAAGCACCGGCCAGTTTGAGAGCCGTTGGATAAAGGTCCAAAACGGAAGCCATTTGCGTCGTCACACCGGGTTGAATTTTGCCTGGCATCCAGACGATTCCAGGAACACGCATGCCGCCTTCCCACGTGCTTCCTTTACCTTCGCGAAGCAGGCCTGCGCTGCCGCCCTGATTGCCCATCGTCAACCACGGGCCATTGTCGCTACTGAAGACCACCAAAGTGTTTCCGGCGAGCTTTAATTCGCGGAGCGTCGAAAGCAGTTCGCCAACGCTCCAGTCCAATTCTTCTACGGCATCGCCAAAGATGCCAGCGCGGCTTCTTCCCTTGAACTCAGGCGACGCAAACAAGGGAACATGCGGAAACGTGTGCGCGAAGTACAAAAAGAACGGAGACTCTTGATTCGCACGGATGAACTTCACCGCTTGCTCGGTATAACGCTTCGTCAGCGTCGTTTGATCCGCTGGCTGCTCGATGACTTTGCCGTTGTGAGTGAGCGCGACGTTCCAACCATCTTTCGGTGGCGTCGGAGAGCCGGAGGAACCTTTGGGAAGATCCGCACGCCCGTCCATATCGTTGGAATAGGGCAGGCCGAAAGTCGCATCAAAACCTTGGTCTTGTGGTCTTGAACCTTCGTGGATGCCGAGGTGCCATTTGCCGATGTGGGAGGTTGCATAGCCAGCGTCTTTTAACGACTCGGCCAAAGTCACTTCGGCCGGTGGCAAGCCGCCATTGGAATTCGGAAACAGAACGCGTCGCGGACCGGCCATGCCGCTTCTCAGCGGATATCGACCGGTAAGTAATGCAGCCCTGCTGGGCGTACAAACTTCTGCACCGGAGTAGAAGTCGGTGAACCGGAGCCCTTCGACTGCCATCTTGTCGAGGTTTGGCGTTCGAATGGTGGGTGAGCCATAGCACCCAAGGTCACCATAGCCGAGATCATCCGCGTAGATAACGATCACGTTCGGCGGCGCAGCAGACAACATGGTGCCTGAACCAAGCAAGAACATGGCAGCGAGAATGAATCGACTCAGCGGACGGGTCACTTCGTTATTCATTGTGTCACCGTTGCGCTGATGGCTTCGGCGATCGTCTTGGTGCCGATGGGCTGCTTGTCGTCGAACGGTCCGTCCGCGCTCGTGTTTGGCCAGGTCGCGGGATCCGCGAACTGCTCTTCGTCTTTATATTCTCTTTTTAATCGAGCGATCTCGGCCTTCAATTCCTTAAACTTCGCGGCCACTTCAGGCTGCTGTGCTTCGGCTTCCGAATACAGCAAATTGTGTTGCTCGGTCGGATCGTTCTCGATGTCAAACATCTCATACACATCTTGCTTCCAATAATGGATCAGCTTGTGCGTTTCGGTTCGGACGCCGAGGTGAGCGACTGTGTTGTGATGGCCTGGATCGTGGTAGTAGCGATAGTAAACCGACTTGCGCCAATCGTCTGGTGATTCGCCTCGCAGCAATGGCGCGACCGAGCGGCCTTGCATCGAATCTGGCACTGGCAATCCGGCGAGATCTAAGAAGGTGGGGGCGAGGTCAATGTTGGCGACTAATGCGTTGGGAACGTTGCCCGCTTTGATGCCGGGACCGCTGGCGAGCAGTGGAACCCGAAGTCCAGGCTCATACATAAATCGTTTGTCATATAAACCAAGGTCGCCGAGGTACCAACCATTGTCGGCGGAGTACATTACGACTGTATTTTTCGCGAGATCGTTTTGCTCCAGGTAATCGAGCACCTTGCCAACGCCATCGTCGACTCCCTGGACGCAAGCCAGATAGTCCTGCATGTATCGTTGGTACTTGTATTGAACGAGTTCCTTCCCGGTGAGCGTTTTTCCGTTAACGCCCAGTTCCATTGGCACCATGTTGAACCACTGCTGCAGTGCCGGACCTTTCAAATCCGCTGGCGGCACAAGTTTCAGATCGCGACGCGTGAGGTGACGAGCGACGGTTTGCTCGTTGATAGGCAGTGCAGTCGGTCGGGTTGCATAGTCGTCCCATAGCGTGTCGGGCTCAGGAATCGTCTGATCTTTGAAGCGAGCTTTGTTTCGTTCATCCGGATCCCAGAGTCGGTGCGGTGCCTTCTGATGGAGCATCAGAAAGAACGGTTTGTCTTCAGGACGTGTCTTCAGGAATTCAATGCCGAGGTCGGTGGTGATATCGGTGCAGTGGCCTTCGATCGTCAACTTGCGGCCTGGGACCAGGAATACGGGATTCCAGTACGAACCTTGGCCTGGCAAAACGATCCAGCGATCAAAGCCCATTGGATCGGAGCCAAGGTGCCACTTGCCGATCACTCCTGTGTGATATCCGCCAGCTTGAAGATGCTTCGCCACGGTGTCACGCGATTCGTCGAAGCGATTGAAAACGGGCACATCGTTGAGATGGGAATATTGCCCAGTGAGTAATGTCGCGCGACTGGGTGTGCAGATCGAGTTGGTGACGAACGAGTTTGCAAACCGAGTTCCGTTAATCGCGAGCCTGTCGATGTTTGGCGTCTGGTTTACTTTGGAACCGTAAGCAGAAATCGCATGCTGGGCGTGGTCATCCGAAAAAATGAAAAGAATGTTTGGTTTTACGACTTCAGCGGCGCGACCATTGGCACAAGTCGCGATCAACGTCATAGCGACAAGCAGGGATCGAATCAGAGGGATCGTCATGACTAGTTTTTGACTGAAGGAGGGTGGTGAGGTCTGAGCGCTGGCATTCGAGGCGTCGGTTGCCGTCTGCTTATCGAGATCCAAAAGCGAATGGATAACGCTTCAAGCGGGATGAACCTTCATTAGCGGATTGGGTATCTGCGGAGTGGCAGCTTAACCCGTCAGCGATGAGTTTGCACGAAGATGGCCGACCACAATTGCGATGCGATCAGCGAAAGAAACTCGCTCAAAAAGCCCGATTTGCCACGATGAAGGATGCGCCGACGTTGTTTGACATGTGGGCATAAAGCTTTGAATCAAAACAACTTATGAGCGAGCTGTGCAGTCTAAAAGGTGCTGGGCGCAGCGTATCTCGAGAGTAATCACGGCTGTCAACGAAAAAAGGCCCGCAAAACACCGAGAAATATTCATTTCCCAACGTTTAGCGGGCCTTTGCGAGTGGAGACGGACGGACTTGAACCGACGACATCTTGCTTGCAAAGCAAGCGCTCTCCCAACTGAGCTACGCCCCCGCATGATTCCGAAGTCTAAAAGAGTATAGGTCGAATTGGGAAGGCCAGGTTCCCAATTTTTTGACTCTTATTCCATTCAAACTTTGAAAATTTTCTTTCGAATTAAATCAGTGGGCGTGCCAGAACTCGAATCTGGGACCTCTACATTATCAGTGGAGCGCTCTAACCAACTGAGCTACACGCCCTAACAACTATCCGCCAGATGGTTTCGACTGGTTGTCCGGTCACCGAAGCGAGTGGAAAGTGTACGAACCGATCGCTTCCTGTCAAACCTAGGTCGACAAAGTTCTCCATTCGGCATTCCGGTGTTTACATTTGAACAGAGTTTTTGCAATTCTGTAAGTTCGCCGGATCCCGGTCCGAATCATTCCGAATGACAGTTCCTTGCGGAAGTTCCGCTTTTTCCTTCCAGAACCTCCGCCCGCGATGTCGCATCCTCGAAAAGACTCTCCACACCATGAAACCTACGTTTCGAAATCATCGACGCCGCAAAGCCGTCGTGGCCGCTGTAGCCGTTAGTCTGGCGTTTGTTCTCAATTCAAACGAATTGGTGGCCGCTCCTCCCTCCGCCGACGCTGCATTGGGGCTGAAGCCGGTTCAGGCGGATGTGCCTTACCAGAAGCTGACGGGCGAAGAGGCCGCTCGATGCAAGGTTGCCGACCTGAGGGACGGAACGGGAACGGGGTGGAGTGTTGAAACGGCTGACGGGCTGATGCTACGCCGGTTTATTGATACCGATGGTGATAAAAAAGTCGATTTGTGGTGCTATTACGATCAAGGCTTCGAGGTTTATCGTGACGTTGATGCCGACCACAACGGGAAGGCCGATCAATATCGCTGGTTAGGCACCGCGGGAACTCGCTGGGGCCTTGACGATAACGAAGACGGGAAAATTGACCGCTGGCGACAAATTTCCGCTGAGGAAGCGACCTCGGAAGTCATCGCGGCCATCGCCACCGGTGACGCCGTTCGTTTTTCACGGTTGCTGGCCACCAACGACGATCTGAAGTCGATTGGACTGGGCGAGGCCATGCAAAGCCGTTTGGTTAAGAAAATCGAAGCCGCTCCCGCCGCGTTCGAAGAACTTACGAAGAAGCAGGCCGCGTTAACACCCGCGGCACGATGGGTCCAGTTCGCTTCGTCGACACCAGGCATCGTCCCCCAAGGCACCGACAGCTCGACCAAAGACATCCGGGTCTACGAAAACGCGGTCGCCATGTTTGACGACGCGAAGCAGGGTGGCCAAGTTTTGGTTGGGACGATCATTCAAGCCGGTGACGCGTGGCGTTTGGTCGACGTTCCTCAGATCGTTGCTGAAAACCAGCCAATGGCTCATTATCCGGGCGTCTTCTTTTCAGCAAACGTCAACGCAGATGCCCTGGCAATGTCTCGCGGTTCGATGAACGCGGACGCTCAAGCATTGGTCGGTAGTCTCGAAGCGATCGACCGTGAATTGGCCGCAGCGAGCAAGCCGGATGCGAAGGCAGATTTGAACCGTCGTCGCGTTGATGTGGTCGAAAAATTGATTGCAACGTCGTCCGACGAAAACGAACGGGATACATGGATGCGGCAACTGGTCGATACGGTCAGCGTCGCGGTGCAAAACGGCAGTTACCCGACCGGTTTAGAGCGGTTGAAAAAATTCAGCAGCGAACTGGGCAGTACCGACAAGTCGTTGCAGTCGTACGTTGATTTCCAAATCATCAGCTCCGAGTATATGCGACGCCAAACACCCGATGCGGACTTCTCCAAGGTTCAAGAATGGTATTTAGAAGAGCTGACCAAGTTCGTCGATTCGTATCCAGAAAGCCCTGAAGCGGCTCAAGCACTTTTGCAGTTGGCTCTAAGCAAGGAATTCGAAGAGAAGGAAACGGCGGCACTGGAGTACTACGCGAAGGTCGCAAAATCTTTCGCGGGAACCGACTCGGGCGAGAAAGCGACCGGCGCCATGCGACGTTTGCAATCCGAAGGTCGCACGATCGAGTTCCGTGGACGAACAACCAAAGGCGAAGCTTTTGATTTGGCAAAGCTGAGCGGGCGTCCTGTGATTATTCATTACTGGGCAACCTGGTGTGAAGCGTGCAAGCAAGACATCAAGTTGCTGCGTCAGTTGCAAGCCAAATATCAGTACGCAGGTTTGACGATCGTCGGCGTCAATGTCGACGCGACTCGTGAAGACGCAACAGGATTCTTGAAAGACAATTCCGCGCCGTGGATTCATCTCTATGAAGACGGCGGTTTGGAATCGAGCGGACTGGCGAAACAGTTGGGCGTACAAACGTTGCCGATGATGTTGTTAATCGATTCAACAGGCAAAGTAGTTTCGAACAATATTTATGCAGCGAGTCTCGACGGAGAGCTTGGGAAAATCACGAAGGCTGCACCAGCGAAGAAATAGTTCGCAAGTATTTCGATTCGCAAAAAGAAGCATCGAAGAACCCGGTTCTTCGATGCCTTAGGATGGAATCTTGTTGGAGGCATTCTTTCAAATCAACTTGAATATTTCTTCAATGTCGCGATGCTGTCTGCGGCGAGCTTTTCGGCTCCGAGTGAATAGTCAAATACCTCGACGCTTATCCATCCCTTGTAACCGACGTCCTCAAGCGTCTTCATGATCGGCTCAAAATCAACGTCACCCATTCCTGGGCCTCGGCGATTGGGATCGTTGGCGTGGAAATGAATCATCCAATCCGCGTTCTTGCGAATGACATCGCAGATAGGTTCTGGTTCGGATGACATCGCCTTCACGTCCAGATGCAAAGCGATCTGATCGCTCGGAATCATTCCCTTCAAGGTTCTCGCTTCGTCGGCGGTATTGAGAAAATTCCCCTCCACAGGTCCGAGCGGTTCCAGCGCGATTCGGACATCGTGTTTGGCAAGCGTCGAATCGAGTGAATTGAGAACTTCGGCGGCATTTTTATGGGCGTCTTCGAGGCTGAGGTCCGCGCCACGATTGCGCTGCAATGGACTTCCTAAAACCATCACTTCGCCACCCAGATCGCTGCAAAGTCGAATCAATTCTTCGAAATAAGCGGCGGTTGCTTTGCGTGTATCGATGTCATGTGTGGTGAGATGAAAATCGGTGGTTTTGGCGAGCAACCAGTGCAGGCCGATGATTTTCAATCCGAACGATTCAACGGTTTTTCGGTATTGTTCTCGCTGCGAGTGCGTAATCAAACGAGCATCCGTGTTCAGCATAAACGGCGATACTTCCCAGCCTGTGTAACCAAGCTCGGCTGATGTCTGAAGTGCTTTTTCAAGTGGCCAGTCACCAAACGTTTCGTTGCAGATCGCGAAGCGGTTCATAGGTAGGTTCGACATGTCGTTAGAGTCTGGATTGTCTGGGAAAGTCGACCCGTGATGCGAGTCGGAGAGGAAGTAGGCAGGCATGAATCATTGGGCATTATCAGCCGGACGCTAGCAAAAGCATCTTGCTTAGTTTTACTCGGCTTTGGCTCGCTTCAGAAGCAGGTAGAGTGTCAGCGTGTTCCGAGCCACAACCATCAGGCCGGTCTCTGCGGTTGCTCGCGATCATCCGCGTCCGCGCCGTTCTCTGCCCCACGGTGCTTTTTGCTATCGCCGTAGCGTCGCTCAATCCTCATCTTGCGACTCCGACCGCTCTTGACTCCAGCTTCACTGGCCATCTTCTGTTTCTGTTCGTCCATCACCGATTGCTTCTCCAAGCGCCAAACCGTCCGGCGATTGGAGCCAGACGCCAGACATCGACTGGCGAGTTCACAACCTTTGCAATGCGTTGCTTCCTGTTCTAAACGAAGCTCCGCAACATATCGATCATCGGGATCAAGGTGCCTGTGTCGTTCTTCTTGCGAAACATGCCACACGACAAAACCACAACACTTCCATAATCGCACATGTACTGAACGTTTTACAGCGGCCTGGTTACTCTGAATTTGTCGTTGCCGATCAAGGCGTCGACGTCGGCAGGGCTGATCTTGATCTCATCCTCATTACGGCGAAGACTGCTTGGCAAACCGCGCTTGACCCTAATTTCGTGGAGGATTTTAGCCTTCGCCGCTCAAAAAGACTCAAGTTGTCTTGGCGTCCACTGGGCGTCTTTGCCAACCACAAAGGAATCTCCTTGAGCTTCCGACGCGAGGCCACCTGATCTGGATTATCGAATGGGGCTATCGCTCGCTTGATGACCTAGACCCATCGAGAAACTTGACGCAAGCGAAACATCTTGTGGCGTGAAGCGGCAGTCGCAACGAATGTTCCATCGAGACAGCCTTCCGTTGGATCGATGGTTGCATTTTGAATCATCGTGGTGTGAAACGCTTCGATGAACTTGGCGGCGCGGTCGCGAAAGCTGTAGAAAGTCGTCCTTCCCGGCTCGATGCCGCGCCCCACTAATCGACAGCGGTCATCGTTCTTGGCAGCCGTCACCCGCTAACCGCTCTTGAAGCTCCAGCAGTTCGAGGGAACCTGAATGGAGAGGATCGTCGACAAATCCTTTTTTTAAATCGCCCAATTGGTATCCTTGCCGCGGCGTTCTTGAGGATGTTAGTCAACTCGTGTTGGTAGCACGATAACTTCCCGCTGGGGGACCTTCTTTCATGGATAGCAAACGCGATGTCCAAAGCGGGACGCTCTCTAACGCGACGCGGCGAATGGTTCAAGCCCAGCCATCAAGCGGGGCGTTGAAAAAAACAGTACTTTTGGTGTGAAATAGCCAACTTTTACCAAAGATCCTGAGTCGGTTTGTGTCCATCGTTATCAACTGCTGATTATCAACCACATCGAGGGTTCGATCAGTTCACCTCTTTCATCTTTCGCTTTTCTAGCGGGTTCTTCGTGCCGGAGCCTTTGGAACCTTTGTACTCGGGCCGGTCACCGTGCTGCTCAAGGAACGCTTGGTATCGCGCGGTCTGGTTCCACTGAACCGGTTCAGGCTCGCCCTCGTTGACTTTGCCCTCCGGGTAATCCTTGCCTTCAATGCTCGCCACAACGCTAACGTTCCACGTGAGCAGCACTTTGCGCATCGCTTCTCCTCGCTCAGGCATCGTTGGCATCAAGTCAACTTGCTCGGCCGGATCCGCAACGAGGTTATAGAGTTGGAAGCTTCCGTTTGCGAGTTTTGTCGTCAGCAACTTGTATTGGTTATCAACCCAAGCCGCGCGGCCTTGTTGTCGAAATGGAATTGGTTTTGAGCGTTCGACCAGCTCTGCGGAAAAAAGTTGCTTAAGGCTCATTCCATCTTGAGGCCGCAGCATGGTTGAAGCTGGCAGCCCGACGATCTCCGCAATCGTGGGAAAGATATCCATCGTGCAAGCAGGAAAATTCGTCACTCGCGGAGTCTCGATGCCGTCTGGCCACTGGATGACCGCAGGGACGCGAAGGCCGCCTTCATAGATCGTTCCTTTGTTGCCGCGCAGACCGCCAACGGTATCGGGCGTGATTTCTGGAAGCCCACCGTTGTCGCTGCAAAACCAGACCAGGGTATTGTTCGAGATATTCAGATCAACCAAACCGGCTCGCAACGCACCGATGCTTCGGTCGATCGCGACCAATTCACCATAATGGTTTTTCGATGCGCTGTTGAGAGCCTCGAAATCAGCGTTGTCCGCGTCGGCGGCGACGAAGGGGGAGTGCGGTGATCCATACCAGATAACGGTGAATGTTGGTTTGTTATTCTTCGATTGATGCTCGATGAATTGAAGTGCTTCCTGCACAAGGATCTCCGATGAATCACCTTTCTTTTCTTCAAACGTTCCGCGGCGACTCATGATCGGATCACGGTCGAAGAAGTTGCTCACCGACAACCATTCGTCGAAGCCAAACTCGCCGGGGTTATGATCATCATCCGCAAAGACAGGAACGCCGGGACCACGCAATCCGTTGAGATGCCATTTTCCAAAGTGACCCGTGGCATAACCCGCTTGCTGCATCGCGCGAGGCAGTGTCTTCTCTTGCAATCGAAGCGCGTAACCATGGTCGTTGACACCGGCGCGATCGTTGGACCTTCCCGTCAAAACTGTCGCACGAGTGGGTGAGCAGGTGGCGGCGCCGGCATAGAAGCGATCCAATCGCAATCCGCTCTTCGCCATCGCATCAAGATTCGGCGTCTTTAGAATCGGATGGTCGCGATAGCCTGTTTGACCCCACCCCATATCGTCTGCCATCACAAGAATAACGTGAGGACGATCCTCGGAAAAGGTTGGCGACGCGAGGAACACGGTCACGGCGAACAATTGACTGATTCGTTTGATCATGATTCTTTGACCGCGAGAAAAGTGAAATAGAATTCTGGCGAAAGATTTCCGGCGAGACGCACTCTACTCATGATATCGCCCCGTGGTACGGTTCACGACATCCGACGAAGGATCAGAATGACTTTATCATCGCGCCATAAATCCGATCATAGAAAGATACTGAGCGACATCTTACGGGTTGGGACCGTCATTATGTGGTTGAAGTCAATTGCGCTGTCGAAGTCGTTTGTTTTGTTGCGAAGTAAATGATCGCAGCAAGAAACGCCCATTCGATCATCCAGTGAACGCGAAGTCCCATGATCTTTGTCGTAAACCAATCATCGATCGTGTGATTGGAAAGTATGCGAATGAAATAGAAGGCGCTGAAGGCGACCAAGCTTGCGGTTCGGAGTGTGACACGGTTCACTAATCTTTTCCGTGCTTTATAGACTGAGTGCCAAACAAACACGGTTGCAAAGGCCGCGATCAGGAAGGCAATAGGCACTTGAAGCCAACGACGATCGTCGTACCAGCCTTGATCATGAGCCAATGACCTGACAACATTCGCAAACCCTTTAGTCAATTCCACGGCACGATCCATCGCAATCAGGCCCAAGATACTGGCACCGACGAGCGATGTTTTTTTACTCGTTCCTGTCCAACAACCGGAGATCCAGGCAACCGTGGCCGCGATGTAAAGAGTGACAGTGATGAATTTGGCAGTTAGCAGAAGCATGTGGCAATCAATGGCACGGTTTGTCTTTTTTTCACTTGGCTGTCCCTTAATGTTTGGCTCTTCCTCAGAATCTGTGGGTACAAACCCGCTCAAAACGGAGTTTGCATCAGCAACTGACGGCATTTTTGAGCGAAAACATCAAGGTTGGAAGTCACTTTCAGTTTAGAGATGGATTTTTCAGGCATGAACTCCTGCGTCCAATGGGCGTTTGAAAGGCAAT
>Ga0105051_10003978_pt1 | contig 17482 bp, 13 predicted proteins | sample FRY02_FD_78383 | JGI IMG/M metagenome (GOLD analysis project Ga0105051, IMG submission 78383) | Freshwater microbial communities from Lake Fryxell liftoff mats and glacier meltwater in Antarctica - FRY-02 (megahit assembly) | ecosystem: Environmental > Aquatic > Freshwater > Ice > Glacier... | reverse complement strand
TTCATGCCTGAAAAATCCATCTCTAAACTGAAAGTGACTTCCAACCTTGATGTTTTCGCTAAAAAATGCCGTCATTTGCTGATGCAAACTCGGTTTTGAGCGGGTTTGTACCCACAGATTCTGCGGAAGAGCCAAAAACATAGTTGCCTTTGCCATCAATGATTTTCTTGGCAATCTCACGTTGACATCCAGCGGCGTCGATCGTGACCACCGCTCCTTTGATTTCGATGTTGTCCAATCGCTGGGAATCGGGGTGAATTCGTTGGAGTTTTCGCTTGGGGCGGGTACTTCCCTTGGAAATGTACTGCTGGATGATCCCAATCGCGAACGTCGCAATGACTCAAATTTCTCTACTCCGTGACTCGTTAGCTGAGGATGTCTTGGATGATCCGGCCATGCACATCCGTCAAACGAAAGTCCCGACCGGCGTGGCGGAACGTCAATCGCTCGTGGTCCATGCCAAGCTGATGCAAAAGCGTGGCATGCAGATCATGGACCTCCACGGGATTCTCGACCGTGTACTTGCCAATCTCGTCGGTGACACCGTGCACATGACCAGGACGAAAACCGCCGCCCGCCAACCAGACGCTGAAACAATCTCGATGATGACCACGACCATTCTTGCCTTCGCGAGTCGGCGTGCGTCCAAACTCGGTAGCCCAAACGACAATCGTTTCATCCAACATGCCACGTTGCCGAAGATCAGTGATCAGCGCCGCGGTCGGTTGATCGACGTTGGAGGCCAAGTCGGCGTGCTCTTTCATCTCTCCGTGAGAATCCCAATTGGGTCGAGACCCGGTATCGATCAACTCAATGAATCGAACGCCACGCTCGGCCAAACGACGTGCGACGAGGCATTGCCAAGCGAAGTCCGCCCCCGGCCCCTTGGTCTTACGGTCGAGACCATACAGACGACGAACATGTTCTGGCTCCTGACTAAGATCGAAAGCTTCGGGTGCGGCCTGCTGCATTTGGAATGCGGTCTCGAATGATTGAATCCGGGCGGCCAACGCGCTGTCATGGCTCCGATCGCTAAAGTGCTTTTGGTTAAGCACATCAACGAGTCCGAACTCAAGATCTTGCAAATCGCCGCTTGATCCGGGCGGCTTTAGGTTTGCAATCGGATTGTCACCGGGCAACACTCGCGTGCCTTGGTGAACGGCCGGCAAAAAGTCGCTGGCGAAAACCTGAGTCCCACCATAAGGAAGATGCGGCGCGATGACGATGAAGCTAGGCAGGTTTTGGTTGACGGTTCCCAGACCATAACTGACCCACGATCCCATGCTGGGACGCGCGAAGGTCGGCGAGCCAGTGTGCATGCCCAACGTCGCTTCGGAATGGTCGAAGTGAGACGCTCGCATCGAACGGATCACGCAGATTTCGTCCATCGCTTCGCGGAGATGTGGGAACAGGTTACTGACTTCAGTGCCGCACTTTTTGTTGGGCTCCGCACCGAAGAGATTTCCCATCAGCTTGTCCGAACCCGTGCCATCACGTCCGCCTGAAGTTGGCTTGGGATCAAAGGTGTCGATGTGCGAAACGCCGCCGGTGGCATAAATAAATATGATCGACTTCGCGGCGGCTTTGCGGTGCGGCATCCGCGGTCGCAGTGGATTTTCATCGGCAGCCAATAGCTCCGACATCATGCCGGGCATCAACAACGAACTGCTGAACAGCGAGCGGATGAGCGCGCGGCGATTGAGTGATGACAACGTCATGATTAAAGGCGGGGAAAAGTTGAGAGGCGGGCTTAATCGATGTACAAAAACTCGTTCAAACGTAGCAAACTGCGTGACAAACTTGACCACGCTTCTTGATCAGGATTCGCATCCCTCGCGGCACGCTTTCGCACGGTGGCCAAATGCTGAAGCAGCAATTCGGATTCTTCATCCGTTGGCGTTCGGCAAAGAACGGTGGCGAAGGCGTGATGGAGTCGCTGCGGATCAGTACCGGACTGCTGCACAAGTCGCTTGGCGAAACGGTCGGCTTGTTGGTGCAAGAAGGCATCGTTGGCGAAGTACAAAGCCTGGAGTGCGGTGACTGATTCATCACGGCTACTGGTGCAAACGTTGGGATCAGGACCATCAAACGTTTGAAAGTAGGTCTGTGCGGTTAACCGCTTGGTCATCAGATAAACGCTACGGCGATCGCTCGTGTAGTCGTCCTTGAACGGATGATGCTGCGTGTACTTCCAATCTTTCTGGGGCGGAATGGGATAGGGCTGCGACGGCATACTCGGGTCCAGCGACCCGGAAATCAGGAGCAACGTATCGCGGATCGATTCGGCGTCCAATCGTTGACGATTGAATTTCCAGTGCAATCGATTGTTCGGATCGATCGCAAGATTCGCGGGCAGATCTTGACTTGAAAGCCGGTACGTTCGGGAGGTCAAAATTATCCGGTGCAACTGTTTGATCGACCAACCACCGCGAATGAATTCACCCGCCAACCAGTCCAGCAATTCAGGGTGCGTGGGAGCTTCACCGCGCAATCCGAAGTCGCTGGTCGTTGGCACTAAACCGTTTCCAAAGTGACGCTGCCAGACGCGATTAACGATCACGCGAACGGTCAGCGGATTGTCGGGGCTCGCGATCCACTTCGCCAATTGCAGTCGCCCGCTATTGGATTGAGCCACCTCTTGGGGCAACCGCTGACCACCAAGAATGTCTAGAAACTTGCGGGGCACTTCGGCGCCAGGTCGATCCGGTTCACCCTTGATTTGAATTCTCGCATCACGGGGCGGTCCATCTTGAACGGCATATGCGGTTGGCATCTCCGGCAGCGATTTTAGGTGCGCCGCTAAATTCTCGCCTGCGTTGCGAGCTTTCAGAAGCATCGAGTCCAACGCATCGCTCATCTTTCGCTGTTCGTCCAGACTGGCGTCTTTTTCCTTCGCCGCGTTCTGCAACGCAAGCTGCTCGCCATCCGCCAATCGTTTCTCCAACTCGCTGGTCAACTCCTCGGTCTTCGCCTGATGGGGACGGAGTATTTCAGTCGCTTCGAGCTGAGGGACCAACGGGACGAAATCACGCTGGGCGCTGAACAGCTCCAACCCCGGGACGGGATAACGAGTGCTGGCAAAGATTCCATACAACCCGTAATAGTCACGCGTACTGATCGGGTCGAACTTATGATCATGGCACCGGGCACAGGCGATCGAGAGGCCAAGCATCGTTCGGCCTACGTTGTCGATCGTATCTTCAATGGTCAGATGCCAAGGATAACGTTCAACCAAAGATCCAAATCGTCGAGCCATCGCAAGATAACCCGTGGCGATGGTTTGGCGGTTTCGTTGTGCTTGCGTGTCGGCAGGAAGCAGATCACCGGCAAGTTGTTCGATTAAAAATTGATCGTAGGGGACATCCTCGTTGAGTGAATCGATGATGTAATTGCGATAAAGGTACGCTTGAGGAATCGGATAATCCGAGTTGTCACCGGCCGTGTCGGCGTAACGTACCCAGTCCATCCAGTGGCGTCCCCAACGTTCACCATAACTCGAACGGCTCAGCAGGCGGTCGACCCATTCTCCAAGCACCGTATCCATGTCCGCCGGTGACTGAGCCGCTTCGACAAACTCATTCACTTCTTGCGGCGTCGGCGGCAGTCCCGTCAACCCATAGGTAACGCGGCGGATTAACGTGACCGGATCGGCATCGGCCGAGACGCCCAGACCAGCGTTCTCGCGACGAGCCTGAATGAATTGATCGATCGGATTTCGTGGCCAGAGAGGATCATTAACGGCGGGTGGCTCGGACTGTTCCAGCGGTTGGAAAGACCAATGCTCACTGGTCACCGCCTTACGCGACAATGTCGGTTTCGTCTCCGGCCAGTCAGCTCCGGCGGCGATCCAGTCGCTGAGCCGCTGAATCTCTTGAGCAGATAACCGATCGCCCTCCGGCGGCATTTGATCGCCTTCGTTGGTCGATTGGATACGCTTGACCAGTTCACTGTTTTCTGGCTTGGCGGCAACAATGGCGCGACCTCCGGAATCCGCTTCCGCAAACGGACTGGCTTTATCTGCGAAGCTCAATCCGCCATTTTGTTCGTCCGGACCATGACACTGGACGCAGTGTTGTTGAAGAATCGGTTCAATGTCGCGAGTGAAGTCAACCGTTTCGCCAGCGCTGCCAAGCGATGGCAAAGCAGTGAGAGAACAGGCGACGATGATGGCAGCACAAACACGACTCATCTCTGGTTTAATCCTTGTGTCAGCTGAAGCCTGAGAAAAGAGTGCCCGGTGAACGAGCTTGATATTGTATCTGAAGTGATGCTTGTCCGCCGGCAGTTGTCAGCGTGCGGAAATCTAATTTCCCGCGAACTGGTAAAGGTGTCCGAGCGGAGGAGCTGCGGCGGCGTGGAATCCAGCCGGCTAGTTTGGCGACCAGCTTGTGGGCACGTGCGTTTACGCTCGCGGATCATGCCCCTTCGTGATGCTGCCGACTGACTTTGATTTTGTGCTTTCGCATTTTCCCGTAAAGCGTCGTTGGCTTGAGGCCCAGCGCCACCGCTGCTCCGTCTTCGCCATAGACCTTTCCTTTGCACCGCTGGAGCGTATCAAGGAGCACTTGCCGCTCAATCTCCGCAAATGATTTTCCAGGGACCGCGACGCTTTCCTGCGGGCTGGTTTCGCGCGGCCGCGATTCGAGGCTTCCATAAAGCCATGACTCATCAATCCCAAGCGTATCGCTTTGACTGATGATCATCGCTCGCTCGACGATGTTTTCCAGTTCACGAACATTGCCCGGCCAGGTGTAGTTCATCAGCAACTCCATCGTCCGCCGATCCACTCGCGTGATCTCTTTGTTCATGCGGGTGGCGAAGCGTGCGATGAAGTGATTCAGGAGCGTTGGAATGTCTTCCCGACGATCGCGCAGTGGTGGAACGTGAATCGGGAAGACGTGCAGACGATAATAAAGGTCATCGCGAAAGTGACCGGCTTCGGCATACGTTTTCAAATCGCGATTGGTCGCCGCGATCACGCGAGTATCGACTTGGATCGGCTCGCTGCCACCGACGCGTTCAATGGTTCGCTCCTGTAGCACTCGCAAAAGCATCACCTGAGTTTCTGCGGGGACTTCGGAAATCTCATCCAGAAAAATACTGCCGCGATCAGACAGTTCGAAGCGACCACGTCGACGCTCGGTCGCGCCAGTGAACGCACCCGCTTCATGCCCGAACAGCTCGCTGGCGATCAGATTTGCAGCGAGCGATGCGCAGTTTACTTTGACGAGCAGGTGGTCGCGACGGGAACTCGCTTCGTGAATCGCTCTGGCGATTAATTCTTTGCCCGTGCCTGTCTCGCCCAAGATCAACACCGTTGAATCGGTCTGCGCGACCTGTTCGATCGCGACACGCACTTGCTGCATCGCGCGGCTCTGGCCAATGATGTTTCCAAAGTCGTGATCGGTTCGAATCTCATCTCGTAAGTAAATGTTCTGTTGTTGAAGTTCGCCTTTGAGTCGATCGATCTCGCCGTACGCCCCCGCGTTATCCAGAGCGATCGACAATTGCCCGCAAAGTTCGTTCAACAATTCCAAATCCCAATGGTCGGGCTGGTCCTCTTGCCGTGAAACGATGCCCAACACTCCCACGCTTCGATCGCGAGAGGAAAGCGGCAGGTAGACCTTCGACGCATATCCCTGCTCGAACAATCGTTCATCCTCAGGAAATGGACGCGACTGTTTTAAAGACCGAGAGACCAGCGGCACGCGATGCTCCATGACCCAGCCGAACGCGGAACCCGACAGAGGCTGCGGCGGGATCTCCATCAACGGATTGCCTCTGGCTTTTCGACTGCCGGTAAACTCAATCGCAAAGCCGTGTCTTGAAGCGGGACGATCGGATATTAACAGCAGGCTGACGCGATCACATTTGAGCAGTCGATGGATCTGCTCGGCGGCGTGAGCGAACACTTCTTCGACGTTGAGGCTGGAGTTGACGACCTGCCCCAATTCCACCAGCAATCGGTAACGACTTTCAGACCGGCGAAGCTGCTCCGTCTGCTTGTCCACCTCATGACGCAGCGTGGCCAGGAAATCGTCCTTCTTCGCGTTAGCTTCGGCAAGTTCGTGGTTCTTCCGCTGGAGCTCGTCGATCAACTGCATCTTCTCGACGCTGATGGCGATGTGGCCGGCAAGCCGACGCAAAAGCCCCGCGTGGGTCTCGGTGTAAGCGTGCTTCTCGCGACTGGAGAAAAAGATCGCACCGATCGGTTTGCCGTCGGCCAGTAGAGGCAACGTCAAACTCGACTTCATCCCCTCGCGCTGGATCAGTTTGGTTGAACCTGATTGCGGCCTCTCAAACAGATACTGATCCAGATCATCGATGATTCGCGGTTGGCCATTCTCCAGCAGTGCCGCCAAGGTTGAACCCTCCAGGCGAGCGGCGTACCCCACCTTAAGCGACACGTCGCCATCGGATCGGCACGACGTCAGTCGCAGCAGATTTCCCCGGTCCTCCAACAACGCCACCGCGATCCGGTTGTAGGGAACAATGCCGTGAAGTCGATCGTAAACCGACCCCAAGAGCTCGTCCAGACCGCGCCCCAGATTGAGCTGCTCAAGCATCTGCTCGACCAGTCGCTCATAACTGCTGCGTTCCGAAGCGGCGTCTAACTCAGGAAATTCCATCGCTATTTGGTCATCTGTCGAAATTTGGTTTTTTGCGAATTGAATCCGCAGGCTTGAAGAAAAACAGGCTTTTTTATGAAGACCTCAAGCAACTATTGACGTTCTACCTTAACCGATTGTACTGCGCAAGCGATCGCAAATGACCAAATATCGTCATTTTAGACCTCGGCCGTTATTTTGATGGATATTCCACAAGCCCTTACCACAAAACGACTTGCGAACCATCTATTAACTTACAATCGCGTATGGCCCACTGATTGCTACTGGTCTCCTCGTCACAATCATTCCAACGGCGACTTGTTTATGACTCATGTTGTTGCTCAACCATGCTGCGACTGTCGGTTTACCGACTGCGTCGTGGTGTGCCCAACGGATAGTTTTCGCCAGGGCCAGCGGATGCTTTATATCCACCCCGACGAATGCATCGACTGCGAAGCGTGCGTGCCGGTTTGCCCGTCGGGTGCGATCTTCCCTGAAAACGAATTACCACCGGATTGGGCCCCCTTCAAGGACTTGAATGCGACGATGGCTCGCCAAAGTCTTCGAATTGAAAAATAGAAAAACGTTACCACTAAAAAAACCAGGAAACGATAAGATGGCCATTAAGATTACCGAAATTGCAGCCCGTGAACTCAAGAAGGTTATCGAAGACCAAAAGATGCCCGCGCACGTTGCGCTCCGGGTCGGAGTCACGGGTGGCGGATGCAGTGGCTTTGAGTACAAGCTTGCCTTCGACGAAAATGTGAGTGAGGAAACTGACTCGCTCAGTGAGATGCACGGCATCCGCGTCGCGGTTGATAAGAAGAGTGCTTTGTATCTTGAGGGGACGGAGATCGATTACCACGACAGCTTCGAGAAGCGTGGCTTTGTATTCAATAATCCCAGCGCAACCAAAACTTGCGGCTGCGGAAGTTCGTTCTCAGCGTAAAACGCTTTCTGCAATAATTTTCGGCCGCTGACGGCCTCATCATTGATCATTAGGAAACAGATATGCCATCGGAGAATGCGCTGCTTGAAGAATTCGCGCAGCGTGAGTACCAGCACGGTTTCGTGACCGACATTGAAGCGGATGCGATCGCACCTGGACTTAGTGAAGACGTTGTTCGCTTGATTTCGGGAAAAAAGAACGAACCGGAATGGTTGCTTCAGTGGCGTCTCAAAGCCTACCGGCATTGGCTGACGATGGAGGAACCCAAGTGGCACAACGTCAAGTATCCGGCGATTGATTATCAAGAGTCGATTTATTATTCGGCGCCAAAGCAGCAGGTGAAGCTGAACAGCCTGGATGAAGTCAATCCGCGATTGCTGGAGACTTATGAGAAGCTCGGCATTCCGCTGGAAGAACAGAAGGCTCTTGCTGGCGTCGCGGTCGATGCGGTGTTCGATAGTGTCTCGATCACTACCACCTATCGCGAGGCGTTGGAAAAGCACGGTGTCATCTTTGGCCCTTTCTCCGAAGCGGTTCACAGGTACCCCGAACTGGTCAAGAAGTACCTCGGTTCAGTCATACCCTATTCGGACAACTTTTTTGCTGCGTTGAACTCCGCGGTCTTCAGTGACGGTTCGTTTTGCTACATTCCCAAAGGCGTTCGTTGCCCGCTGGAACTATCGACCTATTTCCGCATCAACGCTCAGAACACCGGACAGTTCGAACGGACGTTGATCATTGCCGAAGAAGGCAGTTACGTCAGCTACTTAGAAGGTTGCACGGCTCCCAAGCGTGATGAAAATCAATTGCACGCCGCGGTGGTGGAATTGGTCGCAATGGAAGACGCGCAGATCAAGTATTCGACGGTGCAAAACTGGTATCCCGGAGACGCCAATGGCAAGGGTGGGATCTACAACTTTGTCACGAAACGAGGTGCTTGCCGTGGTGACAACTCGAAGATTTCTTGGACCCAAGTCGAGACCGGTTCAGCGATCACGTGGAAGTACCCCAGCGTTATTTTGCAGGGTGATAACTCGGTTGGTGAGTTCTACTCGGTGGCCGTCACGGCAAATCATCAGCAGGCCGACACCGGCTCCAAGATGATTCACATTGGCAAGAACACCAAGAGTACGATCATCTCCAAAGGCATCTCCGCTGGCGTGGGCCAAAACAATTACCGCGGTCAAGTGAAGGTGATGAAGGGAGCGACCAACGCTCGTAACTTCTCCCAGTGCGATTCGCTGTTGATTGGCGATCGTTGTGGTGCTCACACGTTTCCCTATATCGAAGTTCGTAACTCCACAGCGAAGGTGGAACATGAAGCTTCGACTTCAAAAGTGGGTGAGGACCAAATCTATTACCTCCGTCAGCGTGGGCTCCCGACCGAAGACGCGGTGAACATGATCGTCAACGGCTTCTGCAAAGAAGTTTACGACGTGTTGCCGATGGAGTTCGCCGTCGAGGCGAGAAAGTTGTTGAGCGTCAGCCTTGAAGGCAGCGTTGGATAACGCGTTTCGCTCGCCCCCCATCTAATACACAAACAAAATATTCCACAAGAAATCGTCATGCTTGAGATCAAAAACTTACACGCCCGCTCTGAAGATCGAGAAATCCTTCGCGGGATCAATTTAAGCGTGGGAGCGGGTGAAGTTCACGCTATCATGGGCCCCAACGGGTCAGGAAAAAGCACGCTAGCCCATGTCCTTGCCGGACGCGAAGATTACGAAGTGACCGAGGGGGAAATCCTCTATGAGGGCAAGGATTTGCTCGGAATGGAAATCGAAGAGCGGGCCGCTGAAGGCGTATTCCTCGCCTATCAATATCCGGTCGAAATCTCCGGCGTCAGCAATAAGTATTTCCTCAAAGCCGCTCTCAACGCGATTCGCAAGTACCATGGCCATCCTTTGGTTAGCCGAGCGGAATTCGTGGAACTGCTCAAGGAGAACATCAAGCTTCTTGGAATGGACAAAAATATGATGGACCGTTCCGTCAATGAAGGGTTCTCGGGCGGCGAGAAAAAACGCAATGAGATTTTGCAGATGGCAATGCTGCAGCCAAAGCTTGCGATCTTGGACGAGACCGATTCGGGTCTGGATATTGATGCATTGAAGGTCGTCGCCGATGGCGTCAATTCGCTTCGCAGTCCTGAAAGAGCGATCATCGTCGTGACTCATTACCAGCGATTACTGGACTACATCGTGCCTGACTACGTTCACGTGCTGGCCGAAGGCAAGATCGTCCGCTCGGGTGACAAGTCCCTGGCGTTGGAATTGGAAGATAAGGGATATGCGTTCTTGCAGACGGATTCCGAACCTGCCACTGCGAACTAAGCTTTGGCTAAAAAGGAGTCTGACCCCTTTTTAAATCCTCCAGTAAGAAAACCGCTCCAAGACTCGCATGTCCAGAAACGATTGAGACCCATGATTGCCACTGAAGTAAATAGTTTCCAGCAACAGTCCGCCCAATTCCAGCAGCAGCAACTCGCAACCTCGCCCAACTGGTTGCGTGATCTGCGGAGGCGTGGTTTGGATCGATTCGTGCAGTTGGGCATCCCCACTACACGGGAAGAAGATTGGCGATTGACGAACCTCGCTTTCCTTGCCGGACGCCCGTTCGAGATCACCTCGCCGGACTTAACAGCGACCTTCGGTGTGGAGGAACTTGTCCAGCGCGCGACGTTGGACGAAGATTTCCACCGACTCGTCTTCGTCAACGGTCATTACGCGGATCAGTGGTCAACGCACCATGAGCTGCCCGCGGGGACGGTCGTTGAGAACTTGTCGACCTCGATTCGCAATTCCTCCGAAGCCACCGGAAAGCGATTGGGGCTTCAAGCTGAAGACGAGCAAACATCGTTCGTTGCGCTGAATGCCGCGTTTCTTCACGACGGTGCTCGCATCGACGTTCCCGCGGACACGGTGGTCGAGCGGGCGATTCATTTGATTTTCCTTGCGGTGGGAGAGGGCCAAACGGCTCAGCATCCGCGGAATCTCATTACGCTTGCCAAAAATAGCCGAGCGACGGTTATCGAAAGCTATTTTGGGGGCGAAGGAGAAGACTACTTCACCAACGCCGTTACCGAAGTAGAACTTGCCGAGGCGGCCGACCTGGATCATCACAAGCTCCAGCACGAAGAACGCAGCGCGGTGCATTTGGCGACGACGCAAATTCACCAGCAAGCTCATAGCCGTTTTCGGTCGCACTATTTTTCGTTCGGCGGTTCGATCGCACGTAACGAATTGAACTGCGTGCTCGACGGTGAAAAGATCGAATGCACGCTTAACGGCCTCTACATGCCCAAGGGTGATCAGTTGATGGATTGCCGCACGCGGATCGACCACACGAAGCCGCACTGCAACAGTTACGAGATGTACAAGTGCATTCTGGACGACCGAGCCCGAGGCGTCTTCAACGGAAAGATCTTCGTCCATCAAGACGCGCAGAAGACGGACGCGAAACAGAGTAACCAATCGCTTCTGCTTTCCGACGATGCAATCATCAACACCAAGCCTCAATTGGAAATCTATGCCGATGACGTTCGTTGCACGCACGGTGCAACGATTGGCGAGCTGGATGAACAAGCGATCTATTATCTTCGTTCACGCGGCATTCCCGCTGATCTAGCGAGGACGATGTTAATCTTCGCCTTTGCCAACGATGTCGTGCAGGGCGTCGAAGTGCCGGCTGTTCGCAAGCACCTCGAGGCCGTCCTTCTATCGGATCGTGGCTTGCCGGATGTTTGAGGCGCTCAAACAACGCCACCTCTTCATTTGACGACGGCGCATCGCCGCCCCAATTCCCATCCGATCTCGAAATTCCATTCACAATCCTGTGCTTTTGCACAGGATTGAGTTGGGTGTTTTTCAGTACGCCCATCGCTCAAGCATACAAATCATTCGCGAAAGACAAACATGCCCTCTGCAAACGAACTCTACGATGAAGCCGATCGCCTCAAGGACGAAGGCCAATTCGACGCCGCGATCGAAAAGCTTCTCGAAGTTCTGGACGCAGATCAAACCTATGTCGTGGCGCACTCAGCGCTCGCGGTTTTGTACGGGAAAGTAAATCAGCACGCCAAAGCCGTCGAGCAGGCGGTCCGTGTAAGTGAGTTGGAGCCAGCTGATTCATTCAGTTGGACCGCTTTAAGCGTGACCTACCAGCGAGCCTTCGCGGGCACCAACGAACACCGATACATTCAAATGGCCGAAGATGCGATGGCCAAATCAAAATCGATGACCGGTCATTGAGAGCCGCGAGCTAATGGGCTTGATTGCGGAAATTCGTGGTCGATCTCAGTAGATTGAAGATTAAAGTTCAGGAGAGACTGGATGAGCCTTCAAGAGATTCAAGCATGCTCATTGGTGGTTGCCGCTGGTGGTCGATGGCGCGACGGAACCCAAGCGGAGTTTCTTAATGCGATTCGTGACGGGACCTTGCCACAAGAAGCTTTCCAGCGGTGGCTGGTTCAAGACTACTATTTCGTCAAAGGGCTGACCACATTCGTTGCGATCACGATTGCGAAGACGCCTCGCCCTTCGCAGAAGATTCTCATTGCGGGACTGGTCGCGCTCGACGCGGAACTGGATTGGTTCGAGCAGCATGCCCAACAGCAATCGCTTGACTTGACTACCGCGATGCATCCGATATGCAAGCGATACGTTGACTACCTCGTTGCTTCTGCCTATACGCAGCCTTTCGAGGTCTTGCTGGCGATGCTCTACGGCGTCGAAGCGTCTTACACGAGCGGTTGGAGCGCGTTGGATGCGGCCGGCCCCTATGCCGAATTCATTCATCGCTGGTCAAATGAGCTATTCGTCGATTATGTCGGTGAGTTGCTTAAGACATGCAACCGTCACCCTCATCATTCGCGACAAACGCAATTCAATGAAGTTCTGCGACATGAGTGTAATTTCTGGCGGATGACGTGGGAGGGGTAGATGCTTCACGAATCACTTTGGCAACGAAATCAAGATCTTGCCGATCAATTTCTGGTTCATCCCTTTGTTCACGGGCTTGGTGATGGCACGCTGGATCGTGATGTGTTCCGCCGCTACGTCGCTCAGGATGCGTTCTTCTTACGAGCATTTGCCAAAGCTTACGCATTGGCGATGGCGAAGTGCGATGACTTTCCGCACGTGCAAGAATTCCATGATCTCATCGCGGGCGTCTTGAGTGAACTGACATTGCATGCGGATTACTCCGCATCACTTGACATCAACCTGCACGATGTCGAGCCGCTGCCCGCGACTTCCACTTACACAAATTTTCTGATCAGCGTCGCGTGGCACGACAGCCTCGCGGAGATTGTTGCCGCGATGGTTCCCTGCCTGCGACTCTACGCTTATATCGGCATGGCATTGAAGCCATCTTTGCGTCCGGGGAATCCGTATCAAGGCTGGATCGAGACTTATTCAAGCGACGAGTTCTTGCAGCTTTGCAGCAAGCTCGAAACGCTCCTGGATCAGATCGGCTCTGATGTCGCCTCGGTCCACAACGCCTATCGATATGCCTTGCAGTGTGAGCTGGACTTTTTCTCCGCCCCACTTGCTGATCGATCGTGAATGCGTCCACTGCGGACACGTTACTCGAAAGAAAACCGTGCAACCACGGCAACGTTTTCTATACTTTTGCAAGAAACATTCGGCGTAGAATTTGCATTGGCTGGTTGTGCCTTGTTCTTCCAGAGGGGTTAACCCGGAGTTGCTTAAAAGCCCCGTCGCATTGCCAATAGAGATATCACGATCCGCCTTGGTGATTGGGAAGCGACGGGACAGTGAGTACCCGCTTGATGCTGGCTCGCTTGTGCTCAAACGCTTTGTCGCTCAGGCTGTAGGGTTGGGCCTGGTTCAACCGTGGCCAATGTATTCCTCCATTAAGAAATTTTCAACATGAGTCGAACTAGCGGAGATCCGCCCTCGTTCGAAGAATGGGCGGCCAGATTTGATTGGGCCAGCTTGGTTCCCAAAGCCGTGGTCACCATTTTGATCCTATTGGTCATCTGGGCTGCGACGAGCTCTTATTACACCGTGCAGCCCGAAGGCCAAGCGATCGTCAAACGATTTGGCAAGGTGATCGCGACCAAGCCGCCAGGATTGCACTTCAAGCTGCCTTTCGGAATCGATCGACAAATCTTCGTGCCGACCGCACGCGTATTGAAGGAGGAGTTCGGTTTTCGCACCGTGGGTTTGGGGGCACCGAGTTCGTCGACGTATCGCAAGACGGATGAGCATCGGGAAGAATCCTTGATGCTGACCGGTGACCTAAAGGTTGTGGATGTGGAATGGGTGGTCCAATATCGCGTTGAGGATCCTGACAAGTACCTTCATCAAGTTCAAGATGTGGGCAAAACGATCCGCGATACATCTGAAGCGGTGATGCGACGAATTGTGGGCAACTCACTGGGAAGTGACGTATTGACGGTTAAACGTGTTCAAATCGCAACGATGGCCAAAGACGAACTGCAGGAGTTGCTCAATTCATTCGACACTGGCATTCGGATCGGAACCATCGAAATGCAGGACGTCACGCCTCCCGAACCGGTCAAGCCAGCGTTTAACGAAGTTAACCAAGCTGAACAGGAACGCGAACAGCTGATCAATGAAGCGGAGAAGATGCAGAACCAACGCATCCCTGCGGCTCGAGGCAAAGCCCAACAATTGCTCGCATCGGCCGAGGGCTATCGAGCCCAACGAGTAAACGGAGCCATTGGAGAAGCGTCTCGCTTCAAAGCGATCGTCAAAGAATACAACGGTGCGCCAGAGGTGACGCGAAGACGCATGTACCTTGAAATGCTTGACGAAGTACTGCCAAAACTGGGTCAGGTTTATGTTGTCGAACCCGGCGGTGTCAGCCCGCTTCCTCTGATGAACTTGCAAAGCGGCGGCGGCTCGACCGTCGACACGCCAATAACCCCATTTCGCCAGGGAGCAACACGATGATCCGTCCTACCCAAAGAATCACTTTGACAACCAATCGTGCGGGCCAAGCGGCTCTTGTCTTGATTCTGATCTTGCTGCTTGCGGTCGGCATCATCGCCAGCGCTTCGATCTATACCGTTGACGCCGCCGAGCAGGTCATTGTCGTCCAATTCGGCGCTCCGGTCGGCGAACCGATTACGCAACCGGGGCTCCATTTTCGCATCCCCTTTATCCAAGAGGTTCGGCGATTTGATAAGCGACTGCTGTCATGGGACGGAGAGCCAAATCAAGTCCCGACAGTCGAGGAACAATTCATCTCGGTCGATACAACCGCTCGCTGGCGAATCGCCGATCCGTTGAAGTTTTTGCAAAGCGTGCAAAACGAAGAGGGTGCAAAGAACCGGCTGAACGACATTCTCGATTCAGTCGTTCGCGACAAAATCGCCTCCAGCCCTCTTGTCGACATCGTTCGGTCCAAGGATTGGCGCGTCACCCAAGAAGATCTCCAACGGGCCATGGCGGGTGAAGCCGATGAGGAGGTCTTGTTGAAGGAAGTCGAAGCCGGTCGCGGAGAGATGGTGCGTGATATCTTGGAAACGGCCCAACGCCAGATGCCGCAGTACGGAATCGAGTTAGTCGATATTCGGATCAAGCGGATCGACTACGTCCAATCGGTACAACAACAAGTCTTCCGACGCATGATTGCGGAGCGGCAGCGGATCGCTGAACAATTCCGCAGCGAGGGAATGGGCCGGGCTTCGGAGATCGAAGGAGAAACCGAGAGGCTGTTGGCTGAGATCGAAAGCGAAGCTCAGAAGAAGGCGGAGATTATCCGCGGCGAGGCTGATGCCGAAGCGACTCGGATTTATAACGAAGCGTTCGGCAGCGAGCAGGAGTTCTATACGTTTTTCCGAACGCTGGAAAGTTATTCCAAATCGCTGGGGCGTGGTGTCACGATGATCATGAGCGGCGATTCGGATTACTTCCAGTTTCTAAAGTCGGACCAGGTCACCGATTAATGTCATCGTGAAATAAGGCCACTCCTGCTACTTAATATCGAGGGCATCGACGCCTTGTCCCCTCGAAGATTGTTGTCCTGTCAGCGGACGCTCCTGTCACCTTTGGATTTGCCAAAGGAAGCATCATGCGGAAAATACGTGTCGCCTTTCATTCGGCGAAAGTAGCGTTTCTAAATTCTTTCGCGGAGCGAAAGACGACAATGAAAAACCGCACGATGCTAACTTTCGACCTTCTGCCGTTCAGCCAAGGACGGCCTTGGCGTTTCCACAATCCGATGCGATGTTCATGATTTCATGGAAGCGAGACGCCCGCAGGTAGGAAGGTGACGGAACGGTCATTGGCAACCGCGTCGCCTGGCGTGCAACGTCCGGAATCAACCTGACGGGCTAGCAATCGAAGCAAAGCTTGGACCTGTTCCGGATTCTCGTCCACAAGATTAGTGGTCTCGCCGCGATCGTTGCTCAGGTTAAATAGCTGCATCGGCGGCAAGCCCTGCTTCTTCGCTTTGTCTTCCTTAGGTTCGCTCCAACCACCGCTTCCCGCGGACAGGCAAAGCTTCCAATCGCCTTGGCGAATCGCGAATGAACCGCCGATCGAATGACTAATCAAACTTTCTCGCCCGGAAGTTTCATCGCCATTGAACACTGGAAGCAGGCTAAAACCGTCTTCTCCTCCGAGTGCTTGGCGGGGCTGTTGGGCAATCTCTTCCAACGTTGAATAAATATCCGTCAAACAAGCGAGGGCTTGTGTGGTTCGACCCGCCGTGATTTTTCCTGGCCAGCGAGCGATGAAGGGCACGCGATGACCGCCTTCGTAGATGTCCGCTTTGTGCCCCCGGTATCCCGCACTCGGATCGTGAGCATGTTCCTTTAGTAATCCGAAATTGGCTTCTGGTGAACATCCATTGTCACTGGTAAAGATAACAAGTGTGTTTTCATCCAGACCGGCCTCCTTCAGGGACGCTAATAACTGGCCCATATGATGGTCGACCTGGACCACGAAATCAGCATAGGGATTCAAACCACTAGAATCTTTGAATGGGGCGATGGGAACAATGGGTGTATGAGGCGCTGGCAGTGGCAGATACAAGAAAAATGGCTTCCCGGCGATCGCTGCTTTCGAATGTTCCTTGACATGTGCGATCGACTTGTCGAATAGATGAGGCAGTACTTCATCGATTTTAAAGTCGGGGGCAATCGGTCCCTTGCGGTACCAACCGTAGGCATCTTCTTCCTTGGTGACGCCTTCTTCACGATCCGGTAACGCCGTCACTTTACCGGTGTTCACCCAAACGTAAGGCGGCATGTCCAGTGAGCCGCAGTGACCGTAGTACTGATCGAACCCATTGATATCGGGCCCGTTCTTTACCGGTTGAGTGAAATCAATCTTTCCACCGGACTTATGCCAGTCCCATCCGAGATGCCACTTGCCAAACATCGCGGTATGGTATCCCGCGGCTCGCATCAGGTGTCCCAGTGTCGGGCGGTCCGCGGGAATCAGGTGTTCGCTCGTTCCGCTCAGGACGCCATTTGCCAGACGTGAACGCCAGTTGTAGCGGCCCGTTAATAGACCATAACGTGTCGGCGTGCACACCGAACTTGGCGTGTGAGCGTCAAGAAACGTAAGCCCTTCATTCGCCATCTGTTGCAAATGAGGCGTTCGGATTTTGCACTTTAAATTTGTGGGTGAGATATCTCCAATTCCCAAATCATCTGCCATCACGACGATGACATTGGGCCTCTCAGCCGCTCTCACACCGGTCATCAAGCTCATGGTTAGTAAACCAGCGAGCATAAACTTGCTCGGAGTGTACAACCACATCTGTTTTTTTATTTTCATGGAATGCTTTGAATCGATAAATCGCGTGGTTCTGCTTGGATTTTAGTGGCAAGGGTGAGGTTCGATTTCGGTCTTTCGACCTCGGAACAGGGCGGTGGATTTTTGCAGGCATCCGCTCCTGCGTCCAATGATTTGGCAGCAGACGTTGA
>Ga0105051_10003971_pt1 | contig 17496 bp, 13 predicted proteins | sample FRY02_FD_78383 | JGI IMG/M metagenome (GOLD analysis project Ga0105051, IMG submission 78383) | Freshwater microbial communities from Lake Fryxell liftoff mats and glacier meltwater in Antarctica - FRY-02 (megahit assembly) | ecosystem: Environmental > Aquatic > Freshwater > Ice > Glacier... | reverse complement strand
TGCCGCTGTGCGGATCCCATGACCGCCGAAAACATTCCGAACAGTTGCGGGGTCGACGTGACCGACACGGCCGCATCCACCTGATCAGGCCTGACGGAAGTGTGATCAAACCGTTGAACGCACACGATCCCGATTGGGCCGAAGCTGATGATCGGCAAGCGTGTCCGACGACAATCGATGCGGCTGGTCGAACGCGCTACCGGATGCCAACAACAGCCGAACTCGGCTGGTCAGTCCTGCACATCGACCTCGCCGCCTAACGGGTCAAACCCACCGTTGTCTGCCCGGCTGATCACGACGGCGTGACGAAGTCGGCGACGACGCCGCAGTGATCGCTCGCCCACACCAGTTCGCCATCAACATCGACCGGGCCGGTCGCAACGTTCCACGCGCGAGTCGGGTTGCCGAAGGGCTTCGGCCGAGGCCACGACACGAGCAGATAGTCGAGGCGGCGGTTCGGCCAGGCGCTGTCGGCCGAGTACGGATTCTCTGCTCGCCACGTGTGGCCCGGGCCAGTGCCGACCTGCTCCCACACGTCGCTGAACACGATCCCTGGCACGCCCGCCGAGCGGCCCGTCAGTACACGGATCTCGTCGGTGTCGGGTACCGCGTTCAGGTCGGCGCCGACGATCAGCGGGAGGTCGTTCGACGGGTCACCACGCCACTCGATGCCGAGTTCGAGCAATCGTCGGACCTGGAGTTGACGGGCGGCCGATGCGTCGAAACGATGGTCGATGTGTGTCGATGCGAACGGCCAAGCGCCCCACGGCGTGTCGACGCGCGCCGCGACGATGCGACGATGTCCGTCGGTTCCTGCGGCGTTGGGAATGGGGAGTGAGGCAACACGTTCGAGAGGCCAGCGCGAGAGGATCGCGTTGCCAAACGATTCGCCATTCCAGAGCACGGGGTCGGTCCGCACAGCGTGCATGCCAAGGGCAGCAGCGATCTCGTCAGCAACGTCACGCTCGTCGTTCGACCACACCTCTTGCAGGCACAACACGTCGGCGTCGACCTGGCGCATCGTGTCGATCATCGCCGGGAGGCGCTTTTCGAACGGCCCGAACCGCCACCACAGATTCCACGTCATCACACGCATCGTCGGGGCCAGCTTCGTCACGGCCACATCATGTCGCACACAACGGGTTGGAGCATGGTCGGTACTCCCAGGTCGGTACTCTCAAGAGGGTGGGAACGAGCCGGTGGTCGATCGAGCAGGTCGAATCAGTCGCGCCATCGGCGGCAGCGATCACCGCGGCCCAACCGCTGGCCTCGCCCGCCCGGTGGACCGGCCTCGGTGCCGACGATGCAGCGTTGTGGGGATCGTGCCAGGGGAGCGGGTCTGAGCCGTACGACACGATGGTCGACCATCAGCATGTGAGCTTCACGTGTACCTGCCCGAGCCGCAAGACGCCCTGTAAACATGGCCTGGCGCTGCTGCTGCTGTGGGTTCGTGACCAGGTCGTCGACACGCCTCCGCCGGCGCATGTCAGTAGCTGGATCAATCGTCGGTCGGCCAAGCGGACAGCGTCGTCGCGCTCAACTGATGTCGGCAGCGCCAGCAGCCATTCAGCACCAGAAGCGGCACCAGAAGCGGCTGGATCCGAGACGGTCGATGCCGGTGATGTCATCGGCGAGAGCAAACCAACGCCACCCATGCCGCAGCCCGATCGCAACACGGCTCGCAACGATCGTGTCCAACGAATGCATGGCGGGCTAACAGAACTTGATCGCTGGCTTGACGACCGGATCCGCACCGGGCTGGCCGACCCGTCGCTCGCACGTTACGCAACCTGGGACGACCTCGCAGCTCGACTGGTCGACGCCCAGGCTGGCAGCCTCGCCAACCGCATCCGTCGCCTCGCCGGCCTCGTCGGAGCGTCGCCCGGCTGGCACGATGACGTGCTCGCCGAACTGGGCCTCCTCCACCTGCTGTCGCAGGCCGGTCGTCACCTCGGCTCGCTGCCCGGACCGCTTGCCGATGCCGTTGCCACGGCGGTCGGCTGGCAGGTCAAGCAAGCCGATGTCCTCGCTGGCGTGCCAGACACTGACCACTGGGTCGTGGCCGGGCGGAGCGACGTGCGCGAGGACCGCATCGAAGTCCGTCGTCATTGGTTGCGCGGAACATCGTCGGGTCAGTGGGCGCTGTGTCTGTCGTTCGCTGCGTACCAGCAGAGCCTCGACACGTCGCTGAGGGTGGGGACCTCGCTCCATGCCGACCTGCATCGCTACCCTGGGCCCGCACTGCGATCGCTTGTCGGTGCCCGATATGCATTGCCGGTCGACCCGGTCACACCGCCGTCGCAGACGATCGCCGAAGGCTGCAATGAGGTCGGCTCGATGCTCGTCGCTGAACCCTGGCTCGATCGGCTTCCCGTCACGATCAGGGCACGTCTTGCCAGGTCAGGCGAGGTATGGGCGCTCGCTGATGCAACCGGCAGCCTGCCGGTTCTCAATGCGGGTACACGTCAATTCGATGCTGGCCTGGCCATGCTGCTCGCAGTGTCGGAGGGTCGCGAGGTCGACCTCACCGTGGAGTGGACGCCGCACGGAGTCGTGCCACTTTCCATCCACCTACCCGACCGGACCATCGACGTTGGGCCCCGTGCGAACACGTCGTTCGTGAGCGCAGCATGAAATCAGTCGATGAGCACTGGCAGGCGCTGGTCACCACGGCACTGCTGGGTACCGACCGACGCGAGCCGCCCGAGGCTCCTCAGCTGATCGCCGATCTGGTCGCCGACACGGCACGGACCACGGCGTCTGAACGGATGCTCGCGCAGGTTGCTGCAACCACAGCGGTGCGGCGTGCCGGCGTGATCCCTGGGCCACCGCTCGACGAGTTGGCGATGCCAGATGGCGACGATCGGCAGCCCTGTGTGCCGGCTGCGGTCGATCGCTGGCATCACATCACCGCATCGTGGCCTGTGCTCGAAGACGAATGGATATTGACCCTCGTGACCGCAGGCTGGCGCATCGCTCCGGAGTTGCTACCGGCGATGCTCATGCGGCACCGATCGGACCCGGTGCGTCGCACGCGTGTCATGGTCGGCGCTGGATCGACCGGCCGCTGGCTCGTTGGGCACGTCCCCGACCTCGCGGCCCGCCACCCGAACGCCACGGTCACACCCGAAGCGCTTGCCGAACTGCCAGAACTTCCAATCGCGCCCGAACTCGCCCAGCTCGTTAACCGGCCAGGGGCCGAAAGCGGAGGCGTGCTCGCTCAGTCGCTCGAAGACGGCACGCTTGGCCATCCGCACCGCGCCATGCTGATCAACTTGGTCGCTCGGGTGCGGGCCGATGCACTGCTCGACATCGCCGACATCTTGGGTGCCGTCGACTCGATCTCACCCGGTTACGGACTCGCCACTGTGCTTGGCGACCTGGCAACGACTCGGCACCGCATGCTCGACGAACTGTCGACCTGATCAGCCAGAGTGTTCAGCCAGAGTGTTCAGCCAGAGTGTTCAGTCGGTGAGTTCTTCGTCGAGCTGATCGATCAGGGCCTGCGGCGCGATGATCCGGAAGCTTTCTTCGATCAGATCGTGCAACCGCGCGCTCATGCTGTCGTCGAGCCCGATGATGGGGATATCGGTCCAACCGGTGTCGTATTGCATTGCGGCAGCGCCATCGAGTGCCGTGGCCTCGTCGTGGGACTCCTGGAGCCTGACGCCGATGCTCGGACGGTCTTGGTTGCCGTAGATCGCGAAGATCTTCTTGCGAACTTTCGTGACGCGCTCGTCGTCCCAGGGGGTGTCGAACCATGCCTCAGGCATGGAGAGCGCGTAGTTTTCGAGTTCGTCTTGAAGTTTCTTCGCACCCCGAGCGCTGATGGCAGCCATTCCTCTATTGTCGCAGCAGATCTGCGTGATCGGTCATCGCTGTGCTCATTGTGACAACAGATCACTAACGTCGGCGTTGATGACCGACTCCGAAATCCTGCGGCCTCACGCTGAGCAGCAGTTCGCCCACGAACTGGTGGCATTGAGTGCGATTGATGATCGTCCTCGGCCACCTGGTTGGAAGATGTCGCCGTGGGCTGTTGTCCGGTACCTCCTGGGTGGTGAGCTTGCCGACGGCACGGTTATCTCACCGAAGTATGTCGGCCAGCAGCGGCTCATCGAGATCGCGGTGGCGACGCTCGCTACCGATCGGGCGTTGCTGTTGCTGGGCGTGCCCGGAACGGCCAAAACCTGGGTGAGTGAGCATCTCGCTGCTGCGATCAGCGGCGATTCAACACTGCTCATTCAGGGCACCGCCGGGACCACCGAGGAAACGCTGCGGTATGGCTGGAACTATGCGCGTCTGCTTGCTGAGGGGCCATCAAGCGAGGCGCTCGTCCCGGGTCCGGTCTACCGAGGTATGCAACGTGGCGCGATCGTACGCGTCGAGGAACTCACCCGTATGCCGCCTGAAGTGCAGGACGCGCTGGTCACGGTCCTGTCAGAGAAGGTGCTCCCGGTACCGGAACTCGACAGCGAGATCGCAGCGATCCGAGGCTTCAACCTGATCGCCACGGCGAACAACCGTGACCGTGGCGTGAATGACATGTCGAGCGCCTTGCGCCGCCGTTTCAACACTGTCGTGCTCCCGCTTCCAGCAACGGCCGAAGAGGAGATCTTGATTGTCAGTCGACGCGTTGCCGAGCTGGGTGTCGCTCTGGCGCTTCCCGAGGTTCCTGCTGCCCATGACGAGATCAGGCGCGTTGTCACCGTGTTCCGTGAGCTGCGTTCGGGGATGACCGCTGACCAGCGGACGAGCCTCAAGGTTCCGACCGGCACGCTGTCGACGGCCGAGGCGATTTCGGTGGTCACCAACGGCCTTGCCCTGGCTGCGCACTTCGGTGACGGCGAACTGCGCGCCACCGACATTGCTGGTGGAATTGTCGGCGCCGTCGTCAGCGACCCGGTCAACGATGCTGTCGTGTGGCGTGAGTACCTCGAAGGTGTGGTGGCGAATCGTGCCGACTGGGGCGACTTCTACGAGGCGTGCCGCGCACTCGACTCGTGACCGGTGGGCAAGTGAACGAATCCGCTGCGCCTGACAGCGGTCCGCCTGCCGTTGACTTGCCTGCCGTTCACTTGCTGGGCATCCGCCACCATGGGCCGGGGTCGGCTCGGTCGGTGCTGGCCGCGCTCGCTGAGATTCAACCGTCGATCGTCCTCGTCGAGGCTCCGGCCGATGTCCAGCCGACGCTGTCGTGGATCGGCCATCGCGAACTCGTTCCACCGGTTGCGTTGCTGGGCTACGTCGTTGCTGAACCGGCGCGGGCGATCTTTGCACCGTTTGCATCGTTCAGCCCCGAGTGGCAAGGCATCGCATGGGCGAACGAGCGAGGCATCGAAGTTCGCGCCATCGACCTGCCACTCGCGAACACCTTTGCCGGTGCAACTCGCGACGATGCCCTGACGCTCGGTGGTGGTGGTGGTGATGGTGATGGTGGTGGTGGTGATGATGGTGGTGGTGGTGGTGGTGGTGGCGATGATGGTGATGGTGGTGGTGGTGGTGATGATGGTGATGGTGGTGGTGGTGATGGTGGTGGCGCGGTTGTCGACCAGGCGCCGCCGGACCCGCTCCGTGCGCTCGCTGCAGCGGCCGGCGACGACGATCCGGAACGGTGGTGGGAAGACGTCATCGAGCATCGCGGTGATGGTCCCCCAGCCTTCGCAGCGGTTGCCGAAGCAATGGCCGCTGCGCGCCACGGCACGATTCCGTCGAAGGGCGAAGAGCGTCGAGAAGCGCACATGCGGCGAGCGATCCGCGTGGCAAAAAAGGACGGCCACCAAATAATCGCGGTGATCTGCGGTGCCTGGCACGTACCGGCGCTCGATCTCGATGCGCATCCGGTCAAGACCGATACGGCAACGCTGCGCGCGATGCCAAAGGCCAAGGTCGCAGCGGCATGGGTGCCCTGGACTCATCGCAGGCTCACACAGTCGTCAGGCTACGGCGCGGGGGTGGGCAGCCCCGGCTGGTACGACCACATGTTTCGCCATCCGGGCCCCGACGGAGTCGCCCGATTCTTCGTCGACGCGGCACACGTGTTGCGCTCGCGGGGCCATGCGGCATCACCCGACCACCTGATCGGCGGCACTCGACTCGCCAACACGCTCGCGGCGATGCGCAACCGGCCGCGCCCGGGGCTGGCCGAAGTACTCGACGCTGCTGATGCAGTGATGGGTGGCCTTGACCTGGTGCGCAACGAACTCGTTGTGGGTGATGCGCTCGGGTCGGTGCCCGAATCAGCCCCGCAAGTGCCGCTCGCCCGCGATCTCGCGAAGGCACAGAAGGCTGCTCGGCTCAAACCCGAAGCTGCGGCGCGCACCGTCGAAGTCGATCTCCGCACGCCGATCGGTCTGCGCAAGTCGCACCTGCTGCATCGGCTGCTGGCCATTGGTGTGCCGTGGGGCGTGCCCGAGGAGGGGCGAGGCTCATCCGGCACCTTCCGTGAGACGTGGCGGCTTGCCTGGGAGCCCGAGTTGTCGGTGCGTCTGGTCGAACAGTCGGGCTACGGCACGACCGTCGCGTCGGCCGCGACCAACCGTTTGATTGAACGCGGCCGTGCGGCGAGGGGCCTGGCCGATCTAGTTGGAGTCCTCGAATCGGCGCTGTTCGGCGACCTGCCTGACGCCGTTGAGCCGTGTGTTGTGCTGTTCGCCGCGCGTGCAGCAACCGATCCTGACGTCGGCCAATTGATGGACGCTGCGGTCCCGCTGGCCAACGCGCTGCGGTACGGAGATGTCCGCCAGACCGATGCGTCGTCGATGCGTTCGGTGTTTGACGGGATCATCGTGCGGATCCTCGCCGGGGTCGGTGTGGCGTGTCGCCAGCTTGATGACGACGGTGCAGCGGTGATGGTCGAACGGCTGACGGGCGTGCAGGCGGCGCTTGCGGTCCTCTCACACCGGGCGCGAGATCGAGCCCTCCCCGAAGTGCTCGCACAGCTGGCCGGAGCCCGCTCGGGCCACGGCCTGGTGCAAGGACGAGCGACCAGGCTGCTGCACGACGGCGGGGCCTGGACCGCGCGCGATGTCGAGCAGCGGCTGGGACAGGCGCTGTCGGGTGGAACGCCACCGGCAACCGGCGCTGCCTTCATCGAAGGGTTCCTCGCTGGCTCTGGCACGGTCCTGGTGCATGACGCCGACCTACTCGGTGTGGTCGATCGTTGGCTGTCGTCGCTGACACCTGCCGCGTTCGACTCGGTCTTTGTCCTCCTACGTCGGACCTTCGGGGCATTTGAAGCAGCCGAGCGCAGACAGATCATGGCACTGCTTCTCGATCAGGCGCCTCAGCGAACAACAGGCTTTGGGACCGACGTCGACGTCGGGCGCGCTGGCGACGTCTTGGCCACCGTGCGACGCATGCTCGGTGTCGGCCCCGGTCAACCGGTCGACGAACTCAGCGAGCAGTCGGTCAAGATGCTTGATCGAGGAGTGGTGCTTGATCAAGGAGTAGTACCTGATCGAGGAGCAGCGCTATGACCGAGACACTCGCTCGGGTCTCTGACTCTGAACGCCGTCGGCGCTGGCGATTGGTGCTCGGTGGTGCTGCTGACGATGTTCAAGAGCAGCCCACCGAACAGTCGCGCCAGAGCGCCGCCGCGGGTGCCGACAGCGCAGAGGGTGCCGACAGCGCAGATGGTGCCGACAGCGCTGATGGCTCGGGCGGCGCCGGCGACGATCCGGGTACGAACCATGCGTTGGTTGGCGACGATCGCCGGATCGACGCTGCGCTCGGCGCGCTCTATGACCGAGACGACGCAAACGTCACCGGGGAGCGCGGGCGGCGCGGTGGTGGAAAGCGTGCCGGCGGGCTCGGGCGATCGAGGCCGGGTGTCGTGCGCTGGCTCGGTGACATCCGCACGTATTTTCCGACGCCACTCGTCCAGATCATGCAGCGCGATGCGGTCGAACGGCTCGACCTCAAACAGCTCCTGCTCGAACCGGAGCTGTTGCAGTCGGTCGAACCCGACATCCACATGGTGACGCTGCTCGTCGAGTTGAACAAGATGCTTCCCGATGAGACGCGGGCCACGGCCCGCCAGATTATTGCCCAGGTGCTTGCCGACATCGAAGCCCGTCTCGTCGACCAGACCCGTCAGGCGGTTCGTGGGGCGCTGGCCCGAAGCGCTCGGACCTCGCGTCCGCGGCCTGTCGACATCGACTGGAACCACACGATTGCAGCGAACCTCAAACACTGGTTGCCGGAACATCGGACGATCATTCCCGAACGGCTCGTTGGCCACGGGCGGCGGCAGCGGAGCCTCGCCAAAGATGTCGTCATCGCCGTCGACCAGTCAGGTTCGATGGCCGACAGCGTTGTCTATGCCTCGCTGTTCGGTGGTGTGCTCGCGCAGCTTCCCGCGCTGCGCACGCAGTTCGTTGCATTCGACACCTCGGTCACCGACCTCACGTCGTTCCTGCACGACCCGGTCGAGGTGCTCTTCGGGGTGCAACTCGGCGGGGGCACCGACATCGCCAATGCGCTGAGCTACTGCCAGCAGCTCATCGAGCGACCGCGGGACAGCGTGCTGTTCCTCATTTCGGATCTCTACGAAGGTGGCAACACCGAGATGATGTATCGGCGGGTGTCCGAACTTGTCACCTCAGGCGTGCGCGTCATCGCGCTGTTGGCGCTCAGCGACGAGGGCGCACCCGCCCACGACTACACCAACGCTGCAGCGCTCACAGCGCTCGGTGCCACGGTGATGGCGATCACACCTGGCGAGTTCCCGCAGGTGCTCGCCGACGCGCTCGCCTGATTGGCAGGGTGTGGGGCAGGGTGAGGGCAGGGTGTGGGGCAGGGTGAGGGCAGGGTGTGGGGCAGGGTGTGGGGCGGAAACACGCACCGCAGGTTTGCCCGTGTAGCTTGTGAGCCGTATGGGTCAGCTGGTCGCCGTCACTGAGAAGCCGAGTTCCACCCCAGGTGTGGTGCGCTTCGAGATCAATCGCACGTTGTCCGGGCAGGGGCACGAGCGGTTCCGTTCGATCCTCGATGCACACGGCAATACGCCATCTGACGAACTGGCACGACGCCTGTTTGGCACCGGTCAGGTCGCAGGTGTGCACGTGTACGCCAACATCATCACGGTCGACCTCGAAAAAGGGTACGACTCGGCAGGCCTTGCGGATCTCGTTCGTGACCTGCACACGTACTGGAAGCCGGGCGTCAAGCCGCCGTCACTCGAAGAGTTGCAACCTGATGAGCCAGCAGCTGCTGGCAGTTCAGGTAGCAGCCCAGGTGGTGACTCGGGTGGTGACTCGGGTGGTGACTCGGGTGGTGACTCGGGTGGTGTTGCACTGTCGGCAGAAGCTCAGAAGGTTCCGCCGCACCTGCTCGAGCGTGGGCGAGCCGCCCGCACCAAATGGAACTCCCGTTAATCGTCGAGCTTTCGTTTTGTAACGGGCGCAGTTTGTGCGCAGCCCGTGCGCTCGGGTGTTAATCTGCCGTATGAGCGAGGTATTGCTTGAGCGTCGCTTTTTGACGCTCCAAGAAGCTGCTGATGAACTCGGCGTGCACTACATGACTGCATACCGGTATGTCCGGCTGGGCCTCATGGACGCCGACAAGATCGGTGGCACGTGGAAGGTCTCACCCGATGCAGTGGCGGCGTTCCGGGCTGGTTCCGTGCGATCGCCGGTTGCAGCAGGGGAGCGCGCTCCGTGGAGTGAGCGACTCGAGTCGCGCTTGGTTGCTGGTGATGCCCGTGGGGCCTGGGGCGTCATCGAGGCCGCGATGGCGGCTGGCAAGGAATTGGACCAGGTGTACCTCGAGATACTCACGCCAGCCATGGTGAGCATCGGTGAACGGTGGAGCACAGGTGAACTCGACGTTGCCATCGAACACCGTGCGAGTGCGATAGTGATGCGGATCATCGGTCGGATCGGGCATCGGTTCGCACGTCGTGGACGAGCCCGCGGGACCGTGATCACTGCCGCTCCGGTGGGCGAGAACCACACGTGGCCGTTGGCGATGCTCAGCGATCTGTTGCGGCTTGAGGGCTGGGAAGTCTCTGATCTGGGCGCCGACCTCCCCGCCAAGTCATTGGGGCTGTTTGTTACCGACACTCCTGATGTCGTTGCGGTCGGGATCTCCGTCTCGACAGAGGACTGTCTTGCGCAGCTCGCCGAGTCATGCGCTGCAGTGCGTGCAGTTGCGCCGAAGTTGCTGGTCGTTGCTGGGGGCCGAGTGATTCGCGACGACGATCACGCTCGATCACTGGGTGCCGACGGTGCAGCGACGAGTGGCCAACAGATGAGTCTTCTCATTGAAGAACATCTGGCGACCCTGCAGAAACAATCAACCAGACCACGCTGACCAGAGTTCGAGATCTCCGGTCTTGTGCTATCGAACATACGTTCGATAGCATGTCGGAATGGAAGTTGCAGTACGAGACATTAACGACGATGTTGCCGCCGAGCAAGGGCACGACGTCGAAGCATCGTCGGTGTCATCGTCGGTGTTGACGTCGGTGCTGACGGCACTCGCTGAGCGAGTTGCGCCAGTGTCGATGGCTCGTGAACGTGTGTTGCCGGTCGCCGAGCACGTCACCGAACTCTTCTCCGAAGGCGGCTTGGTGCGCGGCCGTGTCCTGTCGTGTCGTGGCATGGCTGCGACGTCGGCGTCACTCAACCTGGTTGCTGCTGCGGTGGCAGCAGGGTCGTGGCTGGCAGTGATCGATGTACCCACGCTCGGGCTTGATGCGGCCAGCGAGCTCGGGGTGCCGCTCGAACGCATTGTCGCGATCGACACCTCTCTGGGCGACAAGTCCACTGCAGCCAATGTCGCTGCACGCGCAGCTCGGTGGGCTGACGTAGTCGCTGCTGCTGCCGATGGATTCGAAGTGATGCTGACGCGGGTGCCCGCCGAGGTCACGGCCAGCACGATGCGCAAGGTCGCCACCCGTTTGCAGCAGCGTGGAGTCGTCATGCTGGTGCTCGGTGACCCAGGGACGTTGGTGTGCGACGGCGTGATCGACACCACCGAGCAGGTCTGGTCGGGCGTGGGTGCCGGATGGGGGCACCTGCAGCAGCGTACGGTCGACATGTCGGCATCTGGACGCCGGGTGCCGGGCCGCCGATGTATCTCGCTGGCGTTGCCGTCTGGCGCTGAGGCCACGCCGAGCAAACGCGACGCAGAAGCTGCTGTCGACAATTGCCCGCCACTGCTCTCTGCGGTGAGCTGATCATGGGCGGTCCGCCAATGCGCATGGTCACGGTGTGGCTGCCTGACTGGCCGGTGGTCGCTGCCGGGTTTCGTCCCGAACAGTTGGCTGCAGTAATGCACGCCAACCGGGTGGTGGCGCGCACTGCTGCGGCTGCCGCCGAGGGCGTGGTCATCGGGCAGCGCCGTCGGCAGGCCCAGCAGCGATGCCCTGACATCGTTCTTGCTGATTACGACGTTGCTCGCGATGCCCGCGAGTTCGAGCCAGTGGTGCGCGCTGTTGCCGAGTTCGCGCCGCGGCTCGATGTGGTCGAAGCGGGCTGGGTCAGCCTGGCAGCACGTGGCCCGTCGCGATACTTCGGCGGCGATGAGGCACTGTCGAATGTGCTGCTCGAAGCCATTGGTAGCGCTGTGGGTGCTACTGCGGTGGGTGTTATTGCGGTGGGTATCGAGGGGGTGGGTGCGTCTGTTGGCGTTGGCGTAGCTGATGGCCGGTTTGCATCGAGCGTGGCAGCGCGGCTGTCGGTACGGCGGCGCTCTCCGGTCCTGGTCGAAGCGGGCGGGTCGGCAGCCTTCTGTGCGCCATTGCCGATCGGTTGGCTGCAGACGTTGGGGGAGTCCGACCCCGAGATGATTGACCTGTTCATCCGGCTCGGCCTGCGTCGGCTTGGTGACCTCGCTGCGCTCACGGTCAGCGATGTGCTCGGGCGTTTCGGCCACCCCGGTGTGCACGCCCATCGGTTGGCATCAGGTACCGATCATCGCTTGCCGAGCACCACCGATCCATCGCCGGAGCGTCGGCTTGACCACGTGCTCGAGGACCCGGTTACTCAGGCAGCTGCAGTGGTCTTTGTCGCCAAGCAGTTGGCTGACGAGTTGGCGCAGGCCCTGTCGGCTGAAGGTCGCGTGTGCACTCGGCTGGTCGTGCAGCTCGAGACCGAGCACAGTGAGCGATCTGAACGTTCGTGGTTTCGCTCGGCAGGGCTGAACGCTGCAGCGATGGTCGAGCGTGTTCGGTGGCAACTCGATGCGTGGATCAATCTGCCGCGGGGGAGTGATCAGGAGATCACCGGTGGCATTGCGCTCATCAGGCTCACACCCGACGAGGTACGCGCTGACGTCGGGAGCCAGCTCGGGTTGTGGGGCGGCCAGTCCGAAGCCGACCGGCAGGCAGCGCGGAGTATCGCCCGACTGACCATGCTCACCTCTGACGAAGCAGTCACGGTGCCGGTGTGGCATGGCGGGCGGCTGCCAGCTGATCGCTATCGCTGGGTGTCGGCGTCGATGGTCGATCTTGATCAACGGCAGCGGGCGACGTCAGCTGCCGGGACGGGAAGTGGACCATTAGGTCCCTGGCCAGGCTCGCTTCCGTCACCATCGCCGGCCACGGTGTTTGCCGAGCCGCATCCGGTTGAAGTCTTCGATGCAGCAGGGCAACCAGTCAAGGTCAGTGGGCGCGGAGTGGTGTCAGCTGGCCCTGCTCAGTTCAGGTTGCTCACCGGCGACGAAGCGTCAGGGTGGCGGCGCGGGCGGTTGCGACAGGTCGCTGCATGGGCGGGGCCGTGGCCGATCGACGAGCGCTGGTGGGAGCCCGAACGGCATCGTCGATTGGCCCGCTTCCAGATGGTCACCGACGATCAGTGCAGTTACCTCGTGATTGCCGAACATCAACGCTGGTGGATCAGTGCCCTCTACGACTGAGGTCTGATGCTCAGCGAGAGATCAGCCGATGCCGATGCCGATGCCGATGCCGATGCCGATGCTGACGCCGACGGCGAGGGGGATTTCGATAGCGTCGGTGATGTCGTTGGCGAGGCGGAAGCCGACCCCGCGGACGGTGTGAATCACCTTGGTGCCGGGGGCTGCCTGGTCGAGCTTGCGGCGCAGGTTAGACAGGTGCACATCCACGACGTGGCTGTCACCAACCCAGCGCGGTCCCCAGACGGCATCAAGCAGTTCTTCACGTGTGCACACTTCGGTGGGGCGACGGCAGAGCTGCTCGAGCAGCGAGAATTCGATGCGAGTGGTCTGAGCTTCTTCGTCATCAACACGGACTTCGCGGCGGCCAAGGTCGATGGTGAGCGGGCCGAAGACAAGCGATGCGGCGCTGACGCTCTCGACACGCTGCTGCAGCTGACGCGGGCGGCGGAGCATCGCGTAGCAACGGGCAGCGAGTTCATCGACATGCAGAGGGGTGGAAATGGCGTCGTCAGCACCGGACTGCAGCACGGCGGAGCGCACACGGTGCTCGCCTTCACCGGCGATACACAACAGGTACTGCTCGGTTGAGTTACGGAGTTTTTCGAACAGCGGTCGGCCCTCTGGCGTCACGAGGCGCGAGTCGACGATCAGCACATCGGGGGAGAACGACTGAGCAAGCAGCATGGCTGCTTCGGCGTCGGTCGGTGCGCTGACACAGAAGCCCGAGGAACGCAGGCCAGCAACGGCGACCCGACGCAGGTCAGGATCAGATACCGCAATGAGAATGCGAGGTGCGAGATTGATTTCTTGGTCCATAATTATTTCTTCCGCCAGGAGTCATCCGCCGACCGGATTGGAATGTGGTCGGCTATGGAGCCATGTCGAGCGGTTGGCCCGTTCGTTATGACCTTCACCGAGGTATCGGTTGGAATCGTCGACAACTGAAGAAAAAATTGACAACAAAAATACAGCGATGTGATTTGGATCGGTCCGCCCGACGGCCAACAATGAGATGCATGTCGCTCGATGTGCTTGCTCGATTGCGGTCCGACGTGGCAGCGCGTGTCGCGGTCAACGAACGTGAACAGGTGTCGGTTGAACGGTTCGTCGAGGCATTCGACCAGCTCAGCGACCCGCTGTCGCAGGAATCCGATCCGATTCACGTCACCGGTTCAGCGCTGGTGGTCGGCCCGCGCGGCGTGATCTTGCTGAAGCACAAGCGGCTTGGCTTCTGGCTGCAGCCAGGTGGACACATCGATCCGGGGGAGACGCCGTGGGCCGCTGCACTGCGTGAGACTCGCGAAGAAACTGGGCTCGACGTCGCCTTTTTCGACTCGCTCGACGCCGACGATGTGCCGCCCCTCGTGCACGTCGATGTGCATGCCGGTGGTCGAGGGCACACACATCTCGATGTGCGGTACCTGATCGACGGTGGCGCTGGCGACCCTGCTCCGCCGGCGGGTGAGAGCCAAGAGATCGACTGGTTTGAGTGGGACGCAGCAGTCGAACGCGCCGATCCTGGCCTCGAAGGGATCTTGCGGCATCTCCAAGCCAGATTTGCATTCTGATTCAACTTGCAAGTGTAGAACAAGTGTTCGATAATTGGAGGGATGGGGTTCAACAACCCGTCCTGGTCATGGAGCGAACTCGAAGCAACCCTGTCGGGTCAGTCGCCATCATCAGGGCCGCAGCAACAGAGTACGAAGCAGACCAACCGAGATGGCCGCGCGCCGCGAAGCCCATCGTGGAATGCCGGTGGCGACAGCCCGGCATGGAGCCGCAAACGGCAGCCGTTCGAAACACCTGACGGGCTGCAGGGCCCTGCGTCAGATGCCGATGTCGTCCCGTACGCAGAGCTGCACTGTCATTCGAATTTCTCGTTTCTCGACGGCGCCTCTCATCCCGAAGAACTCGCCATCGAAGCAGCTCGACTCGGGCTCACAGCGCTGGCAATCACGGACCACAACGGGTTCTACGGGGTGGTGCGATTTGCCGAGGCGGCCAAGGCTGTCGGCCTGCTCACCGTGTTCGGCGCCGAGATCACCCTGACCGACGGCCTGCTTCCTGGCTTAGGAGTGGCGCGCAGCGAACCGGACACCGACCGCCAGGTGGTCACTGGTCGTGTCCCTGATTCGCATGCGCCCGACCCCCCAGGAACCCACCTTCTGGTGCTGGCCGATGGGGTCGAGGGATACGGCAAGCTCTCGCGGGCGTTGAGCATCGGACATCTGGCTGGCGAAAAGGGTGCACCACAGTTCGCTTTCGCCGACTTGGCTGAGATGCTGGCGGGCCATGTCTGGGTCCTTACCGGCTGCCGCAAGGGCGGGGTGCCCGCAGCCCTGTCCAGCGGTCAGCCCGAGGCGGCGCGACGAGAACTCGACCACCTGATCGAGGGGTTTGGACAGGATCGTGTGCTGGTCGAACTGTGGGATCACGGCGATCCGCTCGACTCGGCCCGCAACGATGCGCTGTACGAACTCGCCCAGCAGGCGGGGGTCGGTTGCGTGGCGACCAACAACGTTCACTATGCAACACCCGCGCAACGCAAGCTGGCCACCGCACTGGCCGCGGTCAGGTCACGGCGCAGCCTGGCCGATGTCGACGCGTGGCTGCCGGGTTCGGCGGGAGCCCATCTGCGATCCGGCGCCGAGCAGCAGGCTCGCTTCGCGCGGTATCCGGGCGCGGTCGAGCGGGCCGCCGTTGTTGGCCGGGCAGCGGCGTTCGACCTCGCACTCGTGGCACCGAAGCTGCCACCGTTTCCCTGCCCCGCCGGTGCCGGTGCCGGTGCCGGTGCTGGTGATGCTGATCAGCCGCTCACCGAGATGCAGTATTTGCGCCAGGTTGCTGAAGCCGGCGGCACGAAGCGTTACGGGGCTCGACCGAACGCCGCCTCCGTGGCGAACGGGGGAACAGCCTCCGTGGCGAACGGGGGAACAGCCTTCGTGGCGAACGGGGGAACAGCCGAAGACTTGTCATTGCGGTCCAGGGCCTGGCAGACCATCGACCGTGAGTTGGCGCTGATCGACCAGCTCGACTTCGCTGGCTATTTCCTCGTGGTGTGGGATCTCGTCGAATTCTGCCGCCGCTCCGACATTTACTGTCAGGGACGAGGGAGTGCAGCGAACTCGGCGGTCTGCTACGCCATCGGGGTCACAGCTGCCGATGCCGTGTCGCTCGGCCTGCTGTTCGAGCGGTTCCTGTCACCCGAGCGGGACGGCCCACCCGACATCGACATCGACATCGAGTCCGACCGTCGCGAGGAAGTCATCCAGTACGTCTATGAACGCTACGGACGACATCACACTGCACAGGTCGCCAACGTGATCACCTACCGGGCGCGTTCGGCGGTGCGCGACATGGCCAAAGCGCTCGGCTACGAACCCGGCCAGCAAGACGCCTGGTCGAAACAGGTCGACGGCTGGGGTGGAGTTGCCGTGACGATGGAGCAGCAGGACCAAGAACAGCGCAGTACGGCGAACTTCCGGTCCGGCACGGCGGCGTCTCCGGACGCGTCGCCGGCCGCAGCAACAAGGGATTGTTTGATTCCGAAGGCAGTGCTCGAGTTGGCGCTCGAAGTCGAAGACGCGCCGCGCCACCTCGGCATCCACTCGGGTGGCATGGTGATTGCGGACCGGCCGGTGATCGAGGTGTGCCCGGTCGAGTGGGGCCGGATGGACAAGCGGTCGGTGCTGCAGTGGGACAAAGACGACTGTGCGGCAACGGGCCTCGTGAAGTTCGATCTGCTTGGCCTCGGCATGCTCTCGGCGCTCCACTACGCCGTCGACCTGGTGCGTGAACACCGGGGTTACGAGATTGACATCGCGACCATCCCGCAGGACGACGACGTCTACGCGATGTTGTGCCGCGCCGACACCGTCGGGGTGTTCCAGATCGAGTCGCGCGCCCAGATGGCGACCTTGCCACGCCTCAAACCGCGCCGGTTCTATGACCTGGTGGTCGAGGTCGCGCTCATCCGGCCAGGCCCGATCCAGGGCGGTTCGGTACACCCGTACATCCGGCGCCGCAACGGCCAGGAACAGGTGACCTATCTCCACCCGTTGCTGGAGAACTCATTAGGCAAGACCCTTGGGATTCCGCTCTTCCAAGAACAGTTGATGCAGATGGCGATCGACGTCGCCGGCTTCACCCCGGCCGAGTCCGACGAGCTGCGACAGGCCATGGGGTCGAAACGATCGGCTCGACGGATGGAGCAGCTCAAGCAGCGGCTCTACGCCGGGATGGAAACCAACGGCATCGTCGGCGACATCGCCGACGAGCTGTATCTCAAGATGAAGGCATTCGCGAACTACGGGTTTCCCGAGTCACACTCGGTCAGCTTTGCGTATCTCGTCTACGCCTCGTCGTGGATCAAGTACCACGAGCCAGCAGCGTTCTGTGCGGCACTCCTGAACGCCCAGCCAATGGGGTTCTGGTCGCCACACACACTGGTTCGCGATGCCCGTCGACACGGTGTGGTGGTCCACACCCCCGACCTCAATGCGTCGCTGGCGGGCGCCACCTTGGAACCCTGCCCGCCGAATGTCGACGGTGAGCCAGCAGGGGCATCAGCGAGAGCGTCGGAGGTGGCGTCGGAGGTGGCGTCGGAGGTGGCGTCGGAGGTGGCGTCGGAGGTGA
>Ga0105051_10003964_pt1 | contig 17523 bp, 16 predicted proteins | sample FRY02_FD_78383 | JGI IMG/M metagenome (GOLD analysis project Ga0105051, IMG submission 78383) | Freshwater microbial communities from Lake Fryxell liftoff mats and glacier meltwater in Antarctica - FRY-02 (megahit assembly) | ecosystem: Environmental > Aquatic > Freshwater > Ice > Glacier... | reverse complement strand
TAACCAAACCACTTTAATCCAATCACCATGAGCACATCAAAAACCATAATTGCCACCCTACTGCTGTTGCAGCTTATAGTATTCCATTGCAGTCATCATTGACAACTACACAAATAAATAGCTTAGTAAGTGGCTCTTATGTAGTGCGGGTAAAAAGCCAAGATGGAGTAATAGTCAAAAAAATAATTAAGAATTAGGATCAATCATTTAAGCGGGTGAAATGCGCACTATCCGATGGCGCAAATTTGTACCTAAAATCCGCATGTATCATCAATAAATGCTTTGCACAGCTACTACTAGTGAGACAGCCATGATAGAATCCTCCCCTGCTGAGAATCAAATTAGCTGTGTCACCACTTTTCAACAGCTTGTTTCAACACCCTTTCAGGGAGAAATCAACGCTATGTTTTGGAGTCGTACACTCGTAGGTGATTTTGAGGAGATAGCCACAAAGGTCAATCTAAACGGCAACTTAGCCGCCATTGAACCAGAGGAACTTCTAGCACTTGAGTTGAGCCAACAAGGACAATTGGCCCGCGAAATACTACTCAACGACTTAAAGCTGTTAACAGCTCATGGCGCATCGCCCGTTCTTAACGTAATCAAGTACTACGATAGAGACGATACGTACCCGTTTTTCCCTACCGATGTGTATTCCTTTCATGTAGACCGCTCACCCATACCAACCGATACCTTTTTATGCACCTACCATGGCGAGCCGAGCGACATATTGCCCAATGCACAAGGCACACAGAAAGTGCTCATTCCTGAAATACGTGCTGAACTCAAAAAGCTCTATGCTGGAGATGATGATGGTTTTGAATCCTTCTTAACCGAGTATTTCTTTGACTTACACTATCAAGCCAACCCTACCGCACTCCCCATAAGCTTAGGTATTGGCAACCTATGGAAACTGGCGGTTGATCATCCAAAGAGCCATGTTCTCCCCTGTTTACACCGTGCACCAAAGGAAGAATCGGGTCAGAGGAGGTTATTGCTGATTTGCTAATCTCCACTGGCGCAAAGAGTCTTGGTTAATGCAAAGAGACTCTTCCTCCGTCAGCATAACAGACGAGATAGCATGACAAATGCGATAAGTCGTTAAAAAACACGAATAGCACGCACTACCAGATTACTGCTCTTATTGGCAATCTAATTGGAACACGAATAAACCCGGTTGGCTGGATGCCGAAAACCCAGACTGGGAAGGCCATTACAAGGTCAGATACTGGAATACTGATTGAACATCATCTATGGCAAAAACACATCCTACACCAAAATGATACTGGATGCGGGGTTTGATGGTGCCTACCTCAACATCATTGATGGCTACCAGTATATCGAAAATTGAAAGTCTGCTGATAGTATTGGGAATGAAAAAGACCTAACAGGTTTTGAAACAGGGGTGTCCGAAAAGACTGAAATCAATTTCAGAAACCAACAATTGAGCACAAAACCATTCAGTAATTGTGTTGCTCCGCCTGAGGCGGACTTTCCCTCCTCATTCCAGATCCTTTGCTACCATACTATCGTCCCGCTGGGACTTTTGAGTTCCGTAGGAACGGCATTATGGTAGAAATACGTCCGCTAGGACCCATAAGCTCCGCCTCAGGCGGAGCGATACAATAAATATGACCTATTCGTTCATAAGTCTCGCATTTCGGACACCCCTGTTTCAAAACCTGTAAGGTCTAGGCTTACCACTCCTCAAATTTCCCCCTTTGGGGGTCAGGGGGCAGTCTCCTCTTCCTTCGGATGGTTTCTAAAAACCATCTGCTGATCAAAGCAATCGAGAATAATCACACCATCCTTGTTCACCTTTCCGCCCAGAATCTGCTTGGAGAGTTCGTTCAGCACTTCGCGCTGGATAACCCGCTTCAAGGGCCGCGCTCCGAACTGGGGGTCGTAACCGAGTTGCGATAGCCATTCCACCGCTTCGTCTGTAAACTCGAACGTAATGCCGTTCTTTTCCAACTGCTTGGCTAGCAATTGCAGCTGCAGTTTGGTAATGCTGGTCACATTATCGCGCGTTAGCGGTGTGAACATGATGATGTCATCAATTCTGTTCAAGAACTCAGGTCTGAGCGTTTTCTTTAGCAACTCAAACAGCTCTGTTTTGGTAGATGCCAACACTTCTTCTCTGTTGTCTTCATTGATATCCTCCATCTTATCTTGAATAAGATGCGAACCAAGATTTGAAGTCATGATGATGATGGTGTTCTTAAAGTTCACCACGCGACCTTTGTTGTCGGTCAATCGTCCATCGTCCAACACTTGCAGTAAGATATTGAACACATCTGGATGCGCTTTCTCAATCTCATCCAAGAGTACAATTGAATAAGGCTTTCTTCGCACCGCTTCGGTCAACTGTCCACCTTCATCATAACCCACGTATCCCGGAGGGGCTCCAACCAATCTCGATACCGCATGGCGTTCTTGATATTCACTCATATCAATCCGCGTCATGGCATTCTCGTTATTGAAGAGATAATCAGCCAAAGCTTTGGCGAGTTCGGTTTTACCTACACCCGTTGTTCCTAAGAAGATGAACGAACCGATAGGTCGTTTCTCATCTTGCAACCCTGCTCTGCTCCTACGCACCGCATCCGAAATGGCCGTAATGGCTTCATCCTGTCCTATAACACGTTTGTGCAGCTCTTCTTCAATACGAAGTAGTTTCTCGCGGTCGCTTTCCAGCATTTTGCTGATGGGAATCCCAGTCCAACGCGAAACCACACCTGCAATGTCTTCCGAATCCACTTCCTCTTTAATCATAGGCGAACCAGCTTGTAGTTCGGCCATTTGCTTCTTGCTCTCTTCTAGCTTGGCTTCGGCATCTTTAATCTTGCCGTAGCGCAGTTCAGCCACCTTTCCGAAATCTCCAGCGCGTTCTGCCTGTTCAGCTTGCAGCTTGAAGTTCTCGATGTCTTCTTTGGCTTGCTGAATACCTTCAACGATATCCTTTTCGTTCTGCCATTTGGCTTTCAACGAATCGCGTTCTTCTCCCAAATCCGCCAATTGTGAACCTAACTTGTCCAACTTGGCTTGATCCTTTTCTCGTTTAATGGCTTCACGCTCAATCTCCAACTGACGAATTTTACGTTCAATTTCGTCCAATTCTTGCGGAGAAGAGTTGATTTCAATACGTAGTTTCGAAGCTGCTTCATCAATTAAGTCAATAGCCTTATCTGGCAAGAAACGGTCGTTGATGTAGCGTTGCGAAAGCTCTACAGCTGAGATGATTGCCTCATCTTTAATGCGAACCTTGTGGTGTGTTTCGTACTTCTCCTTCAATCCACGAAGGATAGAAATGGCATCTTCAGTTGTTGGTTCGTCCACCATCACTTTTTGAAAACGTCTTTCAAGCGCTTTGTCCTTTTCGAAGTATTTCTGGTACTCATTCAAAGTGGTTGCACCAATGGCTTTCAGTTCGCCTCTAGCCAACGCTGGCTTCAAGATATTAGCCGCATCCATGGCGCCTTCTCCTCCACCCGCTCCAACAAGCGTATGAATCTCATCGATGAAAAGGATAATCTCGCCATTGGCAGATATGACCTCTTTCACAACTGATTTCAGTCGCTCTTCAAACTCGCCTTTGTACTTGGCTCCGGCAATCAATGCACCCATATCAAGCGAATAAAGCTGCTTGGTTTTCAAGTTTTCAGGAACATCTCCATTAATAATTCTATGAGCCAATCCTTCGGCAATGGCAGTTTTACCAACTCCGGGTTCTCCAATTAGTATTGGGTTGTTCTTGGTTCTTCTAGAAAGGATTTGAAGCACACGTCTTATCTCCTCATCTCGTCCAATTACAGGGTCTAGTTTACCATCCTTCGCTAATTGGTTCAAGTGAAGTGCATATTTACCCAAGGCATTATACGTGTCCTCAGCAGTTTGGCTGTTCACGGTAGAACCCTTTCTTAATTCTGTAATAGCTGCTTTCAAGCCTTTCTCATTTACACCGCTATCTTTCATTAGCTGCGCGATGGTATCGCCTCCTGCAAGCAACGCAAGCAGCATGTGCTCAATAGAAACGTACTCATCTCCAAACTCCTTCAGGAAATTGGTGGCTTTATTCAATACCTGTGTAGCATTGTTGCTCAAGTAAGGTTGTCCACCCGAAATCTTCGGATAGCTCTTTACTTGACTGTCAACAGCTGCTTTAAAGGCTTGCAAGTTCACTCCAAGTTTCTTCAGAAGAAATGGCGTAACGTTTTCATCCACGTTCAATACTCCTTTAAGAATGTGTCCCGTTTCAATGGCCTGTTGGCCATTATTCATCGCTTCTTGCGTAGCAGCTTGCACCGCCTCTTGCGACTTTATAGTGAAATTATTTAAGTTCATGTTGTACTGGTTTTAATTCTGTTTGCACTCATCAATATCGTGTCCATTACTGAAAATCAAGCATTTAGAAGAAGTTCTGGCAGTTTGATTTCCTTTCAAATGTCTTTTTGTCTGAAATATTTAAACCGAGCGGCAATGTTGTCGGTGAGTAAGGTCACAAAGCCATCCGTTTTCATATCATTGCTGTATGAAAGAAAAAATACTCTCCCTCCTCGGATTCCCACCTCCAACACTGTTAATCAAAACCTACGAAGCGTGGAAAGATGGAACTTCTATTGTTGAAAATCCTCTCATTATTGACGGACGAAATGTAAGTAATGCTGCAGCCCTTAAAACTGTTTTCCATCAGCTGCAAGAAGGAGTAAAATCATCTAAACTGAACGGGAAGGTGTTGATTTATTCCGTTCAGCCAGAATTACTCGAAGATGTACATCACTCAACCTATCAACGTTCGTTGGAAGGAATTAGCCGCTCTTTGGCTAAAGAATTGGGCGGAAGAGGAACAACGGTTAACCTCATTAAGCTTCCACCAAATGCGGATTTGAGTAATTATACGACTGTGCAGGAGTTCTTTACTTCTGGTCGTTCTGCTTTCATTACTGGACAAGCTATTTCTGCAAATGAAGCAGCTAGATCGGGAAGAGAGCTTTCCGAGAAGATTTGTGTGGTAACAGGTGGTGCTGGAGGAATTGGTTCTGCTACGGTTAAACGCTTGGCTTCTGAAGGAGCAACCGTGATTATTGCCGACATGCCGCAAATGGAAGAGCGTGCAAAAACACTTTTATCCGATAAGGTTTCTTTTCTGGGCGCAGACCTTACGGATGAAGCGACTCGCAAAACACTTCTGGAAACCATCAAAGGGCAGCACGGCAGAATTGATGTGCTCATCAACAATGCTGGCATAACACGCGATAAGACGCTGAAGAATATGCCCGAGCAATATTGGGACAATCTCATTGCCATTAATCTTACGGCAGTTATCAATCTAACGGAAGAAGCGCTGACCATGGGATTGATTCCCGCTGGCGGACGCATCATCAGCACCTCTTCTATTTCTGGTATTGCAGGCAACTTCGGACAAACGAATTACACAGCAACCAAAGCAGCATTAATTGGCTATTCGGCTTCAAAATCGAAGGAATTGAAAGCCAAAGGCATTACTATCAATGCTATTGCCCCTGGCTACATTGAAACAGATATGGTAAAGACCATGCCGATGATGACACGCATCTTCGCAGAGCGATTAACTAGTTTGGCACAAGCAGGAAAACCAGAAGATATTGCCGAAGCAATGGCTTTCTTAGCGCATCCTGGCGCTGAATCCATCAACGGACAGGTACTGAGAGTTTGCGGAGGAAGTTTCCTAGGAGCTTAGGAAATCCTTTTTAAGATTTAGATACATTTCAACGAACATAACCAGAGATTCAGCGTAATTTTTGGCGATGAAATTGTCGATGTTAATGAGCTGATGTTGTAATGAACAAACGTGATTTAACACTTATTGACAGATTGATAGCATTGGTATGGTTCAAATACCTATATTTCCTGCCGAAGAGTAATAAATGGTGTCCGATACGATTTCTCTGAAAGGGCACGTGAAAAGAGTAAAATAAGACATGGGAAGACCTCCTACTAGGCCGAAAAAATTAAAAGACGGCTATTATATTGAAGTGCGGAATACAGGTGCTACATCAGGAATCAAAATCAGAAGAGATACTGAGGAGGAGATGGACATAGCAGTGAAAGACTATGAAAAATCCAAGGATGTTGTCATTCTTGGCGAATCGGTCAATGGCAAGTTCATTAACGATTCCAAGGCCGTGAAGAAAAAGAAGTAATACTTCCACTCCATTTCCTGAAAACCCATCGAAATGACCAAAAAACGTTGCGGTTGGGTTTCTGACGACCCTCTTTACATCGAATATCACGATGAAGAATGGGGTGTTCCCGTTTACGATGACGGGAAGCTGTTAGAATTTCTGATTCTTGAAACGTTTCAGGCAGGATTGAGTTGGATAACTGTTCTTCGTAAGCGCGATAATTTCCGAAAGGCTTTTGACCATTTTGACGTGAAGAAAGTAGCTGCTTTTGATGAAGCAAAGGTTTTGTCATTGATGCAAGATGCTGGAATCATCAGAAATGGAGCTAAAATTCGTGCTGCGGTTTCTAATGCGCGGGCATTCATTCAGGTTCAGAAAGAATTTGGTTCGTTCAGTAAGTACATCTGGGATTTTGCTGATGGAAAACCAATTCAGAATTCCTTGAGGACGTTGAAAAACGTTCCAGCCAAAACAGAACTAGCTGAAAGAATCAGTAAAGACCTAAAGAAGCGCGGATTCAAGTTTGTTGGTCCGACCGTAATCTATGCGCACATGCAGGCCACTGGGATGGTGAATGACCATACGGTGGATTGCTTCAGGTGTGAAGAGGTTCAGTAGCTGATACGAATTACGAATTGAATACGACTATGACGAATGTGCTAATTCGTCATCGTCTGTGGGTCTTTCCGCAGCGCAGCTAGCGTTCCCCAACTCACCAAAAAACCGATAAGCCCCGAAATAACTGCAAGCAGAATCGCGCCAAGCACGTATTGAATGTAACTGTCGTGGATGTTGTCCAATGATAATTCCGATAGTTGGTCGAATGAAAGATGTTCGGAATCGACAAAAGGTTGCCCCATCATATAACTGAAGAAAATGATGAAAGGAATAAGCGGTGGCAAACTGATGTTGGCCGCTGCAATAAAAAGCACCTTATTCATCCGCAGGAAAATGGCCGTTGGTATTCCTAAAAGCAATTGAAATCCCCAGATTGGGAGTATTCCAACAAAAAAACCAAATCCAATACTGGCTGCCTTTCTGAGATTGGTTTCCTCAGGTTTAATGGCTTCTTCCTTTATCAATTTTAGCAATTTGCCTTTCGTCAAAAGCCGCCTCGGAAGGTGATACAAGGCCGTTAGAATGGTGAACCAAGCATTCAGAAAACTGATACGCGTAAAATCTGGTCCTGGACGGAAATGCGAAACACGTTCAATCGGGTCGTATTTCACTTGAATAGGAACAGAAACGAACGGCACATCGCGCCATGCGAGTTTCACGATAACCTCAATTTCAAACTCAAAACGATTGGTAAAAAGCGGAATTACCTTGATTTTATCCAACGGATACAAACGAAATCCCGTTTGGGTATCGGGCATATAAATTCCCGTTTGCAAACGGAACCAGAAATTGGAAAAGCGATTGGCAAAGCTGCTCTTGGCGGCCATCCCAGCTGCTTCCAAATTGCGTGCGCCCATGATTACCGCTTCAGGGTGACTTCGATGAACTTCAATGAACTTTGGAATATCATTCGCGAAATGCTGACCATCACTATCAATGGTAATGGCGAAATGATAACCGAGTTCCGTTGCCTTGGCGAAAGCCATTCGTAAGGCATAGCCTTTTCCTTTGTTTGGAGCGTAGGAAATGAGATAAATTCTATCTCCAAACTCCTTCAGAATATCGGGCGTATTATCAGTGGCGCCATCGTTTACCACAATCAAATCGTCCGTGTATTCCAACACGCTTTCGATGACGCGATTGACGGTTTTGTGATTGTTGTAGGTAGGAACAATCACGCAAATTCCCATTTGCTTCAGTTCCGAACGATAATTCACTGAACTAGCCGAAGATGCCATTCAACTTGAAATAATTTGTTTCTCCAGATCTACCAACGCAGGTAAACATGTCAACTCCATTTCGCTCTCGGAAGTCGAATTCCAACTCCAAATCTTGAACCTGTGTTGGGTCGATTACAGACAAAAACTTGATCTGACGGAATTCTGTGACCTTCTTTTCGCCATCAGTAAGCCTGATTGCTTCGTCCAAAACCATTTGGGTCAAAGCCGCTCCTGGGGCAACAGGTTTCCCTGGAAAATGCCCTTGGTAAACCTCATGGTTTGGATTCAGATTCACATAGACCACAACGACATTTTCGGCCTTCGTTTCTGAAATACGTTCGTAAAATCCTGCTAATGCTGCCATTTTATTGCACAGAGAAAAATGGAGAAACGGAGATACACAGAGATAATAAATCAACGGAAATCCGTTTAATCTGTGTCATCTGTGTTCTGTAATTTCTTTAATGGTTCAAGAGTAATTGAGAAAGGAAATCCCTGATGGTCGATGCTCAACTCATCAATGCAATCCTCACCAAGTTTGTATTTCACTGTTTTGGACGGATGATGCCGCCTTCCAATAATTTTGACCGAAGTCAACTTTTCAGATTCAAAAACAGGTAAAAGCGTCTTTTTGTTCCACTTCCATTCATCACCAAAATCCTCAAAATCATTGTCGTATTGATAATGCGCAAAGAGCAGCAAGATGTCTTCCGTCATCATGTTAAAAATCAGTTTACCGCTAAGTTTCTTGGTGGCGTAGATTTTTTTCCATTTGCCTCGCTTCCACTCTATTTCCAAGAGATTATTTCCCATGGGCGAAGTAAACTGAACATGCAGCACGTCATTCCGCTTGTGCTGAACAGCCAAAAAGCCATTGATGCTTGTACCTGTAATATTGAATTCTGCTTTGTAAATCGCTTCCTTTCCTCGGGCGAGAATTTCCACATCTTGTCCGGGCGCCTGCGCTTGAACCGAAGTGGTAAGCAGACTAAAAATCAGCAAAAAGAGCCGCATCTATCTTTTGGTTGGACTGAATGTTCGAAAAGTGAATCTCCGTCCTGTCTTCAGACGGATCGGTCAAAGTTACCTTCTTTAAAATAGAACCTTGTTTAATGAACTCCACATCAATCTGCTGAATGAATTCTTTCAGGTTCTTCTCCTTCGGTTGAAGTTGAATTCGGATGGATTTTCCATCGGTAAAAAAAGCTGTTTTGTAGTTGGTATTGGTCATAATGGAACCATCAATGCAACCGAGAATGATCTCCTTTACCTGGCGTAGAATTTGGTTCATTCCCTTGTATCTCTTCTCCTCGCCCTGCTCTTTCAACCGCATTGAATTCTCGTTGATGAGAATGATGTATTGGATTGGTTCTTTGAATTCCCAGCGCAGCTTACTTTCCTTTTGATATAGAAAAACGCCTGTTGAGACGAGTTTCTCGGTGAGGAATGCGAACGACTTCTCCTGACTGATGTCTCCCTTGATGCTGCTCATTCCTGCTAATGTCGATTTCAAGCCAGTCAGCATCGGGTCAGATGCTGGAACGGTTTTCCAATCCTGAGCGGAGAGGAGAAATGGAAAAAGGAGAAAAAGGAAAAATGAGGTCAATCTAAACATGATAGGGTTCAATTCCCGATTGATCTGGCAGAGAGACGATTTTCATGCCATTCTGCTTGCAAAGATGAATAATCTCGCGAAGAGCGTCAGGCGTTGTAGGATTTGTATCGTGAAACAGCAGTACGGTTGATTTTTTTAAATGCGATTTCACCCGATTGATGGTTGCTTCTTTTGTTCTTATTCTTCCATCTTGCGAACGTAGATCCCAACCAATCACCGCACATTTTTCCTTTCTGATGGCCGATGCAATTTCAGGTGTCATTACCCCAAAAGGCGGACGGAAATATTTGGGCTTCTTTCCAATGATTTTCTCGATTACTTCCTGCCCTTCTGTTACTTGCTTTTCCGCAGCAGCTTTTGAAAAAACATAATCGTGGTTGTAGGTGTGATTTCCAACTGCATGACCTTCCGAAACCATCTGACGAACCAATTCAGGATGTTTCTCCGCAATCCTTCCAATCACAAAAAACACGGCTTTCACATTTGCTTCGCGAAGTACGTCCAACACTTTAGGCGTTACTTCTGGATCTGGACCATCATCAAAGGTGAAACTCACTTCGCCTTTTTTCCCTTTCCAAAAAGTAGGAATGAAGAACTGTGATCCGATGTCAAAAACACCCCAACCAAGAATAATCAAATAAACGGGGATGAGAAGTAGCATTTGCTGCCAAGAAATGAAACCCAGCACCCCAGCAGGTACCAGTATTAGCACCAATCCGAATGTGAGGATATTCAGTCGTTGAAAGTTCAAACCTTTTCTAATAGAATACTGAGTTCCTGTCCGAGCAACTTATGATGCACCAAAATACGGTTCGGATTATCAAACGAAACGTGACCGTTATCAACTTTTCCAGATTCAAAAGCTTTTAATGCCATGAAAAGTCCAAAACCAATGGAAGTAAAATGTTCGCCTGAGAATTGAGTGTAATTGAAGCCTTCGTTTGTGTTTGAAAGGACTAGATCAAGACCTCCCCCGACCCCTCCTTTCAATGAGTGGAGCTGCGCTTCGTTCCAATCTTGAATCAACGCGCCAGCACCTCCAGTGAAAAGGGGAGGTGTCCCGATTTTTTTCGGGACGAAGGTGGCATTTGTCATACTTAACGAAACCATTTTAGCCACGGATGAACTCAACTTTTCCTTTGAGGCGAGAAAAAACGCTCCGCCCTCGCCTACTACAGGTAATTTATAATCAGCTTTTTCTGACAGCTTAGAAAGTAACTCGACTAATTCATCTGTCTTCTCATCAAATGCTCCAACAAGAACAGTTTTTGCATCACCTTCTCCTATCAATAGTTCTGCATCTGAAAGCGCATATCCCAACGACAAAGCACCTTGCACATGCGTCATGTTGTAACCGTGATTTCCCAACATCAAAGCCAATTGCCCTGCAATGGAGTTGTGGGTAGATTGAATAAAAGCTGTTGGCGAAAGTCCACCTTCGCCATCTTCATAAACCGCTTTTAGAAATTTCAATGTATCCCGAACACAGCCAAGTCCCGTTCCGACCGTGATGGCATCACAGTTTTCCAAACCAGCTTGTTGCAAGCACGATTTTCCTGCAGCCGCACCCATTTTTAAAACGGTGCTCATTCTGCGCAAAGCCGCTGGGCTTACAAATTCCTTGTAATCAGGCTGAATAAGTTGCGTTTCCGCGTTTATTTCAACCAGTGAATTCCATAGCCTGTCCCAATCCTTCGGGAGGTTTTCATTCCCGAAAGTGTCTTGAAACGATATGCAACTGGCGGCTCCTAAATACATCAAAGAGAGAAATAGTAGTCTTTCATTTTTTGAGCCATGAGTTTTCTCCTTGAAGCCAGAAAAACATCATAATCATCAATGGCCATATCCATTATCTCAGATGGAACGCAATTCATTGCCAAATTTTGCTGCAACTGTGCTTCAGAGGAAATGCCGCTCACTTGCAAATTTGCGTTTTGAAATTGATCCTTTACTGTGGTAAAATATTCGCTCGGTGGTTTATTTCCAACCTTGATGTTTATCTCAGATTGCATATAAACGTAGTTCGCTATTTGGTTGTACTTATTCCGATCAAGACCATTCTTCTTTAGGTAATCTTTCGGAAAAAGATGATGAATATCTCCACGAAGTGAAATAAGGTCTCCAACCAGAACATCCGTTGAAAGGAAGCCTCTGTCATTCGCTTTGACCTGCGAAGCAAGAAACACATGAAAAAATGGACTACTAGCCACCGAAGTATCTAAACTCATTGGTAAAGCCGCATTCCAAAAAGCATCGGAAAGCTCACTCTCTTCACGGTCTCTCAAATAATCTCCGAACGAACGGGAAGAAATTTGTTTAATGTCATAATCAAACGAGCTTTCTGGTGAACCTGAATACCGTTTCGTGAGAATTGAATAGACAAACCATCTTCTTACATAGCTTTCAATTTGAACGGAATTCACACCTTGATCCTTCAGCTTTATGTAGATGATATAAGCAAAATTGATTACGTTTTGAGACCGTATCAACTTTGGAGAGATGAACCCTGCTGATTTGACAATCATCAGAAAACGTTTGAAGTTGGTCTCATTCACAAACGCTTCCACTCCATGCTTGAATTTTGCATACGAACTTTCGATGATCTCCTGTTCAAACGACCGAGTTTCGAAATTCCTTCCAGAGAGAAGGCTTACGAGATCTGACAATTTCCCTCTATTGAACTGTGAAGTGAAGGCCACGCGGATAACATCCGTGTAATTCGGATCATAAAGGTCCTCTGTCTCTTTTTTGAGCCATTGAATTTTTTGGAAGAAATCGGAGTTGGCAAAATCAGTATCGTTATCTACAATGTGTTTGTAAAACTCAGGCGCGATGGCAAGATGACAGAAATAGTCGATAGCCTTCCTGAGTTCATTTCCGCCATTTTCAGTATCGGCAGCGATTTTACTCATGGCAAAATCAGCCTGACTGAGAACAACTCCTTTAGAGTTGATTCGGATAAAAATCTCTGTTACCGTTTCAATATCCAGATCAGGAGCAAGTTCAATGAGACCGATCTGCTTTTTCGGAATATTCATCAGGTTTGAAAACGCATTTCTTACCTGCTTTTTATCCACATCAGGGTTAAGTTCAAAATACTTCTCTGCAATTTCAAATAGATCACCATTTATTGCTTCAGAAATATCTGGCAACCAAGTTTTATCTTTTAAAATCGCTGGATTTTGAACTTCAAACCGTTCATCAATCGGATGAAATGCAATCCTAATCTTAACTCGTTGATAGGTCTTATCAATAACGTACTGACCAAGAATTGCAGCGGTTAAGGCAGTGACCCTTTGTTGACCATCTATCAATATCTTCTTTCCATCACTAAAACTTCCATCCTTCAAACGGACATTTGGATTTCGCCACGCAATGACATAACCAACGGGAAAACCTTGATAAAGACTGTCCATCAAATCTCGAACCTTTGAACTGTCCCAAACAAAAGGCCGTTGGATTTCAGGTATAGCTATCTCTCCTGAGTTGACCCAAGCCAGTACAATCTCAATCAGTTGTTGGTTTACTGCGTACTTCTGCATGGTTTATATTTTTGAAAAAATGACGGTTGAGTTGTTGCCTCCAAACCCGAATGAATTGGAAAGAACGTGCTTGATTTCCGCAGTTTCCACTTCCAATTGAGGTTTCCAATCGTTCTCCTCAATCGGGTCTTGATAATTCAAATTCGGGAACAATTTATTCTCTTTCAAAGCTAAAATCGAATAAACCGCTTCAATCGCGCCAGCGGCAGCTAATGTGTGACCAGTAAATGCTTTTGTAGAACTGATTGGCGGTTTCTGCCCTCCAAAAACACGATGAATGGCAATACTTTCCGACTGATCGTTATTCTGAGTTCCTGTTCCGTGTGCGTTGATGTAACTGATGTCTGATGATTTCAAACCAGCTTTTTCCAATGCCTGCGTCATGGCCATAAAAGCACCATTTCCATCTGGAGATGAAGCTGTTTGGTGATACGCATCATTTGTATTTGCCCAACCTGTTACCAATCCGTGAATTTGTGCTCCACGAGATTCAGCATCTTCCCGGCTTTCCAAAACAAGATAGCCAGCTGCTTCGCCCAAGTTTAATCCCGCGCGATTGGCAGAGAACGGTTTGCACCATTCCGTATCCAAAATCATTAATGAGTTGAAACCGTTGGCTGTAAATCGGCACAAGGCATCGGTTCCGCCAACAATCACGCGCCTCAGTTTTCCTTGTCGCAATAAGCGAGCACCCATGGCGATGGCATTAGCTGCCGAAGAACAAGCAGTGCTGATGGTTGTAGCATAGGCTGTAATTCCGAAATACTCGGCTGCTTGCTTCGTGCACGTTCCGCAGTCGTGTGTGCCAAGCAGCATCACATTCGCGAAATCCTGTTGCGTGTAATACGGTTCAAAAAAGCCTTCACTTCTATCCATGCCACCAACAGACGTAGAAGAAACCAAACCAACGTGCTCATCAATCTCAATTCCTGCTTGCACAATGGCCTCCTTCATTGCCCAAGCGCTTAAAAGCGTGGTTCTAGAGACAGCATCTGAAGTCCAATTCAGGCCTTTTCTAAGTTCATCATTCGAAAGCTTTACTTCTCCGAAAAGATGTGTTTCGGTGAGCTTAGAACTCAGCAACTGGGCTTTACCAATTCCTGTTTCCTTCGCCAATAGCGAACGTAGGTTTTCCTGCACATCGTTTCCGATGGCCGAAATTGCCCCTATGCCTGTTATTGCGATTTCCAACTTTTAGTTTTTACATCTTTTAGCCACAGATGCACAGATTTTCGCGGATGAAAAAGATGATTTCTTTCTGTGAAAAATCTGAGTTGATCCGTGCATCAGTGGCTTTAACGTGTTCATCTACCCAAATAAATATCCGTCAGACTTTCGGACGTGACCTCATTCATTCCCGCAGCGGTGATGAAGGCGAAGAAACCATCATGGGTATCATTCTCCACCTCCGTCCAGCCAATGAGAACTGCTTTTGCAGCATTATCTGCAAAGAGCGCTTCGCATTGCTCCAATAATTGTGCAGCATCAAATCGTTCGGTAACAAGGAAGTTGTTCTCACCATAAAGCTTGTGGCGAATACAAATCTCGCCTACTTCGATATTAGGAAGTGTGTAAACGAACAACCCTGGACTGGCAATACCACTTTTCAGCGTATCGTAATACTGAAAATCAGTTTGTAGACTGGATGAATGGTTGGAGAAAACCACTGCCACATCATCATCCGCGTATTCCTCCAACTCAGAACGCATCAAGGTCATTTCGGCTCCAATGAAGCCCAACCGCGATAGCTCATCCATCTTGAAGAACTTCGGATACGTAAGCCCAATGTGCTTGTAAACCGAACGCAGAAACGGTTCTTCGTCCATGTGCTGACAGAAGAGTTCGCCATTGATGTGAACCTCTCCGTCTTTTATGCGGCAATATGTTTTCAAGAACAAACTCATCCTACCTTGAATAAAGCTGCCGCATTGCATCCGCCAAAACCAGAGGCGGTTTTGAGGAAAAAATTCGAGGTTGGTGGTATGGTTTCTATAATGATATTCATCGGACTGGAAACTCCCATTTCTTCAAATCCTAAAGAAGGAACGAGTTGCTTACGTTTCATGGCTTCGAGGCCGAGCATGGTTTCAATCACACCTGCCGCACCCAAAGTGTGACCGAAATATCCTTTCATACTATTGACAGGAACATCGGAAAGTCTGCTTCGCTCGAAGGCGATACTTTCCATCTCATCATTGAAGGAAGTTCCCGTTCCGTGGGCAGATAAATAACCAATTTGTTCTGGGTCAACGGAAACTGGGTTCAGCGTTCGTTCGATACTTCTGTGCAAACCTTCTCCTGTTCTTGATGGACCAGAAATATGGTTGGCATCATTCGCACTCGCTCCAGAAATATATTGGTCATAGGTTCCTTTGAAGAGCGTATCGTCATTGGAAAGCACCAATCCTGCGGCTGCTTCGCCTAAGTTTATACCCGTTCTGTTCTTGTCGTACGGTTTGCAAAGGCCATCAGTCAATGCATGCAATGCAGCAAATCCTGAAAGTGTGAACTCAGAAACTATGTCGCCACCAAGAACCATAACATGATCGTACTTGCCGGCACGTATCAATCGCGCAGCAGTAATAATGCCCAATACACCTGAAATACAGGCGTTGGAGATAATCATTGGTTGATTGGCAAGGTCAAAAGACTGACGCATGAAATTGCCCAATCTAGTAAGCGACAAACGCGGATCATCGTTCTTATTTATCTTGTCTATGTTGCCTTTAGTGGTGCAAATAATGACCAATCCATCTTCATCTTGAAATGGGTCGAACCGCAGTTTTGCAACAGAACGCTCGTAGCACAAGGCAAGCATATTTTCTAACCTTGTGCTATCCATGTGTTCCTGAAGAATGAAGTTTTCTGGAATTAGGCCAACGTGACTTGTGGTATCAATTCCGAACGGTCTCTCAACAGATTTCAATCCTGTTTCGCCATTCAGCATGGCCTCATACACCTTGGATGGTGTATCGCCCAGCGGACACAAGACGGATTTTGCTCCGATGTAAACCTCGCTCAAACCAGTCCTTGTTTTCGTTTCCAATCTTCAAAAAAGGGTGGAGTGTTCAGTTGCAACACATGATTCGTATCCATGAAAACCTGCACCGTTTCGCCTTTGGCTTTCAACTGTGTTCTGTCTTCGTTATAGATTTTGAACCGAAAAATCATTTTGGCCGCTGGCGAGTTGACAAAGGTGGTTTCTACCAAACCAATTTCATTGTAGCGCAACGGATATTTGTAATCCATGTGAGAGGATGTGAGTGGCATCAACATGCCGTGTTTCTCATACACATCCATGAAATCGAAGTCGAATTCCTTTGCCCACGTGTCTCTTCCATCTTCAAAATATTTGAGAAAGTTTCCGTGCCATACAATGCGTAGGCTATCCACTTCGCTGAAGCGAACTCTGAAGGTGGTCGTGTTAATCAGTTCTTTCATCGTATCACGCAGCGTTTTATTTCTCGCAAAGGCGCAAAGACGCAAAGAGTTGCTGACGGATTATTGCACAGAGATGAACTGAGAAACTGAGATAAACAGAGAGTGTTCCCTCTGTGAAACTCCGTGTAATCTCCTTTAAACTCTGTGTAATTCATCTCTTCCAAAAGTCGTAAAAATTGAACCACTGATTCGGGTATTTCCGCACCATCTTGGTCATTTCATCAACATACTTTGTGAGTAAAAGTTCGGGCGGCATTTTGCCTGTAATTGGCTCTGTGGCATAGAACGAATAATCGTAAGTCCCTGTTTTAAAACCGTAAACGAAAGTCTTCGGCACGTCAAACTTAGCAGCAATGGCGAATGGTCCGTACGGAAACTGTGCTTCCTGACCCAAAAAATCACTCTTCAAGGTGCGCATTCCCTCACGGTAACGATCGCCATGAATGCACACTAACTCTTTATTAAGCAACGCGTTGCTGATGAGAAAAACGTGCGAAATATCGTCTTTAATAGGGATGACATTGAACTTGCGACCTCCCGTGGTATCATCAATATGCTTCTTAATTTTCTGGTGTTCTTCATCGTACATCACCACGTTTACAACACCTCCGTAACCGCGCATAAGGTGACTGGCAATTTCCCAGTTTCCCATGTGGCCAGAAATGAGAATGCCGCCCGTTTTGTTTTCTACCATATTGCGGATAATCTCAGCGCCATTATGCGTGAGGTTAAAACGGTCTTTGATGCCCGAAGCCATGGCCACTTTATCGATGATGACTTGCCCAAAAACGTAGTAGGTTTTATAAATGCCTACAATGCTTTTCCATCTTCCGTAGCCTAAACCTTGGCGGTAATAGTTGTAAATCCATTTGGAGGACGACCACGAGAAAAGGAAGAAATAGAGCACCACAAAATGCAGGAAC
>Ga0105051_10003952_pt1 | contig 17546 bp, 17 predicted proteins | sample FRY02_FD_78383 | JGI IMG/M metagenome (GOLD analysis project Ga0105051, IMG submission 78383) | Freshwater microbial communities from Lake Fryxell liftoff mats and glacier meltwater in Antarctica - FRY-02 (megahit assembly) | ecosystem: Environmental > Aquatic > Freshwater > Ice > Glacier... | reverse complement strand
ATCCTTTTGATCCTTTTGATGGATAAGACGAGCATTCCTCCAACTTACTAAGTCTCTCTCAATAAATTTTCTAAGTCTCTTTGATATATTTATAGAATTATAATCACAAAACTCTTTATATTCTTCTAACAGATTCGATGGTATTCTCAATGAGAACATTTTATCATTTGGCATGTATATACTTTTATTTATTAGTATATATATACTTTTATCGGCTTCATAAAAAGTTTTTTGGATCAATTACAAATAATCTCAAATATTTTTCTAATTTCGGACACTTATTATTTATCTCTTTTTCTAAGTTTTCATAACCAGTTTGTGTTAGTGGATTATCAATTAATAATTTAACTGCTATTATTTCCAAACCACAAACTATATTAGTATTCTTTTCTCGGTTTTGTTTTTTATTCATTTCTAAATATTCATCTATTAAAGAATCATCAACTTTCAAAACACCATTAAGGTAAAATGGAATAATAAAAGAAGCATACTTTTTAACTATTGATGGATCTGGCATAAAATACTTAGATTCCTCATTTAATTCACTGAACTTTTTCATTTTAAACTTTATTTTTATATATTATATTTAATTATTCATTATATGGAAAGTTAGGTAAGTATATTCTAGATGTCGCATTATCAGCAAAAACTAAATACCTAGAATCATTACCAATTATATATTGATTTAATAATTTATTATGATAACTTTCAGGTATAACATCAGAGAATAATCTTATATTAGTTACCTTCATATCTGATGATAATATCATACATTTATCAACATCTTCAATTAAATACTCAATTGGTTCATAATCCTGTTTATTATAAAATAATTTTCTAAGAAGTGTAGTTGGTAATGTAGCCGCTAAACTTTCCATATCAACATCTCTCTTATAAACAAATTGTTCTAAGGTTCGTTGTCTTTGATCTATATTAACAACATAACAATACCAAACATCTTCTTCTAAAGATACTACATCATTTGTAGGTAATCCAGTTAAATCAAAATCATAAGTAGTCTCATTTGTAGTAACATGAATTGTATCATTCACTATATTAGCCATCCAACCTAAATTATTAACTTCATCATAATAACTAAATAGGTTATAAATATCATCTAATATATAATTATTAATATTAAACCAAATTGTAAAAGAGATATTATCAGATACATTTAATATAGGGTCTAGGTTTTTATACTTAACCGCTGGAATACCAAATATAGTTCTTTTATTAACCAATGATAAGTCATAATGAGATTTTGATATTATCGTAGATGAATTCTCAATAAGTTCTTTATTAATATTCACTAGATATTCCAATCTTATAGGATCTTTTGAAAGAGTTCTATGTTGTTGTTTATTTGCAACTGATGATTTATCTCTACTAACTTCAACTCCGAACAATTCATCAATTGTTGAATTTTGTGTAAGTTGATCAACTGAATTTTTAAGATCAATGGTATTGAAATCAACATTTGATCTTTCGTTGTATTTTTTCAATATTAATTTATAATAAACTGCCGTGTTATTAAATCCTCTAAATTGTTGAGCATGATCAACAGTATACATTCTATTCACATCACAGAAGTATAAAAAGTCTTCTTTAGCTGGTCTCCTTTGTGGTCCAAATACTTCTTTAAATTGCTGCTTAGTTATATGAACTTCCATTGTTTGAAATAAGTTTAAATCAAATTGATTCATCGTTATTTGACTATCAGGAAAATTATTACCATCAACTGACACTTTAATACTTCCTTGACAAGATACATTATATAATTGATATTCATTCAAACTATGATCCTGTCCATTTTTATCAACATCAGTTGCGAAATATGTAACTTTATGACCAAATATTTGTTGAGAATCTGTACTTAATTTATTTAAAAGAGATAGAGCCGAAGTTTGCTCATATGGATTATATAAACCAGATTTCTCTTCAGATGTCATATTCGGTAGTATATTATCACCACTTGAACAACTATTATGTGTTAATCCACCATCATCAATATAACCAACTTGTAGAGATTGACAACATTCTCTTATTCCAAATAAATTTGTCTTAAAGTAATCTTTACTTACATTTTGAAAATCTCCGATTAGGTTTATATCTTGTATATAAACTCTTATATTTGAATTATTAGTTATATTATATTCAATTTGAAAAAATCTAATTGGATTTATCCTAACACTTGATATATTTGATCGTGTTAGAAACTCCCAAGTTGACCATGATCTACCATGATCTTGTGAAAATCTATATTTAATAGAAACATCGGTTAAATCAGATCCACTTATTACCTCAGTATCTGTTATTTTAAATACTTTATAAATATAAGGAGCTTTCAGAATTAAACTAGCTGTTGAATTAAGTTGTATAAAACTTCCATCATCAATAACATCTCTCTCGATCAAAGCTTCAATTTCATACTCTAATATTCTAACTAATCCGATTGTTGAAGATCCACCACGAACCCACTTAATATCAATAAATAAGTCTAAACTCGTATCTACTATTGGGAAGTTATTAACATCATTATTTAAAGGTAACCAAACAGACCAAGATATATTATCCATAGATACTCTATAAGTTGTATTTAAATATCTAGTAGATGTCAAGCCATTAGTATCATACCAAAAACCTTTCAACTCTTTTACATTCTTTAAATTTATAAAACTCAATATATACTCATCATCTATATTATTAAAAATAGGAGTCGAATTTATTGAGTATGTGCCACTATTTATATCAAAACTATCAGATATTACCAATGTTCCGTTTAACTCATCATATACTTTTTGCATATGTTATATATTAAAAAAAAAAGTTTATTTAAATTTTTAACAAAAAAAAGTTGTTTATTGTTAAGAAATAATTATATTTGTATAGAATCATTATTAACTATATAATATAGTATATGAATATTAAAGAAAAATTCTTATCGTTAACAGATAGAACATATCCACATGGAACTGAGAGAGATTTATTCCATTTATTAAGTAATGATCTATTAGAAGATGAATTTGGTAATTTAGTAATAAAAATTGGTGAAAGTGATGTTATGTTTACATCACATCTTGATACAGCTACACAAGCAAATACAAAAGTTAATCATATATTCGAAGATGTATATATTAAAACTGATGGTAAATCAATATTAGGAGCAGATGACAAAGCTGGTGTTACAATCATGTTAAATATGATTGAAAATAAAATACCTGAACTTTACTACTTCTTCTTAGGAGAAGAAGTTGGTTGTGTTGGATCTAGAAAAGTAGCTAATATACAAAAAGATAAAAAGATTGAAGGAATTAATAAAGTGATCTCTTTTGATAGAAAAGGTACCAATTCAGTTATTACTTTCCAATCTAGCCAAAGATGTTGTTCTGATAATTTCGGAAATGCTTTATCAAATGAGTTAAATAAACATGACATCACTTTTGATTATAAAAATGATGATACTGGAATATTAACTGATTCAATTCAATTCACTGGGATATATTCAGAATGTACTAACATATCAGTTGGATACTATAACGAACATACAAAATCAGAGAAACAAGATATAGAACACTTAATTAAATTAGCGGAAGTTTGTTTAAAAGTAGATTGGAATTCTCTACCAGTTGAAAGAGATCCATCAACAGTTGAATATAAATCATATACATCACGTTGGTGTGATGGTGATTATGAAACTTTAATACTACCATCCTACAAAAAGTTAGAATTAGAAGAAGATGTATGGTTCTATGATGAAAAATATGGATATGTGTCAACTATTAAGATCAAAAAACAGTCCAAGAAAGTAATTCGGGTTGATTTACACACTGATCGAATAGATGAAGAATATGAAAAGATTTTAGATATGTTAAGTTCAATCGAATTATCATACAAATTTTGTCTGTGGGATGGTTTAAAATTAAAAGTATACTATGATAACGATCACCAAACAGAATGTAGTAGAGATGATATAATAGAGTTTCTACCAGAATTAGACTACTCAGATGGATATGATTTAAAAGGAGATAATACCAATGATAGTTTTACAGAATACTATAAAAGATTAGATAATTATGAAGATTAGATAATTATGAAGATTGGATAGATTAATATTAATAATATATATAGTTATATCATGATGTTACATGTTATACTCATCAAATAATAATATTTATAGTAATAGTATATCATGATGTTACATGTTTTCCTTATATTTGTAAAATAAATTAAAAAGATATGAAAAGAATTAAAGAAGGTTTTATTAGATTTTTTGGTCAACATTTATCTGACTTTATAATCAAACAATTAGAAGTAAATCATAACAATATAGATTTACATAATTATTGGATTGAAAAAGGAGTAACTCTTGATTACTTATGTACAAAAAACCAAGTTTATTTAAACTAAAACTAAATTATTATGAAACTATTTTTAGATGATATTAGAAACCCAAAAGATGGTATTGGGTTAGTACCATCTATTATGAACAAATTCTACTTTGAAAACGACTGGAATGTTGTTAGAAGTTATGATGAGTTTATTGATTTTATAAAAACTAACGGAGTTCCAAAATTTATATCATTCGATCATGATTTATCAGACGAACACTATAATAATAATATATTATCTGATAGTTATGTTGAGAAAACAGGATTTGAGTGTGCTAAATGGTTAGTTGACTTTTGTTTAGATAACACAAAACAACTTCCGGAATTTATGGTACATTCAGCAAATCCAGTTGGTAAAAAGAATATTGAATCATATTTAAAAAATGCACAAAAACACTTATTCTGAAATGATCAATACATGAACTTTATAAAGAAACACTTAGTATCCAATATTAAAATAAAAGTTAAAGATATAAAAAATCAAATGGGATCAATTGATAATTTTATTTACTTTGATGAAGATATTGATATTGGATATAAACAAACTATAAATAGAATTAATGATTGGTATCCTTTCAAAAAAGAAGAAATTGTAAATAGTGGATGGCATGATATAAAAGGTGAATTTATAATTCAAATTTACCATAAATTAAAGTATAATAGATTCTACATATATAAATCTATTGATGGTAAATCGTATAAAATAAGAAAGAAATGTTAAGTGATATAAATTTTAATTATTCAGGAGGAGTACAAGTTAATTATAATAATGAATATGATTGCGAATCATCTTTTTGTGATGATATATGTCGATGTGGTCGAATAGTAGACGAATATATAAATTCTGTAAATATTGATACTATATCAAGGTTAGTATATGAAAAATTATTTAACGATGATACGAATTTAGATAGAAATAACAAACTAAATGAAATTTTATATGGATTAGGTAAGGAATTAGATATTTATACCATAAGTAGAGTATTTAGAGTTTATGAAATATGGAAAGGTGAAAATTGGGATATAATTATATCAGGTGGTTATTATGGCGAAGAAATAGAAAGTATAAAATTAAAATTTGATATTTCAAACGAAATTACTAAGAAGTTTTTTGAAATATTAAAACTTAATACATTGAAAGAGAAAATTGATCATTTATTAATATTAGAATATGGGAAAATACATAAAGGATCAATTGGATTTAACTATGAATCATCAGTTATTGATATAGATAAAATAGAATTCGAATCTAAGAAACATTATAATAAAGTTCTTGAAAAGGATTTAACGTTCTATAATGATAGAAACTATACTGGTATTAGAGGAATTGTTAAGAAACAAGGAGATAGATACATAGTAATAGATGGATATCATAGACTATCAGCAACTAAGTTTCCAAAAGTTAAAGTATTTGTTGTTATATGAATATTAAGATCTTTCCAAAACCAATTCTTTATAAACATCTGGCATAAATAACCAACATAATGATAATCTATCACTTTTATCATCATCATTAATTATTTCATCAACAATTAAATCTAAGATACTAGTACTGATATTATCTTTTAATTTCCTTTTATTTAAATTATAATGATACTCAAATAGGTCAATAACCTGATTATCTTTATCATTTAAAGTCCATCCAATAATTTCAGCATCATCCTTACTTAAATAAAATCCATCACCATCATTTAAAGTATTAAATAAACAACCTTCTTTAGGCTCTAAGATTAAATAAAGATTAACCTCAATAATCTTAGGAAAGTAACCACCTTCTTCTTCTGATGTTACTCCATAGAAACTATGTTTAGCATTTCCAATAAGAGAACAATCATCTATATCAATTTCATTACCAGAATTAGAAATATCCTTTCCTAACAAAACTTTATACCAAGTCATATTCTTATCAATAGTAACATAGTCTCTATCATCTATATGTAAATAAGAAGTATCCATTGAAAAACTCTCAGTATCTATTGAAAAATCAAAATCTACAATTCCATTTACTAAATTATTCTGATTTATAAAAGATTGATAAGAATCAGAATATAAACAATCATCTACATGGTAATACTCTTCATCAAAGAAACAATATATTATATTATCATCATCTTCATCATATATATCACCATTTAAAGAAATAGAAGAACTTCTAACTATCCAATCTTGATAAGGATCCGACCAGACAGCGTCACTTTTTATTATATATTGTTCATATCGCTCTGACCAAACACTAGCTTCGATAATTTCATATGAACCATCTGTATCATTCAATATATAATCACCAAAACAATCTTCATCACTATCATTATATAAGTATCCACTATTTGAATATCTTCTAAAAGTATCCATAAAAGGATAATTATTATAACTACCTGGTATAACTTTAATTCTCATTTCTATTCCAGAATATGGAGTTTCATCATAATGAATCTCATCAAACCTATCATAGCTGTTATAAGATTTATGAGCCCAACCTTTATCAAAAGCATATTCTTTAAACTTATTAACATCAGAATCTTTTGATGTGTAGATTCTATCCATAAAATATTCAAATTTTACATCACTTCCACCAATATAATTAACTTTCCAAATAATAGACCTACCAATTAAAAGACCATCCTCCAAAAGAATCAACATAGAACAAACATCTACATTCTTTGTATATAATTCAAAAACTTTTTTATATTTCATACAGGAGTTTCCAAGAACACCATCTTGATTTAAATAGATATTACTATCATAATACTTTTCTATATCATCACCTTTTACTAATTCAAAACTTACACCCTCAGATACATTAATAGATTTGAATAAATTTACAAATTCTTCAACATCTTTATCATTATATTTACCTGGGAATATTTTATTTACCAACTTACCTAATCTAATTTCACTTCTAGACTTCTTATCTAAATTATAAGTATCATAAATAAGATCTATATTTTCATCAGAAACATCACCACTATCTATATTATTTATGATCTTATCAACATCATCTAATCTATCCAAAATATTATCCTTAACTATCTTTGTAACTTTTTTTATTTGTGTGAAATTTAAATACTCTTCTTTATCAGATAATCCAATAAAAGTCATATCTGGTTTAACATCTTTTCTTTCTTGATCCAATAGATCTATAGCTATTAAGTTTTTCTTAGAACTCAATGATTTTAAATTATCTCTAAAATCTTTTATAAAGTAAAGGAATGATTCATTTATATTATCTAATAATAAATTATCTTTAAATTTCTTAAATTTATCAATCATAAGTTTTATTTTATATATTTATTATTATATATTAAATATATAAAGCACATTTTCATAAAATATAATATAATATTTGTATATTTATGATTATGAAAAATTTAGAAGAAAAAAAGTTATTTATCTTAGTAGGAACTCCACTATCAGGTAAATCCACTTGGATAAGAAATAATTACTCAGACACTATTGTTATATCACGAGATGAAATTGTTATGGATTGTCATGGATCTAGACTTTATAATGATGCTTTTAAAAGTGTAAACCATAAAGAAGTTGATAAGATCTTAGAAAAAAGAATGACAGAGATGGGTAAATCAAATGAAAATGTTATAATAGATATGACTAATATGAATCCTAAAAGAAGAATTAGAACTTTATCTTATTTTAAGAAACATAAAAAAATTGCTATAATATTTCCAATATTATCTGAAATAGAATATGAGAGAAGGAATAATGAAAGATTATTAAATGAGAATAAGTGGATAAGTACATCTATAATCAATTCTATGATTGATCTTTATATTGAACCAAGTAAAGAAGAGGGATTTGATGAGATAATTAAACTCTAATAATATGACTTTTAATATAATTAATTAAAATATCATTCTTATCAGATTGATTATCGGAGTTATGCCACTTCCATGTAAATGTAGATTCCATAAATATTAATTTATCTTTAAACTCCTTTATCCTTACTTCCATTAGATTAATATCACTTTCAAGTAAATCATATTCTATATTAATATGATCACATATAGAATAAATATCTATGATATCATTATCATCATATGATAAAGTAGCTTTTATATAAAGATCATTCAGAATTATATCACTGATTTTATCAGGGTGTGTTTTTTTTGCAATATTTCTATATAACTTCTTTAAGTTAATATGTTTATCTACTAAAACTTCATCAACTAAAACTTTTATATATTCAGATTCATTCACATCAATAATCTCATCAATTATAATATTATCTATATCATCAAATACTTTCTTAAGTTTCGGATTCTCATCTAATAAAGTATTAACATCGGAAATGAAATAACTATCAACTTCTTTTATAATTTCACTTTTATAATCAAAATCTGACCTTATAAAATCCAATTCTCTAATCAATCTTTTAATTCCGAGTTTACTTAACATTTATATTTATTATTATTTATATTTTATATATATAATAATATGTTTCATTCTTAATTTGGAAATTAAGAAAATATTAAAAAAATTTATGAATATGAATATTAAAAATTTCGAAAGTTTCAATGAGGATTTGTCATCAGGTCCAGTTAGTTTAGATTCAAATACACTCACCGGATCCACAATTGATCCTAACTATATAAATTCTGGTGGATTGGATATATCAACTCCAATTAATATGGGAACTGGTAAGAAAAATCAATTTCAAAAGATATCAGCTATGGGATCTAACCATGGAGCTAATACTGGTAAGAAATTAAGAAAAAAACCATTAGATATGAAAAATCTAAGAGATATGTTTGGTAAGAAATCAAATAAAAAATCAAGTGAAGTAAATAAACCCTCAAAGGTAATGAACTTTAAAGACTTTTATAAAAGTGATATTAACGTTGTTAAGAAATAAACTTATAACGTAATAATATAATATAATATTAAAAGTAATAATAGAAAAATTATATATAAATAAAATAAATGAAATAATATGAAATATATTAAGAAATATATTAGGTTCTTTGAAATGGTTGATGTTATGGAACCTGTTTCTAAGAAATCAATAAAGAAAGAGATGACACCTGAAGATGTTGTTTCAAGATTAGAGAGAGTTTATCAGGAACTAAATCCAGAAGATAAAAATGATATTAACTCATATTTTGAGAATAAATAATATGAAGAATTTTAAAGAATTTTTAAAAGAAGAGGTTGAATTAAAAGGTAATAAAGGTATTCCTGATGATTTCATTAAAAAAACAGCTGATTATGGTAAATCTAAATTAGGAGTTAATATGGATGATGATAATAAATCTCAACAACTTGGATATGAAATAAGTGAATTGGTAAAACAATCAACAAATATACTTGGAAGTGGAACTCCTGATGAAATTGAAAATAGATATAAAGCATTAGAAGAATTGGCTAAGAAAATTGTTTTGGAAGAATATTCTGAACTATTTGAAACTTTACCAAGACCAGTAGAGATAATTGCTATATTGATGAGACCTAATAAAAAAGTAATAGATGCTTTACCATCTTTAGGTAATGTTTCTCTTAGATCTACTGAAAAACCTGATTATGATGATAATGATGAATCCGAAGAATCTGAGGAAGAAGGTCAATCAAAAAGTCAATCACAAAGTCAATCACAAAGTCAATCACAAAGTCAATCACAAAGTCAATCACAAAGTCAATCACAAAGTCAATCACAAGATGATGATGATGATATATTTGGATTCTTTGATAATGATGATGATGATAATGATGATAATGATGAATCTTATACAGAAGAAGAAGAAGATCAGATTGATAATTTTGTTAATAACCTACCTAGTAATAAAGATGTTGCTTTAGCAATTGATAAACAAAAGATACTTAATCTTATAAATCAAGGTGAAGGGAAAGCAACTAAACATATAATAAAATCATCAGAAACAGTATCAAATGGGTTAAAAGAAATCTTTGGTGATAACTATAAGAAAATATTAGATATATGGGTAAAGATATCAGATGCTGCTGATAAATTAGACTTCACAGTACCTCTTAATATAAAATCAAATATGTTTAAATCAATGCCTGGTGGTATAGCTGGAGCAGTTGATTTAAAGTGGGAGAGTTTAGATAATAGATTGAAACATTTTAACATGATTAAGGAAGATACTGAATTTAAAAAGTATGTAATAAGAGCTTATGGTATTGATTTTCCTATTTTAATTCATGAGATGGTTAAAGGTATTTTTATGATACTTAAATCAGTAGCGATTAAAAAAGATCCAGAATTAGCAACAGAGATAAAAGATGCTACATCATCATTCCAAGATGAATCCGAAGATTTTAGATATGGAGTATCAGCTCAAGCAATGTTTAGAGGGTTTGTAAACGCTTGTACCGATTCTGATAAATATTCACAAATGAGAGCTAGAGTTTATGCTCTTTTAGCTATGGATAGTGAAAGAGGAGGTTTATTTACTGATACTGAATTCTTACAAATAACAAAAGATATATTCTCTTGTTTTGATATTGTTAATTCTGATTTTAAAATAAATGATGAGAAGTTTGGTAAATCAACAGCTAAGATAAAAATAGAAAAACTTATAAAGGGTATAGTTGATGATGAGGATGAATATTTAAAACAAAAGTCTGAGTGGGATATGGAACAACAATTTGACAAAGATCGAAAAAATGATATTGTTGATTCAAATGATGATGAAAGTGAAGATGGTGATGTTTCAACTCCGAGTGAGAATTCTGAAAAAGAATCAGAGGTTGATAAATTAATAAGACAAACCTCACAGAGAGAAAGTGATTATGGTAATATGGGAGAACAAGAACTTATAGACTTAATTGGTGATGCTTTAGATGAAGATGATATGGATAAAGTTAATCTATTACAAAAGTTTCTACAGATGAAATCAAATGAAAGCTTTATAATCTGGGATAGAGAGATTAAAAGAATAAATGAAAAAAAATATATATAAAATGAAACTATTTAAATATAATCAATTTCTAGAAACCCCAATCGTTAATGAAAACATGGATAAAGCTAAAAAGTTCATGAAAGATATCTATATTCTATCAAAAGCAGCTGATAAACTTAACATAATTAGTGATGATGTTAAGTTTGAAATTGATGAAGGCAATAAACGAAAAATAACACCATTTGATGTATCCAAACTAGATGATAGTGTTATTAAAAAAGTTAATAAAGAAGAAATAAAGTCAACTTTACCAGAAGATCCTGAATTTGATCAAAAATGGGAAGAGAATCCTAATAAACTTATTATAAAAGCTCTTAAACATGAGATGAATAATATAAAAGTTAGTGATGATGTATTAAGAGAAATGACCTCAAGTGCAGAGTTTAAGTCTTTAAGAGAATTAAAAGTAACAGTTGATAATAAAGATCATCAATTAGATAGAGATAATCCAGGTTGGATATATAACTTCGTATACTTTTATTACTACGAAAATGTATCAATTGAAGACCTAGAAGATCTATATATAAAGTTAATTAATAATAAAGATCTTCTAAAAGAATTAGAAATAGTTCAAGATGAGAAACCTGTTAAAAAACAATTTGACTTAAACTATATTAATGTTAGAGTTAAAAATAATATAGAGTTACTTATAGATGGATTAAATAAATTACCAGCTCATAGATTCTATAAGAAGATGGAATCTGATTTACCAAATCACTTAAAAAGAGATTTAAAAGATTCTCCTAATATTATAAAAGACCAATTCAGAGATTTATCAATTGGATTTTCAGAGGTATCTGATGATGACTTTAAAGGTTTCTTCGGAAAAGTTATGTTAGATGATAGAGAAGGATCTGTAACAAATGGTGAAATGGTTTTTAGAAGTCCAATATCTAGATATAAAAACATTAGAGAGTTTATTGAAAAAGCTAGTGGATATTTAAAATCACTTGATAATAATAACTTCGTAGAATTTTATAAAAAACTACAAGATTGTAATATTAAGTTTGGTAGAATGGGAGCAGAAGAAGTTTTCAATTCTGGTGGAATATTCATAATTGAAGTTATGTCTTATGGAGCTAATAAAATACTAAATGGTCACACAACACATTGTATAAAAGATTCATTGAGTCAATGGGTTAATTATGTAGATAAAGATCCTTCTGGTAGAGAAGTCTTTGAGAATAAACAATATTATATTTATAATTTCAACCTACTATCAAGTGATTCACTATCAACAATTGGAGTTACAATAGCACCATCACAAGAGATAAGAGCTGCTCATAATAAAACTGATGGTAATGTAAGTAATTTAAGATCTTTGTTATCAGATTGGACTGATAAATATAATATTAAAAAAGAATCTACTGAAAAAGCTAGAGAATTAGGAGCATCAGATTCTGAAATATCAAAAGGATCTTTATTTTCAGTACTTAGATCAATTGATAATGAAGAGATTGAGAAAAGAAGACGTTCTAGAACCGCTAGTATTGAGATTGTTAAAAAAGGTATAACAATTGATCAGATTAGAGAATATGTTACAAAAGATGGAGCTGATATCAATAGAGATTTCTGTAAAGCATTAGAATGGGCAGTTATAGAGGATGATATAGATAAAGCTAAACTTATTTTAGAACTTGGTGGATCACCAAATCTTAGAGATGTTAAAGAAGCTATTATAAATAAAGCATCATCATTAGACATGATTAAATTACTTGTTACAAATAATTCAGTTTTTACTCCTAGTGTTTATAATAATATATGTCATGATGTAGAAGCTATTAAGTTCTGTTTAGAGAATGGATTAGATCCTAGTTTTGAAGATTCTATTCCAATTAGACGTTCTTGTAGAGGTACTTGGGAGAGTAGAGAAGATATCGGAGAATCTTATTATGAAGCTTTCATATTAGCTATAGAATACGGAGCTAAACTTACCGATTCAAGAGATAGATATATGATTATTAACTGGTCAGCTGAATATGCTAGAACTGATATTATAGATTATGTTATATCAAATGGTGGTACAAAGGGATTTGTAGCAGCTTATACATGGTTAGGACATAGTAGAAAAATATCAGAAGCACATAGATTAGAAACTGTTAATTATCTTATAGATAAGATTAAGAAGTTTGAAAATGAAGAATGGGAAAACTTCACCGGTAAAATATGGCATACTAAATAAATAAAAAAATAAAAAAAACCAATCTTATTAAGATTGGTTTTTTAATACCATATAAACCAAGAAAGCGTCATTAACATCCTCATAAGGCTTCTTTATAGTAGATACTGATAAAACATCATCTACAACCAATTTACAATGTGTTGTCCAATAATCATCCATTACATCATTCTCTATAATAGTCATAAACATATCAGTTTTAGTGAACTTACCTCCTGATATTCCTAATCTATTCCTAAACTCTTCTTTTATTCTTATCTTCTTCTTACCAATCTCAGTCATTGTTACTGGATATGTCAATTTACAAGACTCTAATTTTAAAGTAGATGGTGATAAAACTGTTATATCCTGTGATACCTTATCAAATAACTTCTTTCTTAATAATGTTGAAAATGTAACTAAATCAATTATATCACCAGCAGTACTAGAAAATGAATAACCTTCAATTCCGATCTTTGTTGGTTTAGACTTATCTATATTTGATAAAATATCATCGATTATATCATCAGTTACTTTATCATAATCTTTTAATTTAACTAATTCACCTTCTGAGTAATCTTTATAATCTCGGTAGTTTATGAATTTATAATTAACAAACTCCTCAGCCATTTTAAACCATTTAGTAATACCTTTCTTTGAAAATACCGTAGATTCTCTACAATAGTTATAAATTTTAAAATAATTTCCAGATCCAACTACAAGAGCCGTTGATATAAGCGACGGATCCAATGCTACTATGTTATATTCCATATATAAATTAACTTTTCTTATATATACTATATGAGAAGACCTGAAGTTAAATTTATAGAGAACCAAGAAGAGATTATAAATGATAATCCTAATATAGCTAGTTGGGAAGCTGAACAGCTTATGAGAAAATATGGATATAGTAATCAAAACTTTACAACAAATACCACCGATGATAATGGACTTACGTTTGAAGAGATGGTTTCACAACACCAAGATAATCAAAGAGCTAAAGGTCCGAAACCAACTACATTTGACATTAATAATGGTTATAATTCACAAGTTAAATATGAGTCAGATAGTGATACCGGATTTGAATTTAAAATAGAAATAGTTAGTGATATGAATATACCAAAAAACTATTAAAATAAATAAAGTGAAATTGGAAAATAATATATAGAGTAATAAATAATTATTATAGATGAGTCAAATTATATTAAATAACTTAATTGATATGCAAAATATCGCAGCAACTCCATCATCAGGTTTTGTAGTTGGATATGATATAGATGGTATATTAAAACAGAAGGATCAAAATGGAACTATAACCGAAATTGGTAAATTATCAACACCTAATTTAGCACAAACTCTATTATATGGAAATAATACAGGTACACACTCAATTATATTCGGAACATCAACTTCTATAAGATCATCATCAGGAACCGGTAGAATACAATTAGATTATAATAATGGTGTTTTTATATCAAAAACATCATCTACACATATAGGATCCGTGTATATAAATGATAATATAGTAAATATAAGTAATATTAATGGTTTTAAATATGGATTAATAAATCTAACATCCTTGACATTCTCAAGTTATATAGGAGAGGAAAATAAATCAAGTCAAATAGTACAAGACGGTGATAAGTTCTATTTAACCTATACAAACGATTACTTAAACGGATCAATAAAACCACTTGATATTGGATTAAACTATTATGCAGGAGCTGATAATTCAGCATTTGTTCATATAAATACATCAAATTCTCATACATTATTAGGTATTAAGAATTCAGTTATAATTGGTGGTAATGGTCTAACATCTTCTGAGGATAATACAGTCTATTTAGGAAATAATGTTAATATAAATAATGAATATACACTACCAAATATTGATGGTTTATCAAACCAGGTTTTAACAACTGATGGATCTGGATTAGTTTCTTGGACAAATCAATCAAGTTCAATTGGTAATGTTTTATCAACTGGAAATGATACAGGAGTAAACTCATTAATAATGGGTACATCAACCTCAATATATTCATCAAATGGTTTAGGTAAAATTGAATTAGATAATAATAATAATGTTAATATATCAAATGGAGCATCATCATCTTTAATAATAGGTACTGTTAGTTCAACACACACAAGTGGTGATCTTAAAGGGTTAGTTTATACATCTGATTATAGTAATACATTTGTTAACAACTCACTAGTAAGTAAAAAATATGTAGATGATAGAGTAAATACATTAGGTAACTCAGAAGATGGTACTTATACAGATGGGTTATTTAAAGATTTTATTCCAAGCACTCCAATCGGAACTGCTATTGATAGATTTAATGAACTATTCCTATCACTTGTACCATCAAGTTCTCCGATATTATCTGATTGGTCAGGTTTTAGAACTGGTGGAGTTGATGGTAAATTAAGTTTTGATTCAACAAAACCAATCACGGGATCCACCTATGTGGGATCTCCAATAAATGCTGATAGTTCTTGGATATCAAGTGGTAAAAGACTATCTATTTACTCTTCTACTAATACACAAAACTTAACAGGTACTTTAAATAATCAAGTAGCTACTAGCTCAACTTTACCAACACCAGAGTTTTCTAACCTTTCTTTTGGTGATGGTGATAATGGTAATTTAAATTTATATATAAATGGTGTCTTAATATCACTAGGATCAGTAAATCTAACAAATCTATCATCACAGAATACTACAATAAATTCAAGTGGATTTATTATATCATCAGCTACATCATCTAAGTTTCCAAATGGATCTAACTTTGATACATTCAAGAACCGAACAGGAACTTATGTTGTTAAACATGACGATCCTAATATTGTATTAGGTTATAACTTTATAGTAGTTGAACATTTTTCATCATCACCATCATTTACTAGAACACTTTCTCGTTATGAATTTATAGTAGATCATAATACTGATAACACCATATTTAGTAACGAATCTATACCTACTTACACTTTAACTGGGTCTAAATATTTATCAGGTATTAACTTCTTTACTGGTGGTAACATAAGATATAATATACAAATAGATAATCTTTATAGAAATACTTATTACCCAGGAGCTGATGCTATTACATTTACTGATAATAGTTCAGTTGGTAACGCAGGTACTAATCCTATATTAAATGTAGGAGCTCAATATTCATTACCAATAAGCGCAGGAAATGAACTTAAATCAATAACTTCTTCTACATTAGGAGGATCCTTTCTAACATTTAGTATAATATCTAATGTTAGAAGGTTAAATGATACAATTGGTATAAGAACCACAGCTAAGAGAACTCTACAAGGAACACAAACTAGTATAGGAGTAACATTATCTAATATTTATTTAGATAATGTATCAGCATCTTCAACTGATTTAATTGAGGGATTCGATGATGAGTTAAAAAGATTGAAAAATAATATAAATTATAATTTAATATCAGATATTGATTCAAATACTTGGAATAGCACACAATCACTATCAAACGGAGATTCTAATCATAATAATGGATTACAAGTAATTGGATCAAAACTTTTATATCCAATTGTTAACTTTAGTAGTATTGGATCAACTTCTTCGACAAACTTAAATTATAATATAACTAATAGAAATTATTCTTCATTAACTGGTAATAGAACCTATATAAGATATTTTAAACAAATCTCACCAACTACTGGAAACTTCACAATAAACATAAGCGGATCTGGTGGAACATTTGTTCCTATTAGCGACACTTCTACAACCAATTGGATACATTTAGAATTAAAAGCACCTGGTATATCTACATCAGAAACTGGATGGTTAGATGCTTATAAAGACTTCTCTACAAATAATTGGAGTGATGGATCTGGTGGTAGAAAATCATCAAGTGGTGTTGGGAGAACATTTGGATTAAATTGGGGTTTAACAATTGGATCTAAAAATACATCAAACTCAGGAGGATATATAATTATTCGAATAAAAGTTGGTACAGGATTTACTGGAAATCTATCTAATATATCACTAATATTTGGTTAATTTTTAAATATTTTCAATTTAGTAGATTT
>Ga0105051_10003950_pt1 | contig 17551 bp, 18 predicted proteins | sample FRY02_FD_78383 | JGI IMG/M metagenome (GOLD analysis project Ga0105051, IMG submission 78383) | Freshwater microbial communities from Lake Fryxell liftoff mats and glacier meltwater in Antarctica - FRY-02 (megahit assembly) | ecosystem: Environmental > Aquatic > Freshwater > Ice > Glacier... | reverse complement strand
GCATCTAATATTTGCTTTTTTGCGTCAACTTTCTATCTTTACAACCCTAAACCTTAATTTTGATGAAAAAACTATTTTTCTTCGCCTTTATTTTTTCCCTTTTTTCTGTTGGGGCACAGACGCCAATTGCAAACTTCACGGGAACACCCCTGTCTGTTTGCGCTGGTTCAACCGTAAATTTCACTAATACTTCAATTGCTAACGGAACCTCTCAGATTGTTTTTAACTCATGGGATTTTGGCGATGGGCAATCTCTAATTAGTTTCAATGCGACGCACATTTACGACACACCAGGAACTTATCCAGTAACTTTGGTGGTAACCAATTCGAATGGAACAGCCGATGCAGAGGTAAAACCAAATTACATTGTTGTTAAACCAAAGCCTTCGTCAAGTTTTTCAATTCTTGGTCAAGGCTGTACAGTTCCATTAACACTAACATTTAATAATACAAGTTCGACAGGAACCAATATGACATATAGTTGGAATTTTGGAAATGGAAGTCCAGTTTCAAATGTGCAAAACCCGCCTTCACAAACGTATAATTCAGCCGGGACTTATCCCATTTCTTTAACTGTCACAAATACCACAACAGGTTGTAGTTCAACAGTGATTCAACAAATAGCAGTTTCAAATTATCAAGCTGGAATTACTCTACCATCAGTTGTTTGTTTGGGCCAAGCTGTAAATTTTGGAGATAATTCAACAGCTGGAGCAAATACTTGGAACTGGAATTTTGGAGGGCAAGGTTCAAGTACGCAACAAAATCCAACTTTCACTTTCAATACTGCTGGCACTTTCAATGTTCAATTAGCCTCTCAAAATACAGCATCAGGTTGTACAGGAAGCACTTCGCAACAAATTACTGTTCAGCAAAGTCCAACTCCGAACTTTACTGGAACACCTTTGACGAATTGCGCTCCATCTGTAGTGAATTTTATAAACACATCAACAGGGGGAGTTACCTACACTTGGAATTTTGGAAATGGAACGCCTCCTTTTACAGGTACGACTCCACCAGCACAAACATATCCAATAAATGGTGCGTTCCCTGTTTCATTGACAATGACAACTGCTACGGGTTGCACTGGAACAACAACTCTTCCAAATTACATAAATGTTACAGACGTAGAAGCAGGATTCACGGCAAATGTAACGGGAGGTTGTGCTCCACTAACCGTTAGTTTTACTAGTAGTTCAACAGCTCCTAACCCAGCGACTAATCCAATTGTTTCATGGAATTGGAATTTTGGTAATGGACAAACCTCTACACTTCAAAATCCTCCAGCTCAAATTTATCCCGTTGGAGTTTATAATGTTACTTTAACTGTAACGACCCAATCTGGTTGTACGGACACATACACTTCATCTGAATATATTAAAGTAGGGCTTATTAATAGTGTCAATTTTACCGTTGATACACTCATTAATTGCATTAAAAAAGATTTCGAGTTCACTTCAATCATTAGTACAACACCATCCAACCCAGATTCAACTGAGATTACTTATTTTTGGGATTTTACAGACGGAACCTCAACAGAACAGAATCCAACTTACCAATTTACTTCGGACACAGGCTATTTTGATGTAATGTTAATTGTAAATTACCGAGGCTGTATTGATACATTAAATATTGATTCCTTGATTTATATTAATGCACCAATTTCAAAATTCACTCCTGCGGAAACTTTATTTTGTAATCCAACTAGTTTGCCAGTATTATTAAATATTACAGATGAAGCAACACATGGTATTTTAGCAGACGATGTGTATATGATTTGGAAATGGGGTGATGGTTCTCCAAATACATTATTCGATGACCCAGAGCTTGACGATGCCAATTTAGGATCAACCTCTCATAGTTTTGCTGGATATGGCACTTACACGGTCGAACAAGTTATCCATAATTACACAACAGGTTGTAGTGATAGTACCACTCGAACTATAGACGTTTCTATGGTTACAGCAGGTTTTACTCTAAGTAATGATTCTATTTGTCAAGGAGATTCTTTATTCATGTACGATCTTAGTTCAACATGGATGAATCCGCCAACTCCGCATCCTTTGGAAACTTGGGAATTTGATATGGGCAATAATAGTTCTGATGTGAACATGGGAGATACAGCCAATTTCGTATATCCTTCGTCGGGAAGTTATACAATAACCTTAACAGCCACAAATAGTGTTGGATGTTCGGCTACAGCTGCTTTACCTATCATTGTTTTGGCTCCACCATTTGCTGTTTTAGCTTCTGATGCATCAGTTGGTTGTTCTCCGTTTTTAGTCAATTTTACGAACGGTTCCATTTCTTTGAATGGATTAGCGTTAGCAAGTTTTGAATATACTTTCTCTGACGATTCAACAACAATTCTAACAGCAACTGCAAACACCCCTGTAAGTCATACGTTTAATGGAACAGGAACATATTACACTGAATTAGTTGCAATTGATGTTTTCGGTTGTGTTTCAACCCCTGCTTCAAATCCCATAACCTTAACAAAACCAAGTTCATTTTTCTCAGTTGATAATGTAGTTTGTAACGGAGATTCAATTATTACAATCAACACTACCACTGGAGTTGGCCCAATAACTTATCAATGGTTAATAGATGGAATTCCATTCTCAACGGATGAAAATACAGCAGCAGTATTCAATGAACCAAATATCACCTTTGGTGTAACAAGCGCTACTCATACAGTTTCTCTCGTTTCAACAGATGTAAATGGCTGTAAAGACACAATTGGAAATCTAATCACTGTTTCGATTCCATTTGCTGATCCAACTTTTGTTTTCTCGGGAGCATCTCAAGATTCTTCGGGTAATTTTACTTGTCCACCCCTTTTTGTTGCCTTGGCTGATTCATCTATTTCTTATGGTGCAATTACTTCTTGGCAATGGAATTTTGGTGGGAGCTCTATTTTACAAAATCCTTCAACAGTTTATGCGCTGCCAGGTTATTATGACTTGACCTTATCAGTCACTGATGAGTATGGTTGTATAGCGGATACCGTAATTGTTGATTATGTGATTATTGGTGGTCCAGCTGGTCAACCTCAATGGAATCAAAGTGCTACAGTATGTTCGCAAGGTGCAACTTTTACAATTGCTAATCCCCAAAACATTTTCACTTCTGTCTGGGAAATGGGAGATGGAACAACAATTACAAATGATTTAAATTTCAATTACAATTATGCACAACAAGGAACTTATACGCCAGGAGTTACATTATACGATAGTTTAGGTTGTGAAGTTTTCTATCCATTACCTCCTATAAATGTATTTGACGATGGTTTGACGGCAAGCTTCACCGCTGGCCCGAATCCTGTAGAAGAAGGTGCGTTGGCAGTAGTAATAGATCAATCCACATCAACTGGATCACCGATAGTTAGCTGGGCTTGGGATTTTGGAAACAACCAATCAACAATCGTATCAACAAATTCTAATCAATCTACATCTTACAGTTTGGGTGGAACATTTACAATTACATTAATTGTTGTTGATGCAATAGGGTGTATTGATAGCGCGCAACAAACCATATTTGTAAAAGACCCAGAAATGTGGGTTCCAAATGTTTTTACACCGAACGGTGATGGGTCAAACGATCTATTTAATTTGCCTTTCGATGGATTTAAAACTTATCATATTTTGATTACAAACCGTTGGGGAAATATTGTTTGGGATAGAGATAAAGACGATACTAAACCTTTGTTATTGTGGGATGGAACTAATAATGGCGGGTCAGATTGTACGGAAGGTATTTATTTCTATTTATTAACTGGTGAAATGAAGGGTGGAACAATGGTGAATAAAAAAGGTTTTGTTACGATGATTGATTTAAAATAATGAATTAGTTTCAGAATCATTTTCATAACCCTCATCAATTGTTTTTGGCTTGTTAGTCGCCGCTTGTACTGCTAATTGATCACATCGCTCGTTTTCAGGATGTCCAGCGTGACCTTTTACCCATACAAATTTTAGTTCAAATTGCGAATGAAGGCTGAGGTAACGCAACCATAAGTCTTTGTTTTTCTTGCCTTTAAAACTTTTCTTAACCCAACCGAAAACCCAACCAAGGGTAATGGAATCAATTACATATTTAGAATCTGAGTAAATCGTAACTGGAATCGTTGAAGTTTTTAAACTTTCTAAACCAACAATTACGGCCATTAATTCCATACGATTATTAGTTGTCAAGCGAAAACCATGAGAAATTTCTTTGACTTTATCGCCATATTTTAGAATTGTACCAAAACCGCCAGGCCCAGGATTGCCGCGGGAAGAACCGTCTGTAAAAATACGAATTGTTGACATTTTTAATTTTTAATTTGAACCACTGTCCTGTTTTTTACATGTAATAGGCGTAACAAACGATGAACAATTGGGGACAAAAATACTGTAACAGTTGTCAAAAATAGGACTCCTGAAAAAATGGAATAAAACGAAGTGAAAATTTTGTCGGTATGTGTTTCAAGTCTGTCCACGGGTTCCATTCCTGAAAGAATCATTGAGGCGTTTAATAAACTTTTAACCCAATTAAGATCAGTCAAGTAATGGTAACCAATAATACCTATCCCTAATGAAAAAACGAGTAGAATTAGTGCGTAAAAACCATACATTAACATGCGTTTTGCAAAGTCTTTGATTGAAAGTATATTTCTATTTCTAATTGCCTGTTTCATTCCTTTTTTCTACTAGGATTTTTGTTTAAAAAAGCAGTCCAAGAACCGCCGCTGGATTTATTGTGTTCACCCACCCCTTTAGAATAATAATGACAAACTGCAACTGCTAGTCCATCCGTGGCATCTAAGTATTTAGGCATATCTTGGAAATTCAACAATTTTTGTAACATGATAGCAACTTGTTCCTTCGATGAAGCACCACTTCCTGTTATTGATTGTTTTATCCGTCGAGGCGAATACTCTTCAAACGGAATATTATGGTTCAAACAAGAGGCAATCGCTACTCCTTGCGCACGACCTAATTTCAACATTGACTGTACATTTTTTCCAAAGAAGGGCGCTTCGATAGCCATCTCATCGGGTTTATATTCTTGTATCAATCCGTTGAGTCGGTCGAGAATCCGTTTCAGTTTATCCGGTTGATTTGCAAGTTTGTTCAACTGAATAATTCCGAAGTTCAACATCGTCATTTTTCCATTCTTCACATGTATAATTCCATAACCCATTACTGTTGTACCGGGGTCAATTCCAAGAATTATCTTATCTTCAACCATTCAAACTTTTTTTCGTTGTTTAAAACTAACTATTTTCGTTCGACAATTCTGTTTTTGTTCAAAGGAATTGTTTTTTCAGTTCTTATTTACATGCTGTTCACACGCTTGAATAAACTCAATTGGAACGAAAATAAATTTGATAATTTTGAGCCTCTTCCGTTTATTATTTTCGTTTTATTGGTGCCTTTAAATTGGTGTTTTGAATGGTTGAAATGGAATTTAATACTCGATTCAATTAAAGAAGAAAAGAATCCCAATAAGTTAACTGCTTTTGCATCAGGTATTGTTTCCTCTTTTTTAACACCTGCTTTCAGTGGAAATTTTTTAGGAAGAATTATTTATTTCGAAGCAAATAAACGTTGGAAATTGACAATATATTCCATGATTTCTAATTTCTCACAATATACAGTCAGTATGTTATTTGGTGCAATTGCTGGAATTATTTTGATTAATGAAAAATATGCTTATTTCAGTGAGTTGAGCACTGGAATCTTTGTTGGTGCAACAACTATGAGTTTGCTAATTTATTTTTTTGGTGAATTTCTTGCAGCTCCAATTAAAATTCAACGTGTTCAGTCTATGGTAATGTTAGTGAAAAAAGGTCCTTCACGTTTACAGATTATTGGATTTTCTTTCTTGCGTTACTTGGTGTTTATTTTGCAGTTTTCACTAGCGCTTACTGCTTTCGGAGTTGATTTTCATTGGGATTTGTTAGTGTGGATAGCCCTCGTTTATATGGCAGTTACTTTAACGCCATCTTTGTTTTTTGGTAAAATTGTTATGCGCGAAACGATTGCGGTTAGTATTTTAGGTTTGGCTGGGATTGCTGCTTTTCCTGTATTGTTTGCGTCTTTGGCTACTTGGCTTTTCAATTTATTAATCCCTACATTTATATCTATTTTTCTTATTAAAATCAAGCGAAATTGATAGAAAACTTGGTCTTTTTTTTTGTGGGTTACATTAGTTTACTTTTCCTTTTTTTAGGAATAGGATTGCGCATGCAATGGAAAAAAGAACTCAGTTATCTCGATTCAGAAATCACCGTTCAACTTGCGGACATCACTGTAATCATTCCTTTTAGAAACGAAGAAAAACGTATTTCTGATTTATTGAATAGTATTTTGAACTCTAATAAGTTACCAGCAAAAATAATCTTTGTGGATGATCATTCCGACGACGCAACAGTTTCACTCATAAAAAATACTTTAGGGAACTTAGCTTTTGAAATTTTACATGCTCCAATAGGTGGAAATGGCAAAAAAATAGCGTTACGTTTAGGAATCAGTAAGACCCAAACACCGTTTTTCTTGACTTTAGATGCCGATATTTCGTTTAAGAAAAATTATTTTGAGCAATTAGAAAAACTCTCCTCCGCTGATTTGTATATTTTGCCAGTTGTTTTAATTGCTAAACGTTGGTTTGAACATTTTTTTGAAGTGGATTTATTACTTGTAAATGCGTTGAATACAGGATTGTGTGGTTTGAAACGCCCTATTCTTGCAAGCGGTGCCAATTTGTTAGTTAGAAAAGCTGCTTTTGAAAAGTTTGATTGTCATGATACGCATGCACACATTCCAAGTGGTGACGATATTTATTTATTACGAGATTTCAGAAATGCGAAAGCTGATATACGTGTTTTTACTCAACCCGATTCACAAGTAACCACTGAAACACCTCAAAGTTTATCTGAATTTATTCACCAGCGTTTGCGTTGGATTGCTAAAACAGGGGATGTAAAAGACCATTTGAGCACTTCTTTAGCCGTATCGCAATTACTCTTAACAGTTGGATTTTTCAGTTTAGTTTTTTACTTGTTGATTCATCAGTATTTTCAGGTTGCATTTTTTGTATTTGCATTAAAAGTCGGGGTAGATATGATTTTACTTCTCCCTTTTTTCTTGCGTTTCCGGAGAATAAAAGCTTGGTTGTCACTTCCGATTTATCAGTTATTGTTTCCTTTTTATAACCTTTTTATCTTAGCCGCTTTGCCGTTTTTTACCCCAATTTGGAAAGGTAGAAAAGCGGGTGTTGGTGAAAGAAATTAATGTCCTCCTGTTTTGTAAGCACTTATTTTTTTTGTGTAAAAACAAAAAAACCTGAAGTATATTCAAGGTTTTTTTAAAGTAAAATTATTTTTTAACAACTTTTTTATTAAAAATTCCCTTTTTAGTTTGCACCCTCAAAAAGTAAACTCTAGAAGAAATGTTGGTTGTTTCAATGGTGTTTTTAATTGATGTTAAAATCCTGTTTCCATTCAAAGTATAAAAAATAGCATTCACAAGTTCTTCGCTATCATTTAAAACAATAGTAATACTATTTTCATAAGGATTTGGATAAACGTTTATTTCAGCATCTAATCCATTTTCCTCAATTGATTCCATAGAACAATATTTGCTGTAAATTACTGAAGCATCTTTATATGTCCAAGTTGTAGAACTGTAAGTAATATAATCTACTTAGATACACGTTAAATCTGGATTTAAGGCAGCGCTAAAAAAAGAAATATTAATATTATTCCCGTTTTTTATATCTAAGCTTATTAAATATGCGAAAGCAATCACTAAAAAGTAAAACAAAAATTAATTCATTATGACCTAAGAATTAGGAAGGTTTGTAAATACTATCTAATTAATTAAAATCCATTCAATCCCTTTTCCTAGCTAAGATTATTTAATTACCCTCAAGATTGATTAATTAGTTCTATTATTTTTTCTAATCTGGAATTTCACAATAATCCTTTCCGTTTTGTACCTTTGAACTAAGATGGATTACAAACTTATCATTAAGGACATTAAGAGCAAAAAACTCGAAAAAATTTATTTTCTTCATGGTGAGGAACCTTTCTATATTGATTTGATTAGTAATGCCATTGCAGAAAACGCACTTGAAGAATTTGAACGCGATTTTAATCAAACTGTTTTGTATGGGAAAGACTGCGATTTATTGGCTTTATTAAGTGAGTTAAAATCTTATCCGATGATGTCTGAGAAAAGGGTTGTAATTCTTAAAGAGGCGCAGGATTTAAAGCAATTCGACGAATTAGAATCCTATTTTGATAAGCCCTTAGATTCAACTGTTTTTGTTGTTTGCTACAAATACAAGGCTTTTGATGCACGTAAAAAGTCATTAAAAAATGCAGCTAAAAATGGTATTGTTTTTAAATCCGACAAAGTAAAAGAGTACCAATTGTCCGAATGGATTCAAGCGTATGTAAAGTCATTAGGTTTTGGAATAACCTCAAAGGCAGGTATGCTTCTAGCAGAATTTCTCGGAAATGACCTTGGACGAATCGTAAAGGAAATTGAAAAATTATCACTTTTAATCGAAGCAGGAACTAACATTAACGAAATTCATATCGAAGAAAATATTGGAATTTCCAAAGACTATAATATTTTTGAATTGACCAACGCAATTGCGACGAAAGATGGAATGAAAGCTTTTCGAATTGTTCAGTATTTTGAGTATAATCCGAAAGCTGGAGAATTAATTGTGATCATTCCTAATTTGTTTAAATTGTTTACACAACTGATGAAAATTCATTTTTTGCCCAATAAATCCAGAGAGGCTGTAGCACAAGCTTTAGGTGTGCATCCTTTCGTTGCTGGAGAATTAAGCAATCAACGCAATAATTACGACCCTAAGAAATTGGCACAAAATATTGCAACACTTCACGAGTATGATTTAAAAGCAAAAGGAGTTGGAAATGCAACAACGCCTTCAGGTGAATTAATGCGTGAAATGACTTATAAATTATTGCATTAATGGCTTCTTTTTTCGCTCCTGAAATAGATTTTTACACCAAAAATTATACGCTTTCTGAAGAGGAATCTAAACACGTAATCCGGGTTTTAAGAAAGAAAATAGGGGACGAATTGGAATTGGTAAATGGAAAAGGTGTACAATTAATCGCCCGAATTTCAGACGTTAATCCTAAGAAATGTTGCGTTGAAATTACAAATGCTGTGCTACATCCAAAAGCCGAACATCAAATCCATATTGCAGTCGCCCCGACAAAAAACATGGACAGAATCGAATGGTTTTTAGAAAAAGCTACGGAAATCGGTTTGACAAAGTTGACCTTTTTGAAATGCACCAACAACGAGCGCAATACGATAAATTTAGAGCGAGTCCAAAAAATTGTGGTCGCAGCAATGAAACAATCGAAACGCTATTATTTACCTGAAATTCAAGAGTTAATAACTGTTTCTAACTTTATTCAACACTATCCAAAAGGATATATCGGTCATTGTTACACAAGTGAAAAAGCACCTTTAAAATCGATGAAAGAATTTTTGCCTTTTCTGATTGGTCCTGAAGGAGATTTTTCTGAAGAGGAAGTGAAACAAGCAATTGAAAGTGGCTACATTCCCATCAACTTGAGCGAAAACCGGTTACGCACAGAAACAGCCGCTTTGACCGCTTTGTTTGGTTTGGTTTATTAAAGGTTAATTAATAATTACTAATAAAATTAAAATTCCGCCTTCAATTCCAGTTAAAAATCCTCCAAATCCTGTCAGTTTTTTAGTGTGAAAATTATTGGAAAACGTATTTAGTAATTCAGTGGGTTTAGCTTGTGTTTCTAAGACTTCATTTACCCAAAACACATTGTCAAAATACGTAGGATTGGTAAATTGTTCGTTCGGTGATATCGTTAAAAAACTTCTAAATTCTAAAGGAGAATCTTTTCTTTCGTAATTGTAAAAATAACCTTTTAAAATACCGATTTCTGTTGGAACATCTATTTTTTTGAAGCCTGAGGCGTCGGGTAATTCCATCCAATTTGAAACTAAATTCATTGGAGAATAAACGATTCCTGATTTCGGGGGAATAAAACTAACACGTTCATTTTTCACAATAATTCCCGAGGTAAATCCTCTTGTAGTCGATATGTCTTCCGTCCATTTAATTTCCGCACTTCGCGTTAAGGTATTTATTATGGCAACATCTGACCAATAAGACAGTCGTTGACCATTAATAATTACTGCTGATTTACTCCAATCAATATAAATCGGTTGATTGAGTTTATTGACAACATTAATTTTTATTGGGCAATTTATTCCGTCGAATAAATAGCGTATTATCACACTGTCTGTTTAAATTATATTTTCATTTATTTCGGAACGAAATGAATCGCTAACGATTGACACGTGCTGGTATTCAACACAACTTATAAGAAATTGCGAAAGCATTAAAGCTAAAAACGCAATTTTAAAGATGGTTTTAGTCATAATAGTTAGGTTTTAGTTAGTAACGAAATTAGAAATAAATCAGTAAGAAATTATTTTTCAGTTAAACTGAGAATTAATTTGTTCGAAAATCCCTAATACTAAGGTTGAACTACAAATTACATTAAATCATTTTTTCTTAACATATTTCACAATCTCAAATCCGTTGGAATGTTTTTCATCTGGAAATTGATTACCAATAGTGTTTTTGTCCCAGTTTGTTTCATCAAATTCTGGAAAGAACGTGTCAGCACCAAAAATGCCATCTACAATTGTGATGTACATTTCATCCAAACAATTCAGTTCCATTGCCATTTTGTAAATTTCGCCACCTCCAATGATAAAAACAGTGCGCTCGGTTTCATTTTGAAAGGCATTTAAACACGTTTCTAAAGAGTGAAGAATCAAACAATTTTCGGCTTCAAAAATTTTATTTCGTGTCAAAATCACATTCAAACGGTTTGCAAGCGGTCTGTATTTTTCAGGAATTGAATCGTAGTTTTTACGTCCCATTACAACGATTTGTTGCAAGGTTGTTTCTTTGAAAAAACGCATATCAGCAGGCAAATGCCACATCAAATCGTTGTTTTTTCCAATTCCTCTTTCGGCATCCATTGCCACTATTAGTGCTACTTTCATAAGTTAAACGGCTACGACGGCTTTAATGTGTGGATGTGGATTATAATTCAATAATTCAAAATCTTCAAATTTGAAGTCGAATAAATCCTTGACTTCTGGATTTATTTTCATCGTTGGCAAAGTTCTGAACTCACGTGATAATTGCAAATTTGTTTGTTCAATGTGATTCGAGTATAAATGTGCATCACCCAAAGTATGAACAAAATCACCTAGTTTCAAGTCGCACACTTGTGCCAACATCATTGTTAACAAAGCATACGACGCAATGTTAAATGGAACCCCTAAAAATGTATCGGCGCTTCGTTGGTACAATTGGCAACTTAATTTTCCTTCTGCTACATAAAACTGGAAAAATGCGTGACAAGGCGGTAGTTTCATGTTTTCAATTTCGCCAACATTCCAAGCTGAAACGATGATTCGACGCGAATCTGGATTGTTTTTTAATTGGTCTATTACCTGTTTTATTTGGTCGATGTGACGTCCATCAGCAGTTGGCCAACTTCTCCATTGCGAACCGTAAACTGGTCCTAAATCCCCATTTTTATCTGCCCATTCATCCCAAATTGAAACATTGTTATCTTTCAAATATTTGATATTCGTTTCTCCCTTTAAGAACCATAATAATTCGTGAATAATCGAGCGTAAATGTAACTTTTTGGTTGTCACACAAGGAAACCCTTCATTCAAATCAAAACGCATTTGGTAGCCAAAAACAGAAATGGTTCCTGTTCCTGTTCGGTCTTCTTTTGTCACACCGTTGTCCAAAATATGCTGCATTAAATCGTGGTATTGTTTCATTCTTGGTCTTGAATTGAGCGGTAAAATTAGTTTAAATATTTAGCATTTATTTAATTAGACGAGATTAATATTGTTGAATCATTCCAATAAATTATACAGTTTGATTTATGTGACTATTTAACAATCTTGTCTGAATTAAATTCAAAAATCTTGTTGGATGAAAAATGCCTAAACACCAACATTGACGGCTATATTTTTGGAAAAAATGTTAATAGGAACCATAATTACCAATTTATTTTAGTTTTACTTAATTTAAGAACACGTGAAATCGTTCGAAAAAGAGTGGTAAAAATTGGTAAGGAGAATGGTTTTAGTTCAGTAAGAATTGATTTTATTTTTGAAAATGGTTGTCAAATTTTACCTTTGGAAGTAAAACAGTAAAAAACAAATGATCTCAATTCCTCAATACTTTCTCTGCTAGATATTCTAAAACTCATTACAATTGACCCTTACTTATAGGTTACAGAGTAGAACGTTGGATGATAAACGCACCACTTTTTGGATTTAATTATTTGGACTTCAACGGTATAACTTATAGTTTTATAGTTGTAGGTATTCAAACTTATTAAATTCATTTTGGCCGAATTTGTCATTTTGTAAATTTTATCCTCTTTCCTCATAAAACGTTGTTGAAAAGTCCACGTTAAGTAAATGTTAAAACTCTTTAAAATATCTATTTTTGTTTCCATGACTCCAAAAGGTAAACTAATCATTATAGGTGGTGCTGTAGATAAAGGCAGTTTTGCTGAAAATAACTTCACCGATCAAGTAGAGAAAAATTTAAATTTCTTTGAAAAAGGAATTTTAAAAAGAATCATTGTCGAATCCAAAAACGGTCTTAAGTCCAGAATTGAAATAATCCCAACTGCTTCTAAAATTCCAGATGTTGTGGGTTCAGAATATGCAAAAGCATTTCAATATTTGGGTGCGAACAATGTTGATGTTCTCAAAATTAAAAAACGCAAAGAAGCACTATCAGAGGAATTTTACAATCGTATTAAAAATGCAGACGTTATTTTCTTCACAGGTGGTGATCAATTGCGTTTGACTTCCATTATTGGCGGAACTCCTATGCACGATTTGATTGTTCAAAAGTACCAAGACGAAGAATTTATTTATGTTGGAACTTCAGCAGGCGCAGCAAGTGCGAGTAAGAGTATGATTTACCAAGGTTCAAGCCACGAAGCTTTGTTAAAAGGCGAAATCAAAATCACAAGTGGTTTAGGTTTAATTGACCATGTTGTCGTAGATACACATTTCGTTCAACGTGGACGAATTGGGCGATTGTTTCAAGCAGTTGTGAGTAATCCAAAAACGTTGGGAATTGGTTTAGGGGAGGACACTGGTTTGCTAGTCACCGAGGGAAATTCTATGGAAGCTTTAGGATCAGGATTGGTTATTTTAGTTGACGGACGTAACATATCTGATACAAATATTACAGATATAAACATTGGAGATCCAATTTCAATTAAAAATTTAGTGGTGCATGTGATGAGTAAGGGAGATAACTATTTATTGAAAGAGCATGAATTGACTATTCACAATCATTAATTTAAGATAATGAAATTATTAATACACGGCGGATTTTTTAGTGAGTTTTCGCAATCCAACGAAACGAAAGTTGCCAAACAAAACGCTATGGAACGCATTGCGAAAGCTTCTTTTGAATTTTTGAAAACGCATTCTTCAGTTGAAACGGTTGTATTTGCAGTAGAACAATTGGAGAACGATACTCTATTCAATGCAGGGATTGGTTCACAAATTCAAAATGATGGTGTGATTCGGATGAGTGCCTCGTTAATGGATGGAACAACCAAAAAATTTAGTGGAGTTATTAACATTCAAGAAGTTAAGAATCCAATTCGTGTTGCAGAAAATTTGATTACTGTTGCTGATCGCGTTCTCGGAGGAGAAGGCGCAAACGCTTACGCCAAATCGATTGGAATTGCAAACTTTTCTACTGAAATTCCAGAAAGAAGAGCTGAATATAATTCAAAATTAGCTGCTTCACGACTTAGTACCGTGGGTTGTATTGCTTTAGATAATGAAGGAAAATTAGCTGCCGCAACTTCAACTGGAGGAAAAGGTTTTGAAATCCCAGGACGTATTTCTGATTCTGCTACTGTTGCTGGAAATTATGCAAATGATGATTGCGCTGTAAGTTGCACAGGAGTAGGGGAGGATATTGTGAGTGCTGCTGTAGCTTCTTCTATTGCAACAAGAGTTACAGACGGTTTTACTATTGACAAAGCATTTGAAAAAACATTTGCTGAACTGGCAAAATTTGATGGTTTTGCTGGTGCGATTGGTTTAGATAAATACGGAAATATGTATTGGCAAGAATCACATCCAAAGATTGTTTTTGCAGCTTATGATGGCACAACTTTCACCGTTTTTCAATAATTTATTTTATGAAATCGTTATTTATTTTGTCCATCGTTTTATTCGTTGGAATTTATTCGTGTACAACTTCAAAAGGAGCAGGATTTAATCTTTTTACGATTGCTGACGATAAAAAATTTGGTGCTGAGGTAGCAACAGAAATCGAAAGTAACCCTTTAAAATATATGATTTTAGATTCTGCTAAAAATGCAGCAGTTTATAAATACGTGTACAAAGTGCGAGACATTATTCTTAATTCTGGTCAAGTAATACATAAAAATGATTTCTCTTGGCGCGTCAGAATTATCCACAACGATTCAACATTGAATGCTTTTTGCACACCAGGTGGTTACATTTATGTTTACACTGGAATTCTAAAGTTTTTAGATTCTGAAGATCAATTTGCAGGAGTTTTAGGTCACGAAATAGCCCACGCTGACAAACGCCATTCAACTCGCCAAATGACACAAATGTATGGAATCCAAATGATGCTAGAAATCGCTGCCGGAAATCGAGAGTTGGTTAAACAAATTAGTGGTGCTTTAATTGGTTTGAAATTCTCACGTAATCATGAAACTGAAGCAGATTTATTTTCAGTAACTTATTTATGTGGAACAGTTTACAATGCTGCTGGAGGCGCAGGTTTTTTTGAGAAAATCCAAGCTTTAGGAGGTGCTCGCACACCTGAATTTTTAAGCACACATCCAGATCCAGGTAATCGTGTTCAGAATTTTCAAACGAACAAAACAAATTTAGGTTGTATAGCAGATGGTAAATTTGTGAATGAATACAAAGCAATGGTTGCATTGTTACCGAAATAACCGCCATTGTTCAAAAAGAACACTATTTTTGCATCTAATTATAAGTTCTTTTACTCTTAGTAAATTTCAAAAGCATAATGTGATTGAGTTTTAGTAAGTTAAAATGGCTCCGTAGCTCAGCTGTATAGAGCACTGGATTTCGGCTCCAGCGGTCGGGGGTTAGAATCCCTCCGGGGTCACAAATCCTTCTAAAAGCCCCGCACAATAGTGAATGGGGCTTTTTTTTATTCAACAACCCGATTGGATATTTTTTTAGGACGAAATTCGGTAGAGTTGGAGGTTTATTTGATATGTACGGAGCGGTGCGGACACACTAAAACAAAAAAAGTTGGTAATACCGTAAATTACAACAATTGACACGTGAAAGAAAAAACATATATCTAAAAAATAAAATCCAAAACAAAATAAACGAAAACAAAAAAATAGTTAGTTTTTATTTTAAACTAATATTTAGGTCATTAACTTCATGTTTAATTTTAGTTTTTACTTCTTGCAAAGAATCAAAATATGTGCTCAAAATGCATAATAAACTCATTAATGAATTTAGGTTAAATTGCATAAACAAATACTTAGGAACTGAATATTTAATTACGGAAACAGTATACAATTGTAAATTAGAATCAAAATTTAGAAAATTAAACTCAATTGTCTTAAACCCTAATTTATTCACGAAATACTATGATTTTAGTAACTAATTAGGCAATGTTTTGGTGCTATTCTTGATGTTAAAATTAACAGTGATTTCTTTGAAGAATTAAATTCAAAAAAAAAATCACCAAATTGCTTCGGTGATTTTTAGTTTTTATTTCTGTATTGTGATTATTCTACCGTCACTGATTTTGCTAAATTTCTAGGCTGATCAACATCACAACCCCTCATCAACGCAATGTGATAAGAAAGTAACTGGAGCGGAATTGTCGCTAATATAGGCACGAGAGATTCGTGCGCTTCTGGAATTTCGATTACATGATCTGCCATTTCTTTCACGTTCACATCGCCTTCTGTGACAATTGCAATGATTTTTCCTTTTCTTGCTTTAACTTCTTGAATATTAGAAACTACTTTTTCATACGAGTTTCCTTTTGTTGCAATAACAAAAACAGGCATGTTTTCGTCAATTAGTGCAATCGGACCATGTTTCATTTCGGCAGCAGGATAACCTTCTGCATGAATGTACGAAATCTCTTTTAATTTCAATGCACCTTCTAAAGCAACAGGGAACGAACTTCCGCGACCTAAATACAATGCATTAGGTGCATCTGCATATTCCGCTGCAATTTTCTCAATAATTGAATTAGTTTTTAAAACCTCTTTTACTTTCGCTGGAATTTCTTCCAATTCAGTTAATAAAGCATGGAAAGCTGATTCGCTAATTGTGCCTTTTTTGTGCGCTAATGAGAGTGCCATCAAAGTAAGAATTGTTACCTGTGCTGTAAATGCTTTGGTAGAAGCAACACCAATTTCTGGACCTGCATGCGTATAACAACCTGCATCTGTAACACGTGAGATAGATGAACCAACAACATTACAAATACCTAAAATTGTTGCGCCTTTTGATTTTGCTAATTCTAAAGCTGCTAATGTATCGGCAGTTTCACCAGATTGTGAAATGGCAATCACTATATCATTTTCATCAATTATTGGGTTTCTATATCGGAATTCACTTGCATATTCCACCTCAACATTTATGCGAGCTAAATCTTCAATTAAATATTCACCAACTAGCGCAGCGTGCCAAGAGGTTCCACAAGCAACGATAATCAAACGTTTAGCTTGAATCATTTTTGTTTCATAGTCCAATAAACCTCGCAACGCAACCCAACCTTCATTTGAATTCAATCTTCCACGTAAACAATCTTGAATCGAACGAGGTTGTTCATGGATTTCTTTCAACATGAAATGCTCATATCCGCCTTTTTCTAACGCTTCTAATTCCATTTCTAATTTCTGAATGAAAGGCGTTTTTTCTTGATTTCCTATATTAAAAATACGTAAACCTTCATTTAAATCAACAACTGCAATTTCTTCATCGTTCAAATAAACAACACGTTTTGTGTATTCAATAATTGGAGTTGCATCTGATGCTAAGAAGAAATCCCCTTCGTTTCCAATTCCAACTACCAATGGACTACTTTTTCTAGCAGCAACTAATTGATTGGGATTATCCTTAGAAATCACAACTATAGCGTATGCTCCTTCTACGTGGTGAAGCGCTCTCCTAACTGATTCAGCAATTGACAAATTTTCATTTTGGCGAATGTCATCAATTAAATGAACCAATACCTCTGTGTCTGTTTCACTTTTAAAAGTGTAACCATGAGCAATCAATTCTTTTCTTAACGTATCATAATTTTCAATAATTCCATTGTGAATTACTGCAATTGACTCATCATTAGAGAAGTGAGGATGTGCATTGATATCAGTTGGTAAACCATGAGTTGCCCAACGAGTATG
>Ga0105051_10003945_pt1 | contig 17566 bp, 26 predicted proteins | sample FRY02_FD_78383 | JGI IMG/M metagenome (GOLD analysis project Ga0105051, IMG submission 78383) | Freshwater microbial communities from Lake Fryxell liftoff mats and glacier meltwater in Antarctica - FRY-02 (megahit assembly) | ecosystem: Environmental > Aquatic > Freshwater > Ice > Glacier... | reverse complement strand
TCTCCGACCCGCACTTTTCCCGGTCACGCCGCGGACAAGAAGGGCAAGCGCTGATGGGCAAGGATAAATCCCCCCGCCGCGTTGCGGATAACGAGGCGCTTTCGGTTGGCACGCAGATTCGCGGCTCAGCCCAGAAGCTGAACCTCGTCGCGGCGCTGATCCGCGGTCGCAAGGCCGAGGATGCGATGAACATCCTCAAGTTCTCGACCAAAGGCATGGCTGTGGACGCGCGCAAGGTGCTCGCTTCGGCGATCGCCAACGCCGAGAACAACCACAACCTCGACGTCGATGCGCTGGTGGTGGCCGAGGCCAGCGTCGGCAAGTCGATCACGATGAAGCGCTTCCACACGCGTGGTCGCGGTAAGTCGACCCGCATCCTCAAGCCATTCAGCCGCTTGCGGATCATCGTGCGCGAACAGACCGAAACCGGGGAGGCCTGAACCATGGGTCATAAATCCAATCCGATCGGGCTGCGGCTCCAGATCAACCGCACCTGGGACAGCCGCTGGTATGGCGAAGGCAACAATTACCGGCAGATGCTCAAGGAAGACCTTGAGATGCGCAAGTTCATCATGACAAGCCTGCCGCAGGCGGCGATCTCGAAAGTGGTGATCGAGCGTCCGGCCAAGCTGTGCCGTGTTTCGATCTACGCCGCCCGCCCCGGTGTCATCATCGGCAAGAAGGGTGCGGACATCGAGAAGCTGCGCGGTCAGCTTGCCAAGATGACCAAGAGCGACGTGAAACTCAACATCGTCGAAATCCGCAAGCCCGAAGTCGACAGCAAGCTTGTTGCTCAGGGTATTGCGGATCAGCTGGTGCGCCGCGTGGCGTTCCGCCGGGCGATGAAGCGTGCGATGCAATCGGCGATGCGCCTGGGAGCCGAGGGCATCAAGATCACCTGCGGTGGCCGCCTTGGCGGCGCCGAAATCGCACGCGTTGAATCGTATCGTGAAGGGCGGGTACCTGCTCACACCCTGCGCGCGCACATCGATTACGCCGAAGCCGAAGCCCTGACCGCCTATGGCGTTATCGGGATCAAGGTGTGGATCTTCAAGGGCGAGATCCTGGGCCACGATCCGATGGCGCAGGACCGGCTGATGATGGAAGCGCAGACCTCCGGCGTGCGGCCCGCCGCCGACCGTCGCGGTTAAGGTAAGAGACCATGCTGCAACCCAAAAAACACAAGTTCCGCAAGGCCTTCAAGGGCCGGATCAAGGGCGATGCGCCCGGCGGTACCGCGCTCAACTTCGGCTCGTATGGGCTGAAGGCGCTGGAGCCTGAGCGGATCACCGCGCGTCAGATCGAAGCGGCGCGCCGTGCGATCACGCGCCACATCAAGCGCCAGGGGCGGTTGTGGATTCGCATCTTCCCCGACGTGCCGGTGTCGAAGAAACCCGCCGAAGTCCGTCAGGGCAAGGGCAAGGGTTCGGTCGAATACTGGGCTGCACGGGTCAAGCCGGGCCGTATCCTGTTCGAGCTCGACGGGGTTCCGGGTCCGATCGCCGCAGTCGCGTTCCAGCGCGCGGCGATGAAGCTGCCGATCAAGGTCAAGGTGATCGCCCGTCTTGGCGATACCTCGCATCTGGGAGCCGCATGATGGCCAAAGCATCTCCCAAGTCTTCGAACAAGATCACCGACATGCGGGTCAAGACCGACGACCAGCTTGGCGGCGATCTCGCCCAGCTTAAGCGCGAGGCGTTCAACCTGCGGTTTCAGGCGGCGACCAACCAGCTCGAGCGGCCCGCCCGGATCAAGGAAGTGCGCCGCGATATCGCGCGGATCAAGACGCTTCAGCACGAACGGGTGGCCACTGCCACCGACAAGAAGGCCTGACGCCATGCCCAAGCGAATTCTGGTCGGGACCGTGGTGTCCGACAAAACCGACAAGACCGTGGTGGTGAAGGTCGAGCGCAAGGTGAAGCACGCGCTTTACGGCAAGATCATCCGCCGTTCGAAGAAGTACCACGCGCACGACGAGGACAACACGTTCAAGGCGGGCGAGACGGTGCGGATCGAAGAGACCGCGCCGATTTCCAAGCTGAAGACTTGGAAGGTCGTCGACCGGGTCCAGGCAGGCAAGGCCGCAGCGGTCGAAGCCGACGTCTAAGTAATTTTTGGAACTACCGGGCCACGAATGTTTTGGGCCCCGGCAAGCCGTTGAGAAGGAACCGGATCGATGATCCAGATGCAATCCAACCTCGACGTCGCGGACAACAGCGGCGCCAAGCGCGTCCAGTGCATCAAGGTGCTGGGCGGGTCGAAGCGGCGGGTAGCCGGCGTCGGCGACATCATCGTGGTGTCGGTCAAGGAGGCCCAGCCACGCGCTCGCGTGAAGAAGGGCGACGTTCACCGCGCGGTGATCGTGCGGACCCGCAAGGACGTGCGCCGTACCGACGGCAGCGTGATCCGCTTCGACAGCAATGCGGCGGTGCTGATCAACAAGAACGAGGAACCGATCGGCACTCGTATCTTTGGCCCGGTCGTCCGCGAACTGCGTGGCAAGGGCTTCATGAAGATCATTTCGCTCGCGCCGGAGGTGCTGTGATGGCTGCCGCCAAGATCAAGAAGGGCGATTCTGTTGTCGTTCGTTCGGGCAAGGACAAGGGCCGCACCGGCACCGTCCTGCAAGTGATGCCCAAAGACGGCAAGGTGCTCGTTTCGGGCATCAATGTCGCCGCGCGTCATCGCAAGCCGACGCAGGGCAACCCACAGGGCGGGATCGATCGTCGCGAGGCTCCGATGCACATCTGCAAGGTCGCAGTCGCCGGCGCCGACGGCAAGCCGACCCGCGTTCGCTTTGAAACGCAGGACGGCAAGAAGGTCCGGGTGGCCGTGAAGTCCGGGGAGAAGATCGATGGTTGATGCAACCAACGACGAGGCAGTCGGCAACGACGAAGTAGTCGGCAGCGGCGAAGCTGGCAGCATGAAGTACGTGCCCCGGCTCCGCACCAAATACGATTCCGAGATCGCCAAGGCGATGACCGAGAAGTTCGGTTACAAGAACGCGATGGAAGTGCCCCGGATCGAGAAGGTCACGCTCAATATGGGCGTGGGCGAGGCGAGCCAGGACAAGAAGAAGGTCCAGATCGCGGCTGCCGAAATGGCGCTGATCGCGGGCCAGAAGCCGGTCATCACGATCGCCAAGAAGTCGATCGCCCAGTTCAAGCTGCGCGAAGGCATGCCGATCGGCTGCAAGGTGACCTTGCGGCGCGAGCGGATGTACGAATTCCTCGACCGTCTGGTAACCGTGGCAATGCCGCGTATCCGGGATTTTCGCGGGCTGAACCCCAAGAGCTTCGACGGACGCGGTAACTACGCGATGGGTCTCAAGGAGCAGATCATCTTCCCCGAGATCAGCTACGACCAGATCGAAAAGGTTCGGGGGATGGACATTATCGTGACCACCTCGGCCACCACCGACGACGAGGCGCGCGAGCTGCTTCGTTTGTTCGGCTTCCCCTTCCCCAAGGAAGAAGCCGACGAAGAACAGCAGGCCGCGTAAGCGACCGACCCGGATACCAACGATCCCGCCCCCGATTTCAACATCGGCCGGGATGACGAAAGAAGAGCTTAAGTCCATGGCGAAACTGAGTTCGATCAACAAGAACGAGCGGCGCAAGAAGCTCGTAAAGCAGTACGCGGGCAAGTATGCCGCGCTCAAGGCGACTGCCAACGACAAGTCGCTCGACGATGGTGAGCGCCTGATGGCGCGCCTGAAGCTGGCAGAAATCCCGCGTAATGCGAACCCCACCCGGGTACGCAACCGTTGCGCCACCACCGGCCGCCCGCGCGGCTACTACCGCAAGTTCGGCCTGTGCCGGATCGAGCTTCGTAACCTTGGCAACAAGGGTATGATTCCCGGTCTGACCAAGTCGAGCTGGTAAGGATCACGAGATGGCTTTGACCGATCCCCTGGGCGACCTGCTCACCCGCATCCGCAATGGCCAGCGCGCCAAGAAGGACAGCGTAATGTCGCCGGCTTCCAAGCTGCGTGCGCGCGTCCTCGAAGTGCTCCAGCGCGAGGGTTACATCCGCGGCTTCAGCGAAGACGCTACCGGCGCGCATCCCGCGCTGCGTATCGAGCTGAAGTATTTCGAAGGCGAGCCGGCGATCAAGCATGTCGCGCGCGTCTCCAAGCCGGGCCGGAGGGTCTATTCGGGTAGCCGCGAGCTGCCCGTGATCCGCAACGGCCTTGGCATCACCATCGTCTCGACCCCGCGCGGTGTGCTCTCGGATGCCGAGGCGCGTGCCGCGAACGTTGGCGGCGAAGTGCTCGCGGAGGTGTTCTGATGAGCCGCATCGGCAAGGTACCGGTACCCGTTCCGGCGGGCGTCACCGCCAACATCGAGGGCAAGATCCTCAGCGTAAAGGGCCCCAAGGGGACACTGACGCTGACCATGCGCGACGAGATCAGCTATACGCTGGGTGACGGCAGCATCGCGGTGAAGCCGGCCAACGAGACCAAGCAGGCGCGTGCCTTCTGGGGCATGCAGCGCACGCTGGTAGAGAACCTCGTCACCGGAGTGACCGAAGGATATACCAAGGTACTCGAGATCACCGGCGTCGGCTATCGTGCCAATGCTCAGGGCCGCAACCTCAAGCTGCAGCTCGGTTTCAGCCACGATGTCGATTTCCCGGTGCCCGAGGGTATCGAGGTCAAGACCCCGGACAACACCACCGTCGAGATCACCGGCATCGACAAGCAGAAGGTCGGCCAGGTCGCGGCTGAAATTCGCCGCTGGCGCAAGCCCGAGCCTTACAAAGGCAAGGGCATCCGGTATCGCGGCGAGTACATCTTCCGCAAGGAAGGGAAGAAGAAGTAATGGCCAAGCTCACCCTGTTCGATCGTCGCCGTCAGCGCGTGCGTTCTGCGCTGCGCGCCCAGAGGGGCGGACGTCCCCGGCTATCGGTCCACCGTTCGGGCCGTCACATCTACGCCCAGGTCATCGACGATGCCGAAGGCCGCACGCTGGCCTATGCCTCGTCGCTGGTCAAAGGCGGCAAGGCGCTTGGCGCGACCGCCGAGGCGGCCGCCGAAGTCGGCAAGTCGATCGCCGAGAAGGCCAAGGCGGCGGGTGTGACCACGGTCGTGTTCGATCGCGGCGGTTTCCTGTTTCATGGTCGCGTCAAGGCGCTGGCCGATGCCGCCCGCGAAGGCGGGCTGGAGTTCTGATATGCCAGATGCAAACAACTCTGAAACTGCAACTCCCGAGACCGTGATTGCCAACGAGCTTGGCCAGGGTGGCGATGTCGCTCCGACCGCCGCTCCGGCTCGAGACAACCGTGGTCCCGGAGGCAATCGGGGCGGCGGTGGACGCGGTGGCCCCGGTGGCGGTAACCGGAGTGGCGGCGGCGGGAACGACCGCAATCGCGGCGGACGCGGCGGTAACGACCGCAATCGCGGACGTGGCGGCGACGATGACGGCGGCGAGGAACTGATCGAGAAGCTCGTTCACATCAACCGCGTCTCCAAGACGGTCAAGGGCGGCAAGCGCTTCGGCTTTGCGGCTTTGGTTGTGGTCGGCGATGGCAAGGGCCGGGTCGGTTTCGGCCACGGCAAGGCGCGCGAAGTGCCCGAGGCGATCACCAAGGCGACCGCAGCGGCCAAGAAGAAGATGGTCCGCGTGCCGCTCAAGGAAGGTCGCACCCTTCATCACGACGGCAAGGGCCGGTTCGGTGCGGGCAAGGTCAACTTGCGTTCGGCCCCGGCCGGGACCGGGATCATCGCAGGCGGCCCGATGCGCGCTGTGTTCGAGAGCCTGGGCGTGGCGGACGTGGTGACCAAGTCGGTCGGCACTTCCAACCCCTATAATATGATCCGCGCCACCTTCGACGCGCTGACCGAACAGACTTCGCCCAAGTCGGTTGCTCAGCGGCGCGGCAAGAAGGTCGCCGACCTGCTCGGTCGCGGCGGAGCCTCGACGGCGGAGGCCGAAGTCTCCGCCGAAGCGATTGCGGAGTAACACCAATGGCCACCATCAAACTCAAGCAGATCGGTTCGCCGATCCGCCGCCCGAACAAGCAGAAGGCGATGCTGATCGGCCTTGGCCTCGGCAAGATGAACCGCGTGGTCGAGCGCGAGGATACCGCCGAAGTCCGCGGTGCGCTCGCCAAGCTGCCGCATATGGTTGCGATCGTCGAGTAAGCTGCTGCCGGGCCGTTACTGCTTCGGAAATCTCGGTCGGTCCCTGAGCTTTACTGCGGGGTTGCCCGAATAGTAGATCCATGCCTCCAGCGGGCGCATCGCGACACCGCGTGCGCCCAGCACTGCGCCGTCGCCGATGGTCACGCCCGGCCCGACGAAGGCTTCGGCGGCGATCCACACATTATCACCGATCGCGATGGGGCGGGTCACCAGTGGAAAGCCGGGGTCCTCCACGTCGTGCGAGCTGGCGCACAAACTGGCATCTTGCGAGACGACGGAGTGGCGACCGATCCGGATCGTGCCCTGGTTGTATAAGTTGACACGCCGCCCGATCAGCGCGCCGTTACCCAGCGTGAGGTTGGCGGGAAGCCATATCCGGGTCGATCCATAAATCCGCGCCCCTCGCCCAATCCGCGCCCCGAACGCCCGCAGCAGCAGCCGACGCCAGCCCCACAGGGGCGGGGGTGAAAACCGGCCAAGCAATAGCCACGTCATACCCCAGACCACCCGCACAAGCTTGTTTGCAAGGCTGAAGCTGGCCTGATGACGATTGGCCCGGTGTTGATTGGCCCGGTGTCGATTGGCCTGGTGTCGATTCGCAGTGCGTTCATTCATGGGTCTGGGCATCCATTCCGGCCAGCCCTTTCCACCACAAGTGCCCGCGCCGGTAAAGCGCGCTGCTGCTTGGCGTGAGCCGCCGTTGCAATTTGTCCGCGCATGGACTAGGGGCCGCCGCTTCCATCCAGCGCGTCCCAAGCGAAAGCGAGTGCAGACCATGAAACTTAACGAAATCCGGGATAACGACGGCGCCCGCAAAGGCCGGATGCGCGTCGGACGCGGCATCGGCTCGGGCAAGGGCAAGACCGCGGGGCGTGGCCAGAAGGGCGCCAAGGCGCGTTCGGGCGTTTCGGTCAACGGTTTCGAGGGCGGCCAGATGCCGCTCCACATGCGGATCCCGAAGCGTGGCTTCAACAACATCTTCGCCAAGGATCATGCCGAAGTAAACCTGGGCCTGGTCCAGAAGGCAATTGACGCGGGCAAGCTCGATGCGGGCCAGACCATCGATCAGGCCGCGCTGCGGGCAGCGGGCCTGGCACGCGGCGGCAAGGATGGAGTCCGCCTGCTCGGCAAGGGCGAGTTCACCGCCAAGGCGAGCTTCGCGGTTGCGGGCGTGTCGAAGGGCGCGCGCGAGGCGGTCGAGAAGGCTGGCGGCAAGGTCACGCTGCCCGAGGCCCAGCCCAGCGAGCATGAGAAGAAGACCGCGCGCCGCGAAGTGAACAAGGCGGCGTCAAAAAAAGGCAAGTAAGCGCTACCGGCCTTTCCCGCATTGACGGGAAGGGCTGAGCGTTATGGCCGGGGGAGGGGGTTCGACATCGGTCGGCGCTCCCTATATGGGACCGGCACGTTGGGTTAAACCAGCCACCCGGCCCGGACACCAGACAAGGCAAAATTCCCCGATGGCATCACGCGCCGACAATATCGCCAGCAACTTCAGTCTCGCGAAGTTCGGCAAGGCGACCGAGCTGAAGAACCGCATTTGGTTCACGATCGGCGCGCTGATCGTGTTCCGGTTCCTCAGCTTCGTGCCTCTGCCTGGCGTCAATCCGCTGATCCTTGAGACACTCTACGATCAGACCCGCGGCGGGATCCTCGATCTGTTCAACACCTTCTCGGGCGGCAGCCTGGAGCGGATGAGCCTGATCGCCTTGGGGATCATGCCCTATATCACCGCCTCGATCGTGGTGCAGCTGGCCGCTTCGCTCCATCCCACCCTGGCGGCGATGAAGAAAGAGGGCGAGACCGGGCGCAAGAAGCTCAATCAGTACACCCGCTATGGCACCGTGTTCCTCACCATCCTGCAAGGCTGGTTTCTTGCCTCGGGGCTTGAAAGCTATGCCGCGCAAAGCGGGCTGGCGGCAGTGGTGGCACCGGGCCTGATGTTCAAGGTCGGCGCGGTCATCAGCCTCGTCGGTGGAACCATGTTCCTGCTATGGCTGGGCGAGCAGATCACCAGCCGCGGGATCGGCAACGGTGTGTCGCTCATCATCATGGCCGGGATCGTCGCGCAGATGCCGGTGTTCATCGCCAACCTGTTCGAAGGCGGGCGCTCGGGTTCGATCTCGGCGTTCACGATCGTCGGGCTGATCGTGCTGGTCGTGGTGCTGATCCTTTTCATCTGCTTCATGGAGCGGGCGCAGCGTCGGCTGCTGATCCAGTATCCCAAGCGGGCCAGCCAAAAAGGCATGATGCAGGCTGATCGCAGCCATCTGCCGCTGAAGATCAATACCGCGGGCGTGATCCCTCCGATCTTCGCCAGTTCGCTGCTGCTGCTGCCTCTGACAATCACCCAGTTTGCGGGCAACTCGGTCGCGCCGGAAAGCACGGCGGGCGGGGTTCTGGTTACGCTCAACCAGTATCTGCGCCACGGCGAGCCGCTGTACATGCTGCTCTACGCGCTGGGGATCATCTTCTTCGCGTTCTTCTACACCGCCGTGGTGTTCAACCCGGAAGAGACTTCGGATAATCTCAAGCGCAATGGCGGGTTCATCCCCGGTATCCGCCCTGGCAAGAATACCGCCACCTACCTCGACTATGTGTTGACCCGGATCACCGTGATCGGCGCCGCTTACCTCACCATAGTCTGCATCCTGCCCGAATATGTCATCGCGCAGACCGGCATGACGATGATGTTCCTGGGTGGCACCAGCCTGCTGATTGTGGTCAATGTCACGGTTGATACCATTACCCAGATCCAGTCGCACCTGCTGGCGCACCAGTATGGCGATCTGATCAAGAAGGCCAAGCTGAAGGGCAGGCTGCGCTGAAGCTGTCTGGCTTCGGGCGACAGTCATCGGGGAGGGGATAACTGTGAACATCATCCTGCTTGGACCGCCGGGGGCGGGCAAAGGCACGCAGGCACAGCGACTGGTCGAGCGCCACGGCATGAAGCAGCTCTCGACCGGCGACATGCTGCGCGCGGCGGTCAAGGCGGGCACGCCGGTCGGACTCCAGGCCAAGGCGGTGATGGACTCGGGCGCGCTGGTTTCGGACGAGATCGTCTCGGCGCTGATCGGCGACGAACTCGATGCGATGCCACCGGCGCAGGGTGCGATCTTCGACGGTTACCCACGCACCGCCGCGCAGGCCGCTTCGCTCGACGCAATCCTCGACGGTCGCGGTCGCAAGCTGGATCGGGTGATCGAACTGGCGGTCGATGAAGAAGCATTGGTCGAACGGATTACCGGTCGCTTCACCTGCGCGGCGTGCGGCAAGGGCTATCACGACAAGTTCGAGCAGCCTGCGGTGCCGGGCATTTGCGACAAGTGCGGCTCGTCCGAATTCAAGCGCCGCCCCGATGACAACGAGGCGACGGTCCGAACCCGCCTGGCCGAATATCGCGCCAAGACCGCGCCGATCCTGCCAATCTACGACGCGCGCGGGATCGTTTCGCGGGTCGATGGGATGGGTGACATGGATGACGTGACCGCCGGTCTGGAAGCCGCGCTGGCGGGGTGACGGGACGAGCGTTATCGCTCTGGGGGGAATGGCCGGATGAACCGCAGCACCATCGCATCCGTCGCACTCGCGGGGGCCATCCTGCTCGGTGTCGCCACCCCCGCGGCTGCCGAAGTGATCGACCCGACCGAAACCGGCTTCGTTTCGCGCCTGGCAGTCGAAGTGAAAGCTGCTCCTGCTGAGGTCTGGAAAAGCCTGATCGCGCCCAATCTGTGGTGGAACAAGGCGCATACCTATTCGGGCGACGCCGCCAATCTTTACCTCGACGCGCAGGCGGGGGGGTGTTTTTGTGAGAAGCTGCCGCTCGGCAAGGACGCTGCACCTAATTCGCGCAGCGGCAGTGCTGAGCATATGCGCGTGATCCACGCCGCACCCGGACAAGTATTGCGGCTGAGCGGCGGGCTCGGCCCACGCCAGTCCGAACCCGTCGGCGGGGTGCTGACCATCACCCGCAAGCCGACTGTCGCGGGCACCCGCATCCTGTGGGAATACGTGGTCGGCGGCTTCATGCGTTACAAGGTCGCGGAAATCGGCCCTGCCGTCGACAAGGTTATGGCCGGGCAACTCGCGAGCCTGGCCGCCCACATCGATCCGCCGGTCGAAGGGGCAGCGGAAGGTAAGTCGGCAGTCGACGACGAGGCAGGCGATTCCCCAGCGGCCGAGCCGGATGCGCAAGCAGCGGTTCCGGCCAAGACGGCAAAGCCCGCCAAACCCTGATCTGGCAGCGCCACCCGGACGAAGTGGGGCAAGGTGCTAAATTATTCCCGCGCCCGGCTTTTGCGGGCGCGAAAAGCGGCTAATGTCGCATACGAATGGGCCAACGACTCGCCAGACGGTCGAGGTCATCACTGGGTCGCATAACCAGTTGTTTGCGGGGACCAATCCCCGCGTTTTGCCAGACGGGGGAGTATACCAGTGGCCGTATCCGATCATGTCGACCTGCCGACCTTCATGGAGGGCGTGAAGAAGCGTAACGAGGGCCAGCCCGAATTTTGTCAGGCGGTCGAGGAAGTTGCCACCGACATCTACGATTTCATCGACGACAAGGAAGAATACCACAAGCAGCAGATCCTGCGCCGGATCGCCGAACCCGACCGGGTCATCAGCTTCCGCGTGTGCTGGGAAGACGATAACGGCCACGTCCGCGTCCAGCGCGGCTGGCGGGTGCAGAACAACAACGCGATCGGCCCCTACAAGGGCGGCATCCGCTTCCACCCCAGCGTCACCGAAAGCGTGCTGAAGTTCCTCGCCTTCGAGCAGACCTTCAAGAACGCGCTGACCGGGCTGCCGATGGGCGGCGGCAAGGGCGGCTCCAACTTTAACCCCAAGGGCAAGAGCGTGCGCGAGATCATGCGCTTCTGCCAGTCGTTCATGACCGAGCTGTACCGCCACATCGGTGCCGACGTCGACGTTCCGGCGGGCGACATCGGCGTGGGCGGGCGCGAAATCGGCTTCATGTTCGGCCAGTACAAGCGCATCACCGGCGAGTTCACCGGGGTGCTGACCGGCAAGGGCCTCGAATGGGGTGGCTCGCTGATCCGCACCGAGGCGACCGGTTATGGCGCGGTCTATTTCCTCGCCAACATGCTCGCGACCAAGGACCAGACCCTTGTCGGCAAGACCGCAGTGATCTCGGGCTCGGGCAATGTCGCGACCCACGCGGCGGAAAAGATCGTCCAGCTCGGTGGCAAAGTGCTGACGCTGTCCGATTCGGGCGGGTTCATCCATGATCCCGACGGGATCACCCAGGACAAGATCGACTGGGTCAAGGCGCACAAGACCCATCGCCGCGGCCGGATCGAGGAGTACTGCGAGGAATTCAAGGGTTCGACCTTCACCGCTGGAAAAACCCCGTGGGGAGTTCCGTGCGACATGGCACTGCCCTGCGCGACGCAGAACGAACTGCTCGGCGACGATGCCAAAACGCTGGTCGCCAACGGCTGCACGGCGGTGTCCGAAGGGGCCAACATGCCGACCAACCTGGACGGCGTTCACGTCTTCCGCGCGGCGAAAATCCTGTTCGCGCCGGGCAAGGCGGCCAACGCCGGCGGGGTCGCGGTCTCGGGTCTGGAAATGAGCCAGAACTCCGGGCGCCGCGCCTGGAAGGAGGCCGAGCTCCAGCAGATGCTCATGGACATCATGGATAACATCCACGCCTCGTGCCAGCAGTACGGCGACCAGGGCGGCGGCTACATCGACTACGTCAAGGGCGCCAATATCGCCGGCTTCAAGAAGGTGGCCGACGCGATGCTGGCGTTTGGGGTGGTGTGACGCTGGGTTGAATTTAGGGGTGAGAAAAGGGGCGTCCGGAGGGGTGCCCTTTTTTTTGGGACGCGAAAAGTGGAACCTCGTGTCAAACGCGGGATGACGAGGACGCAGCATAGGAAATATTGGACTGTTGTGTCCGTTGATGGAAGATCGGGAGCAGATTGCCGCCCACATCATGCAGGCACCCCATCCTTTAGCCGCGCCTCGCAACCTGTGCTAAACCCACGGCGAGCAGAAGCCTTCTCCGCGTTGCCGGCATCACGAGAATTGTTTCCCTCGCTTTTGCGCGCCCGGTTGACGAGGCCCGCGAATCCGCCTAAGCGCGTCATTCACTCGAAACCTACGGGATGTCCGGCAGGCGGCACACTTGTGCGCCATCCGGGCTTTTTTGCCGTTCGTCTCAGGTGGTTCGCTATGAGATGGGGGTCGCCGCTCACCCGGCCCGCCCCTGTGGAGCAGGAGAAGTTTGTGGCTCGTATTGCCGGGGTTAATCTCCCCACCAACAAGCGCGTGATTGTTGCGCTAACCTACATTCATGGCATCGGTTCGACCAAGGCCAAGGGTATCGTCAAGAAGCTTGGGATCGACGAGGCCCGCCGCGTGCAGGACTTGACCGATTCGGAAGTCCTCCACATCCGCGAGGCAATCGACGCCGATCACACCGTCGAGGGCGATCTGCGGCGCGAAGTGGCGATGAACATCAAGCGCCTGATGGATCTGGCCTGCTATCGCGGGCTGCGTCATCGCAAGGGCCTGCCGGTTCGCGGCCAGCGCACCCACACCAACGCCCGCACCCGCAAGGGCAAGTCCAAGCCGATCGCCGGCAAGAAGAAGTAAGTCGCGCGCCGGTCGTCCGGCGCCGCGCTTTTCCTTCTGACTATTACGACAGGACCATAAAATGGCACGCGAACCTCAGCGCATCAAGAAGCGGGAGCGCAAGAACATCTCCAGCGGCGTCGCGCATGTGAACGCCAGCTTCAACAACACCATGATCACCATCACCGACGCGCAGGGCAATGCCATTTCGTGGTCGAGCGCTGGAATGATGGGCTTCAAGGGCTCACGCAAGTCGACGCCCTATGCTGCTCAGGTCGCCGCCGACGATGCCGGCAAGAAGGCAGCTGAACACGGCGTCAGAACGCTCGAAGTCGAGGTCAAGGGCCCTGGCTCGGGCCGCGAGAGCGCGCTGCGGGCGCTTCAGGCGGTTGGCTTCACGATCACCGCAATCCGCGACGTGACCCCGATCCCGCACAACGGCGTGCGCCCGTCCAAGCGCCGCCGCGTCTGAACTTTGCTGCCGGGCGGACCCACGCCCGGTCGTTTCCCACTTCGCCGCACGGCCAGCGGCGGGGTGACTGACCATCCCGCCCGAACCCCAAGGGGAATTTCATGACTGTCAACATCAAGAACTGGCAGGAACTCAAGAAGCCCAACAACCTCGAGGTCAAGGCCGGCACCGACAAGCGCCGCGCGACCTTCGTGGCCGAACCGCTCGAGCGCGGCTTCGGCCTGACGCTCGGCAACGCGCTGCGCCGGGTGCTGCTGTCATCGCTGCAGGGCGCTGCGATCACCTCGATCAAAATGGAGAACGTGCTGCACGAATTCTCCAGCCTGGCTGGCGTTCGCGAGGATGTCACCGACATCGTTCTCAACGTCAAGCAGATCGCGCTGCGAATGCAGGGCGAGGGGCCCAAGCGGCTCCAGCTCGCGGTGACCGGCCCGGCCGAAGTCCGCGCGGGAGACATCGCGGTGTCGGGCGACATCGAGATCCTCAACAAGGATCTCCTGATCTGCCACCTCGACGAGGGCGCGACGCTCAACATGGAGCTGACCGCCGACACCGGCAAAGGCTATGTCCCCGCCGTGGCTAACCGTCCGGCCGACGCGCCGATCGGGCTGATCCCGGTCGACTCGCTCTATTCGCCGGTCCGCCAGGTCAGCTACAAGGTCGACAACGCCCGGATCGGGCAGGAGCTCGACTTCGACAAGCTGAGCCTGACGGTCGAGACCGACGGCACCGTCACCCCCGAGGATGCGGTGGCCTATGCCGCGCGCATCCTCCAGGATCAGCTCGCGCTGTTCGTCCACTTCGACGATGCGGTGCCGACCGGCGGCCACGTTCCGCAGATGGGCGGGATGCCGTCGCACGCGGTCGACGAGGGCGATACCAACCAGCTCAACCGTTACCTGCTCAAGAAGGTCGACGAGCTGGAACTGTCGGTTCGCTCCGCCAACTGCCTCAAGAACGACAACATCATCTACATCGGGGATCTGGTTCAGAAGACCGAAGCCGAGATGCTGCGGACTCCGAATTTCGGCCGCAAGTCGTTGAACGAGATCAAGGAAGTCCTGTCCTCGATGGGCCTGCGGCTCGGTATGGATATCCCCGGCTGGCCGCCCGAGAACATCGAGGAAATGGCCAAGAAGCTCGAGCAGGAACTGCTGGGTTGATCTAGCTCCTTCCCGGGTGCGCCTGGGGAGGGTCTTGGTGGCGGCGGCGACCTTACAGCTGCCTGGCTCTGGATACCTGATACGGTCCGGAAACGAACGGAGTAGAAAACATGCGTCACAAGATGGGCGGCCGCAAGCTGCAGCGCACTTCGAGCCACCGCAAGGCCCTGTTGCGCAACATGGCGCAGGCGTTGATCAAGCACGAGCAGATCACAACCACCGTCGCCAAGGCGCGCGAGCTGCGTCCTTACACCGAAAAGCTGATCACTCTGGCCAAGCACGGCGGGCTCTCGAATCGTCGCCTGGCGTTCGCCCGGCTGCTCGACGAGACCCAGCTGGCCAAGCTGTTCGGCCCCCTGGCCGAGCGTTATGCGGGCCGCAGCGGCGGCTACACCCGGATCGTCAAAGCCGGTTATCGCGCGTCGGACGCCGCTCCGATCGCGGTCATCGAACTGGTCGACCGCGACGTTTCGGCCAAGGGTCTCGATTCGGGCCCGGTGATGACCGAGGACGATTACGCGGACGATTGATCGATTTGCGCTGGCGGCGGCGGGTGCTAGATTCGCCGCTGCCATGCGCTCCGTTTCCTTCCGTCTGTTTGTGGGCCTTGCCGTGCTCGCGGTAACGCTTGCGGGCCACCCGCTGGCTGCCACTGCGACCGATCCCTCCCTCCTCTCCGCGCCTCGATACCCGGTCACTCGCGCGGACCCAATCGTCGAAACGCACTTTGGCGAGCGGGTCGCCGATCCCTATCGCTGGCTTGAGAACGACGTCCGCAGTGACAAGGAGGTCGCCGCATGGGTTGAGCGCGAGAGCGCAGTGACCCGCGACTATCTGGCGCGGTTACCCGGCCGCGACCTGTTAGCCGCGCAAATCCGCGAGCTGATCGATTACGAACGCTTCGGCATTCCGCGCAAGGCGGGAAAGCGCTATTTCTATACCCGCAATTCCGGCCTGCAAAACCAGTCGGTGCTGCAGGTCCGCGACAAGCTCAACGGGGCGGGGCGAGTGCTGGTGGACCCGAACGCATGGTCGGGCGATGGCACCACCGCGCTCGATCAGTGGGAGCCCTCGCGGGGCGGGAAACTGCTGGCCTATTCGGTACAGGACGCCGGAAGCGACTGGCGCAGCATCCGCTTCGTCGACGTCGAGACCGGCGCGGTGCTGCCCGACCAGCTGAATTGGGTGAAGTTCTCGCAGATCGCCTGGGTGGGCAGCGAGGGGGTGCTCTATTCGCGGTTTCCGGCGCGTGGCAACGGCCCTGATTTCCAGTCGCGCAATTACGATCAGACGGTCTGGTTTCACCGCATCGGCACGCCGCAGAGTGAGGACGAGCTGGTCTTTGCCACCCCCTCCCACCCCGAGCAGGGCCATTCGGCGCGGGTTACCGCCGACGGTCGCTGGGCGGTGATTACCAGCACGATCGGTACCGATCCGCGCTATGCGGTCCACGTCATCGATCTGCGGAAGCGCGGGAAGGCGGGATGGAAAGCGCGCGCTCTCGTTGGCGGGTTCACGCATGACTGGACGCTGGTCGACGGGCTTGGCAACCTGTTGTGGTTCGTCACCAACGATGCTGCCCCGCGCTATCGCCTGGTCATGCTGGACCTGTCCGCCAGAACCCTGCAACCGCTGGAAGTGGTGGGGCAGCGCGCGGCCAAGCTGGAGGCTGCCAACGTGATCGGCGACCGGCTGGTGCTATCCTATCTGGAAGACGCTTCGACCCGCGCGGTGGTGACCGATTTCGCCGGAAGGCCGGTGCGCGCGCTGGCGCTCAACGGGATCGGCACCGCCGCGGGGTTCGATGGGCGACCGGGTGATCCCGAGACGTTCTTCAGCTTCTCGAGTTTCAACCAGCCTGCCGCGATTTTCCGGCTCGACCTGACCACCGGTCGGACCACTCCGTTCGCACGGCCGCGCCTGTCGTTCCGGCCCGAGGACTACGCGGTCGAGCAGCGCTTCTTTGCCTCCAAAGACGGCACCCGTGTGCCGATGTTCGTGGTCCGCAGCAGGGCGATTGCTGAGGCGAAGACTGCCGTACCAACGTTGCTTTACGGCTATGGCGGGTTCGATATCTCGCTCATCCCGGGCTTTTCCTCGACCCGGATGGCCTGGCTGCGTTCGGGCGGCGCCTTTGCGATGGCGAACCTGCGCGGCGGCGGCGAATACGGCAGCGAATGGCACGATGCCGGGCGGCTCGCCAACAAGCAGAACGTGTTCGACGATTTCATCGCGGCGGGCGAGTACCTGATTGCGCAGGGCATCGCTTCCAAGGGTGGGCTGGCGATTCAAGGCGGCTCGAACGGTGGACTGCTGGTCGGCGCAGTGGTCAACCAGCGCCCCGACCTGTTCGCTGCAGCGAATCCCGACGTCGGCGTGATGGACATGCTGCGCTTCGACCGGTTTACCGCCGGGCGCTACTGGATCGATGATTACGGACGGCCCGATGTGGAAGCCGACTGGAAGGTGCTGCGCGCCTATTCGCCCTATCACAACATCCGCAAGGGTGCGGCGGGCCCAGCCTACCCGGCAATTCTGGTGACGACCGCCGATACCGATGATCGCGTCGTGCCGGGCCACAGCTTCAAATATGCCGCCGCCCTGCAGGCCGCTGATCTTGGTGACCGCCCGCAATTGATCCGGATCGAGACCCGCGCGGGACACGGCTCTGGCAAACCGACCGACAAGGTGATCGACAGCGGAGCCGACGTGCTGGCCTTCCTTGCTTACTGGAGTGGGCTCAAGGTGGCCGACGCTCCTTCGGCCAAGGCTTTACCCTAAGCTAACACTTGCCCGGTAAGCCGGGCGGGTGAAATCCGCTGTTACTGCTCCTGCGATGCCCAAGGATCTGCCAACCCTGGCGGTGCTGGGGCTGTCGAGCCCCGCCGACGGGGACTGGGGACGGTTACGCGGATTGCAGTATTCAAGCCTCGCCAAGGTGACGGTCGCACGGCTGCTGGCCCATACCGTCGGCGCACTGGTGGTGATTCACAGCTATCTCCACGTGGTCAATCCGGCCGTGCTGTTCGGCTGGGGAGTGGCGCTGGTCGCCACGCTCTATTACGGTGCGCAGTTCGACCACAGCCTCGGCGATTCCGACCGGCGGCGGGTAATACCAACCTGCATTGATCATGACCCACGGGCCCATTTGCGGCGTCCTATGGTCATGATGTGCCATGGCTGATC
>Ga0105051_10003937_pt1 | contig 17586 bp, 22 predicted proteins | sample FRY02_FD_78383 | JGI IMG/M metagenome (GOLD analysis project Ga0105051, IMG submission 78383) | Freshwater microbial communities from Lake Fryxell liftoff mats and glacier meltwater in Antarctica - FRY-02 (megahit assembly) | ecosystem: Environmental > Aquatic > Freshwater > Ice > Glacier... | reverse complement strand
TAGATTATACAAAGCAAATAGAGTCTATTCTTGAAACAATGATTGCTTCTGGAAAAACAATCAATCCAAATTTAACTATAGAAGATCTAGCAGACTTAGATCCAGCAGATTTCTTAAGACAAGCTGAAATTGAGGTTTCAGATGAATATAAAGGTAAGTTTGCCCAAGTAAAAGATGAATTGACAAGAAGTTTGACTAATATAGGATATGATTTAACAAAAACTCAAGAAAGCAACAAAAGAATTACTGAACAAAATCTAGAAGCAGGAACAGAAGAAATCTCTGGAAGAGGTTTGGCATTTTCTGGACAAAGAGAAACTTTTATTAAAGATACTTCTTCTGCTTTATCAAGAGCAAATGAAAGTGCTAGAGAAATGGCATTCAGAGGTGCACAGACTGCTGGAACTTCTGCTGAGTCAAAAATTGGAACATCAAATTTATCAGGATTATCAACTCCACAGATTGATGGACAAAGAGGTTTTAGTTTTTCATCAGAGCCACTAACTGGATCTCTTGTAAGTGAAAGATCCTTTGCAAAAGAAAGTATGGCAAAACAGTTAGAATTAGATGAAAGAACAAGGAGAGCATTTGCATCAAGTAATCTGAGTTTTGCATAGATTATAAATTATAAAAAAATTATTATGAGCCAATTCACAAAACTAGGAAATACATACTTTAGGCAAGACAATTCTGGAGAACTTTTTGCTGTATCAGATCCAGACACACTTCGTGGTTTACAGAAAGGTCAACTTCCATATAATGCAGTTGAAAATACAAGAGGACTATCATTTGCAGGTGGAAATAAAACTACAGATGCTCCTGCTCCTGCTCCAACTTCTGCTCCTAGTGCTCCTGCTACTGATGCTCCTGCTACAAATGCTCCAGAAGATTTCAAACAAAATCTTATAAATACCATAATGAATTATAAAGGAGTTACTGATACTTCACAACTTGAAGAAAAAAGACAAAATCTATTAAGACAGCAAATGCTATCTGCTCCATATTCAGCAGAAGGAGACAAAGATCTTACAGCTGCTCACAAATTATCTCTTATGAGAACAAGAGGACAAGAATTTGAACCAGAGCTCCAAGCAATAGAACAAGAAATTATAACTAAGAAAAATCTTCCTGTGCAACAACTACAAACAATGAGTGCTATGGTAGGTCTGGCAAAGGATCTTGGACTACTAGATCCTGATAGATTAGAAGAATTAAAAATTGCAAATCCAGAAATTTCATTTGCAGATACAATGGAAGAAGCATTAGGATATCTTGGAGGAGTTATAAGAGCAGATACTGAATTGAGTAGAAAAGTAAAACAAGCACAATTGAATGCAGCAGCAACTGCTGCTGATGCACTAAAGAATGGAACTGGAACTAAAATACTTCCACCTACCAATGTTTCTAACTTATCAGATGCAAGATTTCTTCCTGGAGAACTAGCTAAATTGGAAAAAACAATAAAGGACAAACCTGGATTATTTGGTAAATTAAAGAATGTAGAAATAATAGGAACAGATATTAGATTGAATCCTTTTGCTGCAATGAGTACTGATACAAATATAGCAGATGCTGAATTTAAAAGAATAGCACAGCTTGTTGGTAAATTTATGGAAGGTGGTGTTCTTAGGAAAGAGGATGAAGTTAAGTATGCAAAGATGCTTCCAGGATTACAAGATTTAAATCCAACTGTTGCACAAGCAAAATTAGATGGAGTTAGAGAAATGCTTGCAATGAAATACAATAATTATTTAATTGATTTCAATGGATCTGGATATGATGTTGCTGCCTTTGCTCCTATTGATTTTGGAATAGGAGTGGAAGGAGGAAATACTCAAGTTATGACAGGTCCAGGAGGAACTTATAATGTTGCACTGGATAAAGTAGAATTATTCAAAGCAAATGGATATAAATAATATGACAAATTTTAACCCAGATGAACATGCACAAAAAGTGGATCCAAGTTTTGATCCAAATAAATTTGCATCTAAAAAAGAAGAAACAACCGGTTTTCTTGAAAGATTGAGATTAAGTTTTGGATCTAAAGCAGAAATGGCTACAAAAGTAGAGCCAAAAGGAATTGCTGAAGGATTCAAACAGAAAGGTTTTTTTGGAGGACTAAAAGAAATGGGTAGTGATATAGCAGATGTTGGAGGTGCTGCTGTTACTTTTGGAGGTGCTGCTCTTGGTGCTGTAGGAGGAACTGTTTTAGGAACTCCAGTTGGTGGAGTTGGAGGTGCTGCTATTGGAGCTGGAGCAGGAGAAGCAGTTAGACAAGCAATTGGAAAAGGTTTAGGATTAAGAAAGAAAGAAACTCCAATTGAAGGAATTAAAAAAATTGGAACAGAAGCAGCTCTGACATTCTTAGGTGGAAAGGCTGGAAAATACATACTATCAAGACTTCCAAATTTACTTGGATTAATATCTGGAGAAGGAACAGATGTTATTAAGATTGCAATGAAAAATCCAAAAGCAGCTGATGCAGGTATTATGGCTGGAGATGATGCACTTAGAGCAGTTGTTGATACTGGAGCAGAAAAAAGTATTCAAATGAAAAACTCTTTTATTAGTTCTCATAATATAGCATTTAACAATATTGTTAAAGAGGCTGGAGAAACAATAATTGATAAGCAACTTGTTTACAATAGTTTTATAGATAGATTAGAGAAAGAAGGAGTAAAATTTGCAGAAGATGGTATGGACTTTACTTTGAGTAAAATACAAGCAAATCCAGGAGAAATTTCAAAAATTAAACAAACTTATGAAGCACTATCTAAGTGGGAGGACTGGTCTGTTGGTGGAGTAAATAAGTTAAAACAATTAATAGGATCTCTTACAAGATTTGCAGACGATGCAGGATTGCCATCAAAATCTCCATTGCTTGGTAAATTTTATAATGATGTAAATGATTCCATCAAAAATGCATTACCAAAAAAATTAGAAAAAGCATATATTGCTTTGAATAAAAAATTCACAGACAATATAGATACTTTTGATGATTTAATAGATGCATTCCATAAAGGAGATCCATTTACAAAATTAGCAAATTCTTTAAGTAACAACAAAGACTCTTTAAGAAGAATTATTGATTTTTATGAAAAGGAGACAGGGGAGTCTATTCTTGCAACTGTAGCTGGTAGAAAACTTGCAGAAGAGAAAGGTTCAAGTTTTTTCATGAATCCAAGAGCATTCCTTGATTTTATTTTGTCTCCAGAAGTTCAAGGTAAAATGATAACAAGAACTGGAAAAATAATCAATCCAATAATAGACAAAGCATCGTCTGCTTATAAGAGTTATCAAAAGAGTATAACTGGAGAATTTGAAAAATTAAGAGATTTAACTTTTACAAAATAAGTAAAATTATTTTTCTTTTTTGAAAAGAATTAATAATTCTAACCAGATTATAATAATAAGTAATAAAAATATCATAACCAAATTATACCTTTTATTAACAAAAAAGTCAACAAGATAAAATTATGCCACAAAGCACTACAAAAAATGAAATAGAGTCAGTTTCTATCAAAAACATAGGAGCCAATGGAGTTATAATGGAGAATGTAATTGATGAGTCTCTTATGCCAGCTGGAGCTGTAAATTGGGCTATAAACTGCCATTTTGATAGAATTGGTGCAGTTACAACCAGAGATGGAATAACACTGCTAGGAGCTCAAGTATCATCTGGAAATAACATAGTTGGAATGTTTCAATTCCTTGATACTGGCACAGGAACAGATGATAGACTTATTGTTGTAGCAGGAACAGTTGCTTATGCTCTAGTATCTGGAACTTGGACATCTAAGAGAACAACTTTGACTGCAAATAAAAAGGCAAGATTTACTAACTTTATTGACTATGTTTTTATGGTAAATGGAGCAGAAGCAATGCAGAGCTGGGATGGTGGAGCTGGAAATTTCTCTACTAATAATGTAACCAATGCACCTGCTACAAAGTATATTGATAATTTTAGATCCAGAGTGTGGGCTGTTGCTACTGTTGCCAATCCATCTAGATTATTTTATTCTTCAGTTGCAGCTGCAGGAGGAACAATAACATGGGATACAACAAATTGGTATATTGACATAGCTCCTGGAGATGGAGAAGACATATCAGGTATTCAAAGATTTTCTGGAGAAGAATATATTTTCAAACCAAATTCAGTTTATAGAATATTCTCAATCAATCAAACAGAACCAGATGCACAAATAAATGTTGGAACTTATTCTCAAGAGTCTATTCAAGTTGCCAAAGATGGAATGTATTGGCATCATCCTTCTGGAATTTATAGATTAAGAAAAGGAGAAACAACACCAACTGAAATATCAAGACCAATCAATGATATAATTAAAAATATATCAAGAACTAATTACACAGAAGTTTCATCTTGGGAGGATGCAGACCATGTAATGTTTTATGTTGGAGATATAACTGTTTATGGAATTACAATATCAAATTGTGTAATAAGATGGACAATATCAACTCAAACTTGGACTATTTATAGTTATCCAGTTCCATTAGTAATTGGAGCTAGTTATGATGTTTCTGCTTCATTAGGAAGAGTTGTAGGAGACAATGATGGAAATGTTTATCAATTTGATACTGGAAACACAGACAATACAGTTGCTATAAATTATGAGTTAGAAACTAGATGGCTAAGTTTGACAGGATTAAGATCTGATACTATAAGTATTGGAAATATTGTTGGATTGCATGAAAACTTAGTTGGAGCTAATGTTGGTTGGAGATCTGGCAATCATAACAGACTTGAAATACAACCAATTGGACAATTAAAAGAACAAGAAACTTCTTTTTCTAATTTAGAAGTAAAAGGAAATAGAATAAAATTATCAATTAGAGGTAACACAAATTCTGGGAGTGGCATATTCCAAGGATTTGAAATTATTAGTTGGATTAATGAAGGTGTAATAATATAAAATTATGGAGGACAAACAAATAAAATTTGAGATGTATCAGAAACTTGGTTCTGAATTATTAGATAGAGGAAAATGGTTTCTTGCTAATGCAACTAAAATCAATAGAACTATTTTTTCTGCAGTTGGAATGCATGGTGCAGTCAAAGATAATGTTGGAATATCTCCAATTCTTTATGATGAAAAATATCACACAACCAATATAGAAACTTGGAAGACTATTATTGAGAATGATTGGACTAATAAAAAAGAATGGATAACTGATATATTTGATTGTGATAATTTCTCTGGATCCTTCTGTGCTTATTGTGCAGAAATCTATAATTTGAATACAGCAGGTAGATTTACAGTAGAATTACTTAATCCTGAAACTAATGCTCATATTGGTTATCATAGAGCTGTAATAATAATTGATGATAAGAAGGATTGCTATTTGTTAGAGAGTCAAACTGATGAAATGGTAAAAATAGAAAGTGGAGTTATGCCAGTTATAGGAAAATGGAAATATAAAGTTAATTTTGTCGAATTTAACTAATTATTAATTATTATTAAAAATATGGAATTAACAGAAATATTAAGATTAGCAGTTGTAGGTGGTTTGGCATCTTGGTTTTTAGAATATGTTACAAAAAAACTAAATGCTACCCAGAGTAAAATTGTAACAGTTGTTGTTTGTTTAATTGTAGGAACTTTGTATATGTGGCTTTCATCAACAGATTGGTTGCCATCAGTAGTTGGAGTTCTAGTAGCTGCATCTACAATATATGCTTTCTACTTTAAAAAGAAATAATACTCAGAGTATTTTTCTATAAACATATTGTCTTTTTCAGTCAATGTGTATCCTGTGCTTATCAAATAATCATAAGTCATCTTAAGTAATTTTACTTTCCATTCTTTGGTAGTTATCAATCCATGGTTTTGTAAATGACATTTTTGATTGCACATAAAAGCAGCATTAAGTGGAGATGACTCAACATCTCCATTTTTGCTACCTCTTCCAACTATATGATGTAAGCAGTCTGCTTGATTTGTTTCACACCACCAGCACTTCCAAGAGTCCTGAAACATAATTCTATCATAGTCTGAAAAATTATTCTTTGTTTGCATTCTTTTCTTTAAATTCTTTCAAACTAATAATCTTATTTGCAAAAAGCATTCTAATTCCACTCCCCATCTTGCCACGAATAATAACAGGATCTTCAGGATTTAGATCTTCAAAAATCATCTTACCATATGTTGGAAAAGCAATATGACTTAATCTAACTGTAATAAAATCTGTATCATCTTCAACAATAAAGTTTGCAAATTGATATTGTTCTTCAATTGTGTAGTCTTTTCCTTCTTCAATATTTCTAGTTACTTTATTTTTATAATTTTCTAATACCCATTTTGATATCCATGCATTACCTTTGAAGTATTTTATTATATTCTTATTTAACAAATGGACTATTTTGTATTTATTCACATCATAATTTTTTCCTTTTGTCATACTAACTTCTCTTGCATCTCTTAAGTTTTTGTCATAAACTATACCATAAACAATTACATCATCACTTCCTTCCATCTCTTTTAACTCCTCTATTTTAATTGGCAAACTTTTGAAGTAATTTATATTCTTTTTTATGAATGGCATCCAATTCTTCTCCAATCCAAAGTCAATATTCCATGGACACAAATCAAATCTTTCTGCAAAACTAATATCTTCTTTTTCATATTCATAAATACTATCTCCAAATAAAGTTGTTTGCACTTCTGTATTTCCAAGACTATCAAATGCTCCTAAATTAACTAAATTTCTTACTGCTGATTTTTTTGTTTTTGATTTTTTAATAAAATCTGTATATGATGAATATGGTTGGTTGTTTACAATCTTACTTGCAACCTTTTCTCCAGCTCCTTTGATGTCTGAAAATCCAATCCTAAGTGCATCTCCATCAATTGTAAAACTCTCTTTGCTTCTATTTACATCTACAGACAATACCTGGTGTCCTTCTTTTATAAACTCTTTTAATATCTTCTTTTTTTTATCATTGCTGTGTGTCAGTGCCATTATAGAACTATAGAACTCTAAAGGATAATGTATTTTTAACCACATTGTCCAATAACTTATCATTGTATAACTAATTGAGTGACTATTGTGACTAATAAATTCATTTGCAACAAATGTAGGTCTTGAAGAGTCTTCCATTTCTACATCATAAACATCTTGTGGTCTTAAAATTTTTAGTGAAATAATTTTTTCATAACCAATTTCAAATCCTTTCTCCCAAATTTTCACTCTTCCTTTTTTGTATTCTGCTTTTTTGTGACAACTTGGACACAACCATTCTAATATAGATTTTGGAGGAGTTTTTGTCACATGATGCACTTCCATTCTGGTGTGAAAATGCTCACAGTGTTCACAAGGAAGATTTTGTTTTTCTTTTCTAAAAACAACTACTTCTATTCTTCTTCCATCAAGTTTGTCTTTTGGACCTGCAATCATTCTTCCAGTTCTCCATGCTTGTCCATTTTTGTGAGTGCTTTTATAGGGTCTACTCCAATAACCATTATTAACAGCAATTACATCTCCGATTTTGAATTTAGAAGCAACTTTAAATCCATTATTTGAAAGCATTTTGTGATTTCTAGTAATCTTTATACTTTTTCCACTTTCTGTTTTTATTTTAATTACCTCTTTTTTACCTTTATAAAATACATCTTTTATTCTTCCAGGACGAATTTTTCCATCAACATCCATACTTAATGTGTTCATTTTCTTGTATGCTTTTGGTTGCTCTTTCCATCTTGAAGTTGCATATCCTTTATTTTCGTATAGCTCCTTTAAAGTAACTGTTTCTGAAGCGAATTGATTTGGATCTGTATTTGTCAATATTTGGTCTCCAGTTCCACACTTATTAAAAGCCCATGAGCCAAAAGTACAAATAGACTCCCAGATCTCATTTATTTGTTTGTCTGTCATTCCATTGTCCTTTGCACCAATTGTAAATTTATCTTTGAATGTATTGAATTTCTCAACACCTTGGGATCTTGAAATAAGTTTTCTAATCTCTGATGTATCCTTCCAAGACATTTTTCCAACTTCTCTCATAGTCTTCATAACTTGCTCTTGATAAACTACAATACCATATGTTTCTTTTGTAAATGGTTCCATTACAGGATGTGGATATTCAACCTTTTGTTTTCCAGCTCTTCTTTGAATATACATAGTTGTAGATCCAGAGTTTAATGGTCCAGGTCTTCCAAGTGCAGATATTGCAGATAGACTTTCAAAATCTCTTGGCATGATTTGTCTACATACCTGATTGATTGCTTGTCCATCAAATTGAAATATTCCAAATAACTTACCATCACAGAAACCTTTATAAACTTTTGGATCGTCAAACTTCAATTTATATATATCAATGTCTTTACCGGTTCTTTCTTTAATTTGTTTCAGTGCATGAGTTATAACTGAAAGTGTATTCAATCCTAAAAGATCCAATTTCAATAAACCAGACATTGATGCATCTTTATAATCCATGCTAATTACATAACTGTCTTTTATTTTATACAATGCACAGAAGTCTGTAATTGGCTCATTGCTTATAACTACACCAGCTGCATGCTGTCCAATTTGTCTTATTTGTCCTTCAAGGTCAATTGTGTATTTTAATTCTGGATATTCTGCAATTGCTTTCTTTGGATATTCAAATACATCACTTGTAAATGTGTCTTCAAGTGTAAAAGATGCTCTGGAATCACCTCCAGACCTCTCAATTATGGCTTTTTTGACCTTTTCTAACATAGGAAAGGGTAGTTTGAATACCCTTCCAACATCATCTATGGCACTTTTACCCTTAAAAGAAGCAAATACAGGCAAGTTTCCAACCTTATTTCTTCCATATTTCTGTTCTAAATACTCTTTTACCTCATTTCTTCTAACATCTTCAAAGTCAATATCAATATCAGGTAAGTCTTCTCTGTTTAAATCAATAAATCTTTCAAAAATTAATCCATACCTAATTGGTTCAACTTCTGTTATATTCATTACATAGCAAGTCAAAGATCCAGCAGCAGAACCACGAGCTGGACCAACTAATATTCCATTGTCTTTTGACCATTTAACTAAATCATGCACAACTAAGAAATAATCAATAAAGTCCTTTTTAATAATTAAGTCTATTTCATAATCAAGTCTTTCTTGATATTCTTCTTTTGTAATTCCTTGTAAATCTAGTTCTCCATCTCCTTTTAGTCCTCTTCTTATCATTCCTTCTTCACACGTCTTTTTTAAGTATGGTATTTTACTTTCTTCTTTCATTGGAAACTTAATCGGATCTGCAATTGGAAATTCAAAGTCAATCATATCCATTATTTTAACAGTATTGTCAAGTGCTTCTGTGAAGTCAAAATTTGGATACAATTTATTTAAAGAAGTCTCCATCTCCTTTCTTGTTTTTAGATAAAAATCATCTTGTTCAAACTTCATCCTATCTGGATCGTCCATTCTGTGATTAGTTTGAATACATAATAGAATTTCCTGGACTTTATCTTGTCCTTCTCTTACATAATGGCAGTCATTTGTAGCTACCATTGGTATATGAGTCCACCTTTCTTTATATAATTCAAGAAATTCTTTATATGCTCTAACTCCTTCATCAAATGATATTGGCATAAACTCAATGAAAAAATCATCAATACTCTTTTCCATCAATTCAATATACTCAATTGTTTTCTTTTTATTTCTTTCAACTATATTCTTAATTGCAGGAGACGACATGCATCCTGATAATACAATCAATCCTTCTTGATGGTTAATTAAGTTTTGAAATGTTATCTTTGGTTTATAATAGAATTGTTCACACCATGACTTTGTTACAAGTTTAGTTAAGTTTCTATAACCGGTTAGATTTTTTGCAAGAACAGTTACATGGAAATAACTTCTATCACCTCTAATGTCTTCCTCTTTTTCAACAATATAAAACTCAACTCCAAGAATTGGTTTTATATCATTTTTATTGCAATTGTTATACCATTTGAAATGTGCACTTATGTTGCCATGGTCGGTCACTGCTAAACCTTTTTGTCCTATCTCTACTGCTCTTTCTATGTATTGTTCAGGTAAACCATATCCATCTGTATATGAGTAAGAACTGTGTAAATGCAAGTGAATAAAGTTATCATTCATTGTGTTGTTTATCTATGTCCCAAATAAAATTAATATCACCTTTGTAGTCTCTAATAGACATATCAACATGGTCTTTGTCTTCTGTATTCTCTATAAGAGCACAACTTTTTACATCCTTTGCTTCTGTTGTCTTCCAAATTAAGTCTTCAATTAGTTTTATTGTTCTTCCAGTTCTAACAATATCATCAATTATAACAACATTCTTTCCTTTTAACCAATCAATTCTATCAATATAAACATTGTCCTGCTTGTCAATATATGCTGTTACAAGTGGTTTATTTATTGAAGTTGCAATTATAGTTGCTGGTATCAATCCTCCTCTACTAACACCAATTATGAAATCTGTTTTCATAAATATTCCTTCATACTTTTCTACCATCTCCAAACTAAGAGATAATACTTCTTCTAATTTTATAGACATATTTTTATTTTAATTTTAACTTTTTAACATTGACCAAATGTTTTTCTCTGTAAGTTTCATGTGGCAATTTAGATTTTTTAGTAACTTTTCCAAATTTTTTAAAAGATTTGTAAACTTCTCTTTGTCCCATCTGTGTAATGTGTTTTGATAAAGCATGCTTTAAGTATTTTACACCACACACTGGACATTTTATTACTCTATACATTTTCTTTTTCTAGCATTCCACAAGAGCACTGCAGGTCTCCTGATTTTGTAGTTAGAGTGAAATTGTGCACATGATTGTTTTCAGACTTACCTCTGTCAATACAATTCTGACAAGGTCTATCTAATTTAGAATGCCAGCAACACCTACCTTGTATTTCACATATATCAACCAAACCAGCTCCAAGAACTGGATCTATTTCTGTTACTAATTCTTTAATTCTTTTTGCTGCTTTTTGCCATGCTGGATGTGCTTGACTACTTAATCTAACTGCCATTGTATCTCTTAATGCTCTATAATTACAAGAAGTTTGAAGTGCAGTTCCAAACCAGACTCCAATTGTGTTTCTTGCATCTTGAGTATCAAGTCCCATTTCTTGAAGCATTTTGTAATTTATCATATCACATCTTGCCAAGTCCTTGAATTGTGCTCTCTGTTCTTCTGATTTAACTGATGGAAACATATCCCAATCAATATTCTCAACTGGATCTCTTTCATCTGCTTGATAAAATCTCAAACTTCTCTCTGCATAGCTCCAACCAACTCTTGCTCTTTCTAACTCAGTCCTCATAAAAAGAGGAATATCTTTCCAGAAGAAATTAAATGATGCATACTCCAAAGGAGATGTCAACCAAGATTTCAATGTATCATTAAATGCTTGTTTTGCTTCTTCAGGAGATATGTCATCTAGACTTCTTATATCTCTACCAATTCCAATGTTTAGAATAGCTGCTGCTATGCTTTTCAAAGGTTGATTGGTGTGACTCAATAAATATATTTTCATTTTATATCTCTTAAATTAAATCTTAATTCTGTTAATGCTATTCTTTCTACTTTACTCAATGCTTTGTGTATTCCAACACCTCCATGGCAAGCCAATCTATGCATAGAATATATAATACATTTATTAATGACATTTACTTCTTTATCTGTAAATGTATACTCAAATTTATTTATTCTTATCTTTCTCATAGTAATGGTTCTGTTTCTTCATTATCTAATAATTGCATAGCCATTGTGCAATATATAGCTATGTCTTTAAAAGAATCTCTTAATGACTCATTCTTTGGCTCTTTACCCTTTAGCAAATTCCAAATTCTTATAAATTTACCTCCAATTGGATATACAATACCCATCAAACCAAAAATCTTCCAACTATTTCCATAGTCTTCATTTTTATTCAATCTTAAATGACTTAATTCATTCAATATTGCTGCAAATTGTTCTTTTTCTTGGTCATTCATAATTTTGATTGTTCACTTTGTTCTAATAAATGTTCAACTCCTATTTCTTCAAGCATTCCAGAAACTATTTGACACACAGCAGGACTTCTATATTCTCCAGCTGAGCAACATATTGCAATCTTGATGGTTTCATCTTTGAAATATGTATTCAAAAACATAATCATATTTACAATATTTGTAGCAAACTCCATTGTTTCTTGCTGTGCTTCCATAAACTTCTTAATTAGTTTACTTTGGAATTCTTTATTGTTTTCATTTCTAATCTCTTTTTCTCTCCAAGGATTTTTTAAAAATGAGACATCAAATGAAAAATTTGCTTCTGGTCTACTAAACTTAAATCCCCAAGACATTAATGTAATCATACTATTTTTATTTAACTAATAATCTTTCTACTTCAGACCACTTAGGTTTATTCCAAATTTCAGCTATTCCATTATCTCCAGAGAGAAACTCAACAACTGCTTTTGCTTGCTTTATAGTTGTATCCATTAATAATTTTCTATTCCACAGTCCAAATCTCCCGATCTGGTATATTGACTTTTTCATCAATTCATTAACTAGTCTTTTTCTATCATCCATGCTTATGCTTATTACTTTTCCTGTCTCCCAAGTAAACTGCTGTGGCATTCCATCTTTGAAGTGAAACAGATCCAAGAATGCTATAACATCAGCCATTTCAGTTCCATTTAATTCTCTTGTGCTTTCAACAGAACAAGCTCCATTCATTATAGATGCTCTATACATAGGAGTGCTCATGTCTGGTATATAAAGATTTATAATCCAATTTGGAACTATTCCATCAAGTTTATAATTAGTAATATAAACTGGTCTGAATTCTAACTCAAGATCTTCTATAAACTTATAGCTAAGAAGACATCTAAAAGCATCTAAAGGAACAGCTGATATTATATTTTTGTATTCTACTCTTATCATACTTCCAGAATACTCAAATGTTGCAATTTTCTCTTCACAATTAATGGCTCTTAACTTATAACCAAATGCAAACTTTTCTTTTCCAATATAGTTATAGCATTCTTCAAGAATTGTATTTGCAGTATTGCTGTCTGGAATATAAACTGATTTTCTTTTGCCAACATCCATAATTGAAGATGGATGTTGTATTTCTCTTACCTTTTCTGAATATTTTAGTGAATACTTCAAATTTGGTTCATGGTATATTTTACCTCCATCTATAATGCCATCTGTCAAATTTATCTTTTTCATTTCAATTCTAAATGGCAAGTCTGGCAACTCATGAAAGTAATGCACTCCATTGTGCAAATTCATAGGTAACTTTTCATCACTTTCAAAAATAATAAAGTTTGAATTACTACCTTTTAACCATGCTCCAGCTCCTAAACCTGCAATTCCAGCTCCTATTATTATTGTGTCTATTTTTTTATTCTCCATCTTTGTAATCTTCATAAATTTTAGTAATGGTTGGTCCTGATTGTCCTTGATATTTACTATCTTTCTTTTTGCTGTATGGAACTTCTGCTGGCTTTCCAGTTCTTGCAAATACCATTTGACAGATTCTTGTTCCTTTAGGTATATAGATTGGATGTGTAGTAAAGTTAGTTATTTCAAGAGTAGCTGTTCCTTCAAATCCGACATCAAAATATCCAGCACAGTGAATGTTCAATCCTAATCTAGCAATAGAAGAACGACCTTGAATAAATCCTGCAATATTATCTGCAAATTTCATTTTTTCAATTGATGATAAAATTACAAAGTCATCTGGATCTATAATTATATAATCCCATCCATTGTATTCCTCAAAACAATCTGCAGACATTTCTTTTTTTGAAATATCTATCATATCTCCAGCTATCCTTTTCTTCAAAAACATTGCTTTATTGTCTAAGTGCAAATCAACAGAGCTTGGACCAATATACAATTCTTCACTTCCAGTTATTTCAATATCTCCACTTGCAATTGCTTCTTTTATTTCTATATCACTTAATATCATTTTAGTTTCTTTATCTCTTTTAATGCCAAATCATAATATGGACTTCCTTTATATGCAGTTTCAAAGTCACCAAGTCCATTCTTTTTTGCAAAATCTATCATGCTATCCATTATTACATTCTGTCTGTCCTTTCTTTTATCATATGCAGATCCAAAAAACTCTTTCATCCATTGTCTAACTCTTTCTTTACTAACTCCAAAATACTCTGCTATATATGCTTGTGGCTCCATCAATGCTCTGTGTTGTGTTAGTTTATTTATGCCACCTTTGTCACTGTATTTCTTCTCAAAATCTTTAATGTTCATCTTTTTTATGTTTTAGGCAAGTAATAATTGACCAATCAAATCTATTTTTGTCTGCTGTGTATCTCATCTGGTCAAGAGCTCCCAAAGTTTTGTCTAAATCATTATTGTAATAATTTAAAACTCTCTTTGCTTCTCTTGCTAATTTACCATAAGAGTAACGACCCACATAGAATTCTTTTGGTTTGTCATCAATTCCTTTCCACTGATAATAGAAATTTACTATTTCATGGACTGGATTGATTTTCTTTTTCTTCTTTTCTTTTTGTAATTTTACAAGATATCCATCAAATGGATTCTTTCCACTTTTAATTAGTTCCATTTAACCATTCTTGCACAATATTTATTGCAACTGCATATCCTTTCAAATTCAACTCCTTTGTGCTTTCAATTATGAGTCCTTTTTTAATTAGAATATCTCTAAGTTTATTCTTTTCTTCTTTTTGAGTTGTTCCTTTCTTTTTTGCAAGTTCTGATAATTGTGCATGCAATTGCCTTCTCCACTTTTCTAATAATTCATTTGAGTCTTCATTTATATTAGTTTCTTGTGTAGTTGGCTCTAAATAAACAATAAACTCTGTTCCTATGTCTGTTTCAACTAACTCAGAAACACTTTTGGAATACAATCTATCAATTGTAAATGATACTATATTGTCTCCAATAGTTGTTTTTCTGTATGAATGGAACTGTCCTGGAAATTTAATCATAATTATACAATTGTTTTTTCATCATACATTTCAGCTCCTGGAACTTCAACTCCATTCAAAACATCTTTTCTAATCTTAACTTCATTTGGAACTAAATATATTCTTGGTAATAAACTTTCATTGGTAATCCTCACTTTCTTAATAACTCTTGTATGGAAGTCTGAATTCTTGGTAGTAACTTCTTCTACTTTTTCTAATTTAGTTTCCACCTTTTCTATTTTCTTTTCAGCTTGTTCTTCTGTTATTTCTCCTGCTTCTAATTTTCTATTCTCTTCATCAATTTTGTCTTGTGCTTTCTTCTCTTCTGCCAATCTTTTCTTCTCAATCAAATCTTGATAATCAATTATCTTTGAAGAAATAAGTTTCTCAGCTTGTTCATAATTGTCTTCAATAGGACCAAACCAGCTTTTAACAGCATCTAAAACTTCTTTCAAAGGTTTAGTTGCTTTCTCTTTTTCTTCTTTAACTTTTTTTCCAAGTTCTTTTAAATTCTTTCTAATTTCAGCAGCAGAACTTAACTCATCTAGAGTTGTAATTTTAATGCTTTCTGCAACTGCTAATTCTTTTGAAATTTCTTTTTCCAGAACTTGCACTTCTTTTGTTTTTTCTTGTATCATTTTTTTATTTCTACTTAATTGTTAATTTACCACTCTGGTTGTGTTGGTGCTTCTTCATCATCTGCAATTTGGTCGTCTGCTTCTCCAACTACTTGACCATCTGCCAATACTACTGTGTAATAACTTTTGTTATTAGCTTTCTTCATTTGAATAGTAACAGTTGTATTTGGTTCTACTTCTGCTAATTTAGCAACCAATCCTACAGATCCTGTAAAAATTGATTTTTGTTTTCCATTTTCTTCTACTAAATATTTCATTCCTTTTACAGTTCCACCTTTTCCATCTGGAATTGTATCTTCTTTATCTCTTAATACTTTAACTGTATGTGCACTTAAATCATTGAATGATATTCTTGATGAAAGACCATTCTCTTTCATATATTTTTTTGAATTTTCCATTTTATTATTTTAATTATTTTAATAACTCAATTCCCTCAACCGATAATTGCTCCTCATACTTCCTACATTGACAGTAGGGAGGATGTCCGACCATAGGAGCAGTAAACTCTCTGTTAGCTATTTTTTGTAATATGCTTTTCACTCTTTGGAAAAAAGCATCCATATCTGCCATATCATATTCCAATTCAACCACTTGTATTCTATCATCACTTTTCAAGTTTTTTCTCAATACTATATAATCAAACTTTGGTATAAACTTTTTGAATGCCATTAAGTAACCAAAAATATAGCACTGTCCTTGTATTTTACTTCTTGTTTCTTCTGCATTGTATGCACTTCCTGATGTTTTGAAATCTGCCATCTTTGTTTTATTTCTATTTACTGCATCTATCCTCATTGATAGTGGAATTGGTAGAACTTCACTCTTATCAGATGGATTTGTCATATCAACTTTAATGTATTTTTCTAAATCATCAAAATCATGTCCATATTCAGTTAGTAATCTTTCTTTATTTGTCCAATATGATTTTAACATCTTAACTCCATCTTTGAAAAAGAATTTATACAAATCTTCTTTTGATTTAAATCCACTCTTCTTTCCAGCTGATGTTTGCATATAGATGCTGAATGTTTCTTCATCTACATGTCTTTGCTGCCAGTGATTTTTGAAACATTTTTCAACTTCTGAATATTCTTCATAATCCCATGCTCCTCCAAAATGATTATCATAAATCATATAAAGATGTTCAAGTGCACTGTGGATTGCAGTTCCAAAATCCATATGCAATCTATAATTGTCAAGTTCTATTCCAAGCCAATTTCTATAATAGAATAACTTTGGACACTGTTCATAGCAATCCAATGCTGATGGACTTATTCTGTCCATACCAATCATTTCTTTTGTTAATTTTTCTTCTTCCATAGTTATTTATTCTTTAATTATTAAGGCAACGAACCGAAAAGCCGTACGCCTGATTGAGCGGGTAGCGGGAGACAGTAGAGAGGCTAGAGTACAGGTGGCGGTGCCAAGCATTAGAGCCAGACACAGAAGACGACCAGAAGTACGAGTGTGTGCCCAAATAGTAGAAAAGAGTATTAGTACTGCGGTAGCCAGTAAAAACAAGGTTAGGCATATCTTCTTTAGTTTTTAAGAGTTCTGAAAACTCTTCGTCAGTCGGCATTCTTTTATTTGCTTTTTCAGTTTCTCGCATTGCTGATTTCCAAGTGAATAATTGTTCACCTCTGGCTTCTTTTCCCAAAATTTCCCAAATATCTTTTTCAGGATTTTCAAGGTATTCTTTATCGTTAACTGTGATTTTTTTCCAACCATCGGAATTGATTTTGAGATTGTGGTCTTCTAATTCCAAGGTTGGAAGATTGTATTTGTCCAATAATTTACTTATTTCTTTTAATATTTTTTCTTTCTCCATAACATAAGCAGTAAGATGCTAGCTATTTAGTTAATAATTTTGTTTAATTTGCTGAAACATATTGTTTTTTACCATTCACAAAAATCTTTTTGACTGTCCCTTTGCTTCCGTCCCAAATTACCTTAAAAGGAATTAAAGTTTTTTCGTGGTTTAAACATTTTTTTACTCCTGTTTTCATATTATTGTTATTCTTTAATT
>Ga0105051_10003929_pt1 | contig 17610 bp, 18 predicted proteins | sample FRY02_FD_78383 | JGI IMG/M metagenome (GOLD analysis project Ga0105051, IMG submission 78383) | Freshwater microbial communities from Lake Fryxell liftoff mats and glacier meltwater in Antarctica - FRY-02 (megahit assembly) | ecosystem: Environmental > Aquatic > Freshwater > Ice > Glacier... | reverse complement strand
CACGGTGTCTCAAACCTTCACGGTGTCTCAAACCTTCACGGTGTCTCAAACCTTCACGGTGTCTCAAACCTTCATCGCGTCTTAATTCTTCATCATATCTCAATAGATGGAGACGCGATAAATCGCGTCTCTACGGAAATTTTCCAAAATAAAATTTCACTCCGTAAATACCTTACGGTCTGGGGGTGTTGGTTTGCTGATGTACTTAAAACAACAGCAATGAAAACCAACGCAAACAATACCAAAGAACTCGTTCTCGAAGTAGTGAAGGACGGATACCGAAGATTAATCTTCAGAACCGATGTCGGAAACGGAACCACGCTTTTTTTAGAAGAATCCGATCTCATCGATTTTTCAAGACCATTGACCGACAACAGCGACTTCAATGTGTTCTTCACCATGCGCGCCTTCTGGAAATCGTTTACCGAGTTCACAAGCATCGAAGGATTGTCTAAACGCCAAGTTTGGCACGAGGCCAGTAACGAATGGTTGAGTTTGAATCCTGTGTTTGTGCATCAAGACGTTAAAAATCTTATTCGCCAATCGTTGTCAGAAGCCACTCGCGGCATTCAGAATGGAGACATGCAAAACGTGGAAGGAATTAGAATATGGCTGCGCAAACTGGCCGAGCCAACAACTGAATTGGAAAATGCTATTAACCCAACTAAAAAATATCGTCATGCTGTTTGATCACCGATTTATTTCGCACAGCGCGCTAGAGCGCGTTCAATATGCCAACATCACTTCTCTAACAGGTTTTCTTGGAGGAATTGAAAAGAGCGATGTGCCCTTTGTTTATCATCATTTGCGCAAAGGCTGCATTCTAAAATTGCACGCCATAAGTGGTGCCGACAATCGGCATCTGATGTTCGGGGTCAACTACGGTTCTTACCGTTTAGGAATTCTCAGCAGCAGCATGGCTAGGCGCATTCAAGAATTGGAAATGAGTGGAAAGGTTTATCGACTTACCATCGCCAAAATCATCAAAGAAAAATATCTCCCACCAACCGCAATAATGGTTGAATTGGAGTGCGAAAGTGAGATTTTGGATAAAGTTGCGTGATTCACATAACAATAATCAGTCATTTTGAAGATTGAACATGCGATTGTTAATAAAGATGAGACAAAATTCCCACTGAGATGATGGACGCATTCTACATTCGCAGCATCAAACAAACGATATTAACAATACATTTTATGAAGAGAGTTTTTGGCATTTTGATGATTTCTATAATGAGTGTAACAGTACAGGCTAAAACTTTTTCTAACGACCCAACTTCCGAACCTAAAGTTGAGATAGCTCCAAAAGTTGAGAATAATTTTTTGAGTATCGAGGTTGATGAGGAATTGGTTGGAACTAAAATGACCGTTTCCGTTTTCAATTCGATGGGAGAAATTGTTTTAGAAAGCACTTTAGGATTAGGTTTGAACAAGGTTGATGTTCAGACCTTGCAAAAAGGAGAATATGTAGCGGTTGTTCGTAAGAATGACCAGTACGAAAGCAAAAGTTCTTTTGTAGTTGGCTAAGAACAATTAGACGTAACATTAAAGCCCAATCGCCTTAGGTGATTGGGCTTTTTTTATTTCAACGCTTTCTGATACCGATCAATGGCGCGTTGCCGAGCGAATTTGTGGTCAACGATTGGGCGAGGATATGTCAGTTCCTGAAATTCTGGAACCCATTTTTGAATGTACTTCAACTTTGGGTCAAATTTCTCCGTTTGTAAATACGGATTGAAGACACGGAAATAAGGAGCTGCATCACAACCAGAACCTGCTGCCCATTGCCAGCCTCCGTTGTTGCTCGATAGTTCGAAATCCAACAGCTTTTGAGAGAAATATGCTTCGCCCCAGCGCCAATCAAGTAGCAAATGCTTGGTGAGAAAACTCGCCACCACCATCCGAACGCGGTTGTGCATGAAACCCGTTTCGTTTAGTTCGCGCATGCCTGCATCAACAATCGGATAGCCCGTTTCTCCCTTGCACCAAGCAGCGAAATGCTGCTCGTTCCGTTCCCATTCAATTTTATCGTAAGCAGGCCTAAAAGCACCACCAACCACATGCGGAAAATGCCACAAAATCATCATGTAGAAATCGCGCCAAATGAGTTCGTTCAAGAATTTCTCGTTTGTTTCCAATGCCATCTTGGCCAACTTCCGAATGCTGATGGTACCGAAACGCAGATGTACGCTCAACCGAGATGTTCCGCGTAGGCTTGGAATATCTCGTGTGTTGTGGTAATTTTTGATGATGTCCAGTTTAAATTCTGGCGATGGAACTAAAATATCCGTTTTCTGAAAACCCAATTCTTTCAAAGTTGGAAAATGGTTTGCCTCAAACTTCAAAAAATTGTCGAAGTACGTTTCTGTTGGGTAAGGTTTGAGATAGAACGCATTCAATTTAGCCTTCCATTTCCTAGAGTAGGGCGTAAAAACCGTGTAGGGCTTTCCATCGTCTTTCAGAACCTCTTCTTTTTCAAAAATACATTGGTCTTTGTAGGTTTTAAGTTCAACTCCATGCTCAATAAAGAGATTGGAAATCTCCGCATCTCTACTTTGTGCGTAAGGCTCATAATCGTGATTAGTGAAAACGGTTTTCACGGCATACTCGGCAACCAATTTCTTGTAAATATCAATCGGTTTTCCATGAAAAATCAACAAGTCCGAACCGAGTTTTTTCAGTTCATATTTCAATTCCGTTAAGTTCTGATGAATGAAATCAACCCTTCGGTCGTGCTTGTCTTCAAGTTTTGAGAGAATATTCTCGTCAAAAATGAAAATGGGCAACACCGATTTTACAGAACGTAAAGCATGATACAATCCTGCATTATCATTGAGGCGTAAATCGCGCCTAAACCAGAATATTGAAATTTCTGCGCTCATTTGGGCTGGAAAAACAATTAGCAGAGCATGTTTGTTCGCGGACAGAACAACACCCAACTTCGACCTTTAGACAATTAACTTAGATTTACATTCGAGTATACAACCATTATCATAGAATCTAATCCGCTGAACCTGAATGCTGTTCAATTCTATTGAGTTTTTACTGTTCTCGCTGATTGTACTCCCAACATATTTTCTTCTACCCACCAGGTCGAGGTGGATACTGTTATTAATTGCGAGTATTTTTTTTTATGGGTTTTGGAAGGTTGAGTATTTAGGACTCATTTTTGTCTCGGCTATTACAGATTTTTTCTGTGCGCGAAAAATGGCAGAATCTCATACTAAGCAAGCAAGGAAGCCATATCTCTGGCTGTCTTTGATTGTCAATCTAGGATTGCTTGCAGTCTTCAAATACTCCAATTTCTTTTTAGATAGCGTTAATCAAATTTCAGGCGGCCATGCTGGATTCAATGGATTGGATTTGATACTACCTATGGGTATTTCATTCTATACTTTTCAAACACTCGCGTACACTATAGATGTTTATAGAGGTCAAATAGTTCCCGAAAAGAATTTCGGAATATTCTCGCTTTACGTAACATTTTTCCCGCAATTGGTTGCTGGGCCAATAGAGCGAGCTTCTGCTTTGATGCCACAGTTGAAAGCGGGACATCGATTTTCTATAGAACGAGTTGTTTATGGGTTTAGACTTGTTATTTGGGGGCTATTTAAGAAAGTGGTCATTGCTGACCGACTCGCAACTTTTGTAGATCCGATATATGCAGAAAGCGGTGCTTACAACGGAATGATTCTGTTGACCGCCACATTCTTTTTTGCAATCCAAATCTACTGTGACTTTTCTGGATATTCAGACATGGCAATAGGTCTGGCCCGAATACTTGGGGTAGATTTGATGAGGAATTTTAGAACACCATATTTTTCGGTAAGTATTGGTGACTTCTGGAGCCGTTGGCACATTTCACTTTCTACTTGGTTTCGAGACTATGTCTATATCCCGTTAGGTGGAAATAGAGTGAGTCGTTTTAGATGGAACCTCAATATATTCATCGTATTCCTCGTAAGCGGGCTGTGGCACGGAGCCAATTGGACTTATGTAATTTGGGGTGCACTTCACGGAATTTATCTTTTTCTCGAAAACTGTTTAAGACCATTATTTTCGAGATTTAGCGCAGTTACTATTCTACGTCCTGCGCGAACCGTGATTTGCTTCGGTCTTGTTCTTATAGGATGGGTATTCTTTAGGGCTTCAGACGTAAACAGTGCCATTTTTATTTTGAATGACATTTCTTCTATTTCTTTAGCAGAATTGAAAGATATGGGTTGGATTTTCAAGCAGTTTGGGAGCATTGAACTATCGAATTTTCAAGAACCAGTGAATGTGCAAGGTTTGAGGTTGCCATTTAATCTAGGCCAATTTGCAATTGCAGTTTTTTTGTCAATTTTTATTATCACCGTAGAACAGTTTTATGAGATGAATGTACTTGGAGTAAAAGCTTTTTCAATCAAAGTAATTCCGTATACAATTTGTGTTTCAGTTCTTCTTGTGACAGTGGTGCTGCTAGGTTATTTTGATAGCAATGAGTTCATCTACTTTCAATTCTGATGGAGACTTTACGATATAAGCTTATTGCCATGTTTGCATCTATAATTATTGCAATCGCTGTGCTTGCTTTCGTGTCTAGAAAAGCTGAAAAACGAGCAAGGGCAATATCAGTAGGTGAACTCGGTAAAATCAACATACTCTTAGATAATCAGATTCATATGCCGATAAGTTTTTGGGGGTCTAGTACAACTCTAGTGCATGTGTCTCCGCGTGTGGTCGATTCAATTACCGGGTCAAGCTCTTTCAATTTCGGACTGGATGGGACTTTGTTTCAACAATATTCAGGTTTTCTGAAATCCTATTCAGAAAAAGCGGAGCCAAGCTTGATTGTCATTGGTCTTAATATCACCGATTTCCACCCCAGATCACAGATCTACCATCCGCAGTTCTATACATATGCAGTAAGTGAGCCGAATGTGAAAAACGCCCTTAGCTCTATTGATCCTTCTTTGACCTGGAAGATGGACATGGTCCCGTTATATTCCCTCACCCTCTTTGATGCTGAGTATTATGCAAACTTGAATAATAGTGGCAAGGAGCATTCTTTTTTGAAGGGCAATAAGGGTTACGAACCCCAATATCGGACTGGCTTTAAAGATTCGGAGAAATTCGACTATGATTCGATTGAGATACATCGGCCATTTGTTGATGATCTAATCAGAAAGGTCAAGGAAGTGAAGACATCAGGACATCGGGTAGTGATTTTTATAAGTCCCATGTATTTCAAGGCATTTGATCATATCAAGAACATGAATGAATTCAACGTACTGTTGGATGAGATTAGGCTAGAAGGTGTGCCGATTATAAACCTATTTCAATCTCCTTTGTCCAAGCAGAAAAAACTGTTTTACAACTACCTTCATATGAATGCTGCTGGAGCCGAATTATTCTCAGCGGAATTATCTCATGAATTGCTTCCTTATTTGGAATAAAAGTCGAACACGACTGAGGTTTACTTCGCTCCGTAAACGTATTGCAGGAACTCCTTTTTGGTATCTTCATCTTGGAAAGCTCCAGTGTAGCTAGCAGTTACAGTGCTACTTGATACATCTTCCACGCCCCTCAACGAAACACACATGTGTTTGGCGTCAATAAGAACTGCCACATCATCTGTACCCAACGCTTCTTTCAATTCGTTAGCAATTTGAACAGTTAAGCGCTCTTGCACTTGTGGTCGCTTTGAGAAATACTCCACAACTCTGTTGAGTTTAGACAAGCCCACAACTTTTCCTTTGTTGATGTAAGCGATGTGCGCTACACCAATAATTGGCACAAAATGATGCTCACAAAAAGAATGGACTTTAATATCCTTTTCCACCAACATCTCTTTGTAATTGTACTTGTTTTCAAAGAGTTTAACCGCTGGTTTGCTCTTCGGGTTCAATCCTGAGAAAACCTCATCAACGTACATTTTAGCTACGCGCATGGGTGTTCCACTCAAGCTGTCGTCAGATAAATCTAAACCAAGCGTATCCATGATTCCAGCGAAATGTGCCGCAATCTTCTCCATCTTCTCCTTATCAGAAATGGCGTGCGCGTTTGGCTTCATAGGCGTTTCGAGCGATGTGCCAACGTGGTTGTCACCAAATTCTTCAATTACCTCGAAGTTGTTATCCTTCAAATTCAACAAAATTCCGTTCTGTTTCATATAAAATGACTTTTAGCTCCAATTCATCTTTTAGATGTGGCCGAAGCTTGTTCCAAATAACCACAGCAATATTTTCTGCCGTTGGATTTAACTTTTTAAACTCTTCTGTATCAAGATTGAGATTACGATGATCGAACGCGTCTTCTACGTGTTCTTTAATCAAATTTTTCAAATCCTTAACGTCAATCACGTAACCCGTTTCGGGGTCTATTGTTCCTTTAACAGACACAATAAGTTCGTAATTATGACCATGATAGTTGGGGTTATTGCACTTGCCGAAAACCTCATCATTCTTCTCGAACGACCAGTCGGGATTGTACAACCTATGGGCTGCATTGAAATGTGCCTTCCTGCTTACTGTTACCTTCATTATACTCCCACCGCCTTTTGTAGCTGGTGTTCCATTCCTGATAGGTGTTCCTTAAACTTCTCTAGAATAATGCGAAACCAGATTGAAAATCGTTCTGGATGTTGATTCGCGTCTTTGGATACATTGCCTAACGACACAAAGGTACAATCTTCTACCTCTTGTGGGTTCGGTTTTACTTCGCCATCATAAACACCAAAGAAAACATGGTCAAATTCGTTCTCAATCAGGCCGTTTTCCACTTCGTTTTTATAAATGAATGAGAAACGTTCTTCTAACGCTGTGTCAAAACCCATTTCCTCTTTTAATCTTCTGTTTGCGCATTCTAAATTGGTCTCTCCTTCGCGAGGATGTGTACAACATGTGTTAGTCCATAGACCTGAACCATGATACTTACTTGAAGCGCGTTTCTGAAGCAACAGCTTCCCTTTTGTATTGAAAATGATCACGGAAACAGCGCGATGAAGTGCACCAGTTTCGTGGGCTACCACCTTGCCGCAAAGTCCGATTTGCTCGTCCAATTCGTTCACTAATATGACCTGTTCTTCTTCCATCCGAGCAAAACAAAGGTCGTCAACTTTACGCTGACGACCTTCTCATTATCAACCAACTTATAAAACCTAGTTTCGGTAATCCTTCAGGTCTTTAATCAAACTTTGCTTTGCAAAGTAGATTCGGCTTTTAACCGTTCCAATAGGAATGGCCAAATGTTCGGCTATCTCTTTGTATTTAAATCCTTTGAGGTGCATGGTGAAAGGAATTCTCACGTTGTCATCCAACGCATCAATTACTTTATTGATTTCTTTGGTTGCATGTATGCTTTCTGGCGTTGTATCTACAGTTGCAGGAACAAAATCCAACACATCCACTTCATCTCTAGTTGTTACCACCGTGTTCGCTCGCTTCATCTTTCTGTATTGATTGATAAACGTGTTCTTCATAATGGTATGCAGCCAGGCCTTCATGTTTGTGTTTGGCGTGTACTTATCTTGATAAGTAATGGCCTTTACCATGGTTTCTTGTAGAAGATCCTGAGCATCTTCTCTGTTTTTGGTTAGACTAAGTGCGAAGTACTCTAGCACATCGCTCATTTTCAAAAGTCTGTCGTTGAATGTTAGTGCTGACATGATTTTATTTTGTTTAAGTGTTGCTTCTAATTGTTGAACAAATATATGTATCAATGTTTAAACACGCAAGTTATTGTCTAACTATTTTTAATAAAAGTTAAACAATTTTAAGCCAAAACGCTGAAACCCTTATCTAGTAAGGGTTTCAGCGAATTGTTAATAAAACAAAAAAGTAGCTTACAGCTGATTATCTATGTAATCAATGTATTGATGCACATCATCTACTTTAATGATGTTTTTTGGAATTGGTCGTTTAAACTGGCTAATCTGATAACCTGAAACTATTATTTTCTGATTTGGAAAACTCTTCGACAAAGAATGTAAATAGGTATCCAATACATCCTCATGTAAGGTTGCAACAAGTGCAGTTACTAAATACTGTGGTTTATGAGCTTCAACGGTTTGCTTCAAATCTACCAATGGCACAGATTGACCAAGATAAATTGCATCAACATGCCGTTTGGTCATGAGATACCTATAGAACAAAAGACCCATCTCATGCAGTTCACCTTCTCGCAAGAAGAAAATAGCCTTTTTCTTTTTTACTTCAGGTGTATATAGCTTATCTGTTGCTGCATACATCTTCTGTATAATAAGACTACTGATAAAGTGTTCTTGGGCTGGATTAATGGAATTGGCCATCCACATTATCCCGATTTTCTGAAGAAAAGGGTAGAGTACGTGAATACAGGTTCCTTCAAACCCCATTTTATCTGTGGCTTCTTTTACAAGCATCTCAAAACTGGCACGGTCAAGATCAACCATAGACAAAATCAGCCTGTCGATATATGTGTCGTAAGAAGATTCTGTGATGCCAATCTTCTCCACCTCAGCACACAGGTCTTTATATTTGAGTTTAGATATTTTTGAAATCTTGTGGCCGTTATTGTTTAGCAGCGCAATGTTCAATAGCTTCTTAAGGTCTTCATCGCAATATGTACGAATATTCGTGTCTGTACGATCTGGAGTGATGACCCCATATCGTTTTTCCCATATACGAATCGTATGGGCCTTGATGCCCGAAAGCAGTTCTAGGTCTTTTATGCTATACTGGCCCATTATCTTTTTTCTTGCACCGTTGACGCGGCAATACCAAACTTGTTTTCAAGCAGCTTGAAACGATAGTTAAATATGCCCTTAACCTTGCCTTCTATAAATAGGATATTAATTAACTTACCAACAATGCCAAGTGGAACACGGTAGTGAAGAATGTCGGTCATTTTTACTCCGGCTTCCACCTCTTCAAAATGATGCTGATGATGCCAGAAGGCGTAGGGGCCAAATCTTTGTTCGTCCACAAAACGCTTTCGGTCTTCAACATGCGTAATCTCGGTAACCCATCCCATTTTAACGAAGGGAAATGGCGTGACATTATATTGAATAATCTGCCCAGCGTACATCCGTGGAATTTCCTTTGTTAGAATCTCGAACTTCATATCGTCTGGCGTAATCTCATTGAGATTTTCTGGATTGGAGAAGAAGTTCCAAGCCTCATCCATCGAAATAGGTAGGGTTTGTTCAAATTTGTGTTGATGTAATTTCATGTAAGTAGATTATTTAATGCTTCTTGTAATTGTGGATGTTTGAATTCAAAATCGGCATCGTTAATTTTTTGTGACGATACGCGCGAACCTTCGGTCACCACTTTTGACATTTCTCCGAGCACGGCCTTCAATAAAAACCCAGGAATTGCTGGTAAAAAAACAGGCTTTCCAAGTGCTTTTCCGATTTTCTTGATAAAAACCGACTGTGTTGCATGTTCTGGAGCAACTGCATTGTATGGCCCACGCATATTATTGTCTTCTAGTGCTTTCATGTAGATTTCAACCAAATCGTCAACATGAATCCAGGGCATCCATTGGTTGCCAGAACCAACCGCAGCACCAAATCCGTATCTGACTGGCTTTGCCAACTTTGCCAAGGCACCATCTTCTTTCATTAAAACAACACTCGTTCTAATCCTAACTTCTCGTTCGGCAACTTGATCAAGCGATTTAACAGCAACTTCCCACATTTTGCATGTGTTACCCAGAAAGTCATTTGCTGGGCGATCTTCTTCCGAAAAAATTTTGCTAGAGGTGATGCCTCCGTAATAACCAACGGCTGAAGAAGAGATGATGGCTCTGATTCGTTGATTTCGTTTTTCAAGAACATTGGCCAAAAGCTGAAGAGGCCTAACGCGGCTTTCAACTATTTCTTGTTTGCGTTTTGACGACCACGGCTTGTCTGCTATTCCTGCACCAGCCAAATGGATAATGTGCGTTATATCTCGCAATGCAGTTTCATCCATGGTGTTTTTTTCTAGATCCCAAACAAATGAGCTGACATTCAATCCGTTGTGTTTGCTTCTGCCTATAATAGAAACCTCATGACCATGCGTCTGGAGCTTTGGAATTAGCCGTCTGCCGATTGCACCTGAACCACCTGTAATAAGAACTTTTGCCATGATATGAGTATAAAAAAGCGTCCTGTCCCTTGCAGAACAGGACGCCAGTTACTGCAGAGAAATTATCGAACTACATGCAGCTTTGTAGATACAACACCATTATCGGTGCGAAGGTTTACAAAATAGAAACCTGCATTCAAATCTGAAGCTGGAATCTCTATTCTGTGATTTCCAGAGAGCATCTCTCCAAAACTTTTCACAATTACTTGCTGTCCCATCATGTTCACTACTTCTAAGTTGATGTTTGTATTATCAACAAGGTCAAAAAACATGGTTGCATTGTCATTCGTTGGATTTGGAAACATGGCAGCGTTGCTGATAGCTTCCACCTCCTGAATTCCTGTTACGTTACTCAATGGAATCAAGTCTCCACCGGCTCCAAGAGAAGCCCACAGTCCGAATCCTTCTCCACCAGAATTGTTTGCTGGATTAAAGAATCCTGAAGCAAGCACTGTAAGAGCTGCACCTTCTGTCATTAGATTTTGAAGTGGTGCATCAAACGAAGCTACGTTAACGGCTCCTGTTGCATCTTGAATGGTCAATACATAGTTCAATGTACCTAGCTCCAAGTATCCTGTGGCGTTAAACTCACTGTACGAAATATCGTCAACGATGGTGCCAGCACCAACTCCAGTTTCAGCCACATCAACCATTGGAGCATCAGTAGAACCATGGTAAACCAATACGTCTGTGTTTGTTGCACTTGAAGTAGCAGCTTCGCGAGCTTCATCATAAATATGAAGTCCGAAAGGAGCATCCATCGCACTTGGAGTATATCCAGAGCTAGAAACGATTCCGTTTGCAATAGCAATGTAAGTCTTTCCAGAACCTAGGAAAGGAATTTCAATTGCTGGTAAAGCACCTGCTAAACCAGCTCCATCAGGAGCAACTTCTATAGAAAGTGGCATTCCAGCAGGAAGAGTAATGAAACCAGTTGTTGTTCTGAACGCGAAGTTCGGAACAGCCTCTTCACCATTCACAAATACATCAACTACAGCGGCTGCTGCATCAGCAGAATTGTGAATGATTTCTACTCTAGCTTCTGGTGTTGGAAGAGCCAAAAGTGGACCAGCAGCACCTGTAGATACAAATAGACCGAAAGCAGGGCCGTTGCTGTTATTGGCTGGATTCAAAAAACCTGAGGCGAGCACTGTCAACGCAGCTCCATCAACTCCAAGTGTAGCTAATGGCGCATCAAATGCAGCAACAGCACCGCCACTTGAAGCGGCTTGAACTTGAAGCAAATAATCTTCTACTCCCAAGGCAAGGTATCCTTGAAATTCTGAGTAAGAGAGGTCGTTCACTGCTTGTCCGCCTAGGACAGCAAGCTCGTCAACATCTACCATCGGTGCATCTGTAGCGCCATGATACACAAGAACATCATTTGTTCCTGCACCACCAATTGCTGCTTCTCTAGCCATATCGTAAATATCTAAGCCAAATGCAGGAGCAGGAGAATAACCTATAGGGGAGACAATACCGTTGGCTATGGCAATGTATGTCTGGCCAGATGTTAGATTAACTGGAGGCAAGGTAAAAAGAATGTCACCAGGTCCAGTGCTTGTGGATAAGGCAATACCAATGTTCAAGTCAACTCCAGCAGGTACGTCCACAAAACCTGAACTTGTTCTGAACGCAAAATTGTCAAGAAACGGAGTTGCACCTCCATTAACGTAAACATCTACTTCGGCAGCGATGGCGTCAGCAGCATTGTGAATTACCTCTAACCTTGCGGTTTGAGCCTGAGCAACGGTAACGGCAGAAGCTCCTGCCAACATCGCTGCAAGAAAAAGTTTTGTTTTTTTCATCGTATTGAGTTTTAAAGATTTTGGAAGAAACATCGACAAATCATATTTTGTTTAACCTTTTAGCAAGTTTATTAAACATTTATTATTATATCATTGATAAACAATGGTTTATGATTTGTTTTTTTTGCCATGATTAAGGACGATATTTAATTTCAAGGATACGAAACGGCTCATCCTCCACTTTTTCCTATTCTCCTTTTTCTTTCAATCCAACGCACCGAGTATAGATTTTTTTTACGGTGTTGAAACCGTTTTCGCGAGACTCTAGGTAGAACGACAGAAAACTCGAAGCAACTACTTCTTAGGAAACCAAGGCAGAAACGCATTGGTAGTACGCTTGTATTCCGCGTATTTTGTATTGCCATCATACTTGCGTTCGAGCATGGCCACTCCGCTCACTTTGAGTAGGAAAAACGTAATAACGGCCGGGCCGGTTATAGAAAGCCACCACAATTCTGGCGTAAAAGAGAAAAAGCCAAATCCCCACCAGAGCAATGCTTCGCCAAAATAATTTGGATGTCGTGTGTATTTCCAAAGGCCAGTGTTCATCACTTTACCTTTATTAAATGAGTTTGATTTGAAACGCATCATTTGCGCATCTCCAACTGCCTCGAAGTAGAAACCCACCAGCCAAAGAAGAATTCCGATGTAGTGCGTAGGATTGAGACTTTCAGATTGCGATGAAAACACAGCATAACTGGGCGAAAGCACAATCCACATGATAAAACCTTGCAGCATAAAAACCTGCAAATAGGCACGCCAAACCACATTCTTTCCCCATTCTTTCCTCCATGCAGCATATCTGTAATCTTCTCCAGTGCCATGGTTACGCTTGAAGATGTAGCCAGCCAAGCGCAAACTCCAAGCAGCAATCATTCCTAAGAAGATGAATTGACTGATTGATGGCGAACCTATGTTGAACGTGAATCCCGAAACCACCGCAAGAAAACCAAGCCCCCAACCAATATCCACAATAGAATTATCCTTTTTGAATTGCGCAATCAGGAACATTATGTTCATGAAAACGAAAATGATTATTGCGCTGAGGAGAAGTAATGCTGCATTCATGAATTTAAATTTAATCGTAAAATCTGGTTATAATTTGAGAAGTTCTATTGCGCCTTCATTCTGTTTCGTCAAAATTAGTCTCCGTTAGTTTAACTAAGAGGTCAGGTATAGAAATAGGCGCATTTTGAAGAACATGTTTTTAGCCACAGATGAAAACGGATTTTTCGCAGATAAGAGAAAAGCCATCAAAGAAATCAGGGAAAATGCGATGTATACCTGCAGGCGAACGTGCATCTAATGTTATTTTATGTTTGGCTGAAAAAGTTTGGGCAATAAGACAATCATTTTCATAAGGATGAACCGTGGAACAAACATTTTGTTTAATGTTTCTCCTAATGTGTTAAACAATTAGTCTTGTTTGGTGTTGTTAAGAAAATCAAAATTCTTTACAACATGAGCGCATCAAAAATTATTCTTCTCCTCTCTATCGGTCTTGCGCTGATAGCAACTGGAAGCACTGCACAAGAAAACGAGCAAGAAAAGGTGTATGATGCCATCATTGTTCCTGGCTACCCTTTTAATCCCAATGGAAAAATGAATGTCATTTATAGAATGCGGCTGCATTGGGCATACGAGTTGTACACGCAAGGAATAGCCAAAAACATCATTGTTTCAGGCAGTGCTGTACATTCTCCGTATGTGGAGTCAGAAATTTTCGCCCTATATCTGATGGAGATGGGAGTATGTTCGGAGCATTTGATTATCGAAAGCCAAGCAGAACATAGCCTCGAAAACGTATTTTATTCGTTGGAATTGGCAAGAGAGCTAGGTTTTGAAAAAGTGGCTGTTGCAACAGATTTATTCCAATCAGGCATGATACAATTTTTAGGTAAGAAGCACAATTTGAAGGTAGATTACTTGCCAGCTGACATTGGATTCGTCATTACCAAAAGGTGGAATTCCTTTACGGGTACAATCGACCATTCTCAGGCTTATGTCGAAGATTTTGTCGCTCTAAAAGAGCGTGAGTCGAAAAAAGAACGAATGCACGGCACAAGAGGAAACAGGTGGGTTGAAGAAAATTGTTTGACTTTGAACAATCCTATTGCTTACTGATAGCTGCTAGATTTTAATGCGGGCTAGGTGTTCAACCACAGCCTCGCCATCAATGGCTGCTGAGACAATTCCTCCAGCATATCCACCGCCTTCTCCGCAAGGGTAAAGTCCTTTGATTTGTGGATGTTCTCCATTCTCATTCCGAGGAATACGAATGGGTGAAGAGGTACGACTTTCAACTGCCACAGCCACCGCTTCGTTGGTCAAATAGCCACGCATTTTCTTCCCGAAATCTTCAAATCCACCACGTAAGCGTTGATGAATGGCTTTTGGTAATACTTGGGAAAGCTGCATGGAAACCGTTCCTGGCTGGTAGGAATTTGTAGGAAGGTCCGAACTGAGTTTTCCGTTAACAAAATCAGCCAAACGTTGTGCTGGTGCAGTCTGCGTTCCACCTGCCATTTTGCAAACGGTCTGCTCCACATATTGCTGATAGCGCAATCCTGCCAATGGCCCAGCCGATGCAAATTGCTTGTAATCTTCGGGTTCAACGGGAACTACAATTCCCGAATTGGCAAACGGATTATTCCGCTTGCTCGGACTCCAACCGTTGGTTACAATTTCTCCAGGAGCAGTTGCGCAAGGGGCAATAATGCCACCCGGACACATGCAGAATGAATACACACCTCGACCATTAACCTGATTGACAAGTGCATACGCAGCTGGCGGCAATGTCTCGCACATGGCACCATGGTATTGAATTGAATTGATGAGTTCCTGCGGATGTTCTACCCGAATGCCCATAGCAAACTGCTTGGCTTCAATCTCAATACCCTTTTTGTGAAGTAATTCATAAATGTCACGAGCTGAATGACCCGTAGCCAGAATGAGCTGTTTGGTTTCAAGTTTCTCTTCCTGATTGATGATGACTCCAGCGATTTCATTTCCATTCAAAAGGACATCCGTCAACTTGGAATTGAACCTAACTTCACCTCCGCAAGCGATGATTTGTTCGCGGATTTCTGTGATAATTTGCGGTAATTTGTTCGTTCCGATATGCGGGTGGTTGTTCACTAGAATATCATCATCAGCACCAAACTGAATGAAGGTGCTGAGAATGCGATTAACATCTCCGCGCTTGGTGGAACGGGTGTAAAGCTTACCATCTGAATAGGTTCCAGCACCGCCTTCTCCAAAACAGTAATTGCTTTCTGGATTAACGATGTGTTCCTTGTTGATGGCAGCCAAATCTCTTCGTCTGTCACGAACATTTTTTCCTCGCTCAAGAATTATCGGTTTGATGCCTTGCTCAATCAATCGCAACGCAGCAAACAAACCTGCTGGCCCAGCACCTACAATGACAACATGCTGAGATTTGGAAACGTCTTGAAATTCTCGTTTCTCAAATTTTGGATGATGCGATTCAGGTATTTCACCTTTAGCATACACACGAACGCTCAGATTGAATTTCACATTTCGATTCCGCGCATCAATCGAGCGTTTCAATTCCTGAAAACCAGCCATTTCAGAAACGGGAATTCCCGAAGCATTCGAAACGGCTTGCTTAACGTGTTCTTCGTTTCCGTAGTCCTGTGCTGATATAACGAAGTTGAAATCTTTCATCGATTGGCACAAAGAACGGGTTTAGAAGTTACCATTTCCTGCTTGTGAATTGGATAAACCTCAATGTGAATTTGTATTCAAATTGCACAACTTGTTTCAAAGCCAATCCATCGAAAACTCCGTTCCTTGTAAACGCCCGAACCGACCTTTTACCCGAACAGGCAGTTTAAGGTGAGGTCGTGGTCAACAATGGCCGCACTATATTGGTTCGGTCTGATGCCATGCGTGGATACCATGGTCACATAAATACCTTTTCGGCCTGCTTTATCGGTTTTGAATTCTCTTTTTTTCGTTTCAAGCTTTTTCAGGTAGCTTGCATCAATGGTAAATTCATCGTTACAGAACTTCATCTCACAGAGGTTAATCCAATTATCGGCTCTATCAATTACCAAATCAACCTGTGCTTGAGGGTTGCTCCATGCGTAGTTTTCGGAGGCCAGTCCTTCAATTTTCAAAGCTCTTTTTATTTGCTTGCTGTGTTTGAGGCAAAGTGTTTCAAAGGCGTGGCCGCACCAGATCACGTATTCTGGCCGTTGGTATAATTGCACCCAGCTATTGCCTTTAAAGGGTCTGAGAAACTGAAGATGGAACAAGCAGTATTCGTCATAAATCCGGTACAGGGTTTCTTTCGATTTCCCTGTGTATGATTCATATTTGAGTACAAACCCGGATATTTCCAGTTCTTCCAGTGAGCGTGAGAACCGTCCGCTGGTACCAAGGTCACATTTCTTTAACAGCTCGGTGCGGGTCAATCCTTTTTTCCGGTCGCTGGCCAGCACATCAATAATCTTTTTGTGAAAGGATGATGAACTGAACAGTGATTCAAACACTTCATCGAATTCATTTTCGAGATACGCTTCTGGCCCGAAGCACAGTCTGTCTATGGTAGTCACTGCCGATTCGCCCTTTCTGACCTGTTCAAGATATTCTGGAATTCCGCCTAAACTCATGTAAATCTTCACAAGTTCCGATTCCAATATTGGAATGTTCTTATTCTCGAAGAATGCTTTTACCTCTCCCAAACTAAAGGGTTTGAGATTTATTTTCTTTGTTATTCTTTTGCTCAGACCTTTTCTGTTCTTGATGATCTTATGCACCATGTAAGAAGCGGCAGACCCGCACACAACCACCACCAGATCAGTTCTTACCGAACAGAACTCGTTCCAGAAGTTTTCAAACGCAGCAAGAAAACCAGACTTATTGGTTGCCATCCAAGGAAATTCATCGATGAATATTACTTTTTTGCGCTGGGTTTTTCGCAATGAGATGATGTATTGCTTTAGCAGCGCAAAGCCATCAATCCAATCTGCCGGTTCTTCCTGATTGAATTCGGTTGTAAGTCCATTGAGTTTGGACATGAAGTTTTTTAGTTGCACCGATCTGTCCCCCTCGCTATACCCGGTCACACTAAAAACGATGTCCTTCTCATAAAACTCTCTTATCAGGAACGTTTTTCCAATTCTTCTTCTGCCGTACACGGCAATCAGTTCTGATCTGGAACTGTTCAAAGCCTCGTTCAGGATCTCCTTTTCCTTTATCCTTCCAACGATTACTTTTGTCATTTCAAACTTATAGGTGTTCCAAAAGTATAAAAAACATACATTATTGGAACACTTATGAAATAATTTTATGTGTCAAAACTGGCGGCTTAGGTGTTCCGATTTTATCCTTTTAGTAAGAAATTGGAACACCTAAGAATAGATTTAGCTACGCTGAAATTCGATTCTCAGCTTTCTCAATAAACTGAATTCCCCCTCACAATTACGGTGGTCTATGGGCTGTCGTCTGTGGACTATCGGCCGTTGACCATGGACTAAAAACTATTTATTCCACAGCCAATCCATAGAATATTCGGTTCCTTCAAACGCCCAAAACTGCCCTTTTACGTAGCGATATCCTTTATCGGCAGAAGCCATCGTCTGCATATCCTCTTGCGATAATTTGATTTCCGGAGATTGGAAATTCTGCTTTTGACGTTCTGGATTAACGGATTTAGGAATAACAGCTGTGCCGCGTTCCAT
>Ga0105051_10003918_pt1 | contig 17657 bp, 13 predicted proteins | sample FRY02_FD_78383 | JGI IMG/M metagenome (GOLD analysis project Ga0105051, IMG submission 78383) | Freshwater microbial communities from Lake Fryxell liftoff mats and glacier meltwater in Antarctica - FRY-02 (megahit assembly) | ecosystem: Environmental > Aquatic > Freshwater > Ice > Glacier... | reverse complement strand
GGCATTAGTCTGAGCAGTTCCTCCTTGATTTACACAGGCAGCACCGATTATGATTTCTTGCGTTTGAGCAAGCGGAATCTGCTGATATTCCCAATCTCCGATAAAATCTCCGTGCCAAACATCGGTCATGGCAAGGTCATTATCAAGCCCTTGAATTATTCGCATGTCATCGATCATCCAATAATAGGCCAATACTGACCATCCCACCCGCAAGAAAAGAGTTTGGGAAGAACCTACCGTGCCGGAAATATTGATACTGACCAGGTCCGGGTCTGCTGAAACGTTATTACTACTTACACCTCCTTGAACGGGATAATCGATCCAATTTATTGAATCAGTGCTTACTTGCACCACGAGGTTGACACTACCATTGAACCGGAATCTTTGCTCAAATTCTAAAAGCAGACTCGGATAAGAGGCTCCAAGGTCAATTATATCAGTTGCAAAATAAGATGGGAGAACTTGATAGGTTGTTGCAGCAGGCTGACCGTAGGTGTAATGGTTTGCAGAATCCGGGTCGTTGATCAAAAAACCGTTGCTTGCCGTTGTTGAGTTGATAGGGGCATCATACCCATTGCCATTGCTGCTATTGAAGTTTCCGTGTGAGCCGTTCATTGACCATTTCCAGGGACTAATACCCGAAGCATCATCAACTGCCCAGCCATTTGGAAAACCTCCACCAAAATCTTCTTGCCACAGTGCGGGCGAACCACCTCTGTTAGCTTGTATCGGAGTTATAGAGTGATTGATTTCTGCCACGGCATCAGGAATTTCAGAATTCGACTGAAACAGAACTTCTTTCTGTTCTAATCCGCTATGAAATGGAAGGTTTTGTAGCTTTTGCTGACTGAATGTAACGGTGGCCATAGTCAAAAGGCCAAAAGCCAATAAGTAAGATTTCTTCATGTTTTGGGTATTTAAATGTGTCACGAATTTAACCTTTTGCTGATAATGTAATCTGAAAAAAAAGGTTGAAAAAAAGGCCAGTCCCTTTCGGGACTGGCCTTCACCTAATTTGATTGGTCAATTACTGAACCACAATTCTTTGAGTAAGAGAAGACTTCGCTCCCATCAATTGAACCATGTAGATTCCAGAAGACAAGTTGGCAACATCAATTGTTGTTCTTGAAACCTGTCCAACTTTAGTATTCAATTGTTTTGCGAACACCAATTTACCATCAACACTAATAACGTTGATTGTTACATCTTGATCTTCTTTAGACACGAAGTTGATGTTCACATTATCGCTTGTTGGATTTGGATAGATGCTCACTGACGTAACATCTTCGTTTTCTTCAATTCCAACTGTTGGATCAAAGTTTGCACGAATCATTGGAGACGTAGTGTATCCTGTGTACCAATCGATTGAGCCACCAGCTCCAAACGGACCATAACGAAGTTGACCACGATCAGCATCACCATCACTGGCAAGAATCCAAAGATCTTCGCCTTCGCCCGTATTTCCAATGCTGATTAGGTAAGTGCCTCCAGCATCTAGTTGAACTCCGTCACCATCATTAACAAGAATGTTTACGAGGTTGGTATTAGCTCCAGTTGGTACGTCTCCAGCAACAAGGTCATATACCTCAGTGGCAATTGGATTAGACAACGTTTGATCATTATCAGCATCAAACACCTCGATAATGCAAGAGGATGTTGTAGTGTTTGCACCAAATGCAACCTGAACTGCTGTAAGCATTGCATCGGCAAATACTTCGTAGTACATGGCAGCCTTATATTCATTCGCAGTGGTAGTACCAGTGGCATCCCCGCCATTAATCTGAAACTCGATGTTGTCTTCATCATCATGGGCATATATATTATCCGTCATCATGAAAATTGATTCGCCACTATTGTTTGCTGGAACTTCATCTGTTTGGGTAGCGGAAACTGAAATAGTTACCGTGTATGTTCCGGTTGCACTAGGAGTAAAACCAGTAGCATACCACGTGGTGTCAGCACCAGATGGGGCAATTGCAAGGTTATTTGCAGGGAAGGTTCCCGAAGCAACCGATGAAGAACCTTCAGAAATATCGTAGGTATAAGACGCAAGCGTCTGAGGAATTCCGCCCATGTTGGTGCAAGTTGCACCAATTACAACCTCTTGAGCCTGAGCCAAAGGAATTTGCTGATATTCGAATGCACCAACAATATCTCCGTGCCACACATCTGTCAATTCAAGGTCGCTGCTTGCTGCTTCAACAAATGCCACATCATCAATCATCCAGGAATAATCACAGGCCCCCATGAATCGGAAGCGTACCCATACTTGAGGTTGGTTAGCGGCAGTGGCAGAGATATTAACCTGTACTTCTATTGGATTTATAGTCGTTGCATTTACGGCCATTGAACCGTTCACTTCGTAAGACGTCCAGTTAGTGCCATCTATACTTACCTCTACAAAAGTTTGGTCATTGAATTTTCTGTAGAATTCTTGAAACCTAACAGCAACAGAACTTTGACCGACTAAACTAACAGAGTTAGCCAGTTGAACAAAGGCATTGTCAGCAGAGCCGCAAATCAAGTCGGAATCGTATAGCGCAAAACCGTTAGCGGCTGTGGTAGATAAAATACCGTCAATCGGGAAGTCTCCAGCAGGAACTGTCGTTCCAATAACCCAGCTACCAGTAGCTGATCCAACGTTTCCAAAAACCCAATTGGAAGCACTGGAGAAATCGTAATAAAGACCGTTAATAGTGTCTCCTGTAGCAGCAACAGAATGTGTTACAATTGGTTGCTCTAGAGCAACGGTATTGTCATTTGCTTGCACTTTAATTTGTTGTACCTGTTGCTGCGCCACCTGAGCGCCTGCACCAAACACAACTCCAAAAGCTAGCATTGAAGCGTAGATTTTTTTCATTTTAGTTTTTTTTTTGATGAATTATGGTTAAGGTTATCGTTTACGAGTTGCCAAGATACAAATCACGTTCGCTTGAACTTGACTCTAGAAGACATTTCCTACTGATTGATATCAGTCAATCAATGTTATTCTTTCCGAATGCATTCTTTCGTTTAGTCTTAGGTTTACCAAATAGGTTCCAGCGGCAAGAGTTGAAACATCAATCAGCGATCTCTGTGAACCAGCCATTTGTGTGTGGCCTTTCCCTTCTAGCACCACTTTTCCATCGATGCTCAGAATGGCGTAAGAAACTGAAGTGCGCTCCGTGAGGTCATATTCCAACGTGACTTTTTCATTTCCAGATACTGGATTTGGATACATATTAAAGCTGAATGCATCGTTTCGCTCTTCAATTCCTACAGAACCGGTTCCAAGAACAAGAATGTCGTCAATAGAGAGCAGGTTATCATCATCACTTCGATGGCGGAATGCGATAAAAATGTTTTGCCCCTGGTAGCCTGCCAAAGATGCTTGCCACTGTTGAAGTACTCCTGTATGACGAGTTACGTCTGCAGAGTCGTACTCAAGCTCAGTATGCATGATGCCTTGCGTTAAAACATACGTGGATGTGTCTTCGTTATCCGTGGTTAGTGTACCGTTAAATTCGGCAAAAACTGCGAGTGTATCCGAGAAGCTTGTCTCCAAATTATCGGTTGTTGAAACAAGCACTTGATATCCGTCCATATATCTTGGCAATTGAAAAGGAGCCGATTTCCAATACAAATTAGCCAGATTGTCTTGAATATGAATCCTCGGTGAGATGAGCCAATTCTCTGCTCCGTCTGCTTCACCTTGCAACCACGAATTACTGGCAAGAACCGTATTCGCGCTATCAACATCGGCAAAACCGAAAGCAAGAAACCATTCGTCTGCCCGTGCGGTTGCAGAACCACTTCCATCCGCAATTCCATCAACATCAAAATTGAGCCAATTCGGATAGAAATTCGGTGGATCTCCATCTGGATATTCAACTAGTATATAATCGATGGTTTCAGCTTCAAAATTTTCCCAAAGCAGGGTGTCATTCTGTGCAAAAGCTGAGCCAAAAATCAATTCCGCAATCAGTACAAATAGGTAAGTTTTTTTCATAGGGTTTAATTTAGTTGTTCAAATCTGCTGAATAATTATGATAATTAGAAAAGAAAACTTCAAGGCTTCAGTGAATAATGAAGCCTTGAAGACATAAATATTTCGTAACAGGCTAGTTACGCAAGCGATGATTCCGAAGAGTACTCTTCAATGCTCGGACACGTACAGATTAGATTTCTATCGCCTTGCGCGTTATCAACCCGTCCAACCGAAGGCCAAATCTTTGCCTCGGAAACCCACGCTAACGGGAAAGCTGCTTTTTCTCTCGAATAAGCATGGCTCCAAGCATCGCTCACTACCATTTTTGCCGTATGTGGAGCGTTGTGAAGCACGTTATCCGTCAAATCAGCAACGCCACTCTCAATCTCACCAATCTCTTTTCGGATAGCAACCATGGCTGAAATGAACTTATCCAGCTCTGCTTTTGATTCGCTTTCTGTTGGCTCCACCATCAAGGTACCTGCTACAGGGAAGGAAACCGTTGGTGCGTGATAACCGTAATCCATCAGTCGTTTGGCAATATCTCCCGCTTCAACGCCTGAATTCTTCTTGAAATCACGGCAATCTAAAATCATTTCGTGGGCAACAGTATTGTGTTTTCCCGAATAGAGAATATTGTATGTGCTTGCTAGTTTGGTCTTGAGGTAATTGGCATTGAGAATAGCGTATTCCGTGCTTTTCTTAACGCCCGATGCTCCTAACATTTTGATGTATCCGTAGGAAATCAAAAGAATAAGCGAGCTGCCCCATGGAGCTGCAGAAACTGCCGAAATTGGCTGACTTCCTCCCATCGGAACAACCGAATGGCCCGGAAGAAATGGTGCCAAATGTTTGGCAACTCCAATCGGCCCCATCCCAGGGCCTCCACCTCCGTGCGGGATGGCAAATGTCTTGTGAAGATTGAGGTGGCAGACATCCGCACCAATCAATCCCGGATTAGTAAGACCAACCTGAGCATTCATGTTCGCGCCATCCATATAAACCTGACCACCATTATCGTGGATGATCTTGGTTACCTCTTGAATTGATTCCTCAAAAACGCCATGAGTTGATGGATACGTTACCATCAAGCATGAAAGATTGGTTGCGTTTTCTTCCGCTTTCGCCTTGAGGTCGACCACGTCAATGTTTCCGCTGTCATCACATTTCACCACAATCACTTTCATGCCTGCCATAACAGCACTTGCAGGATTGGTTCCGTGAGCGGAAGCAGGAATCAATGACACCTTTCTGTGTGCATCTCCCCTACTCTTATGGTATTGATCGATAACCATCAGACCGGCATATTCGCCTTGAGCGCCTGAATTTGGTTGGAACGAAACGGCTTCAAACCCAGTGATCTCGCAAAGCGATTTCTCCAATTCGTTGAAAACGATTTGATAGCCTTTGGTCTGATACAAGGGCACAAACGGATGAATGTTTGCGAACTCTGGCAAACTGATTGGATACAACTCGCTGGCCGCATTCAATTTCATGGTGCAAGAACCAAGCGAAATCATTGAATGAACCAAGGAAATATCCTTGTTCTCCAATCGCTTGATGTAGCGCATCATTTCCGTTTCTGAATGATAGGAATTGAAGGTAGGATGTGTGAGAAATTCTTCTGTGCGAAGAAATTCTGCCGAAAGTGTAGATGAATTAGCACTCAATTCTTCCGATTTCACATAAACCGGATCTCGCTTAGCAATGCTTGAAAACACTTCCAAAATTTTCTGCAACTGGCCAAGATTGGTGGTTTCATCCAAAGAAATTCCCAACGAACGATTGTCGATGTAACGGAAATTGATTTGCTCTGCCTCGGCCAATTCTCTAATCTCCGTTACGTTTACTCCAGATGGCGGAACAACTTGAATCGTGTCGAAGTAGTTGCTTGATTTAACCTCGTACCCAATCGACTTCAGTTTTGAAGTTAAAACAGTTGTTTTACGATGGATATTTGTGGCAATATCTTTCAACCCTTTTGGTCCGTGATACACGGCATACATGCTTGCCATAATGGCCAAAAGCGCCTGAGCGGTACAAATGTTTGAAGTTGCTTTATCACGCCTAATGTGCTGCTCTCGTGTTTGCAACGCCATTCTCAAAGCCGGATTTCCCTGAGAATCGACCGAAACACCGATTATTCTTCCCGGAATGTTGCGCTTAAACTCATCACGTGTGGCGAAGAAAGCTGCGTGTGGCCCTCCGTATCCCAACGGAACTCCAAAACGCTGTGTGTTTCCAACCACTACATCTGCTCCCCACGAGCCTGGGCTTTTCAAAAGAACTAGACTCATCAAATCAGCTGCAACAGCAACCGCTGCTCCAACTCCATGGGCTTTCTCCACAAATTTGCTGAGGTCGTTTACCTCGCCATTCACGGCAGGATATTGAAGTAAGGCACCAAAAAACTCATCAGAAAGATGAACATCATTGTAATCGCCAATAATCAACTCTATTCCCAATGGAGCTGAACGTGTGTGTAACAAATCAATCGTCTGCGGAAAACAATCGGCCGAAACAAAGAATTTGCTTACTTCTTTTTTGGTTGCTTCGCGAGAGCGCGAATTGAACAGCATAATCATTGCTTCAGCTGCAGCAGTTGACTCATCCAAAAGCGAAGCATTCGCCAATTCCAACCCAGTAAGATCGCAAATCATCGTCTGAAAATTGAGCAAAGCCTCCAATCTTCCTTGGGCGATTTCTGCCTGATAAGGCGTGTAGGCTGTGTACCAACCCGGATTTTCCAACACATTCCGCTTGATTACATTCGGCACAACGGTGTCGTAATATCCAAGTCCGATGTACGTTTTGTATAATTTATTCTTGGCACCAATGGCTTTGATGTGCTCGGCATATTCAACCTCCGTCATTGCTTCTGGCAGGTCTAATTCCTTGTTCATTCTAATAGATGCAGGAACAGTTTTGCTAATTAATTCCTCCAAGCTTCCGACTCCAATGGTCAAAAGCATTTCTTGCAGGTCTTCTTCTCTAGTGCCGATGTGGCGGTTGACAAACGTGTCTTTATTCATGGGTGTTTTTCGTGAGGTCGCGCAAATTTACCACACCTTTTAAGTCAGAACGGTCATTTTTGTTCATTTTATGCACAGTTAACTGTATAAATTGCTGCGCTCAGAAAGACCGCACACTTTCCATTTGGATATATTTGAAATCTCGTATGAACCAGACGCTTTTTCCTTTCATCATTTTCGTGTTCATCTGTTCGATGTTCGCAGAATCACGGGCGCAGGACAGGCTATTGATGAACAACGGGAAAATCAAGAAACTGAAAGGCGGAGTGGTGTACATTGATGACCGCTATATGTATATACAAACTGCTCAACAGCTCCAACTTATGCAGAATGATAGAACATCTGTAATTTGGGGAGAAGGCGAATGGCGTAATTACGGAAAACGAAAAGACCACAGCAGAGTCGTATCCATCACAAAGTCAGATGGTTCAGTAGCTACAGTACATGAATTCGATAAGCTGCTTTTGAACAATGGAAAATTCAAATTTCTGAAAGGCAAAGTGGTCTCTTACGATTACGGTGACATCTTCTATCAGAACACCCAACAGCGCGCCAAAATGGAACTCGATAGTGCCAAGCGCTCAACCAATCAGGCCGTAAGTCAATCATCAGAAAAGTGGCAACGCGCAAAGGAAAAGGATGCTAAAAAGCTTCGAATTAAAGAAGAAAGGCAACAGATAAAGTTGGATGGGCTGCGCAAGGATTTTGAAGCGGATGTGAAATACAAATTGGAAACTCTCTCTCCTGCTGATTTTGAAAAGTGGAAGAACAAGGAATTGGTAGCCATCAAAAAAATTGAGCTTCAGCGCGAATTGGCCAGCAAGTTGAAAGAAAAGAGCGCAGAGCTCGAAGCAGAAAAACTGGAAGCTTTCTATCGCAGCCGTTTTACCAAGAGCTTTTCGCGCAATCAGGTCTTCTCCATTCTCAGAGCAGATGGTCCTGAAGAGATTATTTACAACGCAGATACCCTCGGTTATTTTGCTGATGGCGAAGCCGAAGTGGAGTATGGCGTGGAGGAAATGCGGATGTACATTAAAGGAAGACAGGATGGCCGCAAACACAGTTTTCATGATGTGTATATTGGTGCTGGGGTCGGGCTTGCCTCTGCCCTACTTTTAACCTACACTTGGGATGCATTTTACGCACCCATTCCGCCAGCCATCTGCATTGCAGTAATGGCAGGACTCAGAAAAGTGAAGCCCAGTGCGAAATTGGAACTCACTCAGAATTTCCTAACCTCAGAAGCATATATGGACGGATATCACCGTTCGGCCAAAGGGCGTAAGATTTTTGCGTTCACCATGGGCGCAGTTGGCGGACTTGGAGTGGGAATCACCGTAGGAATGATCACCAATCCGTTGTTGCAAAAATCAACGCAATAACGCTTTTTACCTTATCAGTCAATTCGACATCGCTTAACTTCACCTTCCAATGAAAGGTGTTTTTTCTTATTTCGTTTACGGCAGCTGGTGGGTGGCGTTGTGCGCAGCGGCCATGGGGCTTCTTACTTGGTTGGAACTGACAGGTAGTTGGTGGAACACACCACTTTTCATCTTCATCCTTGGGTCAACCTTGGTTGTTTACAATCTAAATATGATAAGTGGATTGGATGAACTTCGGATAGGAGGGACCCAATCTGAACGTCATCACTGGTGTATGGACAATGAGAAGTTGATGAAATTGACCCTTCTGTTGGGGCTAGCACTTGCCGCAATTTCCATTTGGTTCTTGAAAAGCGTAATTTGGTGGTTGATGATTCCTTTAGGAGCTGTTGCAATGGCCTATACCGTGCCTCTTATCCGTAAAAATGCCAATGCCGTTCGACTGCGAGAAATTGGTCTGTGGAAGATTTTTCTCATTGCCTCCGTTTGGACAGGAATGACCGTCATTCTTCCCTCGGTTCACCTGTATGGATTTGAACAACTCATCGAAGTTTTTAGTTGGGAACTGGCCATTGAACGCGGCATTTTTATCCTCGCCATCACCATTCCGTTTGATGTTCGTGATCTGGTGAACGATGCTAAGAAACGTGTGCGCACCATTCCATCAACCATTGGATGGAAACGCTCGGTTGCTATCGCGCAACTACTACTTGCCGTCTTTCTATTGTTGGTTTGGCTTCGGATTGGAACAGCGCATCCCTTTTTTTACGCCTATTTATTCAGTGCCATTCTCACGTTCATCTGCGTTTCGTTCGCCACGCCAAATCGCAGCGACTACTATTGCTCGTTTTGGGTAGAAGGAACAATGATGTTGCAGTTTGTCATTGTTCTAGTTATCTTGACAACCGCATCGTTCGCTTAACGTCTTCCCATCAAACCTCAGCACAATGAAAACCTTTTTCGCCTTTTCCATTTTATCATTTGTCTCAATCCAACTTTTCGCCCAAGGCAGCATTACATCCATCACAGTCGTTCCTGCAAACCCTACCGAACTGGACAATATTGAAATTCATGTTGAACTTGAATTCTCGAATTCCGGTTGCGCACCTGATTATCAGGGACATACAGTTAATGGCAATACTATCGATGCGAGTGCATTGCATTGCATGGGTATGCTGACCGCCATCTGCAATACCACTGATGTATTTCAGATTGGACAAATTCCAGCTGGGAATTACACTTTCGATTTCACTCTTTCGAGCGGATTCGGTGGTTCGGGATGTAGTCCTGGTTTTGTTCCTGACGATAATGATCAGTTTCAATTTATCGTAAGTGGAACCGTTGGCCTTGACGAGGTTTCTTTTAATGAATTCATCGCTTATCCGAATCCAACTACAAGTATGCTTTTCTTGAAAATGCCAAGTGCTGAACTCGGACAACTTACAACTATTTCAGGGAAAATTGTTGGTGAATTAGCTATTGGAGCCAAAGAAATTGACCTGAGCCAACTTCCATCAGGAGTTTACATTCTCACCATCGGAACGGCTCGCACGAGAGTGGTAAAGGACTAATTTTTAATCATCATCAGCCACGCCATACACCATTCTGAATGTGACGGGATAATGGTCTGAGAATACCGACCCGAACGAATTTACCCACGAACTGCTCGAAGCCGAATTCGGATTCTCTGCCGCCCATTGTGGATAATACTGACTGAAGAGATTGACCACCTGCATATCATAAACAAGGTCAAGGTCTCGCGAGGTGTATTCAGTAAAATACATCACGTGATCAAACGGTTTCTGATTGTCGGGATTTTTGGCCGAGGCCACATTAGTAGCCCGACATTCATCATTCAACGATTGCCAATGCACAGGAAGAACGGTGGCGAATTCGCTGCTACTCTGAATGTTCATATCGCCCACAATCAGAAAATCTTTTTCGTTGTTCCATTGAGAATTGGCGTAAGTAACAATTGCGTTTAGTTCATTCTGTCGCTTCAGCATCGCACCTTCATCAGAAGCCAAATGCACATTAATCACGCTGAAATCCAAGGTATTATCAACCGTGCTGAACTGAAACCGATATGGAACACGGTCAAAAGTGCTATTCAAAACAAGCGGTGATGAGATGAATTCGCAGCGGCTCGAATCAACGCGTAGCACGCCATCTCGGTAGAATACTACGAACCATTCAGACTGCGAAGAACCGCTGTGGTTCTTGTTCTTCCCTGTGTCTTCATTCGAAAGGAAGGAACGAAAACCATTATCGCTCATCAGGTCAAAAAATGCTGCCGACTCTGCATCACCTTCATACGCTTTGCCTCCAGGATAAAATCCGTCATAGGGAGGAGCTACCAGTTCCTGCACAATTACAAGATCGTACGGCATCAACATAGCCACCAACTTCCGGTTTTCCTTGCTTTTTGATGAGCCTAGCCATTTGATATTGAACGAACACGCACTGAATAATTTCGGTTCTGCAGATTCCGCGCTACCCCACCAAGCAGGATCCTCAGCAGATATTCTGATCAGATTCCGATATACATATCCGCTTTCACCACTTTTGGCAACCACAGGGAAATAACCCAGCGTGTCTGAAGTTAGAAGCACCTTCAACTCATCTCCCTTCACCATTTTCTTGAATGATGGACTAGCTGTATTCGGCTCAGCCCTCAGATTAGCATTCCGCAAAACGGTGGCTGTTTGAGCGTCCATATTTATTGAGAACAACAGAAAAAAAAGCAGGATAAAGGATGAAATGCAGCAATCCAGCAGATCAGGATTTTTTGGATCTTTCATGGTTTTGCAGTTTTCCGCACCGCATATTTCAGCAGAAATTGTTCTGCATCAAGCACTTCCAATTCAGAAAAATGGAAATCGTTCCGGTCGTAAGTCACAATGCTTTTACACTCAGCACGGAGCGCAGAATAATACTGCAGCCCGTCTTCCACATCATCAATCTTCTTATTCAGAGCCGCCTCCTTCGTCATTGCTTCATCAATTGTTGTGATTCGCAATTTGTCAAGCAGAATGGAGATTTTCTTCTTTGCCAGTTTACGCCCGTTCTTCTTCTCAGCAAAATAGGCCGCAATGGCAATGCAAATGGGAGATGTAAAAACCTCAAAACGTGGGTCGTCACACAGACTCAGCATTCTCGAACAGGCCGTCAGACGTGGATATTCGTTACAAAGCACCGTTACCAGAATATTGGCATCGAGGAAAACGCGCACCTTACTTTCTTGAGCGATATTCGGACTTCCGATCTTTAGAACTGCGTGGCTTGCGAACGTATTCGACCTCGCCTTCGCTGACCATGTTTACCCAATCTGAGACAGGGAGTTCATCCAAAGAATAGGAATTGGCTGAAGTGGCCTTACTGAGAAGAAACTCTGTTAGACGCGACAGACTGATATTATTGGCTGCCGCAAACTGCTTTGCCTGAGCAATTATTTGGTCGTCAAAACTGAGTGTGATTTTGGCATCCATAACTCTTTCTCTATCTATACGACAAATATATTTATTTATTACGTAAACTATATCAAAAACTTTTCACCCTGGATTTAAAGCAACATCCAAAGAAAGGTTGATGATTCGTGCAGCCTCGGCTATTTCCTCATCCGAATGAGCGGCACTTACAAAACCAACTTCGTAGCCAGAAGGGCCTATGTAAAAGCCATTGTTCAACAGCGAATGGTAGAATTTGCGATAGATATTCATGCTTTCGGGGTCAATTTCTGAGGAAGTTCTAATGCTTGGTCGTTCTGTAAAGGCAATCCAATAAACAGACCCAATGGAAAACATTTTCACTTTATATTCTTTGTGCTCAATGTGTTCTATTACCGAAGAAACTAAATTTTTGGTTTTTCTTTCAAGTTCTGCGTAAAAACCTGGTTCAAGAAGTTGTTCAACGGCTGCTTTTCCAGCGGCCATAGCAACTGGATTCCCACTCAAAGTTCCGGCCTGATAAACAGGACCAAGTGGAGCAATGGAATTCATGATTTTTTCGCTTGAAGCAAAGGCACCAACGGGCATTCCGCCACCTATAATTTTACCTAAAGTGATGATGTCTGGTTTGATGTCGTAAAGACCAGTTGCACCTTCAAATCCAACTCTAAAACCGCTAATTACCTCATCAAAAATGAGCAATGCGTTTTCGTCTGAACAGATTTCGCGCAGTGCCCGAAGGAATTTCCCATCCTGCAAAAGCAATCCGTTGTTGGCTGGAATTGGCTCAATGATAATTGCAGCAATCTCGTCTTTAAACATCACAAAAGCGTCTTTAACCGCTTCAATATCATTCAAAGCAATGACAATGGTTTCGTCCACAAAACTTTTCGGCACTCCAGCAGAGCTCGAATTCCCGAATGTGACCAGTCCCGAACCCGCTTTCACCAAAAGTGAATCTACGTGTCCGTGATAGCAACCTTCAAACTTGATGAGTTTGTCTCTGCCTGTATAACCACGCGCCAAACGAATGGCACTCATCACGGCTTCCGTACCTGAACTCACAAATCGGATGCGTTCAACATAACTATGGTTGCTAAGAATCAAATCGGCCAATTCGTTTTCCTGAACGGTTGGTGCGCCAAACGATGTTCCTTCTTTTACAGCAGCAATAATTGCATTCTCCACTTTCTCATTGGCATGACCCAAGATGAGCGGCCCCCAACTTGCACAGAAATCAATATATTCGTTTCCATCAGCATCCCAAACGCGGCTTCCTTTTCCTTTTGTGATGAAACGAGGCTTTCCGCCAACGCTTCCAAAAGCCCGTACTGGACTATTTACTCCACCCGGAAAAAGATTTTTCGCCTTTTCGAATAGTTGTTCCGATTTGTTTGTGTTCATCTATCTGGTTTGAGGCCGTAAAGGTCGTTCATCCAAACCACAAGCGGAAATCCGTGTTCAGCACCCATATTTGACAAAACTTAATTTTGCACCCATGGTTAAAACCCGAATAAAGAAGTGGATTACACATCCGTTGACTAATTTTTTAGGTCGGTCGTCAACCAGCGGAATCATACTTTTTGCCTCTGCCATCTGTGCATTGATACTGGCAAATTCTCCATGGGCTGAAGATTACCATTACCTATGGCATCAGTATTTCACCATCGGTTTCGATGATTTCTCCATCCGAAAAACACTGCACCATTGGATCAATGACGGACTGATGGCGGTCTTCTTCTTTTTGATTGGCCTTGAACTGAAACGCGAAATAATGGCCGGTGAGCTCAGCACGCCCAAAGACGCCATTCTTCCTGTGGCCGCGGGTATCGGAGGCATGCTTTTTCCTGCACTCATCTATTTAGCTTTCAATCCGGCTGGACTAGCCAAAGATGGTTGGGGAATTCCGATGGCGACAGACATTGCCTTTGCATTAGGTATCCTTTTTCTGCTCGGGAAACGTGTTCCGTTGAGCCTGAAGGTTTTTCTTACCGCATTAGCTATTGCCGATGACATTGGGGCGGTGCTTGTGATTGCGTTCTTCTACACATCAAGCATTGACCTTGTAAACCTTGGGGTGGGAGTTGGCTTCATAGCCTTGCTCGTTTGCTCAAATCTTCTTGGCGTGAGAAACACTTTTTGGTTCGGCCTACTAGGTATCGGTGGTCTATGGACTGCTTTTCTCATGTCTGGAATCCATGCCACCATTGCGGCAGTTCTGGCTGCATTTACTATTCCTGCAAATGTTAAAATCTCCGACTCTCAGTTCGTAACCAATATTCGATCTTTACTAAGCAGGTTTGAAAATGCCAATAAGAATGATGTTACCCTGGTAACGCCTGAGCAATTGCATATTCTTGAGGATGTACGCCACGTGGCAAAACAGGCCCTTACACCCTTACAGCGACTGGAATACATCATGCATCCGATGGTGGCATTTGTGGTGATGCCCGTTTTCGCATTTGCAAATGCGGGGATCACATTCCCACCCGACATGTTCAATCTCTTTCTAAGCCCCATCACGCTTGGAGTAATATTCGGACTGCTGGGCGGAAAGGTCATTGGCGTATTCGGTATGACCTGGGTTATGGTAAAACTAGGCTGGGCAACACTTCCCAAAGGCACACGCTGGGTTCATATTTTAGGGGTTGGCATGTTGGCAAGTGTTGGTTTCACCATGTCGTTATTCATTACAGATCTTGCCTTTGAAACCAAAGAGTTTGACCTACAGGCAAAACTGGGTATTCTCACGGCCTCATTGATTGGTGGAATTCTTGGGTATTTCATTCTGAGAAAAACATTAGACATGCCTGAAGATGACGACAACTAGAATAGCTGTTTTACTGCCTCGTTGTTTTTGAACCTGCCGCTGCAGATTCATAAAAGTGCATGCATCAGTAAGTACGCGGCTGCTCCGGACTTTCGGGCCTTATCAGCAAGAACCTTATCGTTGTAACGGGTAAGAGTTTCCTTCAAGGCGATTGCACCGCCTCCAACGGACGGTGCGGTGTCTCCAACTTTTGGCGCGGTGTATTCAGCGAATCATATTATGTGCATTCATCGAATTACCGACATTTGCCGCATGCAGTTCGAAAATTCCTTAGCTTTTGCACAACAGTTGGATGCTAGTGATCCGCTGAAGGATTACCGTAATCGTTTTCATCACCCAAAATTGAATGGCTTACCAGCCACTTATTTCTGTGGGAATTCGTTGGGATTGGAACCGAAAACAGCCAAAGAATTCGTTAATCAGGAGTTGGACGATTGGGCCGAATTTGCGGTTGAAGGACACTTCCACGCCAAAACACCTTGGTTCAGTTATCAAGATATTTTCCCAGAACAACTCAGCAAATTGGTTGGCGCCTTACCAAAGGAAGTGACCGTGATGAACGGACTTACTGTAAACCTTCATCTGTTGATGGTATCTTTCTACCAGCCAAGAGGAAAACGCTACAAGATTATTTGCGAAGCGAAGGCTTTCCCAAGTGATCAATACGCTCTAGAAAGTCAGGTAAAGCACCATGGTTATGAACCAGAAGATGCCATCTTAGAAATTGCTCCAAGAAAAGGCGAAGACCTGATTAGAGAAGAAGATATTCTAAAAGCCATTGAAGAAACAGGCGATGAATTGGCGCTGGTCATGTTCGGTGGCGTGAATTACTACACAGGACAGGTTTTCGATATGAAAGTCATTACCGAAGCGAGCCATAATGTTGGCGCGCAAGTCGGTTTTGATTTGGCTCACGGAGCTGGAAATATCGAACTCAAACTACACGAGTGGGACGTTGATTTTGCCTGCTGGTGCAGTTACAAGTACTTGAATTCAGGCCCTGGAAATGTGTCAGGAATGTTTGTTCATGAAAGGCATTGCAACAATCCCGAACTGAACCGCTTTGCAGGTTGGTGGGGAAACGACCCTGACCAACGATTCAAAATGCAGGCTGGATTTGTTCCTGCTGAAGGAGCAAGAGGTTGGCAGGTGAGTAACGTTCCCGTTTTTGGAATGGCGGTTCATAAATCGGCATTAGATATTCATGCCGAAGTTGGAATGGAAAAGCTTCGTGAGAAAAGCCTTAAACTGACGGGATATTTGGAATTCCTTTTGGATGATTTGAACTCAAAAGATGTTCGCATCATCACACCAAGAGACCCCGAAAAGCGTGGCTGTCAGATTTCCATTTATGTGGATAATGATGCCAAAAAATTGCATCAGGCATTATTAGATGCAGGTGTAATTACCGATTACCGCGAACCGAATGTGATCCGCTTGGCGCCTGTTCCGCTCTATAATTCGTTTGAAGATGTTTGGACTTTCGTTAATATTCTCCGACAACATTTAATGTAGGGGCGTATGGAAATACGCCCTTTTTGCATGACGTGTGGAAACACGCCCTTTTACATAAATGCTTTGTGTCTTTTGTAAAAACTTTGCAAACTCTTCGGTTGAGATAATTTCATTATCTGTATTCAAAATAGAAAATGTAAGAGGTTTGTGAGTAAGTAAGTTATGAGTTTATTTTTCCATAAATTTGTTACTCACAAGTTGCTTACATGAAAGAAGAAGATTCGCCATTCAAGTTTGGGAAGGTTGTACATGGAGAGCAGTTCTCTAATAGGAGCAAAGAACGCAACCGACTAAAAACCAACTACAAGAGCGGGCTGAATACCATTCTTATTTCGCCACGCAGATGGGGAAAATCATCGTTGATTAAAGAAGTGGCGTCTGAATACAGCTCAAACTCCAAAACACGGTTCTGTTTTATGGATTTGATGAGCATTAGAACCGAAGAAGAGTTTTATACCATGTTTGCAAAAGCAGTTATTTCTGCCACCTCCAGCAAAATGGAAGAAGTGATGAATAACGCCAAGGAATTCTTGGTCAATATCACACCAACTATTTCCATCAGCCCTACGCCCGAAAGCAATTTTGACATCGGCTTTAATGTAGAACAGATGAAAATGAATTACCAAGATATGTTGGAACTTCCCGAACGCATTGCCAAGAAAAAGAACATCAATCTCATTGTTTGTATCGATGAATTTCAGAGTTTGGCAAACGTGCAGCATTCCAAGGCATTGCAAGGAAAATTGCGCTCGGTTTGGCAACATCATCAGCACGCCACGTATTGCCTTTATGGCAGCAAGCGGCACTTATTGCTCCATATTTTCAATAGCAGAAGTATGCCATTTTACAAGTTTGGCGATGTGATGTTTCTGGAAAAAATATCGAAAGAACATCTTACCGCTTTCGTTATAAAACGGTTTGTTGATACGAAAAAGAAAATAGAACCAGACGTTGCTGAAAACCTTGTACTTGCCATGCAATGCCATCCGTATTATGTGCAACAATTGGCACATATTACGTGGGTAAACACCAAGAAAACGGCCAACGCAGAAACGTTAGAACTTGCGCAGAAACTTCTACTAGAACAGAACGATATTTTCTATCAACGCGAGTTTGAGAATCTGAGCGACACGCAGATTGAATTTGTGAAAGCACTCGTAAGTGGCGAAACCCGCTTTTCGAGCCAAAAAGCATTGAAAAAATATAATCTCGGTTCATCTAGCAATGTGGTTCAGATAAAAAATGCGCTAGAAAAGAAAGAAATCATTGACCTATTTCAAGAAAAAATTGAACTGATGGATCCAGGATTTGAACTTTGGTTTAAAGAGCGGATATGTAATTTACCGTAGGGGCGTATGGAAATACGCCCTTTTGCATGACGTATAAATATGCACCCGAATTTCCAATATTCATGCTTAAAACGGAAAATGTAAGAAGTTTGTGAGTAAGGATGTTCTTACATTTTTAGGCAGCATCCTTTTTACT
>Ga0105051_10003899_pt1 | contig 17717 bp, 16 predicted proteins | sample FRY02_FD_78383 | JGI IMG/M metagenome (GOLD analysis project Ga0105051, IMG submission 78383) | Freshwater microbial communities from Lake Fryxell liftoff mats and glacier meltwater in Antarctica - FRY-02 (megahit assembly) | ecosystem: Environmental > Aquatic > Freshwater > Ice > Glacier... | reverse complement strand
TCGCATTTTTCGCCACAAGATGATGTGCTAATTTTTCTAAATTTAATAGTATTAAGACCATTATTTTGCCAAGTGCGTTCATGCTCTGCAAGCGCCTCCTTCTTCTTCATAAATTTCAAATCATTTTCTCTTAAATAATCAAGTTTTTCTTCCAAATTCATTTCTTCCAAATCGCGAATGGAGCCCTTTTGAACCTTCATAATGTTATAAAACTTACGAGTACGTTTAAATAATTCGTCGTCTTCACCACCCCATCCCCAAAAGTTATTTGGGTAACCATTTATGCGGTTAAACATTTGCTTGTTAAACGCAACAATACCACCAAAATAATATTGGTTACCACCATATCTATCCCAAACAGCTGCAATATGGACAGGTTTATTATCAGGTTCATATTCATAATATTCCTTCAATTCGTCAGACGGTAATAAGTCAGCGTCGTGAAATATAAAATTTTCATAACCTTCTTTTTCTGCTTCTTCAAAACCAATATTTAAAAGCTGTCCACGATTAAATTTGCGACCATCATCATTTTGTTCAACAACAAATATTTTATAATTATCACCCTTTAAGTAGTTAGACATAAATTGAACAAGCTGATTTAATTGACTTGTGCGCTTCTTTTCTGCTTCTAAATCGCGAAATGGAATAATAATGGCAATTTTTGCTTTTTGTTTAGACATATCAAAATCTAATGGCTTATTGCTGTCGCTAGAACTAGAACTAGAACTAGAACTAATCACTTTTTTAACAGGCATTTTCTTTTGTTCTTTTTTTTTTCTTTGTTCTAATATATTTTTAGCATATAAATATTTATCACGGATATTTTTTGAATTTGCAAACTCTTTTTCTTCTTCATTCATTTCTGCCAAAATTGATTGAATTTCGGGATTACCAATAATTTTAAGAACGCCAATATGAGTATCTTTGTTGCCAGGTTTATTCAGTGGAAAATCTGCTAATAACTTTTTCCTTGTTTCAGCATCTAATTCATTAAATATTTTATTTACATTAGCATCTCCATAATCAACTTTATCTGGATTACCTTCTAAATTAGAAACATTAGGATTCATTGTACTCATTTATATATATATAATAAGACATATATTTAAATTGTTCTTCAATTTTTTTAAAATTTAAAAATACTGAATAATTAATTCATACATTTCTTTCTTTGTTTTCTTCTTGTCTTCATTATTTAATTCAATTCCTAATTTACTGCTTATATTTATTAAATCTTGAACCTTATATGCTGATTCACATTTAATTGGTTTATTAATATTTTCTATTTTATACAAATCATTTACAATAATAGCAACTTTTTCTTTATTTATAATTTCATACCCATACTTAAAAACATATTTTGATTTTGCTTCAACTTCTTTAATAATGTATACTATGTCGGTATCATTCATCATTAAAGAAAAATATGTATTCTTTCTTATAAATATTATGTTAATATTTTCAATAGCGCATAAAGTACAAAATATTTTAGAATTAATTGTTGCATCATTTGCTAAATTGCTTTCAATTCCAGTTAAAGTGTCAAATTTATACATTTTAACAATATCCTTATTTTTTCTAATTTTATCAACTAATTCAATTTTCATTTGTTTGGCAAGTAAAAAATTCTTATTTTGAAGCATTTCATATTTCACATCTCCATTTGCCATTATGTAGTAGCACCAAAAAAGAGGATCTTGATGATTAGGAAAATACATAGATGATTTTTTCTTTTCTTCATTATCTATTTTATTATTATCAATTTGTTTATTATCAATTTGTTTATTATTTGTTTCAATTTGTTTATTATTTGTTTCAATTTGTTTATTATTTGTTTCAATTTGTTTATTTGTATTATATTCATTTCTAATACTTAAATATGATTTTATATTTTCTTCATTAAACATAAAATCTTGTAATTCATCAATTAACTCGTTATTTGTATTCATTGTATTTACTTATTAAATACTTTGTTGTTATCTTTAATATCTTTTGAAAAATATGTATTTTTATATTCCTCCTTTTGCTTTTCAATCTTATTAAGTGTTGTTTCTTGAGTATTTACATATTTAATATAAATATTAAGCTCATCTAAAATCTCCTTCTTCAATTCGGATAAATTAATATGAATGCCATATTTATTTTCATTTAAAGTTACATCATAATGCTTATGTAAAATTCTAAGCACTTCAACTTGATTAAACTTATTCATATTTTCAATAGTTTCACGAATATAATTCAATTCGCTAACAGAATAATTATTTACATCATTTGTAGAAACAATAGCCTCCATAGTAGTTAATATTATTTATAAAAATGTTTTTAAGTATGTATTAATTAATACTTAAAGTTATACATTTATTATTTTAAAATGGAAGACGGAATTGAACGCAGTTTACATTCTCTAAAAGAACGATCTTTAGAAGAACCAGATGAACAAACAGACAAAAACCAGAAGAAAAAAAAACATTATATTTATGTTATCCAGTTGATAAATTTCACTTAGATAAATGTGTAATAACAGATAAAAAAGAAAAAACACAAGATTTAATTAAGATTGGTTATAAAGTTTCTCTATTTATTATTAACAATGATAACACTTATTTTAATCCCCAATAACTATTCTGGGCTTTTTTATAAATGGAATTTCCTTTTCCTTCACTAACTCAGCAATGATTGAAATATATTTATCATTTAATTCAAATCGTTGACCAATTATACGAACATTAATTTTATCACCTTCTTGAACTTCTGCAAAATATGCTAAATTAAAGTGATGATCTTTTGCTAAAAACACAACAATTGGAGATGGAATATCATTTGCACTTTCAGCACGAATGCCTGCTTTAGTTATATTTTTAGCAATACACGGAACAATCATACCTTCAACAGGAAAACATACATCACATTCAAATACAACTTCAAATGTCACTTTATTACCACCTTGTATAATACCACTTGAATAAGTTAATATTTTAGTTGAATGTAGTTTAACATAACCTTCTACAACACACTTGCCTTCAAATACTGATTTAATATTTTCTTCAATATTTTCCTTTAATGTTTTACCAATACTGGAAATAGGCAAAACGATTTTTCGTGTAAGCATACATCTAGAATATACAGTTTGAATTCTGTTATCCTTCTTCTTTTTATGTTGAACCTGTCTTTCCATTATTATATTATATACATATTATCTTTTAATTATATTTTCTTTCAATTTTATTTATTATTAAAATAAATAAAATTTAATTTAATAAAATATACTTTACATTGCGCTTTAAACAAAAACTTTATATAATTTATGGTAAATAGCTAATTCAGGTGTTAAAAAATATTTCTTTTCATCTTTCTTAATAGCATTAAAATATCTTAAAATAAATTCTTGTAAAACACATAATTCAACATTTCCAACAGCTTCACTAATAACATTCCCATCTGCGTCTTTAACTGCCTTTGTATTTTCATTATTATATTTATCTTCACCTAAAATATCATTTAATTTACTGATATTTTTTGCTTTACCTGCTTCATCGCATCTTGCACCAGTATCACGAGTTGATGTTATATCCTTTGTTTTAAATACTAAATAACGATTACTCTTTTCATATCCAATAAAACCTACAAATTTATTGTAATTATCTTTATTAAATGCAAGTAAATCTTTAGCTTCTTTTGATAATGCAATTTCTCTTTGATCTTCTGGTTCAGCAGGTATCCATTTATTGTCTTTATTTAACAATATAATTTCTCGTTTATTAAGATTATACATTATAAATGCAGTAAATTTCTTACTAACAATACTATTATTCTCAAAATATTCTTTGGCAAACCATTCAAACGAATTTCTCTCAATTGTTTCTAATGAATATAAATAATTTATAATTAAAAGTTTATCATTAAATAATAGTTGTTCTAGTATATGCGCAACTAAAAAATTTAAAAGATATTGTTTAGATTCAGGATATTCCTTTGACATTTTTTTAATAACAACTCCACAGTGTTTATACCAATTATCATCTCCTCTTGAAACTTTAGTTTTTTTCATAAATTCAAGAGTAATATTATAATTTTCAATTAATTCATTAATAAGCGATTTACCTTCTAGTTGTTCATCTTCTTTAATATTTTTTAATTGAGAAATATTTCTTTTATCAATTACCATTTCTTGAATATTTTTTTTATCAACAATCATTTTTTCTTTATTATTTTTATCAATTACTAATCCAAAAACCTTTCCTGTAACATTGGGTTTTAATTCAAACTTAACAGCATCATGTTTATAATCAATAGGAACTGAACGATCAAAAACACTTGCATTCTTATCTCTCAATTCAACTGGTTGAAACAAATAATATTCGCCAATATTTACTAATCTTCCATTTCTACCATATCTATCAACAATAAATTCATTTTCATCTTCAATAAGTTGAGTTAATGCTGAATATATTTGCACTTCTGGATATGCCTTTGGTACCTTAATTGCTTCAATTAAATTGTCTTTTTTATAGAAAAAACTCTCTTTCATAAGCATTCGAATTCTTTGTAAAATCTTTTCTGAATTCATAACAATAAATTTTTCATCATATGTATCTTCATTTAATGCGTCTTCATCTATTTCAGCATTTGGACGGCAATTAAAATTGCAATCTGCCATATAGTCGCATGCAGGTGAAAATGGAGCATCGCCGACTTTAAAATTGTCTAACGTTATACCATTTGAGAGAATTTGTGTAATTGGTTCTTTTAACACTGCTTCCATTTTTTTTTGTGTAAAGTTATTTTGACCATCATTAATAATACAATCAACGGCTGTTTCCTTTAATACTCTTGTTACTTTACCAATTTGAAGTGCTTTAAATTCAGCAACACGATATACATAAACGTCAGCTGCTTCTTCTTTATTGTCACCTAAAATGGTGCCATACATAAATATTTCAACATTCCTTTTTTCAAATGGAAGTAAAGCATGAGATAAACTACGCACACCGCGACCAATAATTTGTTCAATACGGTTCATGTTATACCAGGGCTCTAAAATGTGAATTTGACGTATAAATTTAAAGTCAATGCCTTCTGAACCAGCTTTAGAAATTAATACTACTTTTACTTTATTACCGTCTATATTTCCAGTTACTTTATTGTCGTCTGTTAAACCTTTAATCTCAAATTCATTGTTTGGTGATAATCTTGGATCACCTGTAATCATTGAATATCTTGCAGGCATAAAATTCTTTTTATCTTCAGGTTCTTTCATTGTTCTTACATCTACAACTTCGGTTGGTTTGTCTTTAAATAATGATTTAATGCCTTGTTGACCATAACGTGCAAAACCCATCTCTTCAAGCGCAAGAGCCATTGGAATTAAACCGCTGTCAATATATTGAGAATAAATTAATATAACTCCTTCAGAAACATGGCCTGTTTTTTCATTATAAATATTATCTAATATACTCTTAATTTTAATACTATATTTGCCAATTTCTTCTTTCGAAAATATTTTACCATAAGTATTTATTGTCGCATGTTTATATTCAAAATCTCCTTTAATAGGAGGTGATTTATCATCTCTAAAATTCATCATTCTATCTAATCCTCCTTTACCAGTTAATTGATGAGGATCAATATTTAAAGATGCTTTAACGCTACTGCTACTACTAGTACTATTAGATTTTTTACCGCCAGAAGTTGCTACACCTTGATGACTACGAACTACAACTTTTGGCGTTTCTACTTCAGGACTTGAACTATCTGACTCAATAATTAAATCTGGTTTTTTTGTTTGTTTTCTTCTTTCATTTCTTATTATTTCTTTTTTAATTTCAATTGAATCATCATCAGAATCTTGCCTTACAATAGGTATATTTTTAAAAACATCTTCATTCATTTTAATTAATTCGCTTGTATCATCATCAGAATCTTCAATAATAAATGCAGGTTTTTTCTTTTCTTGTAAAACTGGTTTACTAACTTTTGGCGTTTCAACTTCACGAATTGAACTATCTGACTCAATAATTAAATCTGGGTTTTTCTTTTCTTGTAAAACTGGTTTACTAACTGTTGATTCATCTTCTCCTTCGACTTCTTCTTCATCTTCTATAGGTCCAGGAGCCTCTTCTTCTTCTTCATCGATACTTTTTTCACTTGATTCAGAAAAAGCTGGCTCAAATTCTTCTGATAATCTCTCTCTTGGTATCTCATCTATAACATTTTTTAAACCTTGAATTGGATAAGATATAATTAAAGATTCTAATGGAGTTTGTAATAATGTGTAACCAAAAGATTCCATATTTTCAAAACTTGGCATATCACGTACTTGTCCAGTTTTAGTTGTTATAGAAAATTTTTTATTACGCAAATTGTAAATTATATAACGATAGACACAGTATTGGCATTTACCACATCCACCACATTCCTCTAACTTTGTTAAATATAAACTTAAAACTCGTTTCTTTTCTTCATGCTTAATTTTCTTTAAATTCATTTGATAAGATGGATATTTAATGTCTGAAAATGTTTTATCTTTTGCGAATTCATTTGGATAAACACGGTAAGGGAAAGTATATGGATTTTCACCTCTAACAAATGAAATATATCCAGTTGCCTTTCTTATTAATAATTCTTCATTTTTAATCTCTCCTTTATTATCAAAAATATCTGACACTTTTATTCTTCCTCTTCTATCATTTGTATTCATAAGATTAAGTAACCAAGCAATTTCCTTATAGCTATTATACATAGGAGTTGCAGAGAGAAGCAAAAAACGCATATTTTTTGCCGCCTTTACTAATAATTCAAGATTTAAAGCAACTTTTTTATTTTCATTATCATCTGTTTTACGAATATTATGAACTTCGTCAATTACAATCAGTCTATTATCAAATTCATTAGAGAGACGCTTAATAATTCTGCTATTCAATTCAATTTTAACATCTTTAAGCATTTGAATTTTACTTTTTTGTCCTGGTTTTCTTTTTTCAAATTGTTTTTTAACCTCTTCATCATAATTCATAGTTTTAATAATATAATTTGCAAATTGAACATAACCTAAAAATATGTAATATGTGTTAATAATTGTTTTAATTTGACTTATTACCTTCTCTCGAGACATACCTTTCATATTCATTGGATTAATTTCTTTTAACAATTTATTGCCTGTACAAGCTCTTATATTCCATAAACCATCAACTAATTTTAACTTACGTTCATCAAATAATTGTAATTTAAAGTTATCTTGAACATTTTCAGAAGCAACAATAATAATTCTTTTATTAATTCCCATTTGTTTTGTGTAATCTCTCATTTCTTCACAAACGCCAATCGCACTACAAGTTTTACCACTACCTAAACCATGAAATAAAAGTAAACTATTATATGGCGTTTGAAATGACATAAAATTTTTAACAAACGCTTGATGTGGTTGTAGTTCAAAATCCGCATTTGCTAAAGCATCTGCATGCTCCTTAATATTACTATAAATTGTTCCGTCATATTTTGTATCGTTAAACTCTTTTTTAGTTGCTATTTTAATATTAAAATTAACATCATTTAAATTTGGATATAAAGATTCACTTGATTCTACATTATCTTTTAAATAATCACTTTCTAAAAGTTCTTTTTTAAGCAAAAATTTATTACAATCGTTTGTATATAATTTTTCATTTGTACAATCTAAATTTTCATACATTGATTCTAGTTCTTTATTTGATATCTTAAGCTCTTCATTGTCTATAGAGGAGAGTGAATCAGATGAACTTAGTGAAGAACTTGGTGACGGAATTGTAGATGAAGAAGATGGTTTAGATGAAGAAGATTTAGAAGAAGAAGATTTAGATGAAGATGGATTACTTAATGTTGCTTTTGTTTTATTCGAGCTATCAGATGATTCTATAATTAATTGCGGTGGTTTTTTAAATTCTTCCATATTATATATTATGAATATAATCTATATTCTTCTAATACTTTATTAATATTTATAATTAAATTCTTTTTTTCTAAACTGTATGGTCTAATTGACTCTAAACATTTATCAATTGTTTTCCACTCTAATTTGCTTACCTCTGTAATTTGAAATCTATTTAAAACATCATAATCAGAGTTATTATCATTTAAATATGCTAAAAAATATTTATGTTTATACGATTTATGGTTTGTTCCTATAAAGGTTTCTTCAAATGGTATCACATTTTCAATAACATTCAGTTTAGAAACAGATATTCCAGTTTCTTCTTCAAATTCTCTTAATGCGCAATCTAAATCCTTTTCTTTATAATTACGACGCCCTTTTGGAAATTCCCATTCTGTTTCAACCCAATTAGTATTGCTATTTTTTATAATTTCCTCAAGATTTACATCTACACCATTTACAGTTACACCAGCACAAATAATTTCCATTTTTTTCATAGACGCAATTTCTTCTGCTTTATATTGAGTTGTAGTTATGTCCCCCCACATATTTTTCCATAATGTTTCAAAAGGTTCTTTTAAAATTCGCACTTTTTCTTCAGATGACATTTCATTTACTATATCCTGAATTTGTGATATATTATAAGGTGAATACTTACCACGAACAAAATCAATATAACCAAAACTATCCTTACGTCTTAACATAAGATATTGAATTCCGTCATTACTAGCTCTAAAAACAACTACACCATAACTAGTAATTGGTAATTTACATTGATGAAAAGAATGTCCTTGTTTACCACAATTATTACATGCATTATTATTTTTATTCATAATCATATTCATATTCAATTAATTATATTAAATAAATGTATTTAATATTATTTAATATTAATTTATTAATTATATTATAATAATATAATTAGGTATGGTTAGATTTAATTCAGGATTTTATCAAAAAAGACTAGGAGGAAATAATAAAATAACATCAGCTTCTATTAATTTAGGCTGTACAAAAGGTAGAGGTTCAATTACACGAAGATTAAAAGCAAATGTAATGAATACTCATATGTATACAAAAAAAAATGTTTTTTTTAGATTTAATACTACAAGAAGAAGTTACAGATAAAAAAATAATATTTAAATATTATAAATGCCTGGTTTATACTCATTTAACTTAGGATTAAATCAAAAACGATTTGGAGGTAATAATCAAATTGCTAATGTTTCAATTAATTTGGGTTCTACAAAAGGAAGAGGGTCTTCTACACGTATGTTTAATTATTGTAAGCAGAGATCAGCAAACCCTTCAGAATGCATTAATCAGTTTATAAATGTCTCGGTACCAGCACCACCAACACCAACATGTGACTATACATTTAGCGGAACTGGCGTATTAACTCAAGCAATTGTTAATGCTAATATTGGAACCGCACAAGCAATTTGTATACAAGGTTATACAAGTATTGGCAATAGTGCTTTTGAAAATAAAACACAAATTACATCAGTGAATATTTTGAATAGCGTTACGAGTATTGGTGATAATGCGTTCGAAAGTTGCACAGGTTTAACAAGTGTTACTATTCCAAGTAGTGTTACGAGTATTGGAATTAATGCGTTCACCGTTTGCACAGGTTTAACAAGTATTATAATTCCAAGTTCAGTCACAAGTATTGGCAATTATGCGTTCAGTAGTTGCACTAGTCTAACAAACATTGTTACAAATGCTTTTATAAGTGATTTTGGTGAGGTATTTTTTGGATTAAATAATGTAGGATTAAGTATAACATTTAATTACGTTGGAGTTATACCTGATGGAGCTTGTAATGGTAGAACTAATCTAGCAAATGTTATACTCGGAAATGTTATTACAAGTATTGGCAGTAGTGCGTTTACTAATTGCTCTAGTTTAACAAGTATTATTATTCCAAGTTCAGTTACTAGTATTGATAGTCTTGCGTTTCAAGATTCTGGTTTAACAACTGTTACTATAGCAAACGGACAATTAGGTATAACATCTCCATCACCAAGTCAATCATTTTTTGGAAAAACAGTAGTTACTATACTTCCTTAAACAATCACAAATATTAAAGTTATTTATAACAGTAAAATAAATAATGTAGTTTAAATATTAATATTTTTTTACATTAAAATATTAATGCCTACTGTTTATCTTGATCCAAAAGTATGGGGACCTCATTATTGGTTCTTTTTACACACATTAGCAATGACTTATCCTCATCATCCAAACTCAGTTACAAAGAAAAAATATTATGAATTTATTCAAAATTTACCTCTATTTTTACCAGTGGAAGAAGTTTCAAGCAACTTTAGTAAATTAATTGATAAATATCCTGTAACGCCTTATTTAGACAATCGCGATTCTTTTGTTCGATGGATGCATTTTATTCATAACAAAGTTAATGAAGAATTAGAAAAGCCTCAAATATCTCTTAATGATTTTTTTGTTACATACTATAACGAATATAAGACACATGACGAAAAAATAACAGAGTATTATAAATTAAAAGAGAGAATAATTTATTTCAGTATTGTAATAGGTATAACAGGAACAATTTATTATTTATATGATAAATAGAATATATTTATTATTATTTTATAAAAGTAATATATATGAATAATAATAATAAAAAAGATAATGTAGGAGGAAAAGTATTAGCATCAGGCGGTTTTGGATGTGTATTTAGTCCTGCGTTAAAATGTGAAGGGGAAACAAAAAGAGCCGCTGGAAAAATATCAAAATTAATGTCAGAAAAACATGCTACAGAAGAATATGAAGAAATAAATAAACTAAATGAAAAACTAAACAAAATTAGAGGATATGAAAATTATTTTTTATTATACGATGTAACCTTATGCAGACCAGCTAAACTTATAAATACAGATTTAACTGAATTTGCAAGTAAATGCACAGCTTTACCAAAGGATAATATTTCAAGGTCAAATATTAATCAAAATTTAAATAAGTTAATGTCGCTAAATTTACCAAATGGAGGTATTCCTGTAGATGATTATATTGTTGGTAATGGCTCATTTCAAAAATTATATGAAGTGCATATGGCACTAGTAAAACTCTTAAAAAAAGGCATTATTCCAATGAATAAAGAATTTGTTTTTCACTGCGATATAAAAGACTCCAATGTTTTAATAGATGACAGCGAGAGTATATTGAAAGCAAGATTGATTGATTGGGGATTAACAACTGAGTATGTACCTTTTCGTGATGAACCATTTCCAAAATCTTGGAGAAATAGACCGTTTCAATTTAATGTTCCATTTTCAGTTATTTTATTTTCAGACGCATTTGTTGAAAAATATTCAAAATTTATAAAAGATGGAAATGTTAAAGATAAAGAAAAGCCAACAGAAATTGAACTAAAACCATTTGTTATTGATTTTATTACTTTTTGGATGAAAGAAAGAGGTGCCGGACATTACAGATTTATTAATGATATTATGTTTACATTATTTAACAATAGTTTAACATCTGTTGATGAAGCGGATAGACCAAAAGTTATTGAAACTCAATATACAATGGATTATTTAGTTAATTATATTGTTGATGTATTAGTACATTTTACAAAATTTACAGCAGATGGAACTCTTAATTTGAGAGAATATTTAGATACAATTTTTATACAAATTGTAGACGTATGGGGGTTAATTAGCACATATTATCCTTTTATTGAATTATTGGTAAATAGTTATAAAACTTTAACGAAAGGCGAACTTAAGATATTTAACCAACTTCAATTTATATTTGTTGAATATTTATACAATCCAAGACACGAACCGATTGATATGAATATGTTATATTCTGATTTAAAAGATTTAGGAAATTTAATACATATCAAAATATCAGGAAAAAAGAAAACAACAAGCACTTCTTCAAAAACTCCATCATCGCTCAACAATAAAGCATCTGGTTTAAGAAAAACACGTAAATATAGAGTAAATGAGAAAAAAACTAGCGTTCGATTTGTAAAAGCCCCTAAAGTTAAGAGATTTAAGAATGCAATTTTTTTATCTTTAAAATAAAAATCTTTTATTAATGTATAAATGGCTGAGTTTAATTTTAGATATCTCTGTACTCCTGCAAAAATATACTTCGCAATCGCAGTTATTGCTTCACTTTTTGCTCTACTTAATGGTGTTGCTTTAATGGCTGTATTTATGAAACTTATTTTTGCATTTGTCTGGACCTTCTTTTTAGGAAATTTGTGTAAGAAGGGAATGATGACACTTTCTTGGTTCTTAGTTCTTTTACCTTATATTATTATGGCTTTAGCTATGTTTGGCATTTATCGTGTTTCTCATGAACAAAAACAAATCATGAGAACGCTTCAATTGCAAGGTGCTTATGGTCAAGAAGCAATGGCTTCTATGGGATCCCCAATGATGATGGATACTAAAAAAAGAGACGGTATGGCTCCTAAGGCTTAATAAACATTTATGTAAAATAATTTGATACATTAATTAAATTATTTTATTCTTTTAACTTTTCATTTGGCTCATAATTTTCATATGAAGGATTGGCAAAAAATGACTTTAATGAAATTGTAAATGCCTTTAAATTTGGTCCTCCGTGCAAAATTCTATATGCCCCATGATACATTATTAATAAATCATATTCATTATTATTTGGATCTCGGTCTTTAAATACTTTTTCATTTGTTTTAAATCTTTCTGCAAGTAAGCAAACATTATCTTTCATATGTTGTAGCTGCATTAATGTGTAAGATTTCGAATTTAACTTTTCGGAAACATTTTGAAATGAAATGTTAGGAAAATGCGTTGTTAAAATTTCCAATCCTTCTTTAAATCTATCCGATTCTACATAAGTGCTTTCAATAATACGCTGTCGTTCATCTTGTAAAAAGCAGCATTTCTTATATTTTTTATCACTTCCGCAATGACATTTATCGTTTGGTCCAATCTTACTAGTCATTTTAATAATTTAAATTGTTAATTTGTTTTTAATATATTTTAAATCTAAAAGGTGTAAATCATTATTTAAATAAGTTAAGGGTGGTATCGCAGTATTAACAGCGATTGATTATCCAAAAAATTATTTCTAATACAAATGTATAAATAATGGCAACTCGTAGAAATATGAAATCAAAGAAAACTTATAAGAAATCTAGGAAAACTTATAAGAAATCTAGGAAAACTTATAAGAAAACTAGAAGAGGTGGCGCCAGCGAATGCGAGCGATTACCATTTAGTAGACTTAGTTATGATGAGTTACACAGCAATTATCAAAAATATTGTACTAATTTTATGGATAAAAATTTAAAAAATAAAGGTTGTTGTAATACTTTAGAAACTAAATTTAAAAAATGGACTACAGATGGTCGTGATTTTGATGATGAAGAAAAAATCCGTGAAGATGATCAACAATACAATAAGATAAATAATATCTCAGAAGATGATAGTTATATACCAGAAACTTTTATGAGGCAAAGTATGATAGGTGGTAAAAGTAAATCAAGAAAGTAAAAAAGTAAATGTATCTTTCATATGTTGTAGCTGCATTAATGTATAGGATTTTTATATTTTTATCGCTTCCACGATGTCATTTATCGTTTGGTCCAATCTTACTACTTATTTTACACCTTTTAACATTTCAAATGCCGAATAATTATATTAAATATTAAATATTAAATATTTAATATTTAAAATTATATTACTATTAATGGATATTGTGAATTGGAATAGATTACCTAAAGAATTAATAAATATTATATTATTATTTGATGGAACAATAAAATATCGTAATGGTAAATATATTAACCAAATAAACATTAATAATTATAATTTGTTACTAGAAATTCCAAAACCCATAAATAAACATACGGGATTTGATTGGCACGAAACTTATGAAAGGTTCGTACAGTTTTCAAATGAAAAATCTTTAAATTTATGTTGGTTTGTTAAAAATAATGTATATAAAATTGATTACAATAACGAAAATAGATTGAGAGAGACACTTAATAAACATCGTTATTTTTTTAAATAATCGGCGTTTGCCGAAGGCACTAACGAGGAAATGAAAAAAGGTGTAATAATCTAAAAAGTGTAATCATTATTTAAATAAGCTTGAAATAAATAAAAAGCCTCCTTTGGCTTGTAAGTTGGCACTTCATGTCCTGCATAATGAACAGTAGCAAATGTTAAGCGTGGTTCATTAGAAAATGGTGTATTAAATTGTGAAATATATCCTGCTGTTTGTCCGTCTACTTTCCATACTTTCCAGTATTCATCCTTTTTAACTGAATATCCAAGAGACCACAACCATTTTTGCGTTCCAATTGTTCCACATACACTATCATCGTCTCCAGAATAAACCATAATTCTAATATTCTTATCGCTTAGTGAATTCAATAGCTCGTTATAGTAGTGCTCCATTGGTAACATTTTATCCATATATTCATACTTCACCGTTCTAGAGCATTCTTCCCATTCAATATCAGTTTTAATATGAAGAGCAGATTTAACATCAGGGCTATTTAAATAATCAGAAGCATAATTGTCTTCACATGGTTCATAAGCACCTTTTGATGGAATAGAATCAAATACAGCTAAAAATGCATCAGACATTTGATCGTTATACTTAATAATATTATCATAAAGCATATGAGTAGTCCAAATTTGTTGTTGAGAAACACAAACCGGATAATCAAGCGCATATGGATTTAAATTGCCAATTTTTTTCATAAAATCTAAGATTAAAGTACTACACATTGAGTTATTAAATTGGTTGGCTACATCTAAGCAGCCATTTTTAACATAAATGTCCCAAGATGGTTTTGGTAGCAGTTGTTTACCCCAATATGTCTCCATTTCAGCACCAGTTCCGGAATAGTAGTCTGTATAAGGATTTCCAACTGCGAATCCCTTAAAATTAAGTTTTAAGCCTGCATCGTCTTGTTGTTCATTATATTTAACAATCTCATATGCTAAGGTTGGCATATAGTGTCCGCCATAACTTTCTGATGTTATAAATAAAGGAACTTTTGAGAACTGAGGAAATTTGGTTAGGAACTGTAAAATGGTTTGTAAATTATCTTTAGCTGCTTGAGAATCACCAATCTTATAATCGTCAGAATTATCAGAATATGAAAAGCCTACGCCAACTGGCTGTTCTAAAAATACCATATTAGCAATTTTATTCCATCTCCATTCATTTATTTGTAAATGCCCATTGATATCAGGTCTAAAAGGTCCTTGTTCAGTTAAAAAACCAATAAGACCAGAGCAACCAGGTCCGCCATTTGTCCAAAAAACAAGAGGAGCATTTGCTGAATCTTCTTCAGCTTCAACAAACCAATAATGAATTTGTTTTTTAGTATCAGGTAAGTTTAAATAACCGCTAAATTGATTAAAAGCTAATTCGTCATCAAGACCAGGTAAGTTAGTAACCATGTCACTTAAAGCGGCATCGGTATATTGAGAACCTCTCAAAGCTCCCATTGAACCACATAATAATGAAAATAAAGCTAACAATAACAAAAAGTTCATTTATAATATTATATTATATATTATTTTTATTATCATTTAATAATATATATTATGAGATTAGAAATATTTGTATTAGGATTAACAGCATTTTTTGTATATAATGCGTATAATGACGGCAAATATACAAAAATGATGTGGTCATTTAAAAAATACTATAAAATGATATTTTATGTAAGTTTAGGTGTTGGTATTTATACAATGCTTAAAAAAAATCCAAATCAAGGAAGAAATATGCTTTTATATGCAAATAATATGGTTAAGTTCCTGCCTATTGATAAAAATTCAATGGATATGTTGAGTCCAATTATGGATTTTACAAGTAATCCTGATGAAGAAGAAGGTAGTTTTATGGAAACTGTTAATGGAATGAATCCTTCAAAAATAAGTATGGAGAGAAGAATGTTAAATTCAGGTAAAAATGGAACTAAGAGATCTGTTAGCAATATGCGTAAAAAATACGTTGCATCGCAGCAGGGATGGAAATGCGGACATTGTAAATCTCAATTAGATCACACATATGAAATAGATCATAAAATACGTTTAGATGAAGGTGGTGGAAATGACGTTCAAAATTTAATAGCATTATGTCCATCATGTCACAGATATAAAACTGCTGAAGAATTAATGTAAATAATTTTTAAATAGAATTATATTGGTAATTTTATTGTATATTAATACTATATGAATAATACAACAACAGAAAATATAATACCAAAATTACAAAATCCAGGAATAAAATATTCAGTTACAGCAGCTATTATTTTATTAATAATTATGCTCCTTTTAATAATATTTAAGGTAGATATTAGTTTTAAAAATGTTCCAAAGTCAGACGATTCTATTATAGCTAATTCATTTATTATTTTGCTTTTAGGATTTTTAATATTAGGCGTATGCTTTGCTTTATTACCAAGTTTAAAAGAAATAGGAAAATTATTTGCTCAGATTAGTGGTGTAACTTATGTTATTATTTATACAATTGCTACCATTTTATTTTTAACTATGGTGCCAAGTAGCACTTTAGACACTTATTCAAAATATATTTTACCTGTTATTGGAGCATTAGGTGCAATTTTATTTTATAAGGGTGCCAGTGCAAATTATATTGAGGATTTTAGCATTAATTACGAGAGAATTAAAATGGTAATATTATTATTATGTTTAATAACAGTATTTATAGCATATTATAATGTGGATCCAGGCGGATATATTACAAAATATTTTGGCGAATCAATGTTAATAACAATTATTCTCTCTGTATTTGCCTTTTTATACTTAATAATTATTTTAACTGTTCCAAATGGAAGTGATAAAGGATCAGGAACCAGTTTTTATAGTAGTATGACTAATTTTGGAAAATACGGTTCCTTAGCATTTTTAGCATTCTTAATAGCATTATCCATTATTATATCTACATATAAAGGTGGTTTTTTTCAAGACAAAGAAACGTCATTAATATCAATGATTATTATTTTGCTTATATTTATTTTGACAGGTTCACTTTTTGTTTCAAATATGTTTCCTGAAAGTGTCGGTGGAACAGATACTGGTACTCTTAGTTTGTTTAAACGCGGTTTATTAACTTTATTTGGTCTAGTTATATCAAGTTTAATTATATATTGGATTACATATAATATTCAAGATTTAACAAGTTCATCGGGCTTAACAAGTTTTATATTAAACGTCATTTTAGTAGTTATAGTATTAAGTTTAATTTACAAGACATTTTTTGTTAAATTACCTGCTGGAAATAATAACAAAAATGCATTTTTCTCTCTACTTATGAATTTATTATTCTATATTCCTTGTATTTTTGGAGATATTATGGAAAAGGCAAGTAGCGAATACAATGTAACAACAAAAGGATCTGTAATAGCATTAGTTATTAGTATTTTAATAATTGTATCTTATTTTGTATTACCCAAACTAACACAAAAAGTACAGTTGCGTGGTGGTAAGCAGCTAGTTAATAAGCCTGTTTATACAGACCAATTATACTCACTTGGAAACTATATTCAACTTAACGGAAGCGACCAAATTGATTATCAATATGCTATATCATTTTGGGTTTTTATTGATGCAGCACCTCCTAGCACTAGCGCGGCATACAGTAAATATACATCATTATTAAACTTTGGATTTAAACCAAATGTTATGTATAATGCTGAGAAAAATACATTAATAGTTATTACACAGCAAAAATTTAATAATAAAACAGTTAGTAATGAATTAGTTGATATTGACGATAAAAATAAAAAAATTATTTA
>Ga0105051_10003898_pt1 | contig 17721 bp, 19 predicted proteins | sample FRY02_FD_78383 | JGI IMG/M metagenome (GOLD analysis project Ga0105051, IMG submission 78383) | Freshwater microbial communities from Lake Fryxell liftoff mats and glacier meltwater in Antarctica - FRY-02 (megahit assembly) | ecosystem: Environmental > Aquatic > Freshwater > Ice > Glacier... | reverse complement strand
GTGCTGGCTGCACGCATGGGTTACAACGGCGGCTATGTCGCGGGGCTGGTGACACTGTCAACCATGCTGGGCGTGCTGAGTTTGCCGTTTGCGCTGGGGGTATTGCGATAGGTGGATTCAAGGGCGCTTCTAGTCAAGCTCTGGCGCAAGCATCTCCGCATAGCCATGAAGCGCTTCCAAAATCGCTTCGCCGCGTTCATCTGCAGTTTCAGCCAGCACATCAATCCGGGCGAAGAACGCATCCACATTGCGTGCGCCACCCTCGCCTTCTAACAGTCGTGCAGAGCGGTTTGCTTCCCAGCGTTCGGCATCACCGACTGACAGGGTTTGCGCGAAATTGCGCGCGCGGTAACGAAACACCAGCTCGGCCAGCCGATCATCGTCAAAGCCCACCCGGCTCACAGCCAGCTCAGCCGGCGACAACTCGCGCAACTGGTTCAGGCGGCGGCGGTCAGCGTTGCCGACGAAGCTGCCATAAAGGTCTTCGTCAACATCGGGTGTGGGCATTTTCGGGCGATTGAACAGCTCAGGCCAGATCGCACTCATGTCGGGCAACGCACGGGCTTTTTCGGCATTCGCCAGTGCTGCGTTGATATCAATATTCCACTTGGCGGCCATCTCGTCAGTCAGGGTTTTCAGCTTCCTGACCACCATCGGTGACTTGTTCAGGTGGACCGACTTGATGGGCAAGCGCTGCAGGCCTTCAGGCAAATCAGACTGCCTGCTAAAAAGCCGCACGCGCAGGGTTGCCATATCCAGCAACGGCAACTCGCTCGGATCATGCGACAAGTCCCAGGCCAGCACCTCATTTTTGTTGCTCGGGTGGGTGGCAAGCGGCCACATTAGCCCCAAGCAACCGCGCTCGGGCGGGAACATACCCGACACATGCAAAAACGGCTGAGCCGTTTGCGGACTGGCGGGAAGGCCGAGCTCTGCGGCCACGCGGTCCTTTTTGTGCAGGCTCAGGCAAAACTCGAACAGCTTGGGCTGGGCTGTACGAATCAGGCGTGCCAACGCGATCGTGGCCCGAACGTCAGACAGCGCATCGTGCGCCGCCTCATGCAGCAGGCCGTTGGCCTTGGCCAGGTCTTCCAGCTTGAAGCTGGGGCGCGTAGCGGTTGGGTCGCCAGGTAGACGCTCATCGCGTTTGCGCGGCCAGACAATGCCTTCAGGCCGCAACGCATAGGCCATGCGCACCACGTCCTGAATGTCCCAGCGGCCACAGTCGTTTTGCCATTCGCGTGAATAGGGGTCGATCAGGTTGCGCCAGAACAAATGGCGCGTGACTTCATCGTCAAAACGGATCGTGTTGTAACCGACGCCGATCGTCCCAGGCTCAGCCAGCAGACTTTCAATTTGTGCTGCAAATTCATACTCCGGCACGCCGCGCTCCAGACACACCTGGGGCGTGATGCCAGTCAGCAAGCAAGAGTCTGGATCCGGCAAATAATCATTGGCGGGCTGGCAATACAGCATGACGGGCTCGCCTATTTCATTGAGCTCCGCATCGGTTCGGATGCTGGCAAACTGCGCTGGCCGCTCCCGCCTGGGATTCAGGCCAAAAGTTTCATAGTCATGCCATAAAAAAGTATATGAAGCCATTTTTTGGATGTTTTTATGCTTATTTAGGGTGTCATATAGAGCTCTAGCCTAATAAATATCATGGCAGGCAGCTCCTATTATTGTAGCGACATAAAAAAAGCCGCTAGCGTGATGCTAACGGCTTTTTAGCGGCGTCAGGACAAAATCAACTCGCTTCAGCCGGCTCTGCCTCTGGCTTGACTTTGCCCTCTTTCTTGGGCAACGGTTGAATGTCCAACAGTACTTCACCGTCTTCCACGCCCTTGTCATTGGTGGTGACTTTCATGTCCACCGTCAGGCGGCCACCGTCCGTCAAGCGGCCAAACAACAGCTCGTCGGCCAGGGCACGGCGGATCGTGTCTTGAATCAAGCGCTGCATCGGCCGTGCGCCCATCAACGGGTCAAAGCCCTTTTTGCCCAGGTATTGACGCAGAGTGTCGGTAAACGTGACTTCAACTTTCTTCTCGGCCAGTTGCGTTTCAAGTTGCAGCAAGAACTTGTCAACCACACGCAAAATCACGGTTTCGTCGAGTGCCTTGAAGCTGACTGTCGCGTCAAGACGGTTGCGGAACTCGGGCGTAAACAGGCGCTTGATATCAGCCATCTCATCACCCGCTTCACGCGGGTTGGTGAAGCCAATCGTGGCCTTGTTCATGGTCTCGGCACCGGCATTGGTCGTCATGACGATGATGACATTTCTAAAGTCCGCTTTACGGCCGTTGTTGTCGGTCAGCGTCCCGTGGTCCATCACCTGCAGCAGCACATTGAAGATGTCCGGATGGGCTTTTTCAATCTCGTCAAGCAGCAGCACGCAATGCGGTTTTTTGGTCACGGCTTCGGTCAGCAAACCGCCCTGGTCAAAACCCACGTAGCCCGGTGGCGCGCCAATCAGGCGGCTCACAGCATGACGCTCCATGTACTCGCTCATATCGAAGCGAATCAGCTCAATACCCATGATATAGGCTAACTGCTTGGCAGCTTCGGTCTTGCCCACGCCGGTTGGGCCGCTGAACAGAAAGGAGCCAATCGGCTTGTCGTCTTTGCCCAGGCCGGAGCGCGCCATTTTGACAGCACTGGCCAGAACGTCGAGTGCTTTGTCTTGCCCAAACACCACACTCTTCAAGTCGCGTTCAAGAGTTTTCAGTTTGCCCCGGTCGTCGTTTGACACGCTGGCAGGCGGAATGCGCGCAATCTTCGCGACGATTTCTTCGACCTCGGTTTTGGTGATGATCTTTTTACGCTTGTTGGCGGGCAGTATGCGCTGGGCAGCACCGGCCTCATCAATCACGTCAATCGCCTTGTCGGGCAAGTGGCGGTCGTTGATGTACTTGGCAGACAACTCGGCAGCCGCTTGCAGTGCAGCCACAGCGTACTTCACGCCGTGGTGCTCTTCAAAACGCGACTTGAGACCTTTGAGAATGTCCACAGTTTCCTGTACCGTCGGCTCAACCACATCGACTTTTTGAAAGCGCCGTGACAGGGCCGCGTCTTTCTCAAAAATACCGCGATACTCCGTGAAGGTAGTCGCCCCAATGCACTTCAGCTGACCCGAGCTGAGCGCAGGCTTGAGCAAATTAGAAGCATCCAGCGTACCGCCTGAGGCTGCACCTGCGCCAATCAGTGTATGGATTTCATCGATGAACAAAATACCGTTTGGCTTGTCTTTCAGGGACTTGAGCACGCCCTTCAAACGTTGCTCAAAGTCGCCCCGGTATTTGGTACCTGCCAGCAGCGCGCCCATGTCGAGCGAATACACCTGCGCCTCAGCCAAAATTTCAGGCACATCTTTTTGCGTGATGCGCCAGGCCAGGCCCTCGGCAATCGCGGTTTTACCTACGCCTGCCTCACCTACCAACAGCGGGTTGTTTTTACGGCGGCGGCAGAGGATTTGAATCACACGCTCCACCTCAAAATGCCGGCCAATCAGCGGGTCAATCTTCCCGTCTTTGGCGAGTTGGTTCAGATTTTGGGTGTACTGCTCCAGCGGCGACTGCTTTTCGTTCTTTTCAGAACCACCCTCCTCGTTTTCAGCAGCATTTTCGCCAGCCTTGGCAGGCTCAGGCGGATCGCTCTTTTTAATGCCGTGGGCAATAAAGTTCACCACGTCCAGGCGTGTCACGCCTTGCTGGTGCAGGTAGTAAACGGCGTGGGAGTCTTTCTCACCAAAAATAGCTACCAGCACGTTTGCACCTGTAACTTCTTTTTTGCCATTACCAGTGGACTGCACATGCATGATGGCGCGCTGAATCACGCGCTGAAAACCCAGTGTTGGCTGGGTGTCAACATCATCTGTGCCGGCAACCTGGGGCGTATTGTCCTTGATGAAGTTAGCCAGCGATTTTCGCAAATCATCCACATTGGCAGAACATGCGCGCAACACTTCGGCGGCGCTGGGGTTGTCCAGCAAAGCCAGCAACAGATGCTCTACGGTGATGAACTCGTGGCGCTGCTGACGGGCTTCAACAAAGGCCATGTGCAAGCTGACTTCTAGTTCCTGGGCAATCATTTGGCTTCCTTTTAGCTTGCTACTTTAAATATAACGAACGACTCTGTAGATATTGGCGGCTGTTTTCCACAATTCAATAGGGGGCACTGGCCCTTACTCGATTGGCTCACTGAGACACTGTAAGGGATGGCCATGTTTGCGTGCCGCTTCCGTGACTTGATCAACCTTGGTTGCAGCAACGTCTTTAGAAAAAACACCGCAAACGCCTTTGCCATCCAGATGAATTTTCAGCATGATCTGCGTGGCGGTTTCACGGTCTTTGCTGAAAAACTCCTGAATCACCATCACCACAAACTCCATCGGCGTGTAGTCGTCGTTCAATACCACCACCTGGTACATCTGCGGCGGTTTGGTTTTTTGTGGCCTGCGCTCCAGCACCACAGTGCCGCCATCGTCTTTTTCAGGCTTGTAAACAGGGACGCCTGGGTTAGCAGGACTTTTCGGAGATTTCGTTGCCATAAATTTCATTCTAGCCATCGTGTCAGCACTTTGCACTACGGCTTCAAATATCCCATGAAAAAACCGCCTCGGGATGACTCCCGGGCGGTTCATTCACCAACCTAATCTTGGGGCAGATTACATATTTTCAATCATGACCTGGCCAAAACCGGAGCAGCTCACTTGCGTTGCGCCTTCCATGAGACGGGCAAAGTCATAGGTGACTTTCTTCGAGGCGATTGATTTTTCCATTGAGCTGATGATGAGGTCAGCCGCCTCAAACCAGCCCATGTGCCGCAGCATCATTTCGGCCGACAGAATCTCGGAGCCTGGGTTCACGTAGTCTTTGCCTGCGTATTTAGGCGCGGTGCCGTGGGTGGCTTCAAAACAGGCCACGGTGTCAGATAAATTGGCGCCCGGTGCAATGCCAATGCCGCCAACTTGAGCGGCCAGCGCGTCAGAGATGTAGTCGCCATTCAAATTGAGTGTGGCAACGACGGAGTACTCAGCCGGACGAAGCAAAATTTGCTGCAGGAACGCGTCGGCAATCACGTCTTTGATGACGATTTCTTTGCCTGTTTTCGGATTTTTGAACCTGCACCACGGGCCACCGTCTATCAGTTCGGCACCAAATTCTTTTTGTGCCAGGCCGTAAGCCCAGTCACGGAAACCGCCCTCGGTGTACTTCATGATGTTGCCCTTGTGAACAATCGTCACGCTGGGTTTGTCATTGTCGACCGCATATTGAATGGCCTTGCGCATCAGGCGCTCGGTACCCTCGCTGGACACAGGTTTGATGCCAATGCCTGACGTGTTGGGGAAACGGATTTTTTTCACGCCCATCTCGTCCTGCAGGAACTTGATGAGTTTTTTCGCCTTGTCGCTGCCGGATTCAAATTCGATACCGGCGTAAATGTCTTCCGAGTTCTCGCGGAAAATCACCATGTGGGTCTTTTCAGGCTCTTTCACAGGCGATGGCACACCCTTGAAATACTGGATGGGGCGCAGGCAAACGTACAAATCCAATTCCTGGCGCATGGCCACGTTCAAGCTGCGTATACCGCCGCCCACCGGAGTAGTCAGCGGGCCTTTGATGGAGACCACATAGTCGCGCACAGCGTGAAGGGTTTCTTCTGGCAGCCAGACGTCAGGGCCGTAAACCTTGGTGGCTTTTTCACCGGCATAAACTTCCATCCAGTGGATTTTTTTCTTGCCGCCGTAGGCTTTGGCAACCGCTGCGTCGACTACCTTCAACATGACCGGCGTAATGTCCTGACCTGTACCATCGCCCTCAATGTAGGGGATAACAGGGTGGTCGGGCACATTCAGTGAGTTGTCGGCGTTGACCGTGATTTTTTGACCTTGAGCGGGGATCTGGATGTGTTTATACATGTTTTAGGTGTCTCCGATAGCGGGATGTGTATGAGTGAAAACGCCCGAATAAGCGGTTTAGGTAAAAACCCGTAAAATCTAGCCGCAAATGCACCAGTTCAAAAAAAGTTGCACGGCGTGTCAACCGATTGCAAAGTGGCCTCGTTACGGGTAGGCCTCCGAGAATATCGGGGTACTTTTCTACCAACAACGTTATTCTTCAGGAAAATCCAAATGAACAAAATCCTTGCAACCTTGATCGCTGGTTTCTTCGCTGCTGGCGTGTACGCACAAGCTCCTGCTGCCAAGCCAGCAGTTGCAACTGCAGCTACTCCAGCTGCTCCAGCGACGCCTGCCAAGCCAGCTACCGCAACGACCGCTGCAACGCCAACTGTAGCCGCTACGCCTGCCACCCCTGCTTCCAAAGCTGATGCCAAGCCAGCCAAAGTGACCAAAGAAGAAAAAGCCGCTGCTGCTGCTGCCAAGAAAGAAAAAATGGCTGCTGAGAAGAAAGCAAAAGCCGATGCAAAAGCCGCCAAGAAAGCTGAAGCCAAGCCAGCTGCGAAAGCTGACGCCAAGCCAGTTGTAAAAGCTGAAGTCAAGGCTGATGCCAAGCCAGCTGCCAAGTAATTAGCGCTTGCTCATGAAAATACCTGGTTTATGCTTTGCAACATTGATTCAACATCTGCCGGCCATTGCCATGAAACACCAGTTAACTCATTACATTCACTATTTTTTAAGCGGCACCCTGCTGTTGGCTTCATTCGGCATCCAGGCGCAGGATTCACCGCAAATGAGTCTGGAACGCATCAAACTGACGTCGGGCATGCATCGCATTGACGCGCAGGTTGCAGCAACTCCGGAACAGCGCCAAATTGGACTGATGTTTCGCAAAGATATGCCGCAACATGAAGGCATGATTTTTATCTTTGATGAGCCCGGGAAACAGTGTTTCTGGATGAAAAACACACTTATTCCGTTGAGCGCCGCCTTCCTTTCTGACGACGGCACCATCGTCAACATTGAAGACATGAAACCCTTGGCTCTGGACGGACATTGCTCGGCACAGCCCGTGCGCTACGTACTCGAAATGAACAAAGGCTGGTTCGCCAAAAAAAGCATCAAGGCTGGCAGCAAGCTGCAGGGCTCGCTGTTTCAGACCCGTAAATAATCAAAAAAGCCGACTCGCGAGTCGGCTTTCCAGTACCAGGGAAAATCAAATCAGGCGAAGTTGGCCTCTGCAAATCTCCAGTTCACCAGACTCGCCAGAAAGGTTTCTACAAATTTTGGGCGCGCATTGCGGTAGTCGATGTAATAAGCGTGCTCCCACACATCAACCGTCATCAGCGCCTTGTCCGCGGTGGTTAGCGGTGTGCCCGCCGGGCCAGTGTTGACGATATCAACAGAGCCATCGGCTTTTTTTACCAGCCACGTCCAGCCAGAACCAAAGTTACCGACTGCTGATTTGACAAACGCTTCTTTGAAAGCAGCGTAAGAGCCAAACTTGGCGTTGATGGCTGTAGCCAATGCGCCTGAAGGCTCGCCGCCGCCGGCGGGCTTCATGCAGCTCCAGAAAAAGGTGTGGTTCCAGGTTTGTGCGGCGTTGTTGTAAACGCCTCCACTTGATTTTTTGACGATTTCTTCCAGCGTCATGGCTTCAAACTCAGTGCCTTTTTGCAGGTTGTTGAGGTTGACGACATAAGCGTTGTGGTGCTTGCCATGATGGTATTCAAACGCTTCCTGGCTGTAGTTGGGTGCCAGCGCGTCAATGGCGTAGGGCAGCGGGGGCAATTGGTGTTGCATGAAGTTTCCTTGTGATGTGGTGAAGGGTTGGATTAAACAAAAAAAGCTTAACAGATAAATTGTAAAAACTAACTCAGACGCGGGCTTGCAACTGTCAAATCGACCTCTCCGTCCATAAGTCTTGCGCGCAGTGCCTGACCTGTATACGTTTGCGTGGTACTGCTAACAGCCTGACCTTCCGGCGTGGACAACCAGGCGTAGCCACGCTTTAATACCCAGGCAGGATTGAGCAGCTCCAGGCGGATACCGGCATTGTCCAATCGATCATTCGGCAGCCTTGTGCTGCGCTGAACAGACGGCTTGAAACGGGCTTCAAGAAAGTCCAGGCGATGGTGCACAAGCGATAGCGCCGTGCGCTGTGCATGCTGCAGGTTTTGTCGATGCAGAGCCAGGCGTGCTTGCTGACGTGTGATGAAGTGCGACGGGCGGCCAAAGCGCGACGCTGCAATGTCCAGTCTTTGATTGCTGGTCTGCAGCTGCCAGCTTACCCCGTTGTCAAGGCGCGAGGCCATGGCCTCAAGCAGGTTTTGCCACGCCACCTGGGGCTTGGCACACAACTCGGCTGCCGCAGTAGGGGTGGGCGCGCGAAGATCGGCACAAAAATCAGCAATGGTGAAATCTGTTTCATGCCCGACACCACAGATGATCGGTACCGGAGACGCCACGACTGTGTGAGCCAGATTTTCGTCATTAAAGGCCCATAAATCCTCCATGGCACCGCCGCCGCGCACCAGCAGCAGGACATCAACCTCGTTGCGTTGATAGGCCTTGAGCAGGGCATCCCGCAATTCACCAGCGGCCTGCGCCCCTTGAACGCTGGCCGGGTAAATGATGACTGGAATATGTGGCACGCGCCGCTGCAATGCCGTCACCACATCATGCAGCGCGGCCGCGCCCAACGAGGTGACAATACCAATCGCTTAGGGCATCAGCGGTACAGCCCGTTTGCGGGTGCTGTCAAACAGGCCTAGCGCCTCCAGCCGGGCTTTGAGCTTCAAGAATTCCTCGAAAAGTGTGCCCTCCCCAGCCTGGCGCATCGACTCGACAACGAGCTGTAATTCCCCACGCGCCTCGTACACGCTTAAGCGGCCGCGCAGCTCAACCCGTTGCCCATCACGCGGCGTGAAATCGAGCAGGCTTGAGGTACGGCGAAACATGGCGCAGCGGATTTGCCCGTCGTTGTCTTTCAGAGAAAAATAACAGTGCCCGCTGGCAGCGCGTGAAAAGCCGGAAATTTCGCCCTGTACCGCCACCGGGTTAAAGCGTGCCTCCAGGCTCTCCGCAATGGCTTTTAGCAGAGAACCGACTGGCCAGACGCGGATGCTCGACTCACGCAATCCCAAACCTTCAGCAGCATCAAGCACGGCAAAACACCATTAGGAGTGAAAGGAAATATGCCACAGGCGATGCAAAGTGACTGAAATAATCAAAGCAACCCACCGGGAACCACGGAAAATCGTTGTAAAGCATTGATCTTAAGTAATTTTATTCTGCTGAAAATTTCATCGTTCTGTCACTTCGCAGACTTGGCGCGGTTTCGCAGGTTACCGAAGCAGACTTGCCCACAAAGTTATCCACAACTTCTGTGCGCTACTGGCCGCTACCAGTAGCTAAAAATCGTCTGCCGCTTCAGCCATAATTCAGGCAATTTATCTGTCCGGAGACGTGCATTGTTTTCCATCATACAAGCCGCAGGCTGGCCGATCTGGCCACTGATTGCCTGCTCCGTCCTGGCCTTGGCGCTCGTTATCGAGCGCTTCAGCAGCCTGCAAGTCAGAAAAGTCGCGCCGCCGAAATTGATTGACGAAGCGATTACGGTGTCAAGGACAGCTGTACCTGCGCCCGACGTGGTGACGCAGCTGGAACAGAACTCCTTGCTAGGCGAAGTTCTCGCCAGCGGTTTCAGGGCCTTAAATGCCCAGCCCAGGATCAGCGATGCTGATTTGCGCGCCACGATGGAAGGTGCGGGACTCCAGGCAGCACACAAACTCGAACGTTATCTGGCCGCCCTGGCAACAATTGCCTCCGCAGCGCCACTGATAGGTTTGCTCGGAACAGTCATTGGCATGATCGAGATTTTTAACGCGCAATCCAGCGGCGGCGTAGCTGGTGGTGGTAGCGACCCGGCTCAGTTGGCGCGAGGCATATCGATTGCCTTGTACAACACGGCGTTCGGCTTGATTGTGGCTATTCCAGCACTTATTTTTTGGCGCTACTTCAGGGCGCGAGTTGATGGCTATCTGCTGACCATGGAGCTGGCGTCGGAGCGGCTTTTGCGTCACCTTAATTCCCTCCGTAAAGTCTGACGCGCTGACCATGAACTTTCGTAAAAGCTCGCGGGATGAGCCTGAAATCAACCTTATCCCGTTCATTGATGTGCTGCTGGTAGTGGTGATTTTTTTGGTGTTGTCGACTACCTACAGCAAGTTTACGGAGCTGCAAATCAAACTACCTCTGGCCGATGCAGAACAGCAGCGTGATTACCCGAAGGAAGTGATTGTGGCGGTCAGCAGTGATGGCCGATACATGATCAACAAAACCGTGGTTGAGGGCCGCAGTATCGAAAGCCTGGGCGCGGCTCTGGTGCAGGCCGCCAAGGCCGGCAAAGACAGCGTCATCATCATCAGCGCCGATGCCAGCACCAGCCACCAGTCGGTCATCACGGTGATGGAAGCGGCCCGCCGCAACGGCTTCACGCAAATTACCTTTGCCACCCAGAGCGCTGCGCAAGCCGGGGCGCGCTAAGCCATGAACAAGTGGCTTGCCCGCAGCTGGCGCAAGCGCGGATTGGGAGCCCGCCTGCTGTGGCCTTTGTCACTGGTGTATCAGGCTCTGTCAGGTTTTCACCGGTGGCTCTACCGCGCAGGTGTTTTAAAAACTGAGCGTTCCCCGGTGCCGGTCATCGTGGTTGGCAATGTGGTGGCTGGAGGCGCCGGTAAAACGCCGTTGGTGATAGCACTGGTGCAGCATTTCAAGCGGCACGGTCTACTGGTTGGTGTGGTGTCGCGCGGCTATGGCAGGCGGGGCAGGCAGGCCAACGATTGCCTCGAAGTGCTTGAAAATACTCCCATTTCAGACTCTGGTGACGAACCGGCCCTTATTTTACGGGTACAAGATGCTCCTGTTTTTGTAGCAAATAGACGGATGGAAGCTGTCAATGCCTTGCTCGTCAAGTATCCAGCAACACAAGTCATCATCAGCGACGACGGTCTGCAGCACCATCGTCTGGCGCGAGATATCGACATCACCGTCTTTGATGATCGCGGCGTCGGTAACGGCTGGCTGTTGCCTGCGGGGCCGCTGCGTCAGCCCTATACCGTTGGCCGGCCAAATCAGGGCCTGGTGCTGCACACCGGACAATCTCCCGCGTTCAAGGGCTATGTTTCAACACGGCACCTGGCAGACTACGCAGTGAACGCAAATGGCCATCAGGTCGCGCTGAGCAGCCTCAAAGGACAGACCCTGACGGCACTGGCAGGTATTGCCAACCCCCAGGCTTTTTTTGACATGCTCAGGGCGAGCGGTTTGCAGGGGATTCAAACCATCAGCTTGCCAGATCATTTTGATTTTTCTGGCTACACATGGCCGGTATCAACCGATGCAGTCGTACTGTGCACTGAAAAAGATGCTGTCAAACTGTTTACATTAACGCAATTCAGGGGCTACAACCTGCTGGCCGTTCCGCTTGAATTTTCACCAGAACCGGCTTTTTTCGCCGCTGTGGATGCCCTGTTAGCTCCCCTATTGCCCGAGCCTTCTGACTTACCATCACCCCATGAACACCCCAATGGACATCCCAATGGACACTAAATTGCTTGAACTGTTGGTATGCCCTGTCACCAAAGGCCCACTTGAATTTGACTTCGCGAGGCAAGAACTGATCTCGCGCAGCGCCCGCCTGGCCTACCCGGTACGAGACGGCATGCCAGTGATGCTGGAAAGCGAAGCCAGGGTGCTGACTGACGAAGAACTGGGTCTGTAACGGCTAGCCATGCGCTTTACCGTCCTTATTCCTGCTCGTCTGGCTTCTACCCGGCTGCCCAACAAACCGCTGGCTGACCTGGGCGGCGCACCCATGGTGGTGAGGGTTGCCCAGCGCGCCCAACTTAGCCAGGCCGAGAAAGTGGTGGTTGCCACCGACAGCCGGGAGGTCATGGAGCAGTGCGCGCGTTTCAACATTCAAGCCGTGATGACAGCAGCCACGCACGCCAGTGGCAGCGATCGCCTGGCCGAGGCCTGCAGCCTGCTGGGCTTGCCAGACGACGCCGTGGTGGTCAATGTACAGGGGGATGAGCCGCTGATTGATGTGGCATTGATGGACGCGGTTGCACAGTTGCTGGCCGAGCGACCTGACTGCGCCATGAGCACCGCCGCCCATGCGATTGACAGTTTGGCCGACTACCTGAATCCGAATATCGTCAAAGTCGTGCTTGATGCGCGGCAAACCGCGCTTTACTTCAGTCGCGCGGGTATTCCGGCCGCGAGAGACCCTGCAGATATGGCCTGGTGGAACGATGCTGCTTTGAGTGGTTTGCCTAAACCACTCAGGCACGTGGGCATTTATGCTTACCGGGTCGGTTTTTTAAAAGCCTTTCCCGCTTTGTCACCCGCGCCTGTGGAACAGCTTGAATGCCTGGAGCAGCTCAGAGCCCTATGGCACGGCTACAAAATTGCCGTGTGCATCACCGAGCGATCACCGGGCATCGGCGTGGACACACCGGACGACCTGATCGCGGCCCGCAAACACTATTCGTAAATTCAACAAAGTCAGGGCTCCATCGCAAGCCTGTACCGAGAGGTGCGTGCTATACTTCACGGCTAGCTCTTTCAAGTTCAAATGCTGACTTGTTGAGCACCTGAACGCCTGAAAAAATGACGAGGACAACCATGAGACTGATTTTGTTGGCCGCACCGGGTGCAGGCAAAGGAACCCAAGCCACATTTCTCTGCCAGAAATACAGCATTCCGCAAATTTCAACCGGCGACATGCTGCGCGCTGCCGTCAAGGCCGGAACAGCGTTGGGCGTTGAGGCCAAAAAAGTGATGGATTCTGGCGGTCTGGTCAGCGACGATCTGATCATCAACCTGGTCAGGGAGCGAATTGCCCGGTCCGATTGCGCGCGCGGCTTTTTGTTCGACGGTTTTCCCCGCACCATTCCGCAGGCTGATTCCATGAAGGCTGCTGGCGTCAAGCTGGACTACGTGCTTGAAATTGACGTGCCTTTTGACGCCATCATCGAACGCATGAGTGGCCGTCGCTCACACACGGCTTCTGGTCGAACTTACCACGTCAAGCACGCCCCACCCAGGGTCGAAGGCAAAGACGACATCACCGGCGAAGCGCTGATTCAGCGCGATGACGACAAGGAAGAAACGGTGCGTAAGCGGCTGGAGGTGTACAGCGCCCAGACCCGGCCATTGGTAGCCTACTACTCCGACTGGGCCAGGACCGAGCCAGCAGCCGCGCCCGCTTACCGCGCCATCAGCGGCATGGGCAGCGTTGAAGACATCACCCAACGCGCCCTCAAAGCGCTGGCAGGTTGATAGCGAGGGCACTTCTAGAAATTCAGATTATCGGGATGAAGTGCTAGGCGCTTGTCGTATCGCTCTTCGAGCTTATACGAGGGTCGCGCAGCACTTGGGGCGTACTTCTGTACATGAGGATTGCGAGCACCGCGCAACGACGCGATTCGTCCGAAAATGAATTTATAGAAGTACCCTCAAGCCGGGCTAGAGCGCAGCGCGTAGGTATTGCCTGCGACAAACAGGTATTCAACGCGTAGTACGGCTTCACCCTTTTCAGCCGTCAAGGTAAAACCCACCACAGCGATATTGGTGCCGGGTTTGATTTCGGCCACGTTCCAGGCCTGCAGCCGGCTCATCGGCGCCAGCTCAATCTCCCAGCGCTTGTCCTGTCGCGTTGGCACAACCGCTTTGACCAGAAGCGCTTTGCCATCGACCGGCGCGGTTTGCGCAGGCAGTACGCGGCGCGTCAGGTCAGTGGGCACTTTCAAACCCGCAGGCAATTCGATTTCAAGCTCGGCATGCGGGTTTTGCCACACCGATTTAACCACCTTGCCCTCAAGATAAATCGGCCGGTCCTGGTCAAAACTGCTCCAGCCGTGGTGCGCCCATGCAGGCATGCAGAGGCCAGCAACGCCCCAAGTGGCGGAAGTTTTCAATACATCACGTCGTTTCATCACAAACTCCTTTAAATATAAGCAATCCAGCGGCCACAAGCGACGACCGCCAGCCAGATAAAACTCGACAGCAGCATCTGTAGACGAGCTATCGCATCGAGCTTTTCAAGCGACGCCCGTCCATGAAACCAGGCCGCGTTGCATCCAGCCAGCGTCAACAAAATCATCTTCAGGATAAAAGCGCGGTTTGTCAAAAGTTCAGCCGCCTGTGACGCAAACATCAGCAACCCCGTCAGCGCCGCCAGTGAAAACCCGACCCCTGCAATTCCCAGACTCAAACTTGCCAGCGCTTTCACATCCAGCAGGGCACCTCGCCCAAAAACCCGCATCTCCAGCAGTACCAGATTGCCCAGCAGCAGCGCGATACCGCAAATATGGCCGACCTCCAGGGCGGGATAGGCCCAAACGCTGGACTTGAGCGCGGCAAAAAAGTTCATGCCATCAGGCCCATCAACCTGAGCATCAACTCGATACGCGCCTTCACCGGACTCAGGCCGTTTGAAGATGGAAAGCTGTCATCCGCACGCGTCAGCACCCTGCCCTGTGTGCAGCGCGTTGAACGGATGATATGAACACCTTGAGCCTGCGCTTTCAGCAAGGCGGCCTGTAGCGACTGGTGCACCGTACCATTGCCTGTACCCGCCACCACCAGCCCCTGCACCCCTTGAGCAACCAGTGCGTCGACCAGCGCACCGCTTGCGCCCGCGTAATTCATGACAATTTCAACTTTGGGCCAGGATCTGACCTGATTTAAAATGGCTATGTTTTCAGTAGCTGTTTGCGCCCGTACTTGTTGGCTTTTAGGCCAATTTCTTACTAATTCCAGACTATTTTCCTGAATAAAACCTATGGCACCTGCATCACCTGAACCAAAAGCATTGAGCTGGTAGGTGTGAATTTTTTGCACATCGAGCGCACCGTGTATGACACCACTACAAACCACCACTACACCATATGCACCGGTATACCTGGCCACCACCGTAGCGTCCAGAATGTTCTGCGGCCCATCGGGCGCCAACGCGCTGGCAGGCCGCATCGCGCAGGTCAGCACCACAGGCTTGGCGGGATTTAAAACAGACTGCAAAAAATAAGCGGTTTCTTCGAGCGTGTCCGTACCGTGGGTGATCACCACACCTTGCACATCGTTTTGCGTCAGATGATGTTGAACACGATTGGCCAGCGCAGTCCAGACCTCAAAAGACATGTCCTTGCTGTCAATTTGCGCTACTTGTTCGGTCTCAACCTCGCCGTTCAAAGAGTCGATAGCGCCCACCAGCTGCGAAACAGCCACCTGTGCGGCGGCGTAATCAATGTTGCTGGAAGCATCGCTGGCGGTACCGGCAATTGTGCCGCCGGTGCCCAGGATCACGATTTTTTTGTGGAGCATCTGATAAATATTGAAAAATACCTTGCAATTGATAGAAAGCTGGTTAAAAATACAGCTACTGGATATTAAAACAGCCTACCTATCCAACCACCTATAACTTCAGTCAAGGATTGGCAACCATGAGCACTTTGAATCACTTCTCGAACATGTCTTCCAGCAGGTCGTTAAATGTATCGCCTGAAGGGCCAAAGCTGACGGCACGCCAGCAACAGATTTTTGAGCTGATCCAGCGCGCCATTGCCAGGACAGGCTCCCCCCCCACCCGGGCTGAAATCGCCAACGAACTGGGCTTTAAGTCCGCCAATGCCGCTGAAGAGCACCTGCAGGCGCTGGCCCGTAAAGGGGTGATTGAGCTGGTCAGTGGCACCTCTCGCGGCATTCGTTTGCGTGCCGGTGACATGCGCAGTCTCAATGAGTCCCGTCTGCATCAGTTTTCCCTGCCTCTGCAAAGCCTGGCCCAACTCGTCCTGCCGCTGGTGGGACGGGTTGCAGCTGGCAGCCCCATTCTCGCGCAGGAGCATATCGAGCAAAGCTACACCTTTGAAGCCAGCATGTTCCAAAAGCAACCCGACTACCTGCTCAAGGTGCGCGGCATGAGCATGCGTAATATTGGCATCATGGACGGTGATTTGCTGGCTGTCAAACAAGCCAAAGAGGCTAAAAATGGGCAAATCGTGGTGGCGCGTCTGGGTGACGAGGTGACCGTCAAGCGCTTTCGGCGCACCAACGATCTGATTGAGTTGCTGCCCGAAAACCCGGACTTTAAAACCATCGTGGTTGAGCCGGGCGAACCTTTTGAACTCGAAGGGCTTGCTGTGGGGCTGATCAGAAACACAATGTTGATGTAGAAAAACCTGGCCACGCAACAGGTGGCGGGCGTTTGGCCTGGTGTACAGATGGGCCAACACCCTGTTGCAACGGTTTTTGCGGCCATCCAGCCGTATCGCAATCCTGCCTGTAAACATCGAGACGCACGTCTCTTTCAATTCAGGAGTTCATGATGGGAATCGTTAGTTTTTCACCGCTGTTGGGTCGCGCTACGGGGCTGTCCATGCTGCTGGCGCCGGCTCAGGCGCTTGCCGCATTCTTTGTACCAGCACAGTCTGGGTCGGCCGATACCCGCCCTGCCGTCAGTTCAGCCCTGGCTTGCCGTGCTTCAGCTGTTTCAGATAAAACGCTCAAGCTGACTGCTGCAAAGCCAGCTAGAAAAAGCGTTCCTGATGCACCGGTACCGCGTTTGAAAATTATTCGTCAGTTCGAACCCGGTGTAAGCCGTTCAAGCGCCGGACGATTGGTCATTTCCGGACGTATGTCAGACGTGTGCGCGGAGCTCGAGCGAATGGCAGGCTAGCAGGCTACCAGCACTAATTCCGTTCTCAGATCATTCCTGTCCAGGCGTCGAGCCGCAGGCAGTGCTGTAGTAGGCTAAGGCGAGACAACAAAAACATGGATGATTTATAAATGGAATAAGCCCCGGTGGTGACCTGATCCAGCACTTACCCGCCATCGCATCAGTTGGCCAGGATCAGTTGGTCGAATTTTGTAAAAGCTAAAAACTTGCAGGCACAATATTGGTATGAATATTGTGATCCTCGACGATTACCAGGACGCGGTGCGAAAGCTGGCCTGCGCAGCCAGGCTGGACGCCTATCCTGCCAAGGTTTACACCAACACCGTCAAGGGGATTGGCCAGCTCTCGGTCAGACTCAAAGACGCTGATGTGATTGTGCTTATCCGTGAGCGAACGCACATAAACCGGCAGTTGATTGAAAAACTGCCAAAACTCAAAATGATTGCGCAAACCGGCCGCGTGGGCGCGCACATTGATGTGGGTGCGTGTACCGAAAAAGGTGTGGTGGTGGCTGAAGGTGTTGGCTCGCCGATTGCACCCTCCGAGTTGACGTGGGCACTGATCATGGCCGCCGCACGGCGTATTCCGCACTACGTTGCCCACCTCAAGCACGGCGCCTGGCAACAGGCGGGTCTGAAATCGGCATCGATGCCCGCCAACTTTGGGCTGGGTACTGTGCTCAATGGCAAAACGCTGGGCATCTGGAGCTACGGCAAAGTCGGCAAAATTTTGGCGGGCTACGGCCAGGCTTTTGGCATGCGCGTCCTGGTATGGGGGCGTGAGGAATCCAGACAGCAAGCAGCGCAAGACGGTCTGCAAGTGGCTAACAGTAAAGCAGAACTTTTTGAACAAAGCGATGTGCTGAGCTTACACCTGCGCCTGGCAGATGAAACACGCGGCATCGTCACGCTGGATGATCTTTCCAGCATGAAACCAACCGCTCTTTTGGTCAACACCTCGCGCGCTGAACTGATTGAACCAGAAGCCCTGCTTTCGGCACTCAATCGGGGCAGGCCTGGGCTGGCCGCTGTCGATGTGTTTGAGTCAGAACCCATCTTGCAGGGCCATGCCCTGCTCCGGCTTG